>Ga0075426_10002109_pt1 | contig 14276 bp, 11 predicted proteins | sample SoiMethybrSBSTD5_FD_75304 | JGI IMG/M metagenome (GOLD analysis project Ga0075426, IMG submission 75304) | Bulk soil microbial communities from a Populus tree surrounding site in Tennessee, USA - Soil MetaG P. TD hybrid SBSTD5 | ecosystem: Environmental > Terrestrial > Soil > Tree plantation... | reverse complement strand
ACCTCGTCGAGGTCGGCGGTGCCGGTGGAGACGATGAGCGGCTTCTTCTTGGCGGCGGCGTGGCGCACCAGCGGCAGGTGCGTCATTTCGTACGAGGCGATCTTGAAGGCGGCCACCAGCGGATCGAGCACGTCCACCGACTCCTCGTCGAACACCGAGGCCATGAAGTCGATCGAGCGCTCGGCGGCGTGGCGGGCCAGCGGGGGCAGCCACTCGTACGGCATCTCCATGTCGGCGATGATGTCGTAGATCGGGCGGTCGAGCTTCAGGTACTCCGAGCGGCCGGCCTTCCGTGCGTAGAGCTTCTTGGCGCGGAAGAGCTGGAACTTCACGGCGTCGGCACCGGCCTCGGCGGCGACGTCGATCAGCCGGCGCGCCTGGTCCAGGCGCCCGTCGTGATTGGAGCCGGCCTCGGCGATCACGTAGCACGGATGGCCGTCGCCGATCCGCCGGCGGCCGACGTCGAGCACCGGCACGCTCACGGCTTGCGGAACACCGGCTCGACCACGCGGCCCTGGAGCCGCCGGGCGGCGTCGCCGGCCTTCACGGCCGCCGCCACCTCGGCCAGCGCCGCCTCGTAGGCGGCCAGCGTCCGGGCCACGTCGTCGTCGTCGTGGGAGAACGAGACGTTCATGCCGCCCCCGAGCAGGATCCCGCGCTTGATGGCCTCCTGCAGGAACAGCGTCTTGAGGACGGCGGGGTCGCCGCCGGCCGGGTCGGCGAACGTGATCACCGTGCGCGGCGGATAGCCCACGCACTCGGCGTGGCGGCCGAGGCCGGCCGCGCGCGCCAGCGCGTTGAAGCCGTCGCGCAGCCGCTCGCCCTGGCGCCACAGGTGCGGGATCACCGGCTTGTCGCACATCTCGCGCACGGTGGCCAGGGCCGCCGCCAGCGAGGCGGCCTCGCCGCCGAACGTGAACGAGAAGAAGAGCTGGTCGAAGACCTCCATCAGGTCGCGCCGGCCGACGACGGCGGCGATCGGAAAGCCGTTGCCCATCCCCTTGCCGAAGCATGAGAGATCCGGGATGACGCCGAACATCTCCTGGGCGCCGCCGAGCGCGAGCCGGAAGCCGGTGACGATCTCGTCGAAGATCAGCAGCGCGCCCTCGCGATGGGCCAGGTCACGCACGCCCTGGAGAAAGCCCGGCGCCGGGGGCACGATGCCGACCGGCTCCATGATGACGGCGGCCACCCGGGTGCGGTGGTCGGCGAAGACGCGCTCGAGACTGGCGAGGTCGTTGTAGGCGAACGGCACCGTCAGCTCGCGCACGGCCTTCGGAATGCCGTCCGCGCGGGTCGTGGTCGCGATGTACCAGTCCTGCCAGCCGTGATAGCCGCAGCAGGCGATCACGTCGCGGCCGGTGATGGCGCGGGCGGCGCGCACGGCGCCCGACGTCGCGTCGGAGCCGTTCTTGCCGAAGCGCACCATGTCGGCGCCGGGCAGGATCTCGGTCAGCGCCTCGGCGAGGGTGACCTCCAGCGGATGCGCCACCGAGAACGACACGCCCTCGGCGAGCTGGCGCGTCACCGCCTCGTTGACGGCGGGATAGGCGTGGCCGAGCGTGACCGCGCCCAGGCCCATCGGGTAGTCGATGTACTCGTGGCCGTCCACGTCCCACACGTGGCTGCCCAGCGCCCGGGCGACGAAGGCGGGCCCCACACCCTCCACGTACGCGCGGCGGCCCTTGCTGAACGTCTGCGTCGCCGACGGGATGACGGCCAGCGCGCGCTTGAGCCACTCGCTCGAGCGATCGAGGGGCCGCTCCATCACGCCTCCCGCACCGGCAGCGTCGCGCGCCGCCGCGCCGCCTCGCGCGCCGTCTCCACCACGGCGAGGGCGCGGGTGGCCGCCGCCAGATCTTGCAGCGGGCGCTCGCGGCCGGCCAGGCAGGCGAGGAAGTGCGTCAGCTCGTCGCGGAACGGCGCGTCGAAGTCCACGGTCTCTTCCTGGCGCGCCCAGCGCCCGGCCGCCGCCGTGTAACGCTCGAGGACGCACGTCTCCGGGCTCTTGCCGCGGCTCTCCCAGACGAGCGTGCCCTCGCTGCCGACCACCACGCACCGCCGCCGCTTCACGCGCTGCGTGTAGTCGAGGTGCACGGTGGCCACGGCGCCGGCGGCCGATCTCAGGATGAGCGCGACCGTGTCCTCGGCGTCGATCTCGAGGTCGCTCACCTTCGCCTCCAGGCACGCCACCTCGGCCAGCGGGCCCAGGAACCAGCCGAGGTAGTCAATCTCGTGGATGGCGTCGAGCAGGATGCCGCCGCCGGCGTCGCGGTGCGCGCTGTAGACCGTGCGGTAGTCCGCGTCGGGACGCCAGCCCGGCAGCCAGTGTCCGTACTCGGCGTGGACGGCCAGCACGCGGCCGATCGCGCCCTCGTCGAGCCAGCGCTTGAGCGTGCGCACGCCGGGATGAAAGCGCATGTTGCAGGCGACCAGCGCGACCAGCTCCCGCGCGGCCACCACGCGCGCGAGGGCGCCGACGGCGTCCAGGCGATCGGCGAGCGGCTTTTCGATGAACAGGTGGCAGCCGGCGGCGGCGGCGGCCAGCGCCAGCCGCACGTGGGTCGCGGGCGGCGTGCAGATGAGCGCGGCCCGCGGCTGCGCGCGCAGGCCCTCCTCCAGCGTCGCCACCGTCTCGACGCCGAGCGCGGCGGCGACGGCGTCGCGGCGCCCGCCGTCCACGTCGCAGGCAATCAGAGGGCCGGCGCCCAGCGCCTTGAGGTTCTTCAGGTGGCGCGTGCCGATGGAGCCGCAGCCGACGACGAGGAGATGCTCACCCATCAGGCAGTGTCGCGGCGGGCGAGGAAGAACTCGGCCAGGGCCAGGTCGACGGGCTCGTCGATGTCCACCGAGCGCTCGCGCGGCATCCAGTAACCGACCAGCCGGTCCCCGTAGAACGTGCGCTCGCGCAGGAAGGCGTCGACGCGGGCGAAGTAGACGGCGCCGTTGTCGACGCAGACGCGCGGCAGCTCCTGGCTCTTCTTCAAGTACTCGTGGCCCCAGAACGGGCGCAGGTAGCCGTCGCGCTCCTCCAGCGCCCAGAACGGCGGGATGGCGTAATCGGTCACGGCCATGAGGAAGTCGGCGTCACGCTCGACGAAGCGCTGCCAGGCGCCGCGCAGGTCCTCGGCCGTGCGCAGCGGCGAGGTCGGCAGCAGGAAGGCCAGCACGTCGAAGCGCTCGCCACCCGCCTGCCAGCGCTCGAGGGCGTCCACGCAGACGTCCACGCCGGTCGCCGAGGAGGTGGCCAGCGCGGCCGCGCGCGGGAGGACGGCGGCGCCGCAGCCCTCGGCGACGCGCGCGATCGCCTCGTCCTCGGTGGAGACGACCACGCGCTCGAACAGGCCGCTGCCCAGCGCCACCTCCACCGTCCACGCCAGCAGCGGCCGCCCGGCGAGCGGCGCCACGTTCTTGCGGGACACGCGCTGGGAGCCGCCGCGCGCCGGCACCAGGCAGACGCGCCGGTCGTTAGCGCGCGCCATCGGCGGCCGTGAGGGCGTCCCAGCGCAGCGGGGCGTCCCGCTCGACGTCGGCCGCGAGCCGCCGGCCCACCACCAGCGAGGCCAGCTCGGGCGCGATGCCGAAGCCGGGGCGCTTGAACGTGATCATGTCCGCGGTGACGATCTCGCCCTGGCGGCCGTTGCGCGTGAGGACGACGCTGCGGCGCCCGCGGTTCATCTTGGCGCGCCCGGACTCGTCGATGAGCTGGACGTGCGGATCCCCGAGGGCCTGCTCGACCTCGCGCATCATCGCCACGAACGGCCGGAACTGCTCGGGCACCAGCGACATGATGTGCTCGGGGCCCGGCGTGGCCACGTCGAAGGTGATGGTCTTCTCGACGAAGTCGGCGCCGAGGGCGACGGCCGCCACGTCCATGTCCCAGCCCGGCGAATGGTCCGAGAAGCCGACCGGGTATGGGAACACCCGGCGGTAGAGCTCGATCGAGCGCAGCCGGATGGAGGCGATCGCCGACGGGTAGCCCGACGGGCAATGGATGATGACGATCTGCTCGTTGCCGGCGGTGACGCAGGTCTCCACCGCCCGCTCCAGCTCGCCCAGCGTGCCGCGGGTGTCGAGCAGCACCGGCAGCTTGGTGCGGGCCGCGTGACGGATGAGCGGGTAGTTGTTCATGTCACCACCGGCGATCTTGATGGCCGGGGCGCCGATCTCGGCCAGGAAGTCGACGGTCGCCTCGCTGTCGGGCGTCGAGAAGAAGATCACGCCGACCTGGTCGGCGCGCTCCTTGAGCGCGCGCCACTGCGGGAGCGGCAGCTCGCGGTTCTCCAGCAGCTTGTAGAGGCTCTCCTTCTTCTCGCCCTTGGTGGTGCCGAACTCGAACTGCACGTCCTGGCTCGACATCATGTTCCTGGCGAACACCGTCTGGAACTTGATGGCATCCACACCCGCCTCGGCCGCCAGCTCCACCATCTTCCGGGCCGACTCGAAGCCGGTGTGGGTGGCGCCGCCCTCGAAGCAGAGGAACACCGGCGCCCCGCCGCCCACCGGGCGACCGCCGATCTCGACCATGCGTCGCTGGCTCATGGCACGTCCTTCAGCACGGAGTTGCGCACACACAGCCGGCAGACCGGGTGATCGGCCCAGCGTCCTTCCTGGTGGAGCGTGCGCAGTGACGTCATCGCCGGCGACGTCCAGAGCGCGGCCACGCCGCCGTCGTCGAGGTTGCCGATGACGATGTCGCGGCCCGTGGAGCGCTGCTCGCTGGGGATGTTCACCTGCTCGTCGGCGTAGAAGCTGCAGCACGGAAAGACGGTCCCATTGTAGGAGACCTTCATGCGCTGCCAGGGGTGCGAGCACTTGAAGTCCAGGTTGGGCTGGCGCGACTCCGGCCACAGCTCGTCGCGCTGGCCATCCGGGAACGGGTTCATGTACTCCTGGATGGCGAGATAGTCGGCGACGCCCGTCCACGCCTCCACGAAGGCCGGCAGCTCGGCCTCGTTCAGCGACATCTTCACGAAGTTCACGCACAGCACCGGCAGCCGCGCGCCCAGCCCGGCCCGGACGGCCAGGAACCGCTCGATGTTGGCCTTCACGCGGACGAGGTCGCCGCCCACGCGGATCTTGTCGTAAGTCGACTGGCTCACCGCGTCCAGCGAGACCATGAGCTTGGTGAGGCCGGCCTCGATCAGCGCGCGCGACATCGTCTCGGTCAGCAGCATGCCGTTGGTGTGGATGATGATGTCCAGCACCCCGGCGTCCCGCGCGTAGGCCACGAACTTCGGCAGGTCGGGCCGCAGCAGCGGCTCGTTGATGGCGTTGAGGGCCACCGAGCACAGCCCGCGGCGCACCCCGTCGTCGATGATCTGCCGGTAGCGCTCGAGCTCGAACCATGCGTCCTTGCCCAGGTTCTTGTTGGCCTCCGCCGACCACGTGCACATCGGGCAGCGCATGTTGCAGGAGTGGTTGAGCTCGAACACCAGGTGGGTCGGGTACTCGGTCACCTCCGCCATGTCCGACACGCGCTTCCAGCGCTCGCGGTAGGCGGCGAAGGCCGGGCCCTTGACCTCGGCCACGATCTCGTCGGGGTTGCGGGTGTGGCTGACCAGCGCGGTGAACTTGGAGCGGTCCTGGAGCTTGTACATGCGCTCAGGCCCCCACCGGCGTCTGGCCGAGGTGCTTGACCACCGAGTTGTGCGCGCACGTCTTGCAGACCTCGTTGGTGAAGTACTCGCCGCGGGCGTGCATGTCGCGCATGGCCTGCATGGGCGCCCCCTGCCACACCTCGCCCAGCGGGCGCTGGAAGGCGTTGCCCACGTTGAGCTCGGCGCCATAGAACGTGCAGCACGGCGACACGGTGCCGTCGTACTGGATGGCCACCCGCTGGAAGGGCTGGGCGCACTTGAAGTCGAGAGTGGCCGACAGGCTGCTGGCCGTGAGCGCGTGCTTGTCCGGCCGGTCGGGGAACGGGTTGATGTACTCCTGGATGGCGAAGAAGTCCACGTGGGGGCTCCACGCCTCCACGAACTTCTCCAGCTCGTGCTCGTTGACCGACATCTTCACGAAGTTGACCGACAGCAGCGGCAGCCGCTTGCCGCGCGCCTTCCGCAGCTCGAGGAACCGGAAGACGTTGCGCTTGACCACTTCGAGGTCGGCGCCCACGCGGATCTTGTCGTAGACGGGCTGGGTGACGGCGTCCAGCGAGACCATCAGGCGGGTGAGGCCGCCGTCGATGAGGCCGGCCGCCATCGTCTCCGTCAGCAGCATGCCGTTGGTGTGGATGATGATGTCCAGCACCCCGGCGTCCCGCGCGTAGGCCACGAACTTCGGCAGGTCGGGCCGCAGCAGCGGCTCGTTGACCCAGTTGAGCGCCACCGAGCAGAGGCCGCGCCGCACACCGTCGTCGATGATCGTCGTGAAGCGCTCGAAGTCGAACCAGCTCTCCTTGCCGAGGTTCTGGGCGTTCTCCGCGCTCCACGTGCACATGGGGCAGCGCAGGTTGCAGGAGCGGTTCAGCTCGAAGCCGATGTGGATCGGATAGTCGGTGACGACCGCCAGGTTGGAGGCCCGCTCCCAGCTGGCCCGGTAGGCGCGGAAGCGCTCGCCCAGCTCCTGGGCCAGCAGCTCGTTGATGTTGCCCTTCTCGCTGAGCAGCCGCGTGAAGCGGCTGCGGTCCTGGAACGTGTAGGTCTCAGCCACGCCGGCCTCCCCGCCCTGACGGCGCCCCATCATAGCAGACGTTCATTTCGTGAACACCGTCACCGTCACTCGGCCATGTCCCGCATCTGCTGGCCGGAGAGCCAGCGGTCGTTGGCGTCGCTGGAATAGTGGAACCCGGCCGGCACCCGCTTGCCGCCGGCCGGCGCCCGGAACGCCCACAGGTCGAGGTACAGCGGCTCGATGACGAACATGTCCTCGAACTCCAGGGCCTGCCGGCTCTCGTCCTCGGAGATGAGGATCTCGTGCAACTTCTCGCCCGGTCGGATGCCGATGAACTCCACCCGGCAGTCGGGCGCCACCGCCGCCACCAGGTCCATGATCCGCATGCTGGGGATCTTGGGGACGAAGATCTCGCCCCCGCTCATCAGCTCGGCCGAGCGGATGGCGAAGTCGACGCCCTGGTCGAGCCGGATCCAGAAGCGCGTCATGGCGCGGTCGGTGACGGTGACCTTGCCGGTCTCGCGCTGGGCGGCGAACAGCGGGATGACGCTGCCGCGGCTGCCGATGACGTTGCCGTAGCGCACCACGCTGAAGGCCGTGCCCCGCGAGTGGCCGTAGGTGTTGCCCTGCACGAACAGCTTCTCGGCGCACAGCTTGGTGGCGCCGTAGAGGTTGATCGGGTTGACGGCCTTGTCGGTGCTGAGCGCGACCACCCGGCCGACCTTCTGGTCGATGGCGGCGTCGATGACGTTCTTGGCGCCCATCACGTTGGTGAGGATCGCCTCGAACGGGTTGTACTCGCAGGACGGGATCTGCTTGAGGGCGGCGGCATGGAAGACCACGTCGACGCCGTGCATGGCGCGCTCCAGCCGGTCACGGTCGCGCACGTCGCCCACGAAGAAGCGCAGCGAGGGGTGGCTGAACCGCTTCATCATCTCCGACTGCTTGAGCTCGTCGCGGCTGAAGATGGCCAGCCGCCGCGGGTGGTACGTGCCCAGCATCAGCTCCACCAGCTTGGTCCCGAAGGACCCGGTGCCGCCGGTGACCAGGACCGACGTCTCGCGCCAGTTCACGCTGTCCCTCCTGCTCTCGGGTTCGTCACACGCGCCCGGCCGGCTCGGCTTCCGCGAACTGCAGGCGGTAGAGGCGGGCGTACGTCTCGCTGCGATGCAAGAGCTCGGCGTGCCGACCGACCGCCTCCACGCGGCCGCGGTTCAGCACCACGATCTTGTCGGCGTTCAGCACGGTGGACAGTCGATGGGCGATGGCGATCGACGTCACGCCCTCGACCACCCGATCGAGCGTCTGCTGCACCAGCCGCTCGGCCTCACTGTCGAGCGAGCTGGTGGCCTCGTCGAGGATCAGGATGTGCGGGCGCGCCACCAGCGCGCGGGCGATGGCCACCCGCTGGCGCTGGCCGCCCGACAGACGCACGCCGCGGTCGCCCACGGCCGTGTCGTAGCCCTGCGGCAGCTCCACGATGAAATCGTGGGCGTTGGCCAGGCGGGCGGCGCGCTCGACGTCGGCCGCCGTGATCCCGTCCCGCCCGTAGGCGATGTTGTCGCGGATGGAGGCGTTGAACAGCAGCGCCTCCTGCGAGACCACCCCGAACAGCCGCCGGTAGTCGGCCTGGCGCAGCGTGCGCAGGTCGCGCCCGTCGATGGTGATGACGCCACTCACGGGGTCGTAGAGCCGCAGCACGAGGTCCGCCAGCGTGGATTTCCCCACCCCGCTCGGCCCCACCAGCGCCACCATCTCCCCGCGCGCGATCTCCAGGCTCACGCCGTCGAGCACCCGCTCGCCGCCGTAGTCGAAGACGACGTCGCGGAGGACGATGCGATCGCTGAAGGTCGTGATCGCCTCGGTGCCGTCGCGCACCTCGGGCGTCTGGGCCAGCAGCTCGTTCACGCGGGCGGCCGCGGCCAGCGCCAGCTGAATGTTGGTGTAGGCCCCGTTCAGCAACCCGATCTGCTGCACCACGGCCCGGCCCACAAACAGGAACAGGAAGAAGGTGGCCACCGACAGCCGTCCGGCCAGCAGCTCCCAGGCGGCCAGAAACAGGATGGCGGCCTCGATCGTGTAGCCGACCAGCCCGCGGGCCGGCTCCTCGGCATGCTTGTACACGCCGAAGCGCATGTTGAGCCCCTGGATGTCGCGGGCGAGCTCGCGGAGGCGGCTCACCTCCAGCGCCTCGGCGCCGAGGGTCTTGATGACGCGGATGCTGAGCACCGCCTCCTGCAGCCGCACGCTGCGCTCGGCCAGCATCGAGAACTGGTCGGTGGCCAGCCGCCGGATGGGCCCGCGCACCGCGCGCGTCACCGCCCAGTGCAGGCCGGCGGCGCCCAGCGCGGCGACGACGAGTCGCGGGCTGGTACGCGCGAGGAGCCAGCCGTAGAAGGCGATCAGCGCCGGCGCTGTCAGCAGCGTCCCCACGATCGTCTCCAGCCCGTAGGTGGCCGTCCGCGTGTCGGTCTCCAGGCGCGAGACCAGCTCGCCCGTCCGGGCCCGGGTGAAGAAGCGCATCGACAGCCCCAGCAGGTGCTGGAACAGGTGGAGCTGCATGGCGGCGCCGGCGCGCACGCGGATCCACAGCGCCAGCATGAAGTTGCCGAAGTCCAGCAGCGCGCGCAGGCCACCGACCGCCACGTACGCCAGGCAGAGCAGCCCGATCGCGCGCAGGCGATGGCTCACGGCCTCCACCCCGAGCCACTGGAAGACGGCGGCGCCGAGGTTGTCGAGCGTGACGCCGTGGAGCCCGATGGGGCCGCCACGGGGGCCGATCGGCCGCCCCAGCGCGAGGTCGAGGATGGGCGCCATCAGCACCGGCAGGAGCGCGGCCAGCGCGGTGGCCACGTAGCTGGTGGCCACCAGCAGCGCGACGGCGCCCGCATGGGGCGCCAGGTAGCGGCGCAGCAGCCCGCAAAAGCGCCCGAGGTCGCGCATCGCCGTCATGGCGCGGGCGCCGGGCGCCGTAGCGTCACCACGCGCTCGGACGGCACGCCGAGCGCGCTCAGCGTGGCCAGGTGCGGCGCGGGCGGATCGAAGGTGGCCACCACGATGACGTCCACGTCCTCGCCGGCCAGGTCGCCGAGCGGGCGCACGGGGAAGCCCAGGAACTGCCCGCCCGCCTCGCCGGCGAAGACACCGACCGGCTCCAGGCCCAGCTCGCGCAGCGTGAGGTAGGCGAGCTCGGCCGCCTCGCCGGCGCCGCACAGCGCCACCCGCTTGGCGCCGTTGCCGGGCAGCAGGCCGAGCGACTCGCGCAGCGTCTGCCGCGCCCGCTGGTAGAGGCGGAGCGCGTAGGTCATGTGCTCGTAGGTCAGCCGGGTCTTCTCGCCGATGCCCTTGGGCGTCAGCAGGTAGCGCAGCCGCTTGCGCGCGGCCGGCTTGCGAGGGAACTCGGTGATCTTGACGTAGCCCTGGCGGCTGAGCCGGCGCAGGTAGAGGTTGACGAGGCCCAGCGCGATGCCCAGCCGCGCGGCCAGCGCCCGCTGGCTGAGTGGGCGGCCCTCGGCGATGGCCGTGAGGATCTCGAGGTCGCGGGCGTCGTGGCGATCCATCGTCAGCGGTTCAGCGCACGAAGCCGCGACGCTGCAGCTCGTCGAGGATCGCGCGGGCGTTGTCGGCCACCGAGCGGTGCACGGTGTCGAGCGTGAGCTCGGCCGCCGTCGGCGTCTCGTAGGGATCGTTGATGCCGGTGAAGCCCGTCAGCTCGCCGCGGCGGGCCTTGGCGTAGAGCCCCTTGGTGTCGCGCGACTCGCACACCTCCAGCGGCGTGTCGACGAACACCTCGATGAACTGCTCGCCGCCCACCAGCGCGCGGCACTCCGCGCGCGTGTGCCGGTAGGGGCTGATGGCCGCCGTCACCACCACGCCGCCGTGGCGGACGATCTCCGAGGCCACGAAGCCGATGCGCCGGATGTTGGTGTCGCGGTCGTCCTTGCTGAACCCCAGCCCCTTCGAGAGGTGGGTGCGCACGACGTCGCCGTCGAGCACCGTGACCTGGCGGCCGTGCTCGAGCAGCATGGAGACGAGCGCGTCGGCCGTGGTCGACTTGCCGCTGCCGCTCAGCCCGGTGAACCACACGCAGACGCCCTGCCGGTGGCGCGGCGGGTACGTCTCGCCGAGGATGCTCGCCACTTCCGGCCGCGTGAACCATTCGGGCAGCGCCACGCCGGCGTTGAGGTACTGGTCGCGCACCTGGGTGCCGGAGATCGACGCCGTGCGGACCCCGGTGGCGACGCGCGAGGTCTCCTCGTAGCGATCCTCGTCGGGCAGGTAGGTCAGCTCGCTGAACGGCACCATCCCCACCCCGAGCTCGTCGCTGTGCTTGGCCACCAGCTCCTGGGCGTCGTAGGGCCCGTAGAAGGGCTTGCCGGTGGAGTCGTTGCCGGGGCCGGCGTGATCGCGGCCGACGATGAAGTGGTTGGCGCCGTGGTTGCGCCGGATGATCGCGTGCCAGAGGGCCTCGCGGGGGCCGGCCATGCGCATGGCCAGCGGCAGCAGCGACAATAATATGCGCCCGGGCTCGTAGTGATGGTCGGCGAGGGCGCGGTACGTGCGCACGCGCGTGAAGTGATCGACGTCGCCGGGCTTCGTCATGCCGACCGAGGGATGCAGCAGCAGCACGCCGTCCACCTTCTCGGTCGCGCGCTTGGTCAGCTCCTCGTGGACGCGATGCAGCGGGTTGCGCGTCTGGAAGGCCACCACGTTGGCGCGACCGAGCGCGGCCAGCCGCGCGCGCGTCTGCGCCGGCGTCAGGCGCAGCTCCTTGAAGTCGTAGTGCGCGGGGAGCGCGAGCACCTGCAGCCGGCCCGACACGTTGAGCGGGCCCCAGCGCTGCATCTCGGCCACCAGCGGGTGGCGGGCGTCCAGCGTGCCGAACGCGGCCTGGGCGGCGGCCGCGCGGTCCCATTCGTAGATCTCCTCGACGGTCAGCACCGCCAGGATCTCGTTGCGCGCATCGCGCAGGGCCACCCGCGAGTCCAGGCGTGGGGCCGTCTCGCGCTCGACGGGGAGCGTCACCGGGATCGGGAACAGGGCGCCGCCGGCCAGCCGCATCTCGGCCAGGCACCGCTCGTGGTCGCGGCTGCCCATGAACCGGTCGAGCGGTGAGAAGCCGCCGGTGGCCAGCAGCTCCAGGTCGCAGGCGGCGCGGTCGGAGATCACCAGCGAGGGCAGCCGGGCCGCCTCCGCGCGGAGCGCGACGGCGGCGTCGCCCTCGGCCAGCAGGCTCACCAGCCGGCCGCCGTAGGGAGCAATCAAGGACGTCTGCGCGGGCATGAGCGTTCAGTATATGAACATACCGGCCGCGGGCGGGCAATGTAAATCGCCCGGGACGGGGATCAGCCCGCGAAGTGCCGGAAGACCTTCCGGACGGCCGTGACGACGTCGGCGGCGTCGGCGTCGCTCATGCGGGCCGAGACCGGCAGCGTGAGCAGCCGCTCGTAGGCCGACTCCGCCTCCGGACAGAGCGACTTGGGGTAGCCGAGGCGCTGGTAATAGGGGTGCTGGTAGACGGGGATGTAGTGGACGGTCACGCCGATGCCTTCCGCGCGCAGCGCCGCGAACACCGCTTCCCGCCCGGCCCGCACGCGCTTGGCGTCGACCAGGATCGGAAAGATGTGCCAGGCGTGGCTGACGTCGGGCGCGACGGCCGGCACCAGGACGCCGGGCACGCCGGCCAGCTCGCGCTGGTAGCGCTCGGCGAGGGCCCGGCGCCGGGCCAGGAACCGATCGAGCTTGGTGAGCTGACTCAGACCGAGCGCGCACTGGATGTCGGGCAGGCGGTAGTTGAAGCCGAGGTCGATCATCTCGTAGTGCCACTGCCCCGCCGCGTGGCGCGCGCCGGCCTCGGTGCTGATGCCGTGATTGCGGAAGCGCCGGGCGCGGGCCGCGAGCTCGGCATCGTCGGTGAGCACCATGCCGCCCTCGCCGGTCGTGATCGCCTTCACCGGATGGAAGCTGAGCGTGGTGAGGTGAGCCTGGGCGCCGACGGGGGCGCCGCGGTACTCAGCGCCCAGCGCGTGGGCGGCGTCGTCGATCAGCACCAGGCGGTGGCGGTCGGCCAGCTCGCGCAGCGGGCCGAGCTCGCAGGGCTGGCCGGCGAAGTCCACGGTGATGATTGCGCGCGTGCGCGGCGTGATCGCCTCGGCCACCCGCGCCGGGTCGACGTTGAGCGTGTCGGCGCGGATGTCGGCGAACACCGGACGGCCGCCCAGGTACAGCACGACGTTGGCGCTGGCCGCGAACGTGAGCGCGGCCACGATCACCTCGTCGCCGGGGCCGATGCCGGCCGCGAAGGCGGCGACGTGCAAGGCGGCCGTCCCCGAGTTCACGACCACCGCGTGGCGCGCGCCGGCCCGAGCCGCCACCGCGCGCTCGAACTCGGCCACGCGCGGCCCCGTCGTGAGCCAGTCGTCCTTCAGCGCGCGGGCCACGGCCTGGATGTCGTCGTCGTCGATGACCTGGCCGCCGTAGGGCAGCAGCCGCGGCCGCACCGGGGGGCCGCCGTGAATGGCGAGCCGGTCGTCGCTCAATTGTCGTCATGGGGGCCCCGACATGGCCCCCAGACCCCCCACGCTCGGACGCGCCCCGGCGAAGCCGTGGCGCGCCTCGGGATTGCCACAGGATGTCTCATCGAGTCACCGCGCCAGTGACATCAGCGCCTCGGCGCACGTCTTGACCTGGGCGTCGGTGAGGCCGATGCCGGACGGCAGGTACAGGCCGCGGCGGCCGAGCTCGGACGAGACCGGCCGCGAGCCGGTGCGGTCGGGAAAGCGCGGGTCGTCGCCCTCGAACACCGGCTGCTCGCTGACCGGATAGAAGAAGGAGCGGCTGTCCACCCCGCGCTCCTTGAGGCCGGCCATCACCTGCTCCTTGCCGAGCCCGAAGCTGTCGTTGACGAGGATCGCGAACATCCAGTAGACGTTGCGCGCCCACGGCCGCTCGACGGGCAGCGTGACGTGCGGGAAGCCGGCCAGGTGCTCGAGGTAGCGGGCGGCGATGTGGCGCTTGCGCTCGACGGCCACGTCGATCTTCTCGGTCTGGGCCAGCCCGATGGCCGCCTGGATGTTGGTCATCCGATAGTTCATCCCACGCGCCTTGTGGATGAAGCGCGGGATCGAGAAGCCGTTGTCGCGATACGTCCGCGCCTTCGCCGCCCACTCGTCGTTGTCGGTGGTCAGCATCCCGCCCTCGCCGGACGTGATGACCTTGTTGCCGTAGAAGCTGAACACCGCGATGTCCGACAGCGCCCCGGTCATCCGCCCCTTGTACTGGGCGCCGTGCGACTCGCAGCAGTCCTCGATCACGTAGAGACGGTGCCGGCGCGCGATCTCGCGGATGGGGTCCATGTCGCACGGGTGGCCGTACATGTGCACCACCATGATGGCCTTGGTGCGCGGCGTGATGGCGGCCTCGATCAGCGCCGGGTCGATGCAGGCCGTCGCGCGATCGACGTCGACCAGCACCGGCTTGGCCCCGGCCAGGAGGATGACGTTGGCGGTGACGACGATGGTGAAGTCCGGGATGATCACCTCGTCGCCGGGACCGATGCCGAGCACCTCCAGCGCCATGTGGAGGCCGGTGGTGCCGTTCGAGCAGGCGATGCCGTGGCGGGTGCCGACGTAGCGGGCGAAGGCCGTCTCGAACATCGGGAT
>Ga0075426_10002107_pt1 | contig 14278 bp, 12 predicted proteins | sample SoiMethybrSBSTD5_FD_75304 | JGI IMG/M metagenome (GOLD analysis project Ga0075426, IMG submission 75304) | Bulk soil microbial communities from a Populus tree surrounding site in Tennessee, USA - Soil MetaG P. TD hybrid SBSTD5 | ecosystem: Environmental > Terrestrial > Soil > Tree plantation... | reverse complement strand
CGTCTCGCCACGCGAGAGCGCCATCACTTCGTCTCCAGTCAACGTCTCGCGGTCGAGCAATGCATTCGCGACCGTGTGCAACAGCTCCATGTGCTCCTGAAGAACCTGCGTCGCGCGAGCGTAGGCTTCCTGGATGACGCGAGAGACTTCGGAGTCGACTAATTGCGCGGTCCGCTCTGATACCTCGCGGCGCGTCTGCAGCTCACGTCCCAGGAACAGCTCCTGTTCGTTGTCCCCGACCAGAACCGGGCCGACTACGTCGGATAGTCCCCATTGCGAGACATACCGCCGAGCCAGTGCTGTCGCCTGCTGAATGTCGCTGGCCGCACCGGTAGTTACGCGGTCGCGTCCGAATACCAGTTCCTCGGCGACACGCCCGCCGTACGCCTTGACGAGGTTCGCCTCCAGCTGCTCACGAGTAACTGATACGCGATCATCTTCCGGCAGCGTCCACGCGACGCCGAGGGTACGACCACGCGGCACGATGGTGACTTTGTGCAGCGGATCGTTGCCCTTCACCTTGATGGCGCAGATGGCGTGACCACCCTCGTGATAAGCGGTGAGCTTGCGCTCCTCCTCCCTCATCACCATCGACTTGCGTTCAGCGCCCATCATGACCTTGTCCTTCGCATCCTCGAGGTCGGCCATGTAGACCTTGTCGTGGTTGCGACGAGCGGCCAGCAGCGCACCTTCGTTGACGAGATTGGCGAGGTCAGCGCCCGCCATTCCCGGAGTGCCGCGAGCGAGGGTCGTTACGTCGACGTCTTCCGCCATCGGCTTGTTGCGAATGTGCACGCGCAGAATGCCTTCTCTTCCGCGCAGATCCGGCGAGTCGACGACGATCTGGCGATCGAAGCGACCTGGACGCATTAGCGCTGGATCCAGAACGTCTGGGCGGTTGGTCGCTGCGATGAGGATTACACCATCGTTGGACTCGAAACCGTCCATCTCGACGAGTAGCTGATTGAGCGTCTGCTCACGCTCATCGTGGCCGCCGCCTAGTCCGGCGCCGCGATGGCGACCGACGGCGTCGATCTCGTCGATGAAGATGATGCACGGCGCGTGCGCCTTGCCCTGCTCGAACAGATCGCGGACGCGGCTGGCACCGACGCCGACGAACATCTCAACGAAGTCAGAACCCGACATCGAAAAGAACGGACGGCCGGCTTCACCGGCGACTGCGCGGGCGAGCAAAGTCTTGCCGGTTCCCGGAGGTCCGACCAGCAGTGCGCCCTTGGGAAGACGGCCACCGAGCTTGGTGAATTTCTGCGGATCCTTCAGGAATTCGATGATCTCCTGGAGCTCCACCTTGGCTTCGTCCGCGCCTGCGACATCATCGAACGTCACTTTGGGCGTGTCGCCGGTGAGAAGTTTCGCCTTGGATTTACCGAAGCTGAACGCCTTTGCCCCGCCCGCCTGCATCGAACGGAACAGGAAGAACCAGATTCCGAAGATGAGGAGATACGGGAAGAGGCTGATCAGGATTGTCGTGAACGACGGCCGCGCATCTTCGGCCTGAATCTGAACGCCGTGGTCGCGCAGGCGCGTCACTTCGTCGCTCGAGTTCTCGGTCGGGAGCAGGACTTTGAACTTCGACACCAGGCGACCCTTAACTGGGACTTTCTGCTTGAATTCTCCCGTCAGCAGGCGTCCCGCCTGAATCGTCACCTTGTCGATGTTATTCCGCTGCAGCTCCTGGTCGTACTGCGGCGTGTAGGAAATCTCGGGCGCTGCGTCGGATCCTTTGCCAGAGAACTGGATGATCGCGACGGGCACCAGTATGACAAAAACCCAGAACGAGAGCTGTTTGGAAATCTTGCTCCAGTTCGTAGGCTTCTTGGGCGCTTTGTTAGGCATTTGTATTGGCATTACTGCAAACTCGCTATGTACGGCAAATGGCGGAAATTCTCCGCGTGATCGAGCCCGTATCCAACCAGAAATTCATTCGGAGCATCAAAACCAACGAACTTCGTGTCGTACGTAAGGTCCTTTGCAATCCGCTTGTGGAGCAGCGCACAGATTTCCAGTGACCGCGGCTTCCTTTCCTGCAGTATAGTCATCAGACGATTCAAAGTGCGCCCCGAATCAACGATATCCTCTACCAGCAGTATGTCCTTTCCCTCCAGTCGAGTTTCGGGGTCGTAAACCAGGTTAACGGTCCCGCTGGAAACCGTACCGTCGCCATAACTGGAAGCAACCAGAAAATCGACTTGAAGCGGGCGGCTGATCTGACGTACGAGATCGCTGAGAAAGATGAAGCTTCCTTTTAGCAAACCGAGAACCAGAAGATCGCCGTCCGGATAGGCATTTGTGATCTCGCGGCCGAGCTCACCAACACGCTGAGCGATCGCCTGCTCATCGAAGGCAATCCGTTTGACAGCTCGACCGGAGAGACGCGGATCCGCCGCATTCGGACGCAGAGTGCTCGTCACGCGCGCGCTTCCCGCGAAGCGCTGCGCGCACCATTCACGTGGTCTGCACGCCGAAGAAGCATGTGCTCACGTGACATCACGATTTCGACACCGCCGGAGAGCTGGATTGCGCCTCCCGTTGCTCCCTTCATTGTAAACTCTGCCGCCCGGTGAGTTCCGCGTCGGTCCATCACGACGCTCGCACGTGCGGCGAGCGCGGGCCAGAGGACGCGCAGCGACTCAACGTCGTATCCACGCAGGCTGGAACGGCTCACCCGCAAGGCGCCGTCGCGCTCCGGTGTCGCATCGATAGCGCGAAGGATTTCCTCGACCGATCGCCGCCACGCAGCGGCCCGCTGCGCCAATGCGAGCAGTTCCTCGGCGAACGTCGGACGCTTTTTCAGGATCGAAGGCAGGATGTCCAACCTCACCCGATTGCGCAGATGCCGCCGGTCGGCGTTGGATGGATCCTGGATGAAGTGGATTTTCCGCTCACCCGCATAACGCTCGAGCGTCGCCCGACCGATATCGATGAAGGGGCGAACGATTTCTGACTCCGCGTAAAGCCCGGCTAATCCGCGCGGGCCGGCATCGCGCAGGATGCGCATGAAGACGGTTTCCACCTGATCGTCGCGGGTGTGCGCGGTCACCACGATCGCATCCCGCAAGGCAGCCATGCTTTGCAGGAATTCCCAGCGCGCATGACGCCACTCTTCTTCGCGCGTACCTGTGGTCGTTGCCCTTCCCACCACGCACGCTAAGCCGTGGCGTGCGCTTTCGCGCGCGACAAGAGCCGCCGCCCTGCGCGCCGTTGGTCCGGTGCCATGATCGAAAGTGCCCACCACAATGCGCTTGCGGCTTGCCGGCGAAAGCTTTGACGCAGCGCACAGCAAAGCCATTGAGTCGAGGCCACCGCTCACAGCGAGGAGCGCGACCGGGCAGCTGTTCAGAGCGCGCGCGACCGCGTTTTCGACCTGCGCGGAAACTTCAATCCGGTGGGCGACCATGGTAGCTTTAATCTACCTATCCACGAGGGATTTCCGCTTGGAAACGCACGGTCCACTCGGTACGCTCTGGGTTTCATTCGGCCTGATCGCGTTTTACATCGCGCTGATCTGGCTTAATTCCCTGCTTGGCTTTTTCCTGACGCCCCTGTTTACGATTCCGGGGACCTGGTTAATCGACTGGCTGAAGCGTCGGCGTGGTCAGCTGCCAGAAAACGCGGAAGCCGAACGCTACCAGGGATAAAGCGCCTGATAGTAGGCGCGATTACGAAGGATGGTCCGCACGTAATCGCGTGTTTCAACGAAAGGAATGCGCTCGGTAAATACTTCCGGATCATTCGCGCCAGCCTTCGTCGACCATTTTTCGACTCGTGATTCGCCGGCATTATAGGCGGCGAGCGCTTTCACAACCTCAGGATATTTCCGCACCAGCTCGCCAAGGTGAGTGGTGCCGAGCTTGATGCTCACGTCGGGATCATAAAGCAGATCCGGATTCCACGGCCCGATCCCCTTCTGCGCGGCGAGTGCCTGACCGACTGTAGGCATCAGTTGCATCAATCCGCGGGCGCCGACCGGCGATGTCGCCTGCGGATTGAAGTTCGACTCCTGCCTGATCACAGCGGCAACGAGCGCGGGGTCCAAATGATTCTCCTTCGAGCTGGAAATAAGCGTCTCTCGCTCGAGCACCGGGAAATAGAGCCGGAAATTCTCCGGACTGTAGCCGATGTCGTCGAGCGCCTTCTTGCCCAACGCGATGGACCGGGATGACTGATCGCTGCCCGCGAGCGCGTGCGCCGTCGCGACCATTCGCCGCTGATCCCCGAGCGCGTCGCGGAAAAGCCGATCGTTCTCAAAACCGGCTTCGACATCCATGCCAAGATCGCGCAAACCGACAATGCGATTGAGCGCAGAATCGACGGCTGGGATCCTGGCGTAATTCGGGGGCGATCGGTCGGCGGACACGAGGGTCGTATCAAGTCTCTTCGCCGCCATCACCGAGTAGTAACTGAGCGGCTCACGCTTGATCAGTGCCCTCCACTTTTCGTTTGCCTTCGCCTTGTTGCCGAGTGCGGCGTAGGAGCGGCCTGCCCAGTACAGAGACGCCAAACCTTCGGTGCTATTCGAGTCGCGTGCGTAGAGTGAATCGAATTCGGCCGCCGCCGTTTTCCGGTCAGCCTGGATGAATGCAATCATTCCAGCACGGAACCGTGCCGTCGCAGCATGTCGACCGGATGGAAAGCGCTTGAGCAATGTCATCAGCGCGGCTCTCGCATCCTGATCGCGATTCTCGTCGGTCGCCAGATCCGCGAGCAATAGCAACGCCGACGCCGAGCTGGTGTCTTTCGGAAAAGCGGTTGTTATTGCGCGCAATGTTGTGCGGCCCAAAGCCGTATTTCCCGCAGCGATTTGCGCGCGCGCCCGCTGATACTGCGCTGCAGCGGCAAGACCGGGCGGTGCAGTCACCCGCGCGAACTGATTCGCTGCGTCGGGATAGCGTCGCAGCCGGAACAGCACAGAGCCATATGAGAAATTGTCGTTGGCGTCGCCGAGTCCGGCCGCCAGCGCCTTTGCATATCCCTTGGCTGCCCGCTCCGGCATACCTGCTTTGCTTGCAGCGCGAGACAGCGACAGCTCTTCGCCCGGAGTCGTCGCCGTGAACACCTTGTCGAACAGATCGACGGCGGTGCGAACGTCGGCCGAGTTGGCTGAGGATGAGATGAACGCAAGCAGATCCCCGCGCGCCGCAGCGCGCGACGCATCGTCAGACGGGGGATTCACGCGCAGTCGCAACGCGTCGAGTCGTTCGCCGGCTGCCGTGTAGGCTCGGATTGCGCCGGCGAGATCGTGCGTGCGCTCGCGGGCGATGGCATCGGTGATGGGAATGCGACTCCGTGCGACGTCCCCATGGACTTTCGCGAAATAAGAGGCGCGCTGACTACTATCACCGGTGACACCGGCAGCGCGCAGGTACAGCCAGTCGGCGAGCTGAGGAAGCTTGGTCGCCGCTTCGGCGTAAGCCGCGCGCGCCTGATCCAGGCTATCCGCTCTATCCAGCTCGCGCGCGTGCAGCACCAGCGCACGATCGCTGGTTGGAAGCACATGAGCCGCGGTGTCGCCTTCCAGAATGCGCGCTGAGTCTTGTTGACTGGACTTTGGGTTCTGACACGCGGCGGAGGTTAGTACGACCGCCAGCAGCGGGACAATTTGCACGGCTATCGCCAACGGGTGTGGTCTCCGTCGAGCAGCGAATTGGCTTCGGCCGGTCCCCAGCTCCCAGCAGCATAAGTGGGAAGACTCTCTACTGGATGTTTCTGCCAGTAATCGAGCACCGGATCGATGATCGACCACGCCATCTCCACTTCGTCGCTACGAGTGAACAGCGTTGGATCTCCGATCATGCAATCCAGGAGTAAAGTCTCGTAGGCTGGATGCGCGTCGTTTCCGAACGCTTCGGCATAGGTAAAGTCCATGTCGACCGGCGTGATCTCGAGCCCGGGAGTGAGCTCGTGCATCGCACCGGGTGTCTTGACCTGAAAACGAAGCGAAATCCCTTCGTTCGGCTGAACGCGAAGCACCAATACGCTTGGCGACATTTCTTCGACCGCTTTTTGACCGAACAGCAAGAGCGGCGGCGAACGAAACTGGATGGCGATCTCGGAGACCCGACGCTCCATTCGCTTGCCGGAGCGCAGGTAAAACGGAACTCCCTTCCACCGCCAATTGTCGATCAGCACCTTCATCGCGGCGTACGTCGGCGTCAACGAACGAGGCGACACGTCCGGTTCACTGGTGTAACCCGGAACCGACTTGCCATCCATCATCCCCGGGCCGTACTGCGCTCGCACGACTGACGGCGGGCAATCGTCGTGCACCAGCGGCCGCAGCGAATGCAGTACCTTCACTTTCTCATCGCGCACCGCGTCGGCGGTGAACGAGCTGGGCGGCTCCATTCCAGCCAGGGTCAGCAACTGCAGCAGGTGATTCTGGAACATGTCCCGCAGTACGCCGGCTTCCTCGTAGTACTTGCCGCGTCCTTCCACGCCGACCGATTCCGCGGCGGTGATCTGGACGTGCGAGATGTAGTGCCGGTTCCACAGCGGCTCGAAGATCGAATTGGCAAAGCGGAACACCAAAATGTTCTGGACGCTCTCTTTGCCGAGGTAGTGATCGATGCGGTAGATCTGGTGCTCGCCGAATTCATCGAGAACGAGGCGGTTGAGCGCGCGCGCGGAATCCAGACTGGTTCCAAACGGCTTCTCGACGACTGCACGAATCCAGGGTCGCTCTTCGTATGAGTGAGTGCGCCAGGCAAGTTTGCTGGTGCACAAATGCTTCAGCGTCACCTCGAATACACTGGGTGGGATCGCGAGGTAGAACAGTCGGTTTCGATCATGCTGCTCGGAGCGCGACTCGATTTCGGTGAGGCGCTTTTCGATGTTCGCATACGCCGTGTCCTGGGTGAAATCACCACCGGCGTAGAACGTCCGCTGGCATAGCCACTGCCACACCTGATCGTCAACCTTGTGGATCTCGTCCGACTTGTTCATCGCGTCGCGCATCATCGCGCGATAGCTGTCGTCGGTGTTCTGGTCACGGGCGACGCCCAACAAGGCGAAGTTGTCCGGCAGGAGCTTCTGCTCGGCGAGATAGTAGATCGCTGGAATGAGCTTGCGTTTGGTGAGATCTCCGGCGCCGCCGAAAATCACCAGCGTGCAGGGATCAGCCTTGTCGCGGCTGCCGCGTTTGCGCGGCGCTCTTACGAGCGGCACAGCCTGAGGTGTCCTCATGATTTCTTTACCGCGTGTCCGCCGAATTCGTTTCGCAGCGCCGCGATCACTTTAGCGGAGAAGGAATCGGCCTGCCGGGAGCGAAGTCGCGTCAAAAGAGAGAGCGTGATCACGGGCGCCGGGACGTCGAGATCGATGGCTTCCTGAACTGTCCAGCGACCTTCTCCCGAATCCTCGACGTACCCGCGCAAATCCTTCAGATCGATATCCTTCTCGAATGCCGTTTCCGCCAGCTCGTTGAGCCAGGATCGAACCACGCTGCCGTGATTCCAGACCGCGGCGATCAAGTGCAGATCGAGCTTGAACTCCTTCGAGGCGTGAAGGATCTCGTAGCCCTCAGCATACGCCTGCAGCATGCCGTACTCGATGCCGTTGTGCACCATCTTCACATAGTGCCCAGATCCGGGCGGACCCATGCGAGCGTAGCCGTCTTTGGGCGCGAGCGTGCGGAAGATCGGCTCGCAGAGTCTGTATGCTTCCTCCGATGCGCCGATCATCAGGCAGTAGCCGTTGGCGAGGCCCCAGATACCTCCACTGGTTCCTGAATCGACAAAGTGAATTCCCTTCGTGGCGAGGTCCGCTGCCCGCCGCATCGTGTCGTGGAAGTTGGAGTTGCCGCCGTCGATGATCACATCGCCCTTCGACAATCCTGTCAGCAGCTCGGCGATGGTGTCGTCGACCGGTTTGCCGGCGGGTACCATGATCCAGACAATGCGGGGAGCTTTGAGATTGTCGAGCACTTCGCGCAGGCTGTGCGCGCCTTTGGCGCCGAGCGCTTCGTACTTCTGGACCGTCGCCGGCGTGCGGTCGAACGCGACGACCTCGTGGCCGCCTTTCATTAACCGCTCTGTCATGTTGCCGCCCATTCGTCCCAGTCCGATCATGGCAAGACGCATTTGCTCAGGCTCCGGAAAGCTGCAGTTGAAGAAACTTTTCGAGGTCGGCGCGCAACTGTGGTGCCGATTGGTAAAGAATGACGTTCATTCCCATCGATTTGGCGGGCGTGAGATTCTGCTGGCGGTCGTCGATGAATAGCGAGCGAGACGGCTCGCACTGAGCAATGCCGAGCGCTCGGTTGTAAAACCGCCTGAATGGCTTGCGGACATTGAGCCAGCACGAGGAAATGAACGCTTCAAAAATCGGCGTCAGTCCGAACTCTCGAATGCGATAATTGTTGAGCTCTTCCGACTCGTTGTTGAGAGTCATCATCCGGTACTTGCCTGTTGCAGCGAGAGCGCGGGCAACGGCAATGGCGTCCGGGTGCGGCACGCTCTGATCGAGCATGAACCTGATGAATGCGCTTCGTGAGAAATCGCGCTCGGTGTGGAAGACGGCGATGTCGAGATACTCGTCGAGCGTGATTCGTCCCTCCTCGAATTCGCCGATGACGTCTTCGTGTCGCCACTGAAAATCGTCGGCATCGAGGTGAAACCGCTCGACCGCACGGTTGCGCTGTTCCCTGTCCCAGCCGTTGGAGCCAAGCACGCCGCCGATGTCGAAGAAGATGTGATTGACCTCGCTCATGCGATCAGCACCGCGCGCGCGGGGGCTCCGTCGCATCCCTCAAGCCGGAGCGGCAGACAGATGAACTGGTACTGGCCCGGTGGCGGCGCGGAAAAGTTCAGCCCTTCGACGATTACCACTGACCGCGCAAGCAAAGTCTTGTGCGTCTTATGGTGGCCGGAATGAAACTGCTCGATCGAGAGATAATCCACCCCGACAAGCTCGACACCAATGTCAACCAGATACTGCGCGCCGTCGGGCGCAAGGAAGGTGTAGTCGGGCACGAATTGCTGCTGGGACAGCAACGCTGAGTTGCGGGTGCGGATCAACACCCGCTTCTGACCCTCGAGCTTCCTGGACTTGAGGTTCTCGGCTGTCACCGAGCGCACGTCGTCGGGGAAGGCGATCAGAATCGCCGGTCCAATCAAACGCTCGAGCGGGATTTGATCTACCGGCTGGCCATCGTCGAAGAAATGGCGCGACGCATCGGCGTGAGTGCCGGTGTGTGAACCGAAGCGAATCAGCGAAACGTTGGCGCTGGCTCCCTTGGCGACGGCCTGTTGCAGCTCGACGCTGATCTCGGGATTACCGGGATAGACGAGTCCCCCGGTTTTGATCGGAACAGAAAGATCGTAGATGCGGCTCACAGCCGGGGACGAGGCAACTGTTGTGCGCGGGTTATGAGGGCAGGCTGGTCGATTCGCTGGCGCTGAGTATGAACCGTGGGATCGCTGCTTCGAAAGGTGCACCATCCTGCCGCAGCAGGCCGTAGTGCCCTTCCATCCAGCCCTCACCCGATTTCAGGATGCAAAAACTCTGGTACTCATGCACTGCACCGGGCATGATGGTTGGCTGCTCCCCAACTACACCTTCGCCGATCACTTCGGTGTCAACGCCATCGCCGACAGAGTCGTGAATGAGCCAGCGCCTCGTCAAAAGCTGAGCGGCGAGCTTGCCCACGTTTTCGATGCGCACGAAGTACGCGAAAACATAATGGCTCTGCGACGGCTCGGAATGATCGCGAAGGTAGACAGGCCGAACAGTGACACGAATTCCATCCGTCTCTCTGTAGTAGAAAGATTTCGCGGTCATGATTGCAAGTTAGTCGTTGCCGCCGAAAAAACGAACGAGGCGCCGGTTGAGCCGACGCCTCGTTCGATTGCGAAGAACCTGCTACCAGATTACGGGACGAACTGAATCAGGTCGAACCATCGGGTCGCCGGGCTTGCAGCCAAACGCAGCAGCGAACTCCGGCATGTTCGAAAGCGGCCCGTTGGTTCTCCAGCGCGCCGGCGCATGCGGATCGGTGTTGATCAGCACGCGCTGCCGCGCCGGGGTGGTATTGGACCGCCAGATCTGCGCCCATGCCAGGAAGAACCGCTGCTCCGGCGTGAACCCATCGATCAACGGTGGGCGGCCCTTCTGCGCCAGCGCTTTTTCCAGCGCAGCGTAGGAGATCGAGAGGCCACCGAGATCAGCGAGATCCTCGCCGAGCGTGAGCCGGCCGTTGACGTGCACCGAATCGAGCACGGTGTACGAATCGAACTGCGACGCGACGAGATTGGTTCCCTGCTTGAACTTGTCGAGATCCGACGCTGTCCACCAATTGCGTAGATTCCCCTGCGCATCGTACTGGGCGCCCTGGTCGTCGAAGCCGTGCGTCATCTCGTGGCCGATGACGGCACCCATTCCTCCGTAATTGACGGCGTCGTCAGCGTGTGGATCGAAGAACGGCGGCTGAAGAATACCGGCCGGGAAGACGATCTCATTGTACGTCGGACTGTAGTACGCGTTTACCGTCGGTGGCGTCATTCCCCACTCGGCGCGATCGAGCGGCTGTCCGATCTTGGCGAGATCCCGCCTGCGCTCGTATTCACGAACGGCCATCGCATTGTTGTAGAACGCGCCGGGTTTGATCGTCAGCGTCGAGTAGTCACGCCACTTGTCGGGATAGCCGATCTTCTTGTTGAACGCGGTCAGCTTCGCGCTCGCCATCGCCTTGGTGGAATCGCCCATCCAGGCGCGGGTCTGCAGGCGATCGCGGAATACTGACTGAAGATTATTGACCATCTCCAGCGCTCGCGACCTTGCCTGCGGTGTGAAGAACTGTGCGACATATGCCTGACCGAGCGCATCGCGAAGTCCCTGGTCGGTCGCGCGTGCGCAGCGCTTGTCGCGCGGCAGCTGCTCCTTGGCGCCGCTCAAGGTGCTGCTGAATCTGAAATCCTCGTTGACAAATGCGGAGCTGAGAGTCGGGGCTGCTGTATCGAGGAGCTTCCACCGGAGGTACGCCTTCCAATCCTCGAGCGGCAGGCTTGCCATCAGGCTATCGACAGCTTTGAGGAAGTCCGGGTTCTGAACGTTGATAGTCGAGATATCGGCGCGGCCTTCGCCGGTGAAGAAGCGCGGCCAGTTGAATCGCGGCGCCAGCTGCGCCAGCTCGGCCGCCGTCATCTTGTTGTAATTGCGATTTGGATCACGCAGCTCGACGCGCGTTCGCGCCGGTCGGGCGAGCGCTGTCTCCACGCCGATCACGCGCTGGGCATCGGCAGTTGCCTGCGCCTGACTCTCACCAACCAGCTGGAACATCTTCGCCACGTGGTCAGTGTAGTTCGCCCGAATGTCTGCGTAGCTCTTGTCCGGATTCAGGTAGTATTCGCGATCAGGCAGCGAGAGTCCGCCCTGCCTGATTCCCGCGATCACCTGTGAGCTGTTCTTGGCATCCTGCTGGGATCCGAAGCCGAATACGGCCGGAATCCCCTGCGAATGAAGTCGCGCGACTTCAGCTTCGAGCTGGCCCCGGTTGCTGATCGCGGCAATGCGCGCCAGCGCGGGTTCAATCGGCTTATATCCCGCGCGCTCCGTAGTCACCGAATCCATACAGGAGGAGTAGTACGTTGCCAGCTTCCGCAGATCAGCGCTGGCCTGCTTGTTACCACTCGCCGAGGCGTTACGAAGAATCGTCAGCAGATTGTTCTGATTGTTCTCCGACAGCTCGGCGAAGCTTCCCCATGTCGAATAAGCAGGTGGAACTGGGTGATTCTTTATCCAGCCGCCGTTGGCGAACTGATAGAAATCCGTGCACGCCGAAACGGAACGGTCGAGGTTGGCTGGATCGAGCGGCCTGGTTTGCATCGGGACGGCATTCTGAGCCGCCGCGGCGCCGCTGACGAGGACGAGAAGTGCTAGCGCACGGGTGGGGGTGGTGAGACGCATTGCTGGATTCTCCAGGGGTTTTGTTGAACTATTCCACCATAACCGGCAAATACAGATGAAGTCCAGCCCGCTGTAAGGTGTTATCTGCGTGTCATCCGCTTTCGACGCACAGACTTTTTTTTCGGCGGTGGCTTCATAATGGTGCCGCGACAGTTGTCCGCACCACAGCAGCAAAAGTAGAACTTTTCCAGCTCGTCGTCATCTTCACCAGTCCGCTCGTACTGATAGTCGTAAGCGAGCTCGGTGCCGGGATATATGTCCTGCTTGGCGTGAATGAAGATCCGCTTGCCGCGGATGATCGCTTCACAGTTGGGGTCGCACGAGTGATTGATGAAGCTGGCGACGCTCCCACCGGCAGCGATAGCGCCATCGACCACCGTTTTCTTGTCCAGGGTGAAAAGAAAGGTGTGGTGATGCTTCATCCGGCTGTCATCGTAACGGCGGTCCGCCTCCCGGTTGCTGATTCGCTCGCCGGTGTACTCGATGATTCGCGTTCCTTTCTTAATGAACCGGGTGGCGAACACGCCTCGACCATGAATAGAAGATCTGCGAACCGCGTACAGCGGTTCGCTCGACTTGTTCGGCATCTTTTGAGATTGGTTGGCTCAGGCTCTGGATGATGCGACTATGAGGCCAGAACACTCGCCAAGGCCAATGCGGGCCGCGCCTTCGCGTTGTAGGTAAGCGCGCATGATGATTTCGTCGCCGTCGTGAAGGAAGCGCCGCTCTTCACCGGTCGGGAGAACGACCGGTTCAGCGCCGCGACGGGTCAGCTCGAGCAAGCATCCTTGCGAATGTGAGTCCGGGCCAGAAACCGTACCGCTCGCGAATAGATCGCCCGAACGCAGATTGCAGCCGTTGCTCGCATGATGGGTGAGCATCTGTCCCGGCGTCCAGTACATATCGGCCAGAGATGCGCTGCTCAACTTGAACGGACGCAACCGTCCTTCGCGCATGAGCAGTGACCGAATGAAAACTTCGATGGTGAGATCGATCCCGCCTTCGTTGCGATCGTGCTGTGAGGACAGGTACGGAAGCGGTTGGGGATCGTTGGGTGGCCGGAAGAACGAAGGCACTCGATAGGGCTCGAGTGCTTCCCAGGTGACGACCCAGGGAGACACAGTCGTTCCAAAATTCTTGCCGAGGAACGGTCCCAAAGGCTGGTACTCCCACGACTGGATGTCGCGAGCCGACCAATCGTTCACCAGGCACACACCGAAGATATGCTCCTCGGCTTCCTCTATAGGTATGGGTTTGCCGAGCTCATTGCCGGCGCCGACGAAGAAGCCGACTTCCGCTTCGTAGTCGAGCATCTCTGAGGGCGCAAACGTCGGCGTCTTCGAGTTCCCGGCCAGGAATTGTCCTCGAGGGCGCCGGACTTCGGTGCCACTGACAACGATGCTGGATGAGCGGCCGTGGTATCCGATCGGCACGTATTTGTAATTCGGCATCAGCGGATTGTCCGGCCGAAACAGCTTGCCGACGTTGGTGGCGTGATAGATCGACGCGTAGAAGTCGGTGTAATCGCCGATCTGCGCGGGCAGAAACAAATCCGCTTCCGCCATTGGAACGAGCGCGCCGGGGGGCAACGGATTTATTCCTCCGGCATCGCCAGGGGTCCCGGACAATAGCTGACTCAGGCGTGCGCGAAACTGCGACAGCGAATCGCGCGGCGCCTGCATCAGCTCGTTGAGATTTGGCCGGTCGCACCACCGCGCGACGTCGCGTGCTGGTCCCGTCCACAAGTTCGCGCTGAGCGATTCACCAATGTCGACGATCTGGTCGCCGATCGCGACGCCGACTCGACGTTCAGCATCTCCTTTGCGTGAGAAAACGCCGAACGGCAGGTTCTGAATCGGGAAGTCAGTATCCGGCGAATTCGCCGTTTCGATCCAGGATGTAAGTGCGGGGTCGTGAGTCTCGTTCACGTGCGGGCGGTTTGGGTCTGACTGAGCAGCGGCGCGAGCTCTTCGATCGGCTCGGTGAACGAGCACGACCCAAAAGATATCGCGCTTCTTTCGCGCACGGCGGCAAGCTGCTCCGCCGTGATCCTCTTGTCGCGCCACTGTAAATAGTCGTCGTGGAATGCGAAGGCCGATGCATCGACCTCTTCGAGCGCGGCGAGAGCCAAATCCTCGTCCTCACCGACGGCGATCAGAGTAGCGGCGAGAAAGACGTTCAGGAATCCGTACATCGTGCCCTTGGCGCTGTCCGCTTCATAGGTGAAGCGGTATTCGCCGCGGATGGGATGGTGGAGGCCTGCAGTCGCCTTGAATGGGACTGAGTGCTCCTTGCACGAAACCATGAAATCAACGATCGACTGCGGAGACGGAAAAGCCCCAGGGCTGAGTCCACC
>Ga0075426_10002106_pt1 | contig 14279 bp, 13 predicted proteins | sample SoiMethybrSBSTD5_FD_75304 | JGI IMG/M metagenome (GOLD analysis project Ga0075426, IMG submission 75304) | Bulk soil microbial communities from a Populus tree surrounding site in Tennessee, USA - Soil MetaG P. TD hybrid SBSTD5 | ecosystem: Environmental > Terrestrial > Soil > Tree plantation... | reverse complement strand
ATCGACGGCTTCATGATCCAGGGCGGCGGCTTCACGAAGAGCATGCAGCAGAAGCCGGTCAAGCCGCCGATCAAGAACGAGTCCACCAACGGCCTCAAGAACGACAACTACACGGTGGCGATGGCGCGCACCAACGTGCGCGATTCGGCGACGTCGCAGTTCTTCATCAACGTGAAGGACAACGACTTCCTCAACTTCGCGGGCGACGCCAATCCCGGCTACGCGGTCTTCGGCAAGGTGGTCGAAGGCAAGGACACCGTCGACAAGATCAAGAAGGTCGCCACCGGCAACGCGGGCGGGCACCAGAACGTGCCGCGCGAGGCGGTGGTGATCGAGAAGGCCGAGCGCGCCTGAAGAAGACGCTCTTCATCTCGGACCTGCATCTGGACGAATCGCGTCCGGCGATCGTCGAACGGTTCGAGCGATTCCTGCAGGGCCCGGCGCGCGAGGCCGAAGCGCTCTACATCCTCGGCGACCTCTTCGAGTACTGGCTCGGCGACGACGGCCTCGCGCACCCGTTCGCCGCGCGCATCGCCCGCGGCCTCGCGGCGGTGGCGCGCGAGAAGCCGGTCTACTTCATGCACGGCAACCGCGATTTCCTCGTCGCCGAGGGCTTCGCGAAAGCCACCGGCGTGCGGCTGCTCGAGGATCCGACGCCGCTCGACCTCTACGGCACGTCCGCCCTGCTCATGCACGGCGACACGCTGTGCACCGGAGACGTCGCGTACCAGCAGCTGCGCAAGACCGTGCGCGATCCGGAATGGAAGCGCGCCACGCTCGCCAAATCGATCCCGGAGCGCATCGCGCTCGCGCGCAGCCTCCGTGACGGCAGCGAGGGCGCGAAGCAGGGAAAGTCGATGCAGATCATGGACGTCGCGCCCGACGCGGTGGAGAGCGCGTTCGCCTCGTCCGGGGCGAGCGTGATCATCCACGGCCATACGCATCGTCCCGCGCGCCACGTGCATCGCGTGAACGGCGCCGAGCGCGTGCGCTGGGTGCTGCCCGATTGGTACGAGGGCGGCGGCTACCTCGAAGCTTCGCCCGCGGGGATTCGCGCGCTCGAAGCGCTCTGAAGCGGCACGCCCGCGCGCGCGAACGCCGCGCGGATCGCGGGCAGCTGCGCCCGCGCCGCCTTTTCCGCCATCTCGATGACACCCCTGCGGTAGGCCTCGCTGTAGCCCGCGTAGTAGCCGATGTTCGGGTGCAGAAGCACGTCGGCCTCGTTCGCCTCTGCGGCGATCTGCTTCGCGCGCCGCTCGTCCTTGTCGATCCAGTCCTGCGGCACGCCCGGCGGCGTGTCCTTGAGATAGGCCGACACGTCGACCGCGATCACGACTTTCGCGCCGAGCATGCGCGCCGCGTGGATCGGGACCGGGCTCACCTCGTCGCCGTCGACATACATGACGTCGCCCACCTTCACGGCCACGAATTGCCCGGGGCTCGCGCTCGAGGCGCGCACGGCGAGCCCGGCATCGCCGCGATTGAAAAGCACGAGCTTGCGGTCCGGAAGGCGCGTGGCGGCGGCCGCGAAGGCGATCGGAAACTCCTCGATGAGCTTCCCGTCCACGTGCTCGTTCACGAACTGCTGCATCGCGGTGCCGGTCGCGGGACGCCCGCCGATCGTGCCGAACTCGAAGAACTCCAGGACGTTGAGCGTATGGGCGAGCTTCTCGAGCGAGCGCGCGTCCTGCCCCGAGGCGTAGAGCGCGCCCACGAGCGAGCCCACGCTCGAGCCGATGATGAGGTCGGGCTTCACGCCGATCTCCTCGAGCACCTTGAGCACGCCGATGTGCGCGAAGCCGCGCGGGCCGCCGGAGCCGAGCACGAGCGCCACGCGCGGCTGCGTGGCCGGCTGCACGAAGCGCGGCACGCGGTCCTTCGGGACGTCGCCGGAGATGGAGCACGCCGCCGCGAGGAAGCAGGCGGCGACCCCGAGAAGCCTGAAGACGCTCATGGCTCGTCCAGCCGCAGCGTGAGGCATTTCGCCGCGCCGCCCGCCTTCATGAACTCCGAGAGCGGCGACTGCACGACGTCGAACCCATGCTGCGCGAGCGTCTTCACGAGCGCCGCCGTGGCGCGATTCACGATGACGGTCGAATCGATGTTGACGGCGTTGCAGGCGAAGGCGAGCGCGTCCTCCTCGCCGACCGCGATGCGGCGCGCCGCGGGCACCGATTTCTCGATGAGCATGCGCGAAGGCTCGTCGAAGGCGCCGGGGAAATAGAGCAGCCACCCGCCTTCGAGCGGGCAGAAGCACGTGTCGAGGTGGTAGAAGCGCTCGTCGACGAGCTTGAGCACCACGACCTCGATGCCGAGGCGCGAGGCGATGATCTGGCGCGCGGCCGGGATCGAGCGGTGGCCGTGGGCCATCCACAGGCGCCGCGTGCGCGGCGCACGATCGAACAACGCGTCGCCCGCGCCCTCGAACGGCACGTCGCGCGGCATGAGCGAAACCTCGTAGCCGCGATCGGTGAACCAGTCCGCGAAATACGGCTCCTCGTGCTGGCGCTCGGGATAGCGGAAGCGCGAGGCGATGAAGGTGCGGCCGCGCACGAGCCCCGCGTTCGCCGTGAAGACCATGTCGGGCGACGACGGTTGCGGCAGCACGAGGCGCACCGCCGCGTGGTCGCAGATCACGTCGTAGATCGCGCGCCACTGCTGCTTCGCCACCGCGTTGTCGATGCGCCGCAGGTTCCCGTGCATCCACGGATTGATGATGTAGGCGACGTTGAAGAACTCCGGCGGGCACATCAGGAAGACGTGCCGCGGCGCGCGCGGTTTCGACTTTCGCGCCATTCGTCCTACGATCCGAGCCCGCGCTCGAGGTCGGCGCGGATGTCCGAGGGATCTTCGAGGCCGACGGCGAGGCGCACCAGCCCCTCGACGATGCCGGACCTCTCGCGCTCGGCGGCGGCGATGCGTCCGTGCGTCGTCGTCGCGGGATGGCAGATCGTGGTCTTCACGTCGCCGAAATTCGCCGTGATGGAAAGCATCTTCGTCGCGTCGATCACGCGCCACGCCGCCTCGCGCCCGCCCTTCACGACGAAGGAGAGCACGGCGCCGCCCGCCGACTGCTGCTGCATCGCGAGCTTGTGCTGCGGATGCGATTCGAGGCCGGGATAATGCAGGCGCTCGATCGCTGGATGGCCTTCGAGCCAGCGCGCGATCTCGAGCGTGGAGCGCGACTGCGCCTCCATGCGAATACGCAACGTCTCCATGCCCTTCAGCACGATCCACGCGTTGAAGGGAGAGATCGCGGGCCCCGCGGTGCGCACGAAGCTATAGAGCGGCCCGTTCACGAGGTCGGCGCGGCCGCAGATGGCTCCGGCGAGCACGCGCCCCTGCCCTTCGAGGTACTTGGTCGCGGAGTGGATGACGATGTCGGCGCCGAATTCGATCGGCCGCTGCAGCGCGGGCGACACCATGGCGTTGTCGACCGCGAGGATCGCGCCCGCCTGCTTCGCGATCTGCGCGAGCGCGGCGATATCCGCGACCTCGCAGACGGGATTGGACGGCGTCTCGACGAAGATGAGCCGCGTCGACGGGCGCACGGCCTTGCGCCATGCGTCGAGGTCGCCGAGATCGACCCAGGTCGTTTCGATCGAGAGCTTCTTCAGGATCTGGTCGAAGAGCGGCACGACGGTGCCGAACACGCCGCGCGCCGCGATGAGGTGGTCGCCCGCCTTGAGGAGTCCCAGCGCCATCGTCGCCACCGCCGCCATGCCGGTCGCGGTCGCCACGCAGGCTTGCGCGCCTTCGAGGGCCGCGAGCCGCGACTGGAACATCGTCACCGTCGGGTTGGTGAAGCGTGAATAGATGTTGCCGGGCTCTTCGTTGGCGAAGCGCCGCGCCGCCTCGGCCGCGCTCTTGTAGACGAAGCTCGTCGTGAGGACGAGGCCTTCGGAGTGCTCCTGGAAATCGCTGCGGATCCCGCCGGCCCGAACGCCGAGCGTGCCGGGCTTCTGCTCCGAGGCCATGGCTATTGGTCGATCGTCTGGAGGCCCAGGTCGAGCTGGTAGGACGAAAGCCGCGTCTCGGGGCTCGTCTCGCCGTCGTGGCGCCGCGCCTCGACCCCGGCGAGGTATTCCTCGGTCACGTCGCCGGTCACGTAGATGCCGTCGAAGCACGAGCAGTCGAACTTCTCGATCGCGGGATTCAGGGCGCGCACGTCCTCGATCAGCGCGTCGAGGTCCTGGTAGATCACGGCGTCCGCGCCGATGATGGCGGCGATCTCGCGCTCGTCGCGCCCCGTGGCGATGAGCTCGGCGCGCGTCGGCATGTCGATGCCATAGACATTGGGATAGCGCACCGGCGGGGCGGCGGAGGCGAAGAACACCTTCTTCGCGCCGCTCTCGCGCGCCATCTGCACGATCTCGCGGCTGGTGGTGCCGCGCACGATGGAATCGTCCACCAGCAGGACGTTCTTGCCCTTGAACTCGATCGGCATCGCATTGAGCTTCTGGCGCACGCTCTTCTCGCGGACTTCCTGGCCCGGCATGATGAAGGTGCGCCCGATGTAGCGGTTCTTGATGAATCCCTCGGTGTACTGGCGCTTCAACTTCGCCGCGACTTCCAGCGCGCTGGAGCGGCTCGAGTCCGGAATCGGGATCACGACGTCGATCTCGTCGCGCAGGTCCAGCGCGAGGATCTTGTCGGCGAGGCTCCTGCCCATGTTGCGGCGCGCCTCGTACACCGAGATGCCGTCGATCACCGAGTCCGGACGCGCGAGATAGACGAACTCGAAGATGCAGGGATTGAGCTGCGGGTTCTGCGCGCACTGGCGGGAGAAGAAGCTGCCGCTCTCGTCGACGAGGATCGCCTCGCCGGGAGCGACGTCGCGCATCACCTTGAAGCCGAGCGTGTCGAGCGTCACGCTCTCGGAGGCGACGAGGAATTCGACGCCCTTGTCGGTATCGGCGCGCCCGATGATGAGCGGACGGATGCCGTGCGGGTCGCGGAAGGCGAGCATGCCGTAGCCCGCGACCATCGCGACCACGGCGTAGGCGCCCTTCACGCGCCGATGCACGCCGGTGACCGCCTTGAAGATGAGGTCGGGGTCGAGGCGCTCGCAGCCGACGCACGCGTCGGAGAGCTCGTGCGCGAGCACGTTCAGCAGGATCTCGGAATCGGAGTTCGTGTTGACGTGGCGCCGGTCGTCCTGGAAGAGCTCGTGGCGCAGCTGCTCCGAATTGATGAGGTTGCCGTTGTGGCCGAGCGTGATGCCGAAGGGCGAGTTCACGTAGAACGGCTGCGCCTCGGCTTCGGCCGCCGCCGAGCCCGCCGTCGGATAACGGCAGTGCGCGATCCCCATGTGGCCGACGAGGTTGCGCATGTCGCGCGTGCGGAAGACGTCGCGCACCAGGCCCTTGCCCTTGTGCATGTGGAAGCTGTGGCCTTCGGCCGTGACGATGCCCGCGGCGTCCTGCCCGCGATGCTGCAGCACCGTCATCCCGTCATAGAGGAGCTGGTTGACGGGGCTGCGGGCGACGACTCCGACGATTCCGCACATCTAAGCGCAGCTCCTCATGGCAGCGGAACGACCTGTCCGTCGAGCGATGCGGCCTTCACCGCGGCGAGCCCCTTTTCCGCGGCCTCCCGAGTTGCATATGGGCCCGCGCGCAGGCGATTCAACGGGCCGGACGGCGTGTCGCGCCGTTCGACGAAATGAGAGATGCCGGCGGCGGCCAGCTTGTCGCGCGCCTGCTTGAGCTTGTCCTCATCCTTGAAGGCTCCGACTTGCACGGCGAAGCCTTCGAGCTTGGGTGATTGGACCCCGTCCTTCGACGGGGTGACTGCTGTCGCTTCCACCTTCTTCGCCGCGGCCGGCGCCGGCAGCGGGGCCGCCTTGTCCTTCGGCGGGATCTCCAGCGACGGCTCGGGCTGCGGCGACCGCGGCTCGCGGTCGAAGAGCATCGGCACGAAGATCACCAGCGCGGCCACGATCGCGATCGCGCCGATCAGTCGGTGGCGGCCGCGTCGCCGGATTTCAGCCGCTTCGGTGGACGAAGGAGTCGCCATGGCGCGATTCAGCGTACCGACCGCAGCGCCTCGGCCACGGTGTAGAACGATCCGAAGACGACAATTCTATCATTCGCACCCGCCTCGCGCCGCGCCGCCTGGAGCGCCTGCGCGATCGAGACGAAGGCGCGCGCCGCGAGGCCGCGGCTCTCGAGCGGCTGCATGAGGCGCGCGGCGGAGGCGGCGCGCTCGGCCTGCGGCGCGGCGACGAACCAGCGATCGACGCGCTCGCGCATCGCTTCCACGACGCCGTCGATGTCCTTGTCGGCGAGCATGCCGAAGACCGCGGTCGTCGTCTCGAAAAAACCCATGTCGAGGAGGCCGTCGGCGAGGGCGCGCGCGGCGTGCGGGTTGTGGGCGACGTCGAGCACGATCGCGGGACGGCCCGCCAGCACCTGGAGCCGCCCGGCGAGCGTCACCGTGGCGAGACCGCGCTTCACCTCGCCGAGCGAGATCGGCAGGCGCTCGGCGACCTCGTCGAGCGCGGCGAGCGCGCTGGAGGCGTTCCTGAGCTGCCAGGCGCCGCGCAGCGCGGGCAGCGGCAGCGCGCGCTTCACCGTGCGCCGGCCCTGGAAATTCCACTGCGGCCCGAGCTCCTGGAAACCGAAGTCGCGGCCGAGGACCTGCAGGTCGGCGCCGATCGCGGCGGCATGCGCCACGAGCATCGGCGGCGGATTGTTGTCGCCGAAGATCGCGGGCTTCCCCGGCCGGAAAATGCCCGCCTTCTCGTAGCCGATCGCATCGCGGTCGTTGCCGAGATAGGCCTGGTGGTCGAGATCCACGCTCGCGACGATCGCGCAATCGGTGTCCACGATGTTCACCGCGTCGAGCCGGCCGCCGAGGCCCACTTCGAGGATCGTCAAGTCGAGCCGCGCTTCGCGGAACAACGCGAGCGCGGCGAGCGTGCCGTATTCGAAGTACGTGAGCTGTGTCGCGCCGCGCGCGAGCTCGACTTCGGCGAAGGAGGAACAGAGCGCGTCGTCGGCCGCATCTTCGCCGTTCACATGCACGCGTTCGTTGTAGCGCAGGAGATGAGGCGAGGTGTAGAGGCCGGTTCGATAGCCGGCCTCGATCGCGATCCGCTCGAGGAAGGCGCAGGTCGAACCTTTGCCGTTGGTGCCGCCGACGGTGATGACGACGGGAGATTGGGCCCCGGCCTTCGCCGGGGTGACGGCCTTCGGCGTGACGCCCATCCGGTCCCCTACCTGGCGGACGCGGTCGAGGCCGAGGGCGATCGTCGCGGGGTGCTGCGCGGAGATGTAAGCGAGCCAGTCGTCGAGCGAACGGCTCTTCAAGCCGGGGCCGGCTCGCGTTTCAGCAGCGTGACGAGCCGCGCGATGCGGTCGCGCAGCTGCCGGCGATCGACGATCGCGTCGACGGCGCCTTTTTCCAGCAGGAACTCGGCGCGCTGGAAGCCTTCGGGAAGCGTCTCGCGCACGGTCTGCTCGATCACGCGCGGGCCGGCGAATCCGATGAGCGCGCCCGGCTCGGCGATGACCGCGTCGCCGATGAAGGCGAAGCTCGCCGACACGCCGCCCATCGTCGGATCCGTGAGCACCGAGATGAACGGCTGCTTCGCCGCGGAGAGCTGGTGCAGCGCCGCCGTCGTCTTCGCCATCTGCATGAGCGACAGCAATCCCTCCTGCATGCGCGCGCCGCCGGTCGCGGTGAAGCACACGAAGGGCAGCCCCTCGTCGCAGCAAAGCTGCACCGCACGCACGAAGCGCTCGCCGACCACCGAGCCCATCGAGCCGCCGAGGAATCCGAACTCGAACGCGCCAGCGACGAGCGGCACCGACTTCACCGACCCCTGCATGACGACGAGCGCATCGGTCTCGCCGGTCTCCTTCTCCGCCTCTTCGAGGCGGTCGGTGTACTTGCGGCTGTCCTTGAACTTGAGCGGATCCATCGGCACGACTTCGGAGCCGAGCTCCGCGCGGCCTTCGGGATCGAGGAAGAGGTCGAGACGCTGGCGCGCCGAGAGGCGATTGTGGAAGCCGCACTTCGGGCAGACGTGGAGGTTGTTCTCCAGGTCGGTGAAGTACAGCACCGCCTCGCACGACGGGCACTTGCTCCACAGGCCTTCCGGGACGGCTTTCTTCTGCGTCGTGCCTTCGCGCTTGATCTTGGGCGGCAGGAGCTTGCGGAACCAGCTCATGCAAGCGCCTCCGCGCTGTCCATCGCGCCGCGGAAGCTCCTGATGAGCTCGCCCACGCGCGCGGGCGCCGTGTCGCCCGGCGCATCGGCGACTTCCTGCACGATGCGGCTGCCGACCACGACCGCATCGGCGACTTTCGCGATGCGCTGCGCGGTGGCGGCATCGCGGATGCCGAAGCCCACGCCGACGGGAATCTTCGTCTTCCTGCGGATGCGCGCGATCATCGATTCGACCTCGCGCGTGTCGATGTTCGTGGCGCCCGTTACGCCCTTGAGCGAGACGTAATAGATGTAGCCCTTCGCGACCTGGGCCACGAGCTCGATGCGCTTGTCCGAGGAGGTCGGCGACAACAGGAAGATCGGATCGATGCCGGAGCCCTCGAGCGCCTTCAGCCACTCGCCCGCTTCCTCGGGCGGGTAGTCCACGATGAGCACGCCGTCGACGCCGGCCGTCTTCGCGCGCGCGACGAACTTGTCCATGCCCATGCGCTCGATCGGATTCGCATACCCCATGAGCACGACGGGCGTCGACGCGTCGGTCGTGCGGAATTCCGCGACCATCGCGAGGATGTCGACGAGCCCCACGTGATTGCGCAGCGCCCGCTCCGAGGACTGCTGGATCACGGGACCATCGGCCATCGGATCGGAGAACGGCACGCCCAGCTCGATCACGTCGGCGCCGCCCTGCGCCAGTGCTTTCATGATCGGTACCGTGAGCCTCGGATGAGGATCGCCGGCGGTGACGAATGGGATGAGCGCCGAGCGGTGGCTCGCGCGCATGCGCTCGAAGACGGAAGCGATTCTCAAAGTTCGATGCCGGAAGCCTTGCCGACCGTCTGCATGTCCTTGTCGCCGCGGCCGGAGAGGTTCACGAGGAGGATCTTCTCGCGCGGAAGCTTCGGCGCGATCTTCATCGCATAGGCGACCGCATGGCTCGATTCGAGCGCCGGCAGGATTCCCTCGAGGCGGGCGAGCGCGTGGAACGCCTGCAGCGCTTCGTCGTCGGTGACGCTCACGTACGTCGCGCGCCCCGTGTCCTTGAGCCACGCATGCTCGGGACCGACGCCGGGATAGTCGAGGCCGGCGGAGATCGAGTGCGTGTCCTGGATCTGCCCGTTCTCGTCCTGCATGAGGTAGGTGCGGTTGCCGTGGAGGATGCCGGGCTTGCCCGCGCACAGCGACGCCGCGTGCTTGCCCGTCTCCAGGCCCAGGCCGCCCGCCTCCACGCCGATCAGCTCGACGCCGGGGTTCGGAATGTACGCGTGGAAAATGCCCATCGCGTTCGATCCGCCGCCCACGCACGCGATGACCGCGTGCGGCTGGCGGCCGCCGCTCATCGCCGGCATCTGCGTGAGGCATTCCTTGCCGACGACGGAATTGAAGTCGCGCACCATCATCGGATACGGGTGCGGTCCGGCGACGGTGCCGATGATGTAGAACGTGTTCTCGACGTTCGTCACCCAGTCGCGCATCGCTTCGTTGAGCGCGTCCTTGAGCGTCTTCGAGCCGCTCTCGACCGGCACCACCCTCGCGCCGAGGAGCTTCATGCGATAGACGTTCTGCACCTGGCGCGCGACGTCCTCCACGCCCATGTAGACGACGCATTCCATGCCGTAGCGCGCGGCGACGGTCGCCGTGGCGACACCGTGCATTCCCGCGCCGGTCTCGGCGATGACGCGCGGCTTGCCCATGCGCCTGGCGAGCAGCGCCTGGCCGACGGTGTTGTTCACCTTGTGCGCGCCGGTGTGGTTCAGGTCCTCGCGCTTGATGTAGATCTGCGCGCCGCCGACCGATTCGGAGAGGCGCTTCGCGTGGTAGATCGGGCTCGGGCGGCCCACGTAGTGCTCGAGCTCCCACGCGAGCTCCTTCTGGAACTCGGGATCCCCGCGGTATTTCGTGTACGCAGCCGTGAGCTCGTCGAGCGCCTGGCGCAGCGTCTCCGCGACGAAGACGCCGCCGTACGGGCCGAAATGCCCGGTGGAATCCGGCGCCGAATAGCGCTGCCAATCAGGATGCGGAATATCCATCTTCACGTTGCACGCTCCGGATGAACTCGACGATCTTGCGCGGATCCTTCACGCCGCGCTCGCCCTCAACGCCCGAGGAAACGTCCACCGCCCACGGCCGTACTGCGCGGATCGCGCGGCCCACGTTTTCGATGGTCAGGCCGCCGGAAAGCACCAGGGGAATCTTGAGGTCGCGGGGAATGCCGCCCCAGTCGAACGTGCGGCCCGTTCCGCCCGGCTGTCCCGGCACGTGCGCGTCGAGAAGGAGCGCCTTCGCCCGGGAGAATCGCTGCGCATATTCTATCAAATCGACCCCCGCTTCCATGCGCACCGCGCGCAGGTAAGGCTTGCCGAAGCGGGCGCAGAACTCGGCGGTCTCGTCGCCGTGGAATTGCAGGACGTCGAGGTCGACGGCATCGAGCACCGCGCGGATGTCGCGTTCCGCCGCGTCGACGAAAAGACCGACCGCCGCGACGAAAGGTGGCAACGTGTCCGTGATCGCGGAGGCTTCGCGAAGCGAGAGATACCGCGGGCTCTCGCGATAGAACACGAGGCCGATGGCGTCCGCACCCTCGTCGCAGGCGAGCCTCGCGTGCTCCGGACTCCGGATGCCACAGATCTTTATCCGAGTGCGGGCCATGGCGCGTGGCGGAAGGCGGGAAGCCGGAACGCCGGATCATACTCGACGCCCGTGAGATAGAGGCCGTCGGGCGGAAACGTGGGCGCCGCGAGGCTACGGTTGCCGGAGGCGAGGAGCTCGGCGAGCCAGGCGACGGGCTTGCGGCCGGAGCCGACATAGACGGCGGCGCCGACGATATTGCGGACCATGTGGTGCAGGAACGCGTTGGCGCGGAAGGTGAAGACGAAGGTGTCGCGCGCGCGCTCGACGCGCGCTTCCATGAGGTTTCGCACCGGCGACTTGGCCTGGCACTCGGCGTCGCGGAACGCGCTGAAGTCGTGCTCACCGACGAGGCAACGCAACGACTCTTCCATCGGCGCCAATTCGAGTGGACGGTGACACCAACCGACGCGGCCGCGGAAGATCGCCGGCTCGACGGCGTGATTGATCAGCACGTAGCGGTAGGTGCGGGACAAGGCGCTATAGCGCGCGTGAAACTCCGGCGTGGTGACATGCGACCAGAGGACGCGCACGCCGGGATGCACGTTCGAATTGGTGCCACGCACCCACGCGCTCTCGGGGCGCTCGGCTTCGGTATCGAAGTGGACGACTTGCGCGCTCGCATGCACGCCCGCGTCGGTGCGGCCGGCCGCGGTCACGCCGATGCGCTCGGCCGCGAGCTTAGATAGCGACGCTTCGAGATGATCCTGGACGGAACAGCGCGAGGCCTGGCTCTGCCAACCGCAAAAGGCAGAGCCGTCGTATTCGAGCCCGAGGGCGATGCGCAACTACAACGAAGCGATGAGCTTCTTCGCTTCTTCCTGTTGCGCGGCGGAGCCTTCCTTGGCGACTTCCTGGAGGATGTCGCGCGCGCCGTCCTTGTCGCCGATCTCGAGGTACGCCTTCGCGAGCTCGAGCTTCGTGCCGACGGCTTCGGCGCTGCCACCGCCGCCGCCACCGCCGCCGCCCGGGGAATCGAGGCTCAAGTCGGCGAGATCGAGCGACATGCCGCTCGACGAGGCGCCGGAAGCCGGCGCGGGCTCGGCCGCCTTCGGCGCGCCGGAGTCGAGGCCCGAGAGATCGAAATCGAAGGAGGGTTTCTCCTCGTGCTGCTCCGCGGACACGTCGGTCGGCGTGGGCTTTTGCGACATTTCGAAGTCGATCGCGCTCTCGGTGGGCGCGGACGAGGACTTGTCGAGATCGAGGTCGAAGCTCGGCGCGGGAGCGGCCGCGGCCGCGGAGCTGCCCGCGAGATCGAAGTCCACGTCGGGCTTCGCCGGAGCCATCGCCTGGAATGTCGCGGTGCTCGACCCGGCGCCCGCGTAGAGCGGATTCTGCGGATCGATCTGCGCGCCCATCGCGGCGGCCTTCTGCCACAGCGGGCTCGAATCGCCGACCGAGGCGTGGAGCTCCTTCGCGACCTGCTCGAACGCGGTGCCGCTCTTGCGCGCGTGGTAGATCTCCAGGAGCTTCAGCATGATCTCCGGGCGATTCTTGTCGCGCGCCATCGCCTCCTTGAGGATTTCCTCGGCCTGCGCATCGCGGCCGTAGGCGATGTACACCTCGGCCTCGGCGACCGGATCGACCTCGTCGGTGTCGATCGTGCCCGGACCGGTCTTGTCGAAGTCGGTGAGGAATGAGCTGTTACCGGTGTCCACGAGGCCACCGCCAGCTTTCCCCGTTCCGGTGGCGGGCTTGAGGTCCGAGGGGAAAGCGCTCGTCATCGAGCTGCTCGGCCCGGCCTCCGCCCTAGCCTTTCGTCGACGGACGAAGAGGAAACCGCCGATGATCGCGCCCAGCACCACGGCGCCGCCGAGCGCGAGGTACGCGGGGTTGTCCATCATCTCGTCGACGAAGGATTTCTCCGGCGGCGGAGCTCCCTTCTTGGGCGCCGCTTTGGGCGCCGGCTTCGCTTCGGCGGTTTTCGGCGCGGCCTTCGGTGCTTCGGCGACTTTCGGCGTTTCGGTGATCTTCGCCGCTTCCGTTTTCGCCGCTTCGGTCTTCGCGGCTTCCGACGCTTTCGCCGCTGCCGCTTTCGCCGCATCGGCCTTCGCCAATTCCGCTTTCGCGGCTTCGGCCTTGGCGGCTTCGGCTTTCGCCGCTTCCGCTTTCGCCGCTTCCGCCTTCGCCGCCTCCGCTTTCGCCGCTTCCGCTTTCGCCGCCTCGGCCTGCTTCTGCGCTTCGGCAAGCTTCGCCGCGTCGCCCTTCGACGGCACGCCGGCCTTCATTTCGATGAGCCGCTGCATGTCGCGGATCTGCTTCTCGAGATCGGCGACGCGCGACTGCGCTTCCTTCAGCGCCTTGTCTTTCGCGATGAGCTCTTCCTGCATCGCGTTGAAACGGTCCTGCGACACGCCGCCCTTCGAGCCCGCGCTACCGGCAGCGGCCTTCGCGTCGGACTTGGAGAGCTTCAGCACGTCGCTGCCCGCGGCCGACGGCGGCGCGGGCGGCGTGACCGCCGCTGAGCCGATGCGGCCCGAGCTCGCGGTGGAGGAATCTTCGCGCGGCGTGAGAGACGCGACGCCGCCGGCGAGATTCTCGCGATACGACTTCCAATCGGCGACTTGCGTGCGGATTTCGGCGCGCGCGTCCTTCTGCTCGATCTGCGCGACGTCGTCGGCGGCCGGGACCTTGAGGATCTGGCCCGTGCGCATGCGGTTCATGTTGTTGCCGATGAACGCCGACTTGTTCTCGCGGTAGAGCGCGACCAGCATCTGCTCGAGACTCACGTTCGAAGGCTTCACCTGGCCCGCGATTTTCGAGAGCGTCTCGCCCTTCTCGATCGGTCCATAGGTGTCGCTCGTCGGCTCGGAGACGACACCCGTGGGCATCTCGGCGGAGGCCGACGGCGCCGAGGGCGTCACGGTCGCGGTTTCCGGCGCGGACGGCGTTGAAGACGGAGCCGCCGGCGTTGCGGCCGGCGGCGTCTCAGCGATTCGCGGCGCTGGGGCCGCCGCCACCGAAGGCGCGACCCTGCCCTGCGCGTACCCCGGCGGATCGAGCAGGATCGGATACTCGCGCTGAATCCTTCCCGAAGGCCACGACATCTCGATCAACACATCGAGGAACGGCTCGTTGATCGGCCCGACGCTGGTGACTTTCAAGAAGGACGAACCGTTCGCGCGCTTCTCCACGGCGAAGCGAAGCAAACGCAGCGATCCTGAGTATTCGATGCGCGCGTCCTGGAACGCCTCGGGCGGCGCGACGCGCACGTTCAGGGTGTCGGCCTCGCCGGGTTGCAGGGAGACAAGATCGATCTCGGCATTGAGGATCTGGCCGAGCGCCGAGTTGACGGTGAGCCGACCCAGCCCGGCCGCGCTGGCCGCGCCGGCGAACACGAGCAGTGCGGCAACCGCCGCCGCGCTTCGCAGAATCCTCATGTGCCCCCGCCTGAAACTGGTGAAATGCAGAATAACATCAGGGGTTTATTGTTTCAACCTCACCCGGTTTTTCACATTATGGCCTAAACGGGATTATTT
>Ga0075426_10002103_pt1 | contig 14297 bp, 11 predicted proteins | sample SoiMethybrSBSTD5_FD_75304 | JGI IMG/M metagenome (GOLD analysis project Ga0075426, IMG submission 75304) | Bulk soil microbial communities from a Populus tree surrounding site in Tennessee, USA - Soil MetaG P. TD hybrid SBSTD5 | ecosystem: Environmental > Terrestrial > Soil > Tree plantation... | reverse complement strand
TCCCGCAAGAGCGAGAGGCCGCCGCACAGGTTGCGACGGCCTTTTGCTTTGAGGTGCCGCCATGGAAACCTGGATCCATCAGAAAATTCGAGCTGCCTCGCTCAGGCGAGTGGTCACGTGGGTCCTGAGCGTCGTAGGCGTGGTGCTCTTCGGCATCGGCGCCCGCCGCTACTTCGATAACTTCGTGCGCGGCCCTTTCGAGCTCGGACCCGCGAACCTCGACTCGATCACCGACGTCCAGGTGGCGCCGCGGTACTTCGCGCGGGTCGCGGGGTCGAAATTCATCGACACCGGGCTTCGCGAGTACACGGTCAAGACCACGGGTGGGGTCGAAACGAGCCGTTCCGAGTCGGCCACGTACTACGCGCTTGTCGTCGGAGACAAGTTTCTCATCGTGAAGGGCGGCCCGGTCGGATCGACCGCGGCCGAAGGTGAGCTGGCCCCGTGGCCCGCAGAGCTCGAGGAACGGCTGTTCAACAGCGCGGACATGCGAAGGCTGCGCCCACGCTTCTATTCCTTCTTTGTCAGCGACGAGTCGTTCCGTCTGCCGGGATACATCGCGATCGGTGTCGTGCTCGTCTTAGCGTTCCTGTTCGTGCGCTACGGGATCCCTGCGTGGCGGCACTATCGCGATCCCGGCACGCATCCCCTCCTGGCGCGGATCGGACCATGGGGCGATCCGTTGGGCGTGGCGGTCGACGTCGAGCGGGACTTCGGCACGCCGCGCTACAAGGGAAGCGGGTGGCGAATTGGCGACAAGTACCTGGTGCAGTCGACGTTCTTCACGTTCAACGTCCTTCGGGTCCGGGACCTGCTCTGGGCGTACAAGAAGGTCACGAAGCACAGCGTCAACTTCATCCCCACGGGGAAGACGTACGAAGCGATTCTCACGTGCTACGGCGGGGCGGCGACGATCAGACGCAAGCAGCAGCAGGTCGACGACATCCTCGCGTACGTGCAGCAGCGGGTGCCATGGGCGTTGCTCGGGTACTCGGCAGACGCGGCGACGCTGCTCAAGAAGAAGCCGCAGGAGTTCGCGGGTGCGATCGAGCAACGGCGGGCCGAGTGGGAGCAGAAGACCGGGAAGCCGTGAGTCTCGACGGGCCCATAGGGTTGACTTCACAGATGGGTCGCGACATCGTCAGGTTGCCGATGACGGCTGACGACTTCGCCGCGCAACTCGCGCGCGAGCGGGCATTGAAGCAGGCCGAGAAGATGGAGACCATCGGCCGGCTGACGGGCGCTATCGCGCAGCAGTTCAACGAGCTTCTCACAGCGATCCTGGCGCGCACCACTGCACTCGCCCGGACGGTCCCTCCCAATCGCAACGTCGAAGAGATCAGAGACACCGCCCAGCGCGGCGCGGAGCTAGCCCAGCGACTGTTGGGCTTCAGCCGGCATCGGGCGCTCGACTTACAACCGGTCATTCTTGCGGAGTTCGTGCGCGACGTGCTCGACACGATGCGGCGCGCGCTGCCGGCGAACATCGAGGTCCAGTTCGAGGCGGACGAAGACGCCGGCGTCATCGAAGCCGATCCGTCGGCCGTGAAGCAAGTCCTGCACCACCTCGTCACCAACGCCCGAGACGCCATGTCGACAGGGGGAACCCTGCATGTCGAAGTGCGGCGGGCACGCTTGGGCGCCGCGGACCGTCCGCTGCACGCCTGGGTCGAGCCTGGCTCCTATGTCAGCGTCGCGCTGAGTGACACCGGCGTGGGGATGGATGCGCAGACGATGGCGCGGGTGTTCGAGCCTTTTTTCACCACCAAGCCGGTCGGCGTCGGCACGGGACTCGGCATGTCGATGGCGTACGGCCTCGTGAAGCAGCACCGCGGGTACCTCCACCTCTATAGCGAGGTGGGGCAGGGGACCACGGCAAAAGTGTACTTCCCCGCCGTGCGCGGTCGCGGTGGGCCAGACCTGGAAGGCGATGCGGCAGCGGACGAGCACCTGCCGGGCGGCACGGAGACGATTCTGTTGGTGGAGGACGACCCAACAATGCGTCTGGCGGCCCAGCAGGTCCTGACTAAGGTCGGCTACCGGGTCGTCACCGCCGTCGACGGGCAACAAGGACTCGATGCTTTCCACGCCCACCGCGCGGTGCTGCGCCTCGTTGTCACGGATGTCGTGATGCCCAAGATGAGCGGGTTCGAGCTGTACGAGGCGATCCGCGGGGAGGCGCGGGGGTTGGGCGTGTTGTTCATGAGCGGCTTTCCCGCTCCGAATTTCCGGAAGACCGTCGGCCGGGATCCGCATGTGGCGTTCGTCACGAAACCCTGGACTGCCAGCGAGCTGCTCGCGCAGGTGCGCGCCGTGCTTCAAGTGGCGTAGTCAACGATCGGCACCGGATACCGCACCGTCGCCGCGAGCTGGCGGCGCTGCACCCCGGCGAAGAAGGACAGCACCCCCACCATGAGCAACGGGATCGCTACGAACGCCAGCGGCAGCAGGCTCACCTGGCGTACCAGGAAGGCGCTCGCCGGCTTGCTCGGATTCACGTACGCGGTCACGATCTCGCCGGGGTGGAAGCGGTCGCGCAGCCGCGTGGCCCACCCGTAGCTCGCCGAGACGGTGAGGGGGAGGACCTGGTTGGACACGTACTGGGCACCGTTGACGGAATACTGATAACGGATCACGGGCGCGTACGACGTCCCTTTGTCCCCGTGCACAGCCGTGATGTCGGTCCTCAGGACGCGCGCGCTCACGGGCTGCCACGTCTCGACACGGTAGACTTCCGAGGCGAAGAGCCCGAGCCCGACGGCGACGAAGATCGCGAGGAATCCACCGACGCACCCCCAGCTGGTGGCAACCGCGTGGCCGCTCACGCCGCCCGACACGGGCGCCGCGGCGAGGGCGCTCACCTTGACGTCTCCGTCCGCGCTGGCCCAACCGCAGAACGTGCGGACCGTGGATGCGCATGCTGCAAGGGTGCCCTCATCAGTCGTACTGTAGGGCGTCCACGGTACGCGATCGCCCGACTTGGCGAGAAATACGATGCGGAAGAACGGGTTCGACTGGCGCGGACCGCCCGCCGAGCGCTCGAGCGCGACGTCCTTCAGGTCGGCGAGCGGGTATTCGTCGGTCTTCCGGTGCGCGAGCCGCTGGACGGCGATGCGCACGGTGCCTGCGGCGCGATCGATCACGTAGCGGCGGTCAGCGGAGAACCAGAGCGTGGCGATCCCCACTAATACGAATACGGTGCCCACGACGTAGATCAGCCACGGACCCGCGTTCCCTGTCCACCCCGAGGGATCGGAGAGCCGAAGCATGATCAGGCCGCCGCCTACGGCGACAAAGATTGCCCCCAGCACGACGGTCTTGAGCGCGCCCTCGTGCACGACGAGTTGGGTGGGAGTTTGCTGTACGACCTTCACGGCCTACATGATAAGCTCTCGGGCTAGGTTCTGCGTCCGACCTAGCGCGTCGGGACCTCGACGAGGAACACGTCCGTGCGCCCGGAGCCGTTCATGTCCGAGGTGAACATCACGTAGCGGCCGTCTGACGACTGCCGCACGAACGAGGCCAGGGCATAGTTCGCGGCTTCCGTGATGGTCGTGTACGGATGCCCCAACAGCCGCCGCTGCCCGCTCGCCGTGATGTATATCATTCCGCCCGGCGCGAGCCAGCCGCTTCCAGATGGCACGAGCCCCTCGAAGTGACTGAACAGCGCCCATTGATCGTCCAGGTTGGCGGGATGCTGGATCCAGTTGCCGTTGCCGTACTCGTCGCCCGAGTTCGTAGGACCGCCCATGTGCGCCTGGGTCCGCGCCATCGGATCGAACACGACGTACTGGTAGGGCTGGGACAGATTCCAGTCCACCCCGTACCAGCGGTCGCGCAAGCTTGCGACGTGGATGAACGGGATGTCGGGATCGCCGGTCGTCTTCAACACGATGGTATCCTGCACCCAGTCCCACAGGTACAGCGCCTCGGCCGGCGTCGCCATCGTGAGCCCGATGTAGCGGCCGGCGCGATCGATGCGAGGCTCGTCGATGCCGGCGTTCGTGTATGTCTTGAGCGTTCCGGTCCCGGGCTCGTAGCCCACCACGGTCGGTCCGCTCGCGCCCCGCATCCAGGCGAACAGGGCATCGTTCTCGCTCTGCTGCAGCCAGACGGCCGTCTGCTCGTTGTTCACCGGCCAGCCGCCCCCATCGGCCTCGGTCATCGTACGGATGTCCACCCGGAGCACCGAGGAGCCGTTGCTCACGTACGCGTACCAGGGCGTCGCGGGATTGGTGGAGAATGCGAACGCCTGGTCTTGAACCGGCGAAAGGTTTCCGGTGAGCGGACGCCCGTTCGATACGCCGGCGCCGGGTGTGAAGTCGACGAGCCAGTAGGAACTGCCGTGCACCAGCACCGCGCGCGTCGTGCCCGTGTAGGGTAGGGAGACTTCGTCCCCGCCTTCCGCGTAGTCGTGGCCCCAGTTCGCGCTCGAGGTCGGAAACGTCGCCGACGTGATCTTGTAGACCTTCACGCCGGTCGTCGGGTCGAGATATGAGCCGCCGGCCGCGATGGCCGGCACGTTGAGCGCATTGTAGGCCGTGGTGAGCGGCGCCTGGGACGTCGTCGCCACCGGCAACAGAGTGGGATCAGGGGATCCCGTCGGGGGTGGCGGGGGCGGGGGCGGAGGCGGTGAGGGCGGAGGCGTGAACGGCGGCGTCGAGGACTTGTTGCAAGCGACCAGCGTCAGCGCCAGGACGATCCCTATCTGGAAGCTGCGACGGCTCATGAAGACATGATACACTGTCCGACAGCGATGGGGGTAACTTCACACACCATGAACCAGATCCGGTTGCTTGCCTTCCACGGCCCGCTCGTAATCGCGCTCGCATTCGCCAGCCCCTCACCAGGACGAGCCCAGACGGTTCCACCCGCCGCGTATGCCGCGCTGCGCTGGAGGCTGATCGGCCCCCACCGGGGCGGTCGCGTGCTCGCGGTCGCCGGTGTGCCGGGCGACGCCGCGACGTTCTACTTCGGAGCCGTGAACGGTGGGGTGTGGCGCACACGAAACGCCGGGGTCACCTGGGAGCCCCTGTTCGACGACCAGCCGATCAGCTCGGTGGGCGCACTCGCGATCGCGGCCTCCGATCCGAACATCATTTACGTCGGGACGGGTGAAGCGTCGATACGGTCCGACATCACGTATGGCGCCGGCGTCTACAAGTCGACCGATGGTGGTGCGCACTGGCGGTCGCTCGGCCTCGCGGACACCCGGCATATCGGGAAAATCCTCATCGACCCCCGCAACCCGGACGTGGTGCTCGTCGCCGCGCTCGGACATGCTTACGGCCCCAACCCGGACCGCGGCGTGTTTCGCTCCACCGACGGCGGCCGCTCCTGGACCAAGGTGCTGTACCAGACCCCCGACATCGGCGCGATCGACCTGACCGCGGACCCCGGCGATCCGGCGGTCGTCTATGCGGCCATGTATCACGCACGTCGCACACCGTGGGAGCAGTACCCGCCCGATGAGGGGCCGGGGAGCGGGCTCTACAAGTCGACGGACGGCGGTGCGACGTGGAAGCCGATCACCGGGCACGGCCTGCCTACCGGCTCCATCGGTCGGATCGGTCTCGCTGTGGGACGGGGCGGTCGAGTCTACGCCCTGATCGGCGCGAAAATGGAAGCAGGACTGTACCGTTCGGACGATGCGGGCGAGACTTGGCAACTGGCGGGGAGCGATCCGCGTCTCACCAGCCGCAGCTGGTACTTTTGCCGCGTCACCGTCGATCCCCAGAACCCTGATGTCGTATACGTGCCGAACGTGGCGCTCCTCCAGTCGACCGACGGCGGTAAAACCTTCACCGCCCTCAAGGGCCAGCCCGGCGGTGACGACTACCACGAGCTCTGGGTGGATCCGCGGAACCCGGCGCACATGATCGTCGGCAGCGACCAGGGCGCCGTGATCACGCTCGACGGCGGTCGTACGTGGAGCAGCTGGTACAACCAACCCACCGCCCAGTTCTACCACGTGGTCACCGACGACGCCTTTCCTTATCGTGCGTACGGCGCGCAGCAGGATGCGGGCACCGCCGCGATCGCGAGCCGGAGTGATTACGGGGAGATCACCTTCCGCGACTGGGCGCCCGTGGGCGCGGGTGAGAGCGGCTACCTCGCCCCCGACCCGCTCGATCCCGACATCGTCTACGGTGGGGACACCTACGGCGGTGTACATCGCTTCGACCGCGTCACGGGCCAATCACAGGATATCTCACCGTGGCCCGTTTCCACGTTCGGTGTGCCGATGCCGCAACGGAAGTATCGGTTCACATGGACATCGCCGCTCGTGTTCGATCGCGTCGACAAACACACGCTCTACCTCGGCGCGCAGATGGTCTTGCGCACGAGGGACGGCGGTCTGCACTGGGAGGCGATCAGCCCCGACCTGACTCGGGGGGCCGGGGGGCCCGGGGGGGCCGCGGCTGCGCAGCGGGCGGCCGCCGACACCAGTCCCACCACGATCGCGAACGCCGCGGCGCGGGGGTACGGCGTGGTCTACGCGATCGCGCCGTCACCGCTCGCGGCCGGGCTCATCTGGGTCGGCTCGGACGACGGACTGATTCATCGCACCACCGATGGCGGCAAGCACTGGCAGAACGTGACGCCACAAGAGCTGACGCCGTGGAGCGCGATCAGCCTGATCGAGGCGTCGCCGTTCGACACGGCCGCGGCGTACGCGGCCGTGGACCGCCACAGGCTGGACGACTTCGCGCCGTACATCTATCGCACGCGCGACGGCGGCGCGCACTGGACGCGGGCCGATCAGGGTATCGCGCCGCAGGCATACGTTCAGGCGATTCGCGCGGATCCCGTGCGCCACGGGTTGGTGTACGCAGGAACGGAAACCGGTGTCTACGTCTCGTTCGACGACGGGGACCACTGGCAGTCGCTCCAGCTCAACTTGCCGGTCGTCTCGGTGCGCGACCTCGCGGTCCACGGTGCCGATCTCATCGCCGCGACGCACGGCCGCTCGTTCTGGGTCCTCGATGATGTGACGCCACTCCGGCAGCTCACCGACTCCGCGCTGCGCGCGCCGGCGTACCTGTTCGCTCCGGTACCGGGGATACGGCTGCGGCACAGCGTCAGCAACGACACGCCTATCCCGCCCGAGGAGCCTCATGGCTTCAATCCGCCGGCCGGAGCGGTGATCGACTACCTGCTCGGCTCGGCCCCGCCCGCGGCCGACTCGGTCACGCTCGAGATTCGTGACGCGCGAGGGGCTGTCGTGAACCGCTTCTCGAGCAACGACCGCCTCTCGCCGCCGTCGGAGCGGCCGCAGATCGCCGATGAGTGGTTGCCGCGTGCGGAGCCGCCCACGCTGCACACCGGGTTGAACCGCTTCGTATGGGACCTGCGCTATCCGTCCCCGCCCAGCGAAAGCCGTAACTACAGCATCGCGGTCGTGGCCGGTCAGGGGACCGTGGCCGAGCCACAGGGTCCTCTCGTGCTGCCTGGCGAATATCAGGTGCGGTTGAGCGTCGGCCGGCAGGCTTACACGCAGCGACTGCGTGTCGAGCTCGACCCGCGGGTGCGCGTTCCCGATTCCGTTCTCGCCGGCCAGCTGCGGCTGGCGCTCGAGATCTCGAACAGCATGGTGCAGCAACAGGGGCTGCAGGTCGGGCTGCGTGGTCTCCAGGGCGAGCTCCGGGTCGTCGGCCAGCGGGCGATCGACAAGGGTGTGCAGGGTCGCCTCGTGGCACTCGAGCGTGTGGCGGACAGCCTCGCGCGTGAGGTGCGAAGCGTGGGCGGTGAGCTGGCGGGCGTTGAGAGCGTTGTCGAGAGCGCGGATCGCGCGCCCACCGAGCAGGCGCGCCAGGTTTTCGCCGTGCTCCGCGACCGGTTGAGCGCGGTGTCGGGGCGTTGGCAGCGGGTGCTCGCGAGCGATCTGCCCGCGCTCAACGCGGGGCTTCGGCGGCAGGGTATACCACCATTACGAATGCCCGCGCAGGCTCGCGATTCGATCGCCGGTCCGTGAGGGGCTACTGGATCTTCTTACAGACGAACTGCCCCGCCCAGATGAGGTCGATCACCGCGCCGGCCGTGTCCCGTTCGAAGCGGACCGGGACGTACAAGGCTCGGAAGAAGAACGTGCTGTCCGACTCCGGCTCGAGAGGCAGGAAGTCTCCTTCGGGACCCGCGAGTGAAAGGTGCCGTCCCTCCGCTCGTACGGTCATCACGAATCCTGGCCCGACCTGATACCGGCCCGTGTACTGCCGGAGGACCGCCGGGAGAGGGTTGGCGCTGCTTCGCAGCTCGGGTACCCGATACGGCTCGCCGAAGGCGAGGGCGGCGAGATCGGTCCGCATACGATCGGTGGCGGCCGACTGAATGTTGCCCAGGATCACGACGATCACCGAGTCCTTCGGATAGATCGAGATATGAGTTGCGTATCCCAGTGCGATCCGTCCGTCCTGCTCGATCACGTCGCGTCCCAACCAGGTGCGCTTGCCCCAGCCATACGGATAATCGAGCGCCTCGAGCCGAAACAATCGGTCGTCCCTGATCGCCCGAGCCCAGCGCAGGAGGTCGGCAGCCGTCGAATAGAGCGACCCGGATCCCTCGAGCCATGTCGCCGACATGCGCGGCGGCGCCTGCACACCGGCCGGGGGGAATCCGGGGTCGTAACCGGTCGCGAGGCCCGGGACCCCGCTCCCGTCGCTCAACTCTCCCGTCCCGGTCATGCCGAGTGGCTCAAACAGATTACGGCGGAGGAACTCGCCGTACGCGAGGCCCGAGACCCGTTCGATCACAAGGGCGAGGAGCGCGTATCCCGAGCTAGAGTAGGAGTCCTTCTCCCCGGGACGAAAATCGAGGGACTTCGTACCGATCCACGCGGCGACCTCCGTCAAACTAGTCGGTTGCGCGCGCCGGGCGCCGTAGTCGGGGAGGGAGTGGTAGTCCGGGACGCCCGACGTGTGAGAGAGGAGATGCCGGATGGTGATCTCGCCGCCGTGTGGAAACGTCGGGATGTACTTACCCAAAGTGTCATCGAGCGAGAGTGCTCCCCGTTCCCGCAGGATCGCGATCGCGGCCGCCGTGAACGTCTTGGTGAGAGAGCCGATCCCGAACCGCGTCGCGGGTCCGTTCGCGATGCCCCGCGCACGGTCCGCGAAGCCGAATCCCGCGACGAACGAGTCGTGACCCTCCCGGAGGATCAGGATCGTACCGCTGAAATCGTTCATCTGCATGAGCGGCGCCACGTACGCGGCGAGGGCGTCGGTCCAGCTCGCAGGGGACTGGCGGCCCTGCGCGGCGGCGGGCACGGCCAGCGTGGCGAGCGCAGCGGCGGCGAACCCGGGGGCCCACCGCGGACGTGATTGCGTACGGCCGTCGAGCATGGCGTCGCTTTCGGAGGAGAAGGTCCTTGTTGGATGCGGCCCCGAGTCCGAAGGTCGCAGCGCGTCGCGCACGCCGCCGTCCCGTCACGACTTGTTGCGCGAGGCGCTCTCAGCCGCGGTCAGCGCCGTCGTCAGCAACTTCTGCAATGCCGCCCAATTCCGCTGACCCAGATCGGTTCTGAGCCGTCGCTGTACTCGCGCCCACGCCGGCGTCGCCCGCTCGAGAACCCGCAGCCCCCGAGGGGCGAGCACGATGCGTCGCTCCCTCGCATCATCTCCCTCCACACGGCGAATCCACTTGGCCCGCTCCAATGGCCCGAGCGTACGGGTGAGCGTGGTGCTGTCGAGCGCCAAGAAGTTGCCGAGCGCGGCCTGGGTCACCGGCGCGCCGGTTCGCTCCAGGACCTGGAGCAACGTGAACTGGGTGATCCGGAGCCCGGAGGGGCGGAGCGCCGCGTCGTAGAGCTGCGTGATCGCCCGCGTGGCCCGACGCAGGTTCGCGCAGGCGCAGGGCAAGGCTAACACCTTGGCAGTCATGTTTGTATGCATATGCACCCTTGGACGGTCGGTCAAGCGCCGGTCCCACGGGAACAGTCGTGCGTGAAGGCCTGTTGTCCCTTACGACAACTACCTGTATATACATCTATATGCCCATCGGCTGGGTCGTCGCCGCCGCCCTGCTCATCGGGCTCCCCCTCGTGTCCTACGTCGTCGAATGGCTCCGCCGGTCACCGGCCCCCCCCGAGCGGTTGCCATGGGCGCCGGACATCCCCGTACGCTACGTCACGGTGGGCGCGACGCGCCTCCGCTACATCACCACGGGACAGGGACCGGCGCTCGTGCTGTTGCACACGCTCCGCACCCAGCTCGACATGTTTCAGCGCGTCGTGCCGGTCCTCGCGAAACAGTTTCGCGTGTACGCGCTCGATTATCCGGGGCACGGATACTCGGATATTCCTAGGACCGCGTACACGCCTGAGTTGTTCGTGTCGACCGTGGCCGGCTTTCTCGAGGCGCTCAAGATCAAAGATGCGGTGATCGTCGGCGAGTCGATCGGGGGGACCATCGCGCTCCTGCTCGCAGCGCGGCATCACCCCTCAGTGCGTCGGGTCGTAGCGGTCAATCCATACGATTACGCCGGTGGGCGGGGCATTCGCCGGAGCTCGGCGCTGGCGAACGTCCTCTTCGGCATCAACGACGTGCCGATCCTCGGTGCCACGTTCACCCGGTTGCGCCAATACCCGATCGTGCGGCGCATTCTCGATGGCGGCGTGTATCGGCGGGGCTCGATGCCGCCGGCGTTGGCGCGCGAGATGTACGGGGTGGGCAACCGAACCGGTCATTATCGCGCGTTCATGTCGCTCGTCCACCACTGGGCCGGCTGGGAGCGGGCGCGCGCCGAGTACAAATCGATAGACCGCCCGGTCCTGCTCGTCTATGGAGACCACGACTGGTCACGCGTGCCGGAGCGCGAGGCCGATCGCCAGGCGATTCCCGGCGCCACGTTCCGCGTCGTGCCCGACGCCGGTCATTTCCTCGCACTCGACGCCCCCAACGAGCTCGTCCGGGCGATACTGGATTTCACCAAAGGAGACGTATGACCGGCACCACCTCGTCCTCCCTCCTGCGGCCGGTACTGCGAGTATTCGGCCTCATCTTTATCTTCGGAATTCCGCTCTTCAATCGCGTGTGGCCGAGTGGGTGGGCATGGACGCCCGAGCAGCCCGCATACTTGCAGATGATCTGGGGTATCTACGCGACGCTCGGCGTCTTCCTGCTGCTCGCCGCGCGGGATCCCGCCCGCAACACGAGCCTCATCTGGTTCACGGTCTGGTCGAGCATCGTGCACGGGGCGGTCATGGCGGTGCACTCCGTAACTGACCCCGGTCAGCTCGGGCATCTGTGGGGCGACGTGGCGGCGCTGTTTCTCACTGCCGTTGTGCTGACGATCTTGGTGCGTCGGGAGCTACCGCCGGGAGCGGCGTAGGTGCAAGCTTCAACCTGTGATTCCGGGTGCCGATTCTGATGCTCGGTCTGGCGTGGGGCTGTGCCTCTCGGGAGGCGGGTTCCGCGCCACGCTCTTCCATATGGGAGCGCTCCGGCGCCTGAACGAGCTGGGTGTGGTCTCCAAGCTCGACACCGTGTCGTCCGTATCGGGCGGGAGCATCACGGCGGCGGCGCTTGCGACCGCGCTCGCCGCCGGCGCGCCGCTCGACTGGGACGCGCGCGTCGTCGCTCCCCTCCGGGCCTTCACGTCGCGCGACCGGCGCACCGCGGCGGTGTTCGCGCGGCTCCTTCCCTGGAACTGGTTTCGGAGCGACACCGGCGTGCGGGCGCTCGAGCGTTCGTACGCCGCACACCTCACCCCGCTTCGCCTCGCGGCGCTCCCCGCTCGACCAAACTTCGTGGTGTGCGCCACGGACATGCAGTTCGGCGTGAACTGGACCTTCGAGCGTAGCCGTATCGGCGACTTCCAAGCGGGGTACGCCCAACCGCCCGCCGAGTGGCCCCTCGCGCTCGCCGTCGCCGCGTCGTCGTGCTTCCCGCCGATCTTCAACCCGCGCAAGCTCCGCCTCGATCCGGCGCGTTTTGTCGGCGGTAAATACGCGGCTGGGCGGGTGCGCGATCGCCTGGTTCGAGGCATGCGTCTCACCGACGGCGGGGATTACGACAATCTCGGGCTCGAGCCGGTCTGGAAGTCACGACAGGTCGTGCTCGTGTCGGACGGCGGCGCGCCGTTCGACGTGAGCGAGGACCGCGGCCTCATCTGGCGGGTCGAGCGTTACGCCGCGATCGCCCAGAACCAGGGATACGCCGTGCGGGTCCGCTGGCTGATCGACAGCTTCCAGAGCGATCAATTTCGCGGTGCATACTGGGGCGTGGCGAGCGCCCCCTCGAGCTACGACGCGATCTATCCGGGCTACTCTAAGGCACTCGCCACCGACGTGATCTCCCGAATTCGCACCGACCTCGACGCCTTCTCGGACGCGGAGGCCGCGGTGCTCGACAACCATGGGTACTGGCTCGCGGAGGCGGGGCTGCGGAAGCATGTCCCCGAATTGGCCGGCGCCAACCCGGCGCCGCCACGGGCCCCGCATCCCGAGTGGATGGACGAGACCAAGGTCCGCACCGCGCTCAGCGATTCGAGTCGCCGCGCGATCCCGTTCGGCCGGCAGGGATCGTAATCGGACGCTTGGATCGTACAAGACGAGCCACCCCGTCCGCGGCCCATCTTCATCGCTGTGATTCCAGACGACCTGGGGGGTCAGGTGCGTGCCGCCGGCCGGGTGCTGATCGTATCCCTCGCAATCGGATGTGCCGCGAGGGGGCAAGGTGGGTCTCCGGCGTCGCCCTCCTATGGCATCTACTATCGCCTGACGGTTCGCCTCGACCCGGCCCGAGGAACAATTCGCGGTGACGTGTGGATCGCGACCCGCTCGTCGGCGGCGGTTCGCGCGGAACGACTTTTCGCGGCACCGACGCTCGTGATCGATTCGATCCTCTCGGATCGCGTAGCGGCGACGGTCTTTCGACGGGGCGACACCGTGACCTTCACTCCGCCGAGCGCGGGAGCGGGGGGGGCGGATGGGGCGGGGGGGCGCTCAGAGGTCGTGCAGGTGTTCTATCACGGTACGGCCAGTCCACCCGCGCTTTCCATGGAGCCACACGCGGGCGCGCCAGCCGCCTCCACCTATGGACTTCCGTATGCGGCGCGCGCGTGGTGGCCCACGCCGGGGTCCACCCTCGCCAAGGCCGACTCGGCGGATGTGAACATCACGGTGCCCGGGCACCTCACGGCCATCTCGAACGGGCGTCTCGTCTCGCGATCCACGTCTCCCGACGGGTGGGTCACGTACCACTGGGCGACTCGCCACCCGATCTATCCGGACGTGGTCTCGATCGCTGTCGGCGCGTACATCGAGCTCGACGACTCCGTCCAGGCTGCCGGCGCGCGCATCCCGCTTCGCTTCTATGTGTTTGCCGACGATACGGCGAAGGCTCGCCTCGATTTCGCCCGCCTGCCGCAGATCCTCGGCTTCTTCAGCGGCGTGCTGGGGCCGTACCCGTTCGCGGACGAGAAGTACGGCGTGGCCGAGTTCACGACGCAGAGCTTCCGCGAGCATCAGACGATTCCCAGCCTTGGTCCGCGCTTCCTCACCGGCGACCGCCACAATGAGTGGATCCTGGCGCACGAGCTCGCGCATCAGTGGTTCGGGAACTCACTCTCGGTGAGGAGCTGGTCGGACGCATGGCTCAACGAGGGGCTGGCGACATACGCGGCCATGCTCTGGAAAGAGCATGCCGAGGGGCGGGCCGCCTATGACGAGGACATCAAGGCGGCGCGCGCTCGACAGTTCACCGGCACCCTCAGGGTCGCCGACTCGACCGACCTCGACCACATGTTCGGCGCGACGACGTTCTTCAAGGGCGCGTTGATGCTGGATGCGCTGCGCCACTCGCTGGGCGACGAGCGTTTTTTCGCAGCACTCAAGGGGTACGTCTCCGAGCACCGCTACGGCCTGGTGACGGCCGACGATTTCGAGCGCGCCATGGAGCACGCCTGCGGGCACCAGCTGACCGAGTTCTTCCGCACCTGGCTCACCACCGAAGGTTTGCCGAGCAACGGAGGGGCGTCACCGTGCTCGAGCGAAGCGGGCGATGCCAAGCCCACGAGTCGCGCGACCCCGCCGATGTTCCCCGCAGGATAGGCTTGTAGGGCCGCGGGCCGAGAAGGTATGCTTGCGGGACCGTGGCACAGATCCCCCTCTCGGCACGCGCCGTCACCGTGCCATATACGGCCGCTCACGGAGTGAGCGTGAGCGAGTCACGGTTCGCTGCGAGCGTGACGGTCCACGAGCACTGGCACGCGACCGGGTATGCGTGCATCACCCTCGCCGGCTCCGTCGTAGATACGATCGCGTCCCATGATCTGCCGGCTGCGGCCGGATACACCTGTTA
>Ga0075426_10002101_pt1 | contig 14310 bp, 14 predicted proteins | sample SoiMethybrSBSTD5_FD_75304 | JGI IMG/M metagenome (GOLD analysis project Ga0075426, IMG submission 75304) | Bulk soil microbial communities from a Populus tree surrounding site in Tennessee, USA - Soil MetaG P. TD hybrid SBSTD5 | ecosystem: Environmental > Terrestrial > Soil > Tree plantation... | reverse complement strand
CACAACACGGGGGCGGCGCGTCGCAAGACGCGACGCCCCTTGTGATTCCGGTACCAGGCGGACACGCGCCGCGCTTGGGCTATAAGGCGGCGGCATCGGGATTTCGACTCAAGGGACTCGGTCGTGCGCAAACTTGCGACTACGGGAATCGCGCTCGCCCTCATGGGCATTGCGGTGTTCTGGATCGCCACCATGCCGTCGAGCGTGCCGGCGAGCGCGCTGGCGCCGCGCAATCCCGATCTCGCCAACGGACGCACCATGCTTTACGCGGGCGGTTGTCCGGCCTGCCACGCAGTGCCGGGCCAGGAGGATCGCACCCGGCTCGGTGGGGGCCTTGCGATCAAGACCGCCTTCGGCACGTTCTACGCCCCCAACATCTCGCCCGATCCGAACGACGGGATCGGACGCTGGAGCGAGGCCGATTTCGTAACCGCACTCACCAAGGGCACTTCGCCATCGGGCCAGCATTACTATCCCGTGTTTCCTTATGGCTCCTACCAGAACATGACGCTTGCCGACGTGCGCGACCTGTTCGCCTACCTCAAGACCTTGCCGCCGGTCGGCGGACGATCGCGCGAGCAGGCGGTGGCGTTTCCATTCAACGTTCGCCGGCTCGTTGGCGGCTGGAAGTTCCTGTTTCTTGCCGGCCAGCAGGTTCGCGTCGATCCATCGCAATCGCCGGCGTGGCAGCGCGGCGCCTATCTGGTCAACGGCCCGGGCCACTGCGCCGAATGCCATAGTCAGCGCAATGCGCTCGGCGGCATCAAGTCGGACCAGCGCTTCGCCGGCGGGCCCGATCCGGAGGGGGAGGGCTGGGTCCCCAACATCACCCAAAAGGAGCTCGCATCCTGGTCCGACAAGGACATCGCCTACTTGCTCGAGACGGGCGATACGCCCGACGGCGATTCGGTCGGCGGCAGCATGGTCCAGGTGGTGAAGAACACGGGGCAGTTGTCCGCCGCGGAACGCGCCGCGATGGCGACCTACATCAAGTCGCTGCCGCCGGTCGAAGGGCCGCCCAAGCCGCCGAAGAAGAAGGACGCCGGCGAATAGGGTGGGGCGGACAGCGAATAGCGGTCACGCTTTCGCGGCAGGTGTCTATTCGCGCGCTATTCGCTATCCCTGGCGGGACTCTCGCCTTCCTCCGCTGCCCGCCGCACGTCCCATCCATGAAAGTCGTCCACGCGATCCTCATCAAGCTGCTGTCCGTCCTGCTGTTCGCGGTGATGTCGGTGCTGGTGCGCTGGCTGGGCGACCGCGTTCCGCTGGGGCAGGTGGTGTTCTTTCGCAGCGCCTTCGCGATCGTGCCCGTGGCGCTGATCTATGCTTCGCGCGGCGAGCTCTGGATGGCGGTGCGCACGGAGCGGCCGTTCGGTCACATCGGCCGCGGCATGATCAGTGTCGCCGGCATGTTCCTCAACTTCGCTGCGCTTGCGCGGCTGCCGCTTGCCGACGCCAATGCGCTCTCGTTCGCGGCACCGTTGATCACGGTTGCGCTCGCGGCGCTCATCCTCAAGGAGCACGTCCGGGTCTACCGCTGGAGTGCGGTGGCCATCGGCTTCATCGGCGTGCTGGTGATGCTCTGGCCCTATCTCGACCTCGGGCATGTCACCGCATCGGCCTCGGCCACTGTCGGCGCGATTTACGCGCTCAGTGCGGCCTTCACCAATGCGGGGTCGGTGATCCAGACCCGGCGGCTGACCGCCAGTGAGACGACCTCGTCGATCGTGTTCTACTTCTCGCTGATCTGCATGCTGTTCGGCGCCGCCACGCTGCCGTTCGCATGGCACACGCCTGATCTCGGCGAGCTTGCCGCGCTCATATCCGTCGGCGTGATCGGCGGCCTGTCGCACATCTTCTTGACCGAGAGCTACCGCTACGCCTCCGCCTCGACGGTCGCGCCGTTCGACTATGTGGCGATGCTGTGGGCCTTCCTGTTTGGCTATGCCTTTTTTGGCGAGGTCCCGAGCTCGTACGTCTTCGTCGGGTCCGCCATCGTGGCCGCCAGCGGCCTGTTCGTGATCTGGCGCGAGCGCCAGCGCGGGATCGAGCGCGAACGCGCCGGGGCCTTGGCGGGGCAGCCGGTGGGCCGGTGAGAGTGGTGGCGGCCAGCAACCGGTCGCCTGCGGCCTGTGAATGCATTTCACGGACTAGGTTTTATGATACCTCGCCTGGGCGGCGAGTGTTGCGTCACGGTGACTCTGCCCGGGAAAAGCGCGCCGCGGCCCCGGGTTGGTAGCGAAAGAGGCCGTTCCGGCAGGCGTCCCGGGTTATGCTGCGATTCTACGGGACACAGGGGCCCGGCATGGGGCGGTTCGCATGAAAAAAGTACTGTTGAGCACGGTTGCGCTGCTGGCACTCGCGGGGAGCGCCGGCGCGGCTGATCTCCCGGTGAAGGCGCCACGCATAGCGCCCCCGGCGCCGGTCGCTTACGACTGGAACGGCTTCTACATCGGCGGCTATTTCGGCGATGCGCTCGGACATGCGAGCGCGACCACCGCGACAAACTTCGGCACTGCCCGGTGGAACGACAAGGGTCTGACCGCCGGCCTGACGGTGGGCTGGAACTGGCAGGTCGCTCCCACCTGGCTCCTGGGTGTCGAAGGCGATATCGGCTGGCTCGATCTCGACCGCACGCAGCTTAACTGGAACGATCGTGTTTCTGTCGGCGTGAAGACCGACTGGTACGCCACCGCTCGCGGGCGCGTCGGCTATGTGGCGGGTCCCTCGCTCATTTATGCCACCGGCGGTGCGGCTTTCGTGCATCTGCGCGACACCTTCGGGGGTGATGCCGGGGCAGGGATCGGCCCCACGACCAACACCGACACGAAGACCGGATTCACCGTGGGCGGCGGCATCGAGACCAAGCTGTCGCGCTCATGGAGCGCCAAGACCGAGTATCTCTTCATCGATGTCGGCGACAATTCGTTCGGGTCAAATCCTTATGCCGTGGCAGGCATTCCAACCACGATGAATCACACCTTCCACGTCATCAAGACGGGCTTGAACTACAAGTTCGGCGAGCCCTTCCTCGAAGGCCTGCCGCTGTTCGGCACAAACGTCAACCTTCCGGCGAATCACGTCTGGGGCGGCTTCTACGCCGGCGTCAACGTCGGCGGGGGAATCTCCAACATTCGCGCCAGCGGCGGGAGCACCTTCGTCACAGGCGGGACGGAGCAGGACGTCAACAGCACCGGCTTCGCCGGGGGCGGGCACGTCGGCTACAACCTGATGAACGTCGCAAACTTTCTCGGCTCGTCCTGGTTCATCGGCGCGGAAGGCGACATCGGCTCTCTCAACCTGAACAGCTCCGAGGCAGATTGGAACGATCCCACCCACATCTTCGCGGACAAGACGCACTGGTATGCGACCGCCCGTGGGCGCGTCGGCACCAGCACCGGGCCGGCCTTGATGTACTTCACCGGCGGCGCCGCGTGGGTCAACCTGAACGACTCGCTCACCATCGCAGGGCTGTCGAGCGGCACGTCGCGCACAGCGGGCGGCTGGACGTTCGGCGGCGGTATGGAGGTCGCCCTCGACTCCCGCTGGTCGGCGCGAGTCGAGTCGCTTTACATGGATGTCGGCCATCGCACCCTCTCGGTCGGGACCAGCACGGCCGATTTCAAGGATCGGTTCACGGTGGTGCGCGCCGGTCTGAGCTATTCGTTCGGCGGCCCCTGATCCGTCGCGTCGGCGAATACGAAAGCCCCGGGCAAACGCCCGGGGCTTTTTATTTGCGCGGCACGCTGCCGGTACGGCGCGCTCAAAACGCCTTGAACGTGATGATCGTGCGGGTGTCCTGGATGCCCGGAATGGTCTGCACCTTCTCGGTCACGAAATGGCCGATGTCGGTATCCTTCTCGACGTAGAACTTCACCAGCAGGTCGAAGTCGCCGGCGGTCGAATAGATCTCGGAGGCGATCTCGGATTCGGCGAGTGCATTGGCGACCGAATAGGACTTGCCGAGATGGCACTTGATCTGGACGAAAAAGGGAATCATGGGTGCCTCCGGCGCGGGCGATTGCGCCCGGCAATCCAGCAAAATCGGACCCGATTGACAAGGCATCGCGCGGGGGCGGCGGGACGCGTCTTGTGCAGGCCTCGCGCCCATGCTCAATCGGCCGAGCCTTTCAGGATGCAATCGCAAAGGCCGTCAAACGATGACCAGACTATCTCTTGCCGCCGCCGCATTCGTCGCCTCGCTGATCGTCGCCGGTTCCGCCGCTGCGCAGGACTATCCCACGCGCCCCGTCACCATGGTGGTGCCGTTCGCGGCCGGAGGGCCGATCGATGTGCTCGGACGGCTGCTCCAGGGGCCGATGGCCGATGCGCTCGGTCAGCCGGTGATCATCGAGAACATCACCGGCGGCGCCGGCACGGTCGGCTCCAACCGGGTCAGACAGAGCGCTCCGGACGGCTACCAGATCGTGCTCGGCTCGATCGGCACCCATACGCTGAGTCCGCAGCTGGCGAAAAAGCCGCTCTACAATCCGGCGACCGATTTCGCGCCGGTGATCCTGGCGGCCGAAATTCCGCTCGTCCTCCTGGTGCGCAAGGACCTGCCGGCGCAGGATCTCAAGGAGTTCGTCGCCTATGTGAAGGCCAACCACGCCAAGCTGCAGTACGGGTCGGGCGGCACCGGCACGTCGTCGCACATCGCCTGTGTGCTGCTCGACCAGAAGATCGGTGTCGATGTCACGCATGTGCCGTATCGCGGCGGCGGGCCGGCCTTCACCGACCTGATCGCTGGCCGGCTCGACTACATGTGCAATTACGTGTCCCTCGCCGTGCAGGCAGTGGCCTCGGGCCAGGTGCGGTCGCTCGCCATCTTTGCGCGCGAGCGCTCGCCAGCGATCCCCTCCGTGCCGACCGCGGCCGAGCAGGGGCTCGACAGGGTGGACGCCTATACGTGGAACGCGATCTTCGCCCCCAAGGGCACGCCGGCCGCGGTGGTCGCGAAGATCAACGCAGCGGTCTCGCGTGCGCTCGACGCGCCGAGCGTGCGTGAGCGGCTTGCCGGGCTTGGGCTCGATGTCCCGCCGCCAGAGCGCCGGACCCCGGAATTCCTCGGCCGGTACGTGACGGACGAGATGGCGAAATGGGCGCCGGCTATCAAGGCGAGCGGGGCGGCGGAGGAGTAAATTCGATCCGCCTCATGGTGAGGAGCGCGGCGTAGCTGCGCGTCTCGAACCATGGCGCGGCCGAATGGGCCGGTCTTCGTCCTTCCGCCTTCGCCCCTTCGGGCTACGGCGGACAAGCCGAGACGCCGCGCCGAAGCCTTGGCGAAGGCGGGCTCCTCAGGATCAGGGCGGGTCGATTCACTCGGCGCGGCGCATTTCGCCGCGGCCCGCTTGCGCGCCTTCAGGCGCGCCCTATGCTGGCCCGCTCACGCCCCCGGGGACCATCATGATCCGTACTTTTGTTCGCTGCCTCGGCCTCGTCGCCGCGCTGCTCGTGCCTGCCTTCGCATCCGCCCAGACGTCCTCCGGATCCTGGGCTCCGACGCATCCCGTCAAGGTCATCGTGCCGTTTCCGGCCGGGGGCATCAACGACATCCTGGCGCGCATCGTCGGCGACAAGCTCCAGGCCAAGTGGGGTCAGCCGTTCGTGGTCGAGGATCGCACCGGGGCGGGCGGCAATATCGGCGCCGAGGTCGCCGCGCAGGCGGAGCCGGACGGATATACGCTGCTGGTGTCAGCGGCCGGCCCATTCGCCATCAATGGGATGCTGTACCATCACCTCGCCTACAAGCCGGAAGGATTCGTCCCCATCACGGTGGTCGGCTCGGTGCCGAACGTTGCGATCGTGCGCAAGGATCTGCCGGTCAACTCGCTCAAGGAGCTGATCGACTACATCAAGAAGAACGACGGCAAGCTCACCTACGGCAGCCAGGGCGTCGGCGCGACCACGCACCTCACCGCCAACATGTTCATGAACATGACGGGCACGCACATGGTGCACGTGCCCTATCGTGGCGAGACGCTGGTGCTCAACGACATGCTGGGCGGCCATGTCGACCTGTTCTGGGGCAACGTCTCGGCCGCGCTCGCGCTCTACAAGGCCGGCAAGTTGAAGGTGCTGGCGGTCGCCGACAAGCACCGCAGCCCCGTCATGCCCGAGGTGCCGACCACCGCCGAGGCGGGCCTGCCGGGACTGATCGCGGTCGGCTGGTTCGCGATGGCGGGACCGCCGGGCATGAGGCCGGAGGTGCGCGATGCGCTCGCCGCCGCGGTGAACGAGGCACTCAAGATGCCCGACGTGCAGGAAAGGCTCCGCGCCGTCGGGGTCGAGCCGGTGGGCGGCTCGCCGGCCGACATGGCCGGCTTCATCAAGGAGGAGAACCAGCGCTGGGGCGACGTGATCCGCAAGAACAACATCTCGATGGATTGAGGCTGAGCCCTAATCACCCTCTCTCTGCAAGCGGGAGAGGGAAGAGTCAGTGCCCCACGGCGCGCACGAACGCTCCGTCGTAGTACGTCGCCGGCATCTGCGTCGGACCTTTGAGGTCGCCGGCCTGGATCAGGGTGTCGCGCACGCGCTCGACCGCCGCATCGGTGATCGAACCGTTCGGCACGAACGCCTTGATCCGCATGCAGACGTCCCACGTCTTCAGCGCGTCGTCGACGCCGGAGTGGGAGGCGCGCGCGAGCATCTCGGCGACCTCTGTCCGGTGGGCGGGATCGGACATGTAGCGCACGGCCTTATTGTGAGCGCGCACGAAGGCCTCGAGCTCGCGTGCATTGGCGCGCGCCCAGGCTTCGTTGACGTGCCAGATCATCATCGGAAACTCTCCCAGGTAGGGCGCGACGGGACCGAGATCGGTCCAGCCGTCCTCGATCGCCTGGAAGCTCTGCGGCGTGGAGAGCACGGTGGCGTCGATCGCGCCCGCAACCAGCGCCGCGAACCGTGCGGTGGTCGAGCCCGAGAACATCAGGTCGACGTCCTTCGCGGGATCGAGGCCGAAATGCCTTGCGACCGCTCCCCACCACAGGTTCGTGATATCGCCCGGGCCTCCCGTCATCACGCGCTTGCCGCGCAGATCGGCGACGGTCTTGATGCTCTTCGCGGCGATCAGGCTGTGGGTGCCGACCGCGAGGCTGTTCAAGAAGATCTTCACCTTGGCGCCGCCTCCGATGGCGCGGATCGAGTCGACCATGGAGGAACTGCCGATCTCGGCGCTGCCCGCGGCGACCTGCTGCAGCGAGCGCGCACTCGCTCCGGAGCTGATGAAGTCGACCTTGAGCCCTTCCTCGGCAAAGAACCCCTTCTGATCGGCGACGATGGCGGGCCAGATCGAAACGCTGACCCCGATGATCGCGGCCGAGAGCGTCCTCGGCGCCTGCGCTCGGGCCGGAAGGGCAGGGGCCGCGGCAAGGGCGAGCGCGATCGTGGCGGCGAGCGCGTAGCGATGCCAAGTCGTCAACCGCAGCGTGTCGTTCATGGATCCCTCCTGCCAATGTTGCCGAGCCTGCAACTCCTCCGCCAACAATGCAAATCAGATGCCATGGCCGGCCCGTGAGCCGGCCTTGAACCGGCTGCCCGTTGGGGCTAGTTATCTGCCGCAATCTCAATGGGGTGTCCGGCTCCTCGAGCAGGGCTGAGAGGCTTATCGCCAACCCATCGAACCTGATCCGGATCATGCCGGCGGAGGGAGCTTGAGATGCATGCGCCTCGCGATCTTCCCCTGATGGCGGCCGACGTCCTGGCCCGCATCCGCACCCGTCGGCCGCGCGTGCACTGCATCACCAATTCGGTCGCGCAGAATTTCACCGCCAACATGCTCTTGTCCGCCGGCGCGGTCCCGTCGATGACCACCGATCCGGCCGAAATCCGCGAGTTCGTCGCCTCGGCCGATGCACTCCTGGTCAATCTCGGCACTCTTGATGCGGTGCGGCAGGCCGCCATCAAAGCGGCCCTGGCGGAGGCGGATGGGCGCATTCCGTGGGTGCTCGACCCGGTGTTCGTCGATCGCGCGCTGTCACGCGCCACCTTCGCGCTGGAGCTGGCGGCGCGGAGCCCGAACATCATTCGGCTCAATGGTGCAGAATTTGCCGCGCTGGCCGAGGAGCAGGTCGCGCCCGCCGCGCTCGCGCGCTATGCGCGCGAGCGCTCCGCCGTTGTGGCCCTCACCGGCGATCCCGACATCGTGACCGACGGCGCCCGCACGATCTCGATCGGCAATGGCCATCCGCTGATGGCCAAGGTGACCGCGATGGGGTGCGCGGCCTCGGCGCTGGTCGGCGCCTGCATCGCGGTCGAACCCGATGCGTGGCTGGCCGCGACGGCTGGGCTGATCCTGATCGGCATCGCAGGCGAGCTCGCCGCCGGGAGCGCGCATGGGCCGGGCACGTTGGCCAGCGGCATTCTGGACGCGCTCGACGGATTGAATCAGCGAACGATCGTCGAGCGCACGAGGGTTGGATGATGACCTTTGTCGATCCGGAGCAGAAGCTCACTGTCGATCTGCGCGTCTACGCGATCGTCGATCCTGAACATGCCGGCGGCCGGCCGCTGCCCGAGCTCGCCCGCATGGTCGCGCAGGGCGGCGCCACGCTGGTGCAGTTGCGCGACAAGATCCATGAGACGCAGGAGATGATCGCGCTGGCCCGCGACATCAAGGCGGCGTTGCCGTCCGACGTTCCGCTGATCGTCAACGACCGCGTCGACGTCGCGCGTGAATCCGGCGCCGACGGCGTGCACCTCGGCCAGGAGGACATGAGCGTCGCAGAGGCGCGAAAAGTTCTCGGGCCGGTGCCGTTCATCGGGCTGTCCATCAAGACGGTCGAGCAAGCGCGTGCGGCGCCGCTCGGCATCCTCGACTATGTCGGCATCGGTGGCATCTTCGCCACCAGCTCGAAGAACAACACCAGCCGTCCGATCGGGACCGAAGGGCTCGCCCGGATCGTGCGGGTGTTTCGCGACCGGATCGGCAATTTCCCCATGTGCGGCATCGCGGGGATCAGCGCGGCGAATGCCGCCCAGGTGATCGCCGCCGGCGCCGATGGGGTGTCGGTCATCTCGGCGCTGTCGCTCGCGCCCGATCCCGAGCGGGCCGCCCGCGAGCTGCGCGCCATCGTCGACGCGGCGCTGGCGAAACATGCGCCGACGCCCCCGGCGGTGGGCGCGGGCGGGCATGACGCGGGGAACGCATGAGCGCCACGAGCGTCTGTCTGCGCGAGCCATGACGCCAATCGCGCTCACCATTGCGGGCTCGGACTCGGGCGGCGGCGCCGGGATCCAGGCGGATCTCAAGACCTTTGCGGCGTTCGGCGTCTATGGCACCTCCGCCATCACGGCGCTGACGGCGCAGAACACCCAGCGGGTGGTGGCGATCCGGGAGGTGGACCCGGCGTTCGTGACGGCGCAGATCGATGCTGTCTTGTCGGACTTTTCGGTTGGCGCGGTGAAGATCGGCATGCTCGGCAATGCCGGTGTGGTCGAGGCAGTGGCGACCGCGCTCGACAGGCGGAGCCCGCCCAACGTCGTGCTCGATCCGGTGTTTGTCGCAAGCTCGGGCGAGTGTCTGCTCACACCCGATGCCGTCGAGGTGCTCAAGCGTCGTCTCATGCCATTGGCGCGCGTGGTGACACCCAATTTGCCGGAGGCGGCCGCCTTGCTCGGGCTTCCCGTCGCGGCAGACGAAGAGGCAATCCGGGCGCAGGCCGAGCGCCTCCTGACGCTCGGCTGTCAGGCGGTGTTGATCAAGGGCGGCCATGGCACGGGCGCGGAAAGCATCGACATCCTGTTCGATGGGGGCGGCGAAACGCGGCTTGCGGCGGCCCGTCTCGCGACCCGTAACACGCATGGCACCGGCTGCACGCTGTCGTCCGCGATCGCGGCCGGACTCGCCAAGGGCGACGACCTCGCAACGGCGGTGCGCGCCGCCAAAGCTTTTGTAACTGCCGCGATCGCGGCAGCGGACCGGCTCGGCGTCGGGCGCGGGCAGGGGCCGCTGCACCATTTCCATGCCGTCTCGCCCTGATGACCGGGAGAAGACCCATGTCGAAACAAAACCGTCGAAACCTGCTGCGCGGCGCCGGCGTCGCGCTGGTCGGCGCAGTGGCGGCGCCTGCGGTCGCGCGCGCAGAGACGCTGCGCTGGCGGATGGTGACTTCCTGGCCCAAGCGGCTGCCCGGCCCAGGCCTCTCGGCGGAGCGGATTGCCGAGCGCATCGGGACGATGTCGGGCGGCCGGCTGAAGATCACGGTGCACGCGGCCGGCGAGCTGGTCCCGGCCTTCGAGGTGCTCGACGCGGTCGGCAGCAACGTTGCCGAGATGGGACACACTGCGGCCTTCTACTGGCAGGGCAAGCAGCCGGCCGCCGCCTATTACACGACCGTGCCGTTCGGCCTCACGCCGCTCGAGCACGTGGCCTGGGTCGATGCCGGCGGCGGTCAGGCGCTGTGGGACGAGCTCTATGCGCCGTTCGGGGTGAAGCCATTCATGGGCGGCAACACCGGCGTGTGCATGGGCGGCTGGTTCCGGCGCGAGGTGAAAGGCCTCGATGATCTCAAGGGGCTCAAAATCCGCTCGCTCGGCCTCGGCGGCGAGATCTATCGTCGTCTCGGGGCGACGCCGCAGACGACGCCACCCGGCGAGATCCTCACCAGCCTGCAGTCCGGCGTGCTCGATGCGGCCGAATTCGTCGGGCCCGGCACCGACATCGCGCTCGGCCTCTATCGCGTGGCGCCCAACTACTACGGCCCGGGATTCAACAAGCCAAACGGCACTGGCGAATGCCTGGTGAACCTGAAAGCGTGGGCTGCGCTCGATGCCGAGCTCAAGGCGATCGTCACCCACGCCTGCGCGGCCGAGGCCTCGTACGCGCTCTCCGAGATGGATCGCCTCAACGCGGAGGCGCTCGCCGCGCTGACCCAGCAGCACGGCGTGAAGCTCAAGAACTTTGCCGCCGACATCGTCGGCGCCGCCCGCAAGCAGGCGGGCGACGTCCTGGGCGAGCTCGGCGCAAGGAGCGACATCGCGCGGCGGATCAACGACTCCTATTCGGCCTTCCGCAGCCGCACTGCGGCGTGGTCGCGAGTCTCGCTCAAGGCGGTGCTGGAAGCGCGAGATGGGTGACGGGCCATCATCCTGTGCGGTTCGCTTTTCCCGCGGCCATCTCAGGATGACGGAAACCTCGCTTACATCTTGAACTTCACGATCTTCTGCTGCTGCTCGCCGAGCCCTTCGACGCCGAGCTGGACGACGTCGCCGGTCTTGAGGAACTTCGGCTCCGGCTTCATGCCGAGCGCGACGCCCGGAGGGGTGCCGGTGATGATCACGTCGCCAGGCTCGAGCACCATGAACTGCGAGCAATACCAGACCAGGTGCTCGCAGCCGAAGATCATGGTCTTGGTCGAGCCCTTCTGGCGCGTCTCGCCGTTGACGGTGAGCCACATCGCGAGGTTCTGCGGGTCCTTGATCTCGTCTTTGGTGACGAGCCAGGGGCCGAGCGGGCCGAAGGTCTCCGAACCCTTGCCCTTGGTCCACTGGCCGGACCGTTCGATCTGGAAGACGCGTTCTGACACGTCATTGGCGAGGCAATAGCCGGCGATCACGTCCAGCCCCTTGCCCTGCGGTAGATAGCGGGCGCGCGTGCCGATCACGATGCCGAGCTCGACCTCGTAATCGAGCTTGGTCGAATCCTTCGGGACCATCGTGTCGTCATTCGGCCCGCAGATGCACGATGGCGCCTTGTTGAAGATGATCGGCTCCTTCGGGATCGGCATGCCGGCCTCGGCCGCATGGTCCGCGTAGTTGAGGCCGATGGCGATGAAATTGCCGACGTGGCCGACGCAAGCGCCGATGCGCGGCTTGCCCTTGACCACGGGCAGTCTGCCTTTCGCCGCCTTCTTGATCTTGGCGAGCCCGCGCGGAGACAGCGCATCGCCCGCAAGGTCAGGCACGACCTTTGAGAGATCGCGGATCCGCCCCTCTGAGTCGATAATTCCAGGCTTCTCACGGCCGGCCGGGCCGAAGCGGACGAGCTTCATGACGATCTCCCTGAATAGGTTCGTGGTTGGTCAATCGGGCGGGATCATGCGTCGCTCCCCGCCGGTGGACAAGCACCGCTACATCACTCCCGGAAAGGCTCCACCGTCGACCAGGAGACTCTGGCCCGTGATGTAGCTCGCCTGCGCGGAGCACAGGAACGCGCATGCGGCGCCGAACTCGTCGGCCGTCCCGAAGCGCTTGGCCGGAATGGAGGCGGCGCGCGCCGCGGCGGCCTGATCCAACGGGATGCCCTGCTTCTTGGCGTTCGCCTCGATGTTCGACCGCAGGCGGTCGGTGTCGATCGCGCCCGGCAGCAGGAAATTGATGGTGACGTTCGAGGCAGCGACCGAGCGGGCCACGCCGGCCATGAAGGCGGTGAGGCCCGCACGCGCCCCGGAGGAGAGGTCTAGTCCGGCGAGCGGCATCTTCACCGAGCCCGAGGTGATGTTGACGATGCGGCCGAATTTCCGCTTCACCATCGGGTCGATCACCTTCTGGGTCAGCTCGATCGCGACGACCATGTTGGCGACGACGCCGTCGAGCATCTTCTGGCGGTCGAGCTCGCGGAAGTCGCGGAAGGGCGGACCCGCATTGTTGTTGACCAGGATGTCGGGCTCCGGGCAGGCGGCGAACAGCGCCTTCTGGCCGTCCGGGGTGGAGACGTTGGCGACGACCGGCGTCACCTTGGCGCCCGTCGCCTTGCGGATGTCGGCGGCGGTCGCCTCGAGGCGGTCGCGGTCCAGGCCGTTGACCACAACCTCGCACCCGGCCTCTGCCAGCTGGTGCGCGCAGGCCCGGCCGAGCCCGCGGCTCGAAGCGCAGACGATGGCCTTGCGGCCGGCGATGCCGAGATCCATGGCGGGGACTCCTCACGAGACGCCCGCGGTGGGTCGTCCGAATGCTGCGGGCACGAATTTTTCTGGCGGCGTGTCGCCGCCCTGTCAACGGCGTTATCCGCCGCCCTTTACGGAGGCCGACCCCCGGCGCTACGCTCCACATCCATGAGCGACCGGCCCGAGCAACCCCTGCCCACCGCCGCCGATGTCGACGCCGCGGCCGCGCGCCTGCGCGGGATCGCGCTCCACACCCCGCTGATCTGCTCGCCGGTGCTCGATGCTCGCACGGGCGGGCGCGTCTTTCTCAAGGCCGAGACCTTGCAGCGCACCGGCTCGTTCAAATTCCGCGGAGCCTTCAACCGCCTGTCCGCGATTCCCGAAACGGGGCGAAGCGGCGGCGTGGTGGCGTATTCCTCCGGTAATCACGCCCAGGGCGTCGCCGCGGCGGCAAAGCTCCTGGGCATGCCGGCCGTCATCATCATGCCGGCGGACGCGCCGCGCCCGAAGCGCGAGCGCACTGGCGAGCTCGGCGCCGAGGTGGTGCTCTACGATCGCGAGCGCGACGACCGGGAGGCGATCGCGCGGCAGATCGCCGAGGAACGGCATGCCGTGCTGGTGCCGCCGTATGACGATCCGCTCATCATCGCCGGACAGGGCACGGCCGGCCGCGAGATCGTCGAGGACCTGGCGGCGCTCGGGCTCGCGCCGGACGTCGTGATCGTCAACGCATCGGGAGGCGGGCTTGCCGCGGGGGTTGCGCTCGCCGTCAAGGCTCGGGTGCCGGCGGCGCGCGTTTTCACGGCGGAGCCTGCTGGTTTCGATGACCATGCGCGCTCCTTCGCGAGCGGGCGGCGCGAGAAGAACGCTGCGGTCACCGGGACCATCTGCGATGCGCTGATGGCGCAGTCACCTGGCCGCATCACCTTCGAGATCAACCGCACGCTGGTGGGCGCCGGGGTCACGGCGAGCGATGCCGAGGTCGGTCGAGCGGTCGGCTTCGCGTTCCGCGAGCTCAAGCTCGTGGTCGAGCCGGGTGGCGCGGTCGGGCTCGCGGCGCTGATCGCAGGCAGGATCGACGTTCGCGGCAAGGTCGCCGTCGCGGTGCTCTCGGGCGGCAACGTCGATCCCGAGCTTTTCTCGCGCCTGGTGGCGTGAGCGATACACGCGGTGGGCTGCGCACACTCAGCCCACGCGACAATCGATCGTCGTCAGTTGTCGGCGCGGCGGTCGGACTTGACGTATTTCTTCACCGTCTGCGCCTCGGTGAAACCCGCGAAGACATTGCCTTCGGCGTCCGCTGCGACGCCCTCCGGCATATGCGGTACCGCCGCAGAAGCCGGGATGAATGCAACGACCTTGCCGTCCGCGACGCTGCCGATGCGGATGCCCTGCCGGAAGCTCATGTTGAACTTCTCGCCCGATTGCGAGTCGGCGACGTAGAGCATGTCGTGCTTGTCGATGAAGATGCCGCTCGGCCGGC
>Ga0075426_10002100_pt1 | contig 14324 bp, 12 predicted proteins | sample SoiMethybrSBSTD5_FD_75304 | JGI IMG/M metagenome (GOLD analysis project Ga0075426, IMG submission 75304) | Bulk soil microbial communities from a Populus tree surrounding site in Tennessee, USA - Soil MetaG P. TD hybrid SBSTD5 | ecosystem: Environmental > Terrestrial > Soil > Tree plantation... | reverse complement strand
GCGCCTGCCGCAGCCGCAATTTGAAGGACAGACCAAGGGCAAGCTCAACAGCGACATCAAGGGCGACGTCGAGCAACTCGTGAACGAAAAGCTGGGCGAATGGTTCGACAAACATTCGACGGTGGCGCGGCGCATCATCGGCAAATGCATTGACGCAGCGCGCGCGCGCGAGGCGGCACGCAAGGCGCGCGAACTGACTCGGCGCAAGTCCGCGATGGATTCAAGCGGGCTGCCGGGGAAGCTGGCAGATTGCCAGGAACGCGATCCCTCGCGCTGCGAACTGTTCGTGGTCGAGGGCGAATCCGCCGGCGGCTCCGCAAAAATGGGCCGCGACCGCAAATACCAGGCGATTCTTCCGCTCAAGGGCAAAATCCTGAACGTCGAAAAAGCGCGCTACGACAAAATGCTGGGCCACGAAGAAATCCGCGCCATCATCACCGCGCTGGGCACCGGCATCGGCAAGGATGATTTCGACGCCGGCAAGCTGCGCTATCACAAAATCATTCTGATGACCGACGCGGACGTCGACGGCAGCCACATCCGCACACTGCTGCTCACTTTTTTCTTCCGTCACATGAAGGAATTGATCGAACGCGGCCACGTTTATATCGCGCAACCTCCGCTCTATCGCGTGAAGCGCGGCAAGAGCGAGCGTTACATTCGTGACGAGAGCGATTTCGCTCACGAGTTGATGAAGCGCGCCACCGAAGACCACGTCGTGAAAGCCAAGGAAGGCGTCTCGCTGGAAGGCGCGGGACTGACGAAATTCCTGCTGAACGTCCAGGAATACGAAGCCGCCGCGGCAAAACTCGGCCGCCGTTTGCGTGAGCCTGGACTGGTTGAGCTGCTCTCGGAAAGCGGCCTCGAAAAGAAGACGGATTTTGAAGACAAGAAGGCGCTGGAGAAGTTCCTGAAGGAAGTCGAAAAAGCCAAGCTGAAGCTGGAAGGCAAAATCGTTTTTGACGAAGAGCACAGCCTCCACGAAATCCAGTTCGGGCCGCCGCACAGCCAGAAGATCAACTGGGCGCTGGCGTCCACCGCGGAATACAAGCGGCTGCGTTCGCTTGCCAAGCTGGTCGATGAATTCAACAAGCCGCCCTTCGTGGTGACGAACAACGGTACTAAAGTAACGAAGGAAAAAGCGCGAGATGTTTTGAACTACGTGGTCGAAGACGCGAAGAAGGATTTCACAATCACGCGATTCAAGGGCCTGGGCGAAATGAACGCCGAGCAGCTCTGGGACACAACCATGAACGCGGAGACGCGCACCTTGCTGCAAGTGAAGCTCGAGGACGCGGTGGCCGCCGAAGATATTTTCACCACACTGATGGGCGAAAACGTGGAAGCGCGGCGCAAATTCATCGAGGAAAATGCTCTTGAAGTCGTCAACCTGGACATTTGATTCCATGGCACAAAGCTGATGGCGGAAACCGTGCGGGGATCGACGCGCGACGCCGTGCGCTGGGGATTGCTGCTCGCCGCGGTGGCGGTGTCCGGGTATCGTTTGCCGGCGACGTTTCGCAATTTTCAACAATGGCGGGCGGCCAAGCCGGTCGATCCTTCGGCAGCGGATCTGTACAAGACGAATTTCACGGTCAACGCCGTGGGAATCGTGATTATTGTCGTCGTGGCGGTGGGCGTGTCGTACCTGCTGCGAGCGCGAACCGCGAAGCAGCCATGATGTACCAACTCGGCTGGAACACGCTGCCGGGGCTGCGCGGCCTAAGCTGCAGCGAATTTCGTGCCACGCCTACGGCGGCGCCAGACAACGAGCGCGGCGTAGCGGTGGAATTCGCGACGGAAGGCGAGCGCGACGATTTTTTGCGGCGGCTCGAAGCACATTTCGCGGCGCAACGATTCACCAACACGGCCGACGCCTTTGATTCCGTGAAGGCTTTTGTGTTGGAACGCGCACGGGCCTAGCGCAGTCATCCTGAGCGCGGCGAAGGATCGTAGCCAATTACTGAGCTAGGCTTAAAGGGACAACTAGGAAAATGGCCGACGAGACAAATAAATCCATCCTGCTTCCCGTAGATATCGAAGCGGAAATGCGCAAGTCGTATCTCGACTACGCGATGAGCGTAATCATCGCGCGCGCGCTCCCCGACGTGCGCGACGGCCTCAAGCCGGTGCAGCGCCGCATCCTGGTGGCCATGAACGATCTTGGCCTGGCTTCCAATCGCGGCTACCGCAAATGCGCGAAAATCTGCGGCGACACTTCCGGCAACTATCACCCGCACGGCGAAGCAGTCATTTATCCCGCGCTGGTCCGCCTGGCGCAGGATTTCAACATGCGCTACCCGCTCATCGACGGCCAGGGAAATTTCGGCTCCGTAGACGGCGATCCCCCGGCGGCCATGCGGTACACCGAAGCGCGCCTGGCGAAAATCAGCGAAGACATTCTCGCCGACCTCGAGAAAGAAACCGTCGACTTCGTTCCGAACTTTGACCAAACGCGGGAAGAGCCCTTCGTCCTTCCATCGCGCATCCCCAATCTGCTCGTCAATGGCGCGAGTGGCATCGCCGTCGGCATGGCCACCAACATCCCGCCGCACAATTTGCGGGAAATCGTGGAAGCCGCGATGCTGCTGATCGAAAAGCCCGACGCCACGCTCAAGGAAGTCATGAAGCTGGTCCCCGGCCCGGATTTTCCCACCGGCGCGTACATCGCCGGACGCGAAGGCATAGAAGCCGCGTACAAAACCGGGCGCGGCAGCTTCATGATGCGCGCCAAAGCCGCCATCGAAGAAGCCGGCAAGGACCGCGAGAACATCATCATCACCGAAATTCCCTACCAGGTGAACAAGTCGAAGCTTATCGAGCGCATCGCGGAGCTCGTGCAAAACAAAAAAATCGACGGCATCGCCGACGTGCGCGACGAATCCTCTCGCGAGGGCATGCGCATCGTTGTGGAAATCAAGCGCGGCGAAGAATCGCAGCTCATCCTCAACAATCTTTTCAAGCACACGCAGATGCAGGAATCCTTCGGCATGATCCTGCTGGCCATCGTGGGCGGCCAGCCGCGCGAGCTGGGCCTCATCCCGCTGATCAAGCTTTTCATCGAGCACCGCGTCGAAGTCGTGCGCCGCCGAACCGTCTACGAACGGCGTAAAGCCCGCGAACGCGAGCACATTTTGGTCGGCTACCAGATCGCGCTCGACCACCTCGACGACGTCATCCGCATCATACGCGGGTCCGCCAGCCGCGCCGACGCCAAGGAAAACCTGCTCAAGTATTTCACCGAGCGGGACGTCAGTATCATCGAAAACGGCAAATCCCGAAAACTCGAAGGCGTCAAGCTCGACGGCCGCAAGTACAAGCTCGGCCCCATCGAAGGCGAAACCGCCGGCCGCGCCACCCTCGGGCTTACTCCCGTTCAGGTCGATGCCATCCTCGAGCTGCAACTCCATCGTCTGACGCAGCTTTCGGTCGATGAAATCCTCAAGGAATTGAAATCCATCCGCGAGCACATCGCTGAGCTGGAAGAAATCCTTTCCAGCGACAAGAAGCTGAAGCAGGTCATCACCGGCGAGCTCAAGGAAGTGCAAAAGGCTTATGGCGACGACCGGCGCACGCAAATCGTGGACAAAGTTGACGAAATCAAGCTCGAAGACTTGATCGCCGATACCGAAATGCTGATTACCGTCAGCCACGCCGGCTACGTCAAGCGCACGTCCGTGGATATCTACCGCCATCAGTCACGCGGCGGAAAAGGCCGCATCGGCGCCCGCACCAAGGAAGAGGATTTCGTCGAGCATCTCTTCATCGCTTCGGCGCACAGCTACATCCTGCTGTTCACGACCAAGGGCCGCATCTACTGGCTGAAGGTTTACGAAATTCCTGAAGCTGCGGCGGCTACGCGCGGCAAAGCGATTTCCAGCCTGGTGCGCTTCCAGGAAGACGAAAAACTCAGCGCCATCGTGCAGGCGCGCAACCTCGAAGAAGAGGGCCAGTACGTCTTTTTTGCTACGCGCAGCGGCACGGTGAAAAAATCCGCGCTCATGGAATTCTCGAATCCGCGGCCCAGCGGCATCATCGCCATCAATCTGGAGGCCAAGGACGAACTGATTGGCGCCAAACTCACGGACGGAAAGAAGATGATTTTCCTCGCGAGCCACGAAGGGCAGGCGATTCTTTTCCGCGAAACCGAAGTGCGGCCGATGGGGCGCAACGCCGGCGGCGTCAACGGCATGGATCTCGACAAGGACGATTACGTCGTCAGCATGGATGCGGTACAGCCCGATTTTGAAATCATCGCCAAGGAACACAAAACCACTACGCAGAATCTTGAGGACCTCGAAAACGAGCAGATCAAAGACTCGCTCACAACGCTGATGCTCACCGTCGCGGAAAAGGGCTACGGCAAGCGCACGGCCCTCGCCGAATACCGCATCACTTCGCGCGGCGGCAAAGGCGTGGTCAATATGAAGACCACCGACCGTAACGGAATGGTGGTTGCGGCCCTGCAGGTGACCGAAGAGTCCGACGTAATGATCATTACGCACAACGGCAAAGTGATCCGCGTGCACGCGAATGAAATTCGCGAGGCGGGCCGCTCGACGCAAGGCGTGCGGCTGCTGCGGCTGGATGCGGACGATTCCGTGGCCGCGGCCGCCGTTCTCCTGGAAGAAAGCGAAGGGGAAAAGAAGTAGCTCGCCTGAGGCACCGTCAGTACTGACCGTCACCTGTCGCCGCCTCCCTACGCCGCCGAGCCCGCGCTCGATGCGTCTGCTGTTTGTCCTCAGTGACTTAGCTAAGGACCTCGGCTTGCTTCCCGCATGGTCATTCTGTTCACTAGGGGTGATTCATGCGAAGAACCGTACTACTGCTGATTCTCGCGTGCGGGATTTCGCCGCAACTCTTTGCTCAGAGGTATTACGAGCGGGAAGTTCTGCGTTATGAAGTCGGCGCGCAGTCCGACATCCACTATCTAAACGGGCTCGGCGAATGGGGCGGCGGAGTCGGCCTGCGATTTAATTACAATTTCAACGAGCATCTCGCGCTGGATTCGGAACTGGTCTACCGGCAACACGACCTCCTCGCTTCCAGTGGCACCACAACGCAATCGGCCACGATTGGGCAAACTAGCGGGTTGTTTGGTGTCCGCGCCGGCCAGCACGCCGGAGACTACGGCGTCTTCGCGCACGCGCGCGCGGGCTTCTTGCATTTCGGCACAGCCAACGGCGTCTCGCTGCTCAACCGCGGCACCGTACCAGCATTCAACGTCGGCGGTACTTTTGAGCGCTACCACGGCCCGGTGATTCTGCGCTTCGATCTTGGCGAATTGATCGTTGCTTACGGAAACGCGCAAGCGACTGCCGGCTTGCTGGGACCTCCGCCACCGCCCGGACGCCTCGGCACAAGGGCGAGTCCTGTCGTGGGCCTGGGCTTCGCCGTCCGGTTTTGACCGACGACGCGCCGGTTTCCGCGATCGCTCGCCAGGCGCCATTTTCGCAAAGAATCCCTGTTCCAATGTTAGAATTCTGCGTCATGCGAATCCCCAAGCGTACGTTCTTTCTAGTTTTGTTCCTGGGTGCCTTTCTTCCGCTCACTTTCGCGCGGATCGAAGCCAACCCCGCTGCGACAAAAGGCTACCTGGTGTATGTGGGCACGTACACGACGAAGACAGCGAGCAAAGGCATCTACGCGTTTCGCTATGATGCGAGCTCGGGGAAACTCACGCCTATCGGTGTTGCGGCAGAAACGGCGGACCCCTCCTGGGTCGCGGTTCATCCTAGCGGCAAATTTCTATACGCGGTGAATGAAGCGGGGAAGAACAGCATGGTTAGCGCGTTCGCAATCGATTCCAGCAGCGGCAAACTGACCCTGCTGAATCAATTGCCCGCGCTCGGAGAAGATCCCTGCTACCTCTCGTTCGACCGTACCGGCAAGTACGTTTTGATAGCGAACTACACCTCTGGCAACGTCGTGGTGTTTCCGATCGGTGCTGATGGCAAACTGGGCGCTGCCACTGCGAATATCCGCGACGAGGGCAAGCTCGGCCCCAACAAGGAGCGCCAGGAAGGTCCGCACGCGCACTGGATCAAGAACTGGTACGGCGAAGTTTTTGTCGCGGATCTTGGCCTTGACCGAGTGTTGGCGTATAGCTTCAATCCGGCCAACGGAACGCTCCGCCCGATGCCCGAACCCGGACCAAATAATATCCACCCGCAGCAACCGATAGTGCTGAGTCCTGGAACCGGTCCACGTCACGTCGCGCTCTCAAGCAGCCCAAATCGTAATTCCATTGAGTTCATGTACGTTCTTGGCGAGCTCGATTCAACGGTGACCGCATTTGGTACCACTAAGGAGGGTGATTTCGGTGGTTCCCGGCAGAAGATTCCGATGCTTCCCACAGGATTCTCGGGCCGCAATGACGCTGCGGAGATCGAAATTCACCCTGATGGCAAATTTCTCTACGCTTCTAATCGAGGTCACGATTCGATAGTCGTATATTCGATTGACCAGGACTGGGGAAAATTGACGCAGGTTGCTGACGCCCCCATCGGCGGCAAAGAGCCGCGCCACTTCGCCATCGATCCTGCTGGCAACTATCTGCTTGCTGAGGACCAGCTCTCCGACAAAATCGTGACCTTCCGCATCGACCAGAAAACCGGAACGCTGACGCCAACCGGGGATTCTGTAGAAGTTCCTTCTCCGGTTTGCCTCGCGTTTCTGCCGCTTGATTAACTCTCTGTATCGCAAAACGTCTCCGCGCACGTCCAACTGAGTTAGAATCTGCATTCTTTCCCAAATGAAACTTAGGAGAAGCACTATGAATCGTGTGTTCCAGTCGAAGCTTGCGCTGCTTGCATTACTGGGTGGCACGTTTGCGCCTTACGCGCTCGCCGACGGCGAAACTGCGCCCGCGCGCGATCCCAAGCAGCCGGTGGACGCGGCTTACACGGAGAAAATCCACAAGTACACCACGCAGCCATATTTCACTTCGCCGCTGGTGGACTACTTGCCCGCGTCGAAAACCGTTCCGACGCCGCAAACGGTTCTCGGCGACATTTCCGGCGCGCCCGGAATTCTTCCTTACGCGGAAGATGTCTACAAATACATGCGCTTGCTGGAGAAAGCCACGCCGCGCGTGAAAGTCTTCTCCATCGGCAAGACCGAAGAAGGGCGCGAGATGATCGCGGTCGCCGTATCCTCAGAAGAAAACATAAAAAATCTAGAAGAGAACCGGGCCCGCCTGGCCAAGCTCGCCGATCCGCGCACCATCAAGCTCGGCGACGCCGAAGCCGACAAGCTTGTCGCGCAAGCCGTGCCCATCTACTACATTACGGGCACGATTCATTCGCCGGAAACCGGCGCGCCCACCGCGCTGATGGAGCTGGCCTACCGCCTTGCCGTGGACGAAAGTCCGTACATCAAGGAAATTCGCGATGGCACTATCACGCTGATTACGCCGGTCGTCGAAGTGGACGGTCGCGACCGCATGGTGGACATCTACAAGTGGCACCTCGCCCATCCGAAGCAATTTTTCCCGTGGCTCGTCTACTGGGGCAAATACGTCGCGCATGACAACAACCGCGACGCCATGGGCGTGACGTTGAAGCTCACCGAGAACGTTTTGAACACGTACGTCAACTGGAAGGCGCAGGTGCTGCACGACCTCCACGAGTCCGTGCCGTACCTTTACGACAACACCATCGGCGACGAGCCGTACAACGCCTGGATTGACCCGATTCTGGCAGACGAATGGCAAATCATCGGATGGAACAACGTTTCGGCCATGACGAAATTCGGGATGCCCGGCGTCTTCGCGCACGGCGATTTCGACACCTGGTCGCCCGGCTACTTAATGTTTATGGCGGCCATGCACAACGGCATTAGCCGCCTCTACGAAACGTTTGGCAACGGCGGTGCCGACACCGAAGAGCGCGCGCTCCAGCCGGAGGAGTACGCGCGCACCTGGTACCGCCAGAATCCGCCGCTTCCCAAAGTGCTCTGGTCGCAGCGCGACAACAACAATTACGAGGAGACCGGCCTGCTCACCTCGTTGCATTTCTTCAACGAAAACAAGCGCATGTTCCTGAAGAATTTCTATTTGAAGGCCAAGCGCTCCATCATGAAGCCGACCGAGGAAGGACCCGCTGCGTACGTTCTCCCGTCGGACGATCCGCGCACCGGATTGCAGTCGGAACTCTTGCAAGCCTTGCAAAGGCAGGCCGTGGAAATTTCGCGCGCCAAATCCGCGTTCACCGTGACGCTGCCCGCCAAGAAATCCAAGGAATCGGCCAAGGGGAAGGAAAAGGATCAAAAAGCAGAGAAGGCCGAGACGCCTGCTCCGACGACGCGCGAATTTCACGCGGGCAGCTACATCATTCGCATGGATCAGCCCTATTCCCGCATCGCCGACGCCTTGCTCGACCACCAATATTGGAGCCCGGACGATCCCCAGAAAACTCCTTATGACGATACCGGCTGGACCTTTGGCGAACTCTTTCATGTGCAAGTGACACGCGTGACGGATACGAAGGTTCTCGACGTGCCCATGGACCGGGTGACGGAACTTCGCGCGCCAGGCGGAGTGAAAGGCGATGGTGCCGTTTTTGCCATCAACAACAACGCGGAGCCGGCGCTCGCGACACTGCGCTATAAGTTGAAGGATGCCGCCATCGACGCGGCCGAAGAGCCCTTCGAAAGCGGCGGGAAGAAATTCAACCGTGGATCCTTCCTCGTTCGCAACGTCAGCGGCGGCGACCTCGACCGCACCGCCTCGGAACTCGGCGTGCAAATCACTGCGCTCAGCATTGCGCCGAGTGTGAAAACGCATCCCGTTCGCGCCGCGCGCATCGCTTTTGTCCACACCTGGCTGAGTACCCAGACCGAAGGCTGGTGGCGCCTGGCGCTCGACAAGCTGGGCATTCCGTACGACTACATGAGCACGCAAGCCGTTGCGAAAATCCCGGATCTTAACGCCAAGTATGATGTGATTCTGTTTCCGCCCGCAGGAGGCTGGGGAGGCTCAGTAAACGCCATCGTCAACGGGGTTCCGACGGCTTGGGGCAATCCGCTCCCGTGGGCGAACACTCCGGAAACGCCGAACCTCGTCGGCAAGAACGACTCGACCGATGATATGCGCCCCGGCCTCGGCTGGGAGGGCGTCGGGCGCTTGCGGGAATTTGTGCAAAAGGGCGGCGTGCTTTTGACCGCAACGGATACTTCGTCGCTCGCACTAGCCTTGGGTTTTGCCGACGGCATCAGCGCACAAAACGGAAACAAAATGAAGATCATCGGCTCCGTCGTTGGAACGCGTCTGGTAGACGACTCGAGCCCCATCGCTTACGGCTACGACGAAAAGGGTGCGGCCTATTGCGACAACGGGCCCATCTTTTCGCTCAGCAGTATCGCCGGGCAGCGCGGTCGGCGCCGCCTTGGCCCGGAAATGCATGCCCGCCCCACCGGTCGCGGCAGTTCCGACGATCCAGACTTTACCGTCGGCCGCGTTGGCGTCGAAGCGCCCGAAGAGCCCAAGTTCGAAACCTGGGAGTCGCCGCCCGTCATGGACGAGCAGAAGCGCAATGGCTTCCGCGTGATTCCTCCGTCCCTTCGGCCGCGGGTGATTTTCCGCTACGCCGACAGCAAGGACCTGCTCATCTCCGGACTGGTGGAAGGCGGCGACGAAATCGCCCAGCACCCCGCCGTGGTGGACGCGCCCTCGGGCAAAGGCCACGTCGTGCTGTTCTCCATCAACCCCGTCTACCGCGGCGAAACCTGGGGAACCTACTCGATGGTGCTGAACACCATCCTGAACTTCGACAACCTAAACGCCGGCCGCAAAGACGCCACGGAAGCCAAATGAGAACCGCACAATCCGACTCTCGTTGATTTCGGTGTCAACACGAGAAAAGCCAGGATTCCTCGCTACGCTGGGAATGACTTCTAGTGTGCCCGTGCCCACGCCGATTTGATGGAGAGGGACTCCCATGCCCTGAACGGTATCTAGCGACGCCGTCATATGACTTGCGTCAGGAGCATTTTGCGCTACAATCCGGCCACTATGCCGAAGCGCAAAGCGAAGCCTCGAAAATCGCCCCGAGCGAAGTCGCACAGGAAAGCGGCGTTTGGCAGAAAATTGCCTAAGGATGCCGTCACGTTGATTGTCATTTTGCGCCCGCGCGAAGGCCAGGAAATTCTCCTCGAGGCCGAGCTGCGCGCCTTGATTGGCCCGACGCGAAAAGAAGAGGGCTGTATCTCCTACGAATTGCACCGCGCGCTGGAACCGCCTGGCGGTTTTCTACTCCACGAAGTCTGGGCCAGCCGCGCCGCGCACACCGAACACATGCATTCGCCGCATTTCCTGCGTTGGAACGCCCGCAAGGACGCGCTCCTTGCTTCCCGCGACGGCACCTTCTGGCAGCAAATCGCGTAAGGCTGTGAGTGAATTCTCTGGGGTGCTTCCATTCGTGGTACGCTGAAGTTTCGGTTACTCAATTGTTGTGAGCTACGAAACAAAAATCTTTGCTCTGACTTTAGCGGGCTCAGTCCTCCTTGCTGCAACATATCTTTACTTCCAAGACTGGCTTTTCACCAGGGTGACCAATCTTCCTGCCTCTGAGCGCGAACGTGATCGCATAGCGAGGCGGAACCGCCCATTGACCCGTGGCAGTTATTTGAAGTGGTCAGTTTTGTTCTGGTCGGCCTTTCTGGGGGAAGCGTATTTGGCAGGCTGGAGCCAGTATTACAAAGGGTGGGGTAACCTCATACCTATCGGTTGGATGCTCTCCGGCGGACTGCCTTTCTACCAATTGCAGAAACGTTGGCGCATGCAGCAGGCTGAATTGAAAAATCAGCTCTCCGGCGGCGCAAGGTAATAACCCGGCCGAGCCCGAATCTTCAAATTCTTCGCGTCGTTGCGAATCACCGACACTTTAATTTCGTGGTAGCCCGTCGTGTCTGGCTCCGTCGGCGTATAGCTGAGCGTGTACTGCGAATGCAGCTCCCCGCCAATTTCGTCGATAGCGTTTTCAATCGACCGATCCTTGAATGTAGAAAGCTGAGCGCCGCCTGTAGCCACTGCCGCTACTTCCAGGGGATTGCCCTTCACCTTGTCGTGAATGTGTTGCACCGCCCAAATCACGGCGGCCATCAAGTCCGCACCGCCATACCGGTAGTTGTCTTCGTACGTGGGCGTTGCCGGAACGCCGGGCGGCGGTGGCACCGAGCCCACCGGAAGATTGGGCGGCTGTGGAGGCTTGGGCTTGGCCTGCAACTCCGCGCGCGTCGTGGAGAGTCCCACGCCGTAAATCGTCACGTTCGCCAGTTGCGCCTGGCGCAGTACCTCGCCCAATTGCTTCTCGCTGCCTTCGTCCATTCCTTCCGCGAGAACCAGCATCACGCGCCGCCGCCCCGGTTTTTCCGTGGTCGCTTGCGGCCGGCTGGTAAGCATTTCCACGCCCACCGCCATCGCGTCAAAGAGTTTCAAGCCAGAACTCCCAATCCGCAGATTTGCGATCGTGTTTTCGATTTGGTCCGCGCTGCTGGTGAAGTCCTGCAGTTTGTCCACGGAATCGTTTAAGCCCACAACGGCCGCCTCACCCGTTGGCCCCATGACCGTTTGTGTAAAAAGGATGCCGGTCTTGCGGATCTCGGGAGCCAGCGGCTCGATGCGCGAACTCGTCTCGACCAGGATCACCAGCGAAATCGGGTCGCCGCCCAAATCAAAATGAGAAATCTTCTGCGCCGCCCCGTTGTCCGTAACTCGAAAATCCTTTGCATCGAGGCTGTGCACCATGTCGCCGTGCGAGTCCCGCACGGTAACCGGCGTCGTCACCAAGGCCACCTGCACCTTTATCTCGTTCTTGGGCGGCTGCTGCACCGGCACGCCCGGCTTTGGGGGAAGCGGCCCGGTAGGCGCTTGCGCCAGCAGAGCTCCAGCTGCGAACAACAACATCAGAAGCAGCTCAATCGCCCGGCATCCGCCTCGTTTCATCCCGTTCATACCATTCCTTCGATGTTCCGGCCGCTCGTCAGGTGATTTCCCTCAGGCACTGTACTCAATTCGACGCACCTTTGCCGGAAGACGTTGCCGCAACCCGCCCGGAATCCCTACAATCAAAGCTCATCTTTTCTGGAGAGTAGCGCACATGCCCGACGGCAAAAAGCTCAAGCCCCAGCACGCCCCCAAGGTCACGCACGAAGACCAGAAGTTTCTCAACAGCGTGCCCGCGCGGCCTATTCGCATTCTCGGCGAATACATTCATCCTCTCGTGCAGCTCAAGAACGAGGGCATTGGCGACACCATCGTGATGTTCGGTTCTGCGCGCATCGAGTCGCATGAAACCGCGCAAGCACGCTACACCCGCCTCAAGCATACGAAAACCGGCAAAATGTCCGCGGAAGATCGGACCAGTCACCGCGCGGCTTTGCGCAGCGCTAAAAGCTCGCTCGAAATGTCCCGGTACTACGAAGAAGCGCGCCAGCTTTCGCACAAGCTCACCAGTTGGGCGCTCACGCTCGGCCCCAAGCCGCGCCGCTTCGTGGTGTGCTCCGGCGGCGGCCCCGGCATCATGGAAGCGGCCAATCGCGGTGCCTATGAAGCGGGAGGCAAATCCATCGGGCTTTCCATCGAGCTGCCTCACGAGCAATTCGCCAATCCCTACATCAGCCCGGAGTTGAGCTTTAACTTCAAATACTTTTTCATGCGCAAACTTTGGTTCGCGCAAATCGCCAAAGCGCTGATTGTTTTTCCCGGTGGCTTCGGCACCATGGACGAGCTCTGGGAAATGCTAACGTTGCTGCAAACCGGCAAGCTGCCCAAACGCAATTTGATCCTGATTTACGGCAAAAAGTATTGGGATGAAGTGCTGAATTGGAAAGCCATGGTCCGCTGGGGCACCATCAACGAACAGGAATACGAAATGCTCCAGTTCGCCGATACTGTGGACGAAGCCTTCGACCGCATCCGCGCCGGCCTCGAAAAATACCACATGAACGTCGACCCGTTCCTGCAAGCCTACTAACCGCCAACGCTTTGTCTTCCCTGACAAATCCACTTTAACTATGTTTATTTGCAGTTGTTTCGCGAGCGTCGCTCATCTGTCCGCTACATTCTCTCCGCAACCGTGTTTAACTATGCAGGGACCAACGCCCCATCCCAGCCGGGGAACTTTGGAGGATGGTGAGAACATGACGATTCCTTTAGGGGAGAAGAAGTTCTGGAAGCGCGCTGCCCTTGCAAGCACAGCGCTGGTTGGCCTGCTGGCATTTGCGGCCACGCCGCGAGTCTACGCCGACGACTACGACCGCTGTCATCGGCGCATTGCCAAGGCCGACCATAAGTTGCACGAAGCCGCTGAGCACCACGGCTGGAACAGCCGGCAAGCCGACCATGCCCGCCACGAGCTCCGCGAAGCCCGCGAGCGCTGCTGGAACGAGCATCATCGCTGGTGGGATGAAGACGGCCGCCGCTGGCACAACGATCGCGATTGGGACGATCACGATCACGACCGCCACTAATCACTAACCATTCGTTCAAGAGGCGCTCCATAGAATGGGGCGCCTTTTTATTTTGGAGTGCGGGAGCTTGCTCCCGCTCTTTCCCGCTGCCAACCTACAAATGTTTGGGCAGGTTCAATGAAGGAAAGCGCGCCTGAAAAACAAACGCGGGGCGCCGCTGGTAGCGCCCCGCATCCCTTTAGTAAAACGTTTAGTTCGCCGTGACCAGGTTCTCGTCCGAAAAAACCGCCGCAAACCTTCGCGCCTCTTCTTGATCGTGCACCATCACAATCGGAACCACACGCAACGACTTCTTGCAAGAATGGCAAACGGTCACTTCGCCTTGCAAATCCTGCAGAAAGCCGTCCGTGAAATGATACAAAGTACGCTCGCGCCGGGCGTTCTTCTGGTCCCGCGCACCGCAGTGCGGACAGATGAATTCCACCTTGTCTTGCTGCGGATCGCGGTCCAGGGCCGCCCACCCGGTGCGGCGCACGCCAATGGTTTCCGCGTTACGCCCGTCCATGCGAGTCAACCTCCTAGATCCACGTCCTCAATGGATAAGATGCGCAATAGAATAACACGGGTACAGTTTTTTGTAACCCCTTCAATATAAATGAGTTACACTGACTCCAAGCGATAGGTCTTGCGGCCCTGCGCTGTCCTGCGCATTTAACCTCGACTCAGCCTGTCCCGCCAAATTAGTACCGGATCTGGGATTCTTTGCCCGCGACTTTTTAAAAAAGTTCCCGAGTTCCTCAACTTGGCCCTTAGAACTTACGACCTACAACCGATTGACCAGGGAACTTGTATCGCCCCGCGGTGTCCAACGCAAGGAGGACGCGCGCAACCTCACATCCCTGCGAGCGCGGCGC
>Ga0075426_10002098_pt1 | contig 14327 bp, 13 predicted proteins | sample SoiMethybrSBSTD5_FD_75304 | JGI IMG/M metagenome (GOLD analysis project Ga0075426, IMG submission 75304) | Bulk soil microbial communities from a Populus tree surrounding site in Tennessee, USA - Soil MetaG P. TD hybrid SBSTD5 | ecosystem: Environmental > Terrestrial > Soil > Tree plantation... | reverse complement strand
CTCAACCGAAGAGCTTCGGCTCCAGACGAACTGCTTGCAACAAACGGTTGCTAAAATCCAAATTTCCTGCAAAAGCTCGCTGCCTATATCCCGGCAGAAGCGTATGACTGAGCGAATTATCGAGGAGATAAAAGAGGCCGTTCAAAAAAAGAGGGCCCTGCTCATCTGCGGGTCCGGTGTTAGCAAAGCATTGGACCCCGGTGCTCCTGATTGGCGCGGCCTAATCCGGTCCGGCATTGAGGAATCCGCAAATTGGGCGTTCGTAGACTCGAGATGGCGTGAGCGTAGATTACGCGATCTCGAAGAGGGCGATGTTGACGAGTGGATCAGTGTTGCGGATCAATTCACGGACAAACTCGGTGGCCAGCATAGCGGCTACTTCTCCAATTGGCTTGAACGAACTATTGGCAGGTTAGAACTTCGCAATCGCAGCCTAATAGACGCAATTATCTCATTAGATTGCTTGATCGCAACAACAAATTATGACGATCTACTCGCGGACGGGTGCTCTCTCCAGCCCGTATGTTGGTTAGATTGGGATCGCTTTTCTAGCCTGTTAAGCGGATCGAGCAAGACCAAGGGCATCCTTCATCTCCATGGACATTGGAGACGTCCTGAATCCGTCGTGCTTGGGACGAAATCTTATCAGAAACTTTTAACCGATGACCGCGCTCAATTCCTTGAGCAGCTCGCTACGTTCAACTATTCGCTAGTTTTCATTGGCTGCAGCGATGACGGCCTATCAGATTACAATTTCGGAAAGCTGAAAGGCTGGTTGCAAACCTGGAACGGGCACGCGCGACGGCATTTTCATTTGGTTACAAGACGAGATTTCCAATTCAACGATCCGAATTTGCCATTCATAAAATGTGTTTACGGCGACTCACATACCGACCTATCTGCTTTCCTAGGCTCGATTGTCCCCGATAATTCTGCTGTATGCGTGTTGACGAGGAAACGGATGGGCCCGCTGTCGATCCGGCGGATCGCCGCCAGCACCTTGTCGCCGAGCTGCGCATACTGCGAATCGATCATCAGGATGCCGTCCGGACCGGCCAGCACGCCGATGCGGCCGCCGGCGGCGTCCTCGTGCGACGGGTCGAGTCCGGCCGAGCCGGTCAGCATGTAGACGTTCCAGGCGAGTTTTTCGGTGATGATCTCCACCTTGGCGAAGTCCATCTGCTGCGCCCGGGCGCTCGTGGCAAGCAATGCCAGCGCCAGTCCTGCCGACACGCGCACTGCGGATGTCATGGTGCCTCCTCCCCGGCCGATGTCGTGCACCGGCTTGATCGTCCCGGCGGATCCGGGATCGCCGCTGAGGCTAACATCCGGCTCGTCGGCCGTCAGCCGAGGGCACTTGAGGCGAATAGCGGGGAAATCGTCATCGACACGCTTGCGCCCGCGCGCCGGTCGCGCGATGGTGAAAATCTAGTCTCGCCGCCATGCGCCCGCCGCCCTCGCGCGGGCGCTTTTGTTTTTTCACGACCGTCGAGGCCCAGCGCCTGCGCCCGCAAAATCCGCTCCGGACCGGCTGCCGCCAAGGGCAAAAACGGAAACAGGCGATTCCCTGTAAATCGCCTGTATTTCCCCTGTTATTGCAGGGACGCAAAAATCGCACTTAGCCGGATGTGTTCATCCGTTTCTTGAGGCGAACGCGGGTGCGCAAGAAGAAGAACCGCACAAAATTACCGCGAGCGCGCCGGCCGGCAGCAAATGCCAAACTGCGGCCGCCTCGCTTGCACAATCCCGCCAAACGATTGCGCCTAGTTGCGGGCCTCCCCGATGACAAGACGCGGCATTGTTCATGCTCAAGACCGCCTTGAGGCTTCAGCTCGTCCTATTGGCGCTGCTCGCGACGCCGCAACCTGGAATTTCGCAGGAGCGGCACGACGCGACCGCATCGCCTGCGCAAGCGCTGACTCCCGCGCAGGCGCAGCAAGCGATCGAGACGCTGCGAGACGACGCCAAGCGGTCGCAGCTCCTGCAGACGCTCGATGCGATCGCCCGTGCATCGCCTCCCGCACCGGACGCCGCGTCGGCGCCCGCGCACGCGCCGGCCGCCGATAATCTCGGCGTGCAGCTCCTCGTCCAGGTCTCGAACTGGCTCGGCGACGTCTCGGCCGAGCTCGCCGTCGCGGCCCGTGCCGTCTCCGACTTCCCGATGGCGTGGCGCTGGCTCGTGAATCTCACAACTGACCCGGACGCCCGCCACATCCTGCTCGATACCGCATGGAAGCTCGCGCTGGTGATCCTCTGCGCGCTCGCAGCCGAATGGATCGTCTGGCGCGCGATCCGCCGGCCGCTGGCGGCGGTCGCGCGCTACACCCCGGTCCGCGTGCGCGCCGCCGGCGAGCGGACGATGGCGGCGCCGGACAGCCTGCTGGCAGACGGAGGCCACCCGGCGCGGCGACAGCACACGACCCTCGCCTCCACGTGGCAGCTCATCCTCCGGCTGCCATTCGTGCTGGCACGCCTGATCCTCGACGTCCTGCCCGTCGCGACCTTCGCCGGGATCGGCAACCTGCTGCTCACGACCGATATCGGCAGCGACGCCACGTCGCGCCTGGTCATCCTCGCGATGGTGAACGCCTACGTGATCTGCCGCAGCACGCTGTGCGTCGTGACGGCACTGGTGTCGCCTGCCGCGAGCCAGCCGAGCCTGCTCGTCATTCGCGACGAGACCGCCGCCTACATCGACGTCTGGGCGCGGCGCGTGGTCGTCCTCACGGTATTTGGCGTGGCGCTTGCCAACATCGCGCTGCTGCTCGGCCTCTACCGTCCCGCCTATGTGGCGGCGGTGCGGCTCGTGATGCTGGTGGCGCATCTGTTCCTGGTCGTCATCATTCTGCAGATCCGCCGCAACGTCGCCGACCTGATCCGCGCGCCCGATACGGCGCGCGGCGCGATCGCCATGATGCGCAACAGGCTGGCGGATGTCTGGCACATCGTCGCGATCGTGCTCGACCTCGCGCTGTGGGCTGTGTGGGCGCTGCGGGTGCAGAACGGCTACGCGCTGCTGCTGCAATATTTCCTCTCCACCGTCGCGGTCCTGGTGATCGCCCGGCTGGCATCGATTGCGGTGATGACGGCGCTCGATCGCATCTTCCGCATCGGGCCGGACTTCGTCCGTCAGTTTCCCGGCCTCGAGGCGCGCGCCAATCGCTATCTCCCGATGCTGCGGGCGATCGTCTCGGGCGTGATCATCGCGATCACGGCGATCGCCCTGCTCGAGGTGTGGGGTATCGACGCGGCCGCCTGGTTCTCGAGCGGTCAAGTCGGCGGCCGTCTCGTCTCGGCGCTGCTGACCATCACGATCGCGGCGACCGCCGCGCTCGCGATCTGGGAGGCGACCAACGCCGCGATCGAGCAGCACCTGGTGCGGCTCACGCGCGAGGGCCATTACATGCGCACCGCGCGGCTGCGCACATTCCTCCCGATGCTGCGCACCACGCTGCTGTCGATCATCCTGACGGTCGTCGCCCTGACGGCATTGAGCGAGCTCGGCGTCAGCATCGCGCCGCTGCTTGCGGGCGCCGGCATCGTCGGTATCGCGATCGGATTCGGGTCGCAGAAGCTGGTGCAGGACGTCATCACGGGGCTGTTCCTGCTGCTGGAGAATGCCATGCAGGTGGGCGATACCGTGACGGTGTCCGGACTTTCCGGCGTGGTCGAGAACCTGTCGATCCGTACCATCCGCCTGAGGGCGGCCGACGGCTCCATCCACATCATCCCGTTCAGCTCGGTGACCAGTGTCACCAACACCAACCGCGGCATCGGAAATGCGGCGATCAGCGTCAACGTCGCCTACAAGGAGGATACCGACCGCGTCGGCGCGGTGCTCAAGGAGATCGCGACGCAGATGCGCGCCGATCCGGTGTTCAAGCGCATGATGCGCAGCGACCTCGACCTCTGGGGCGTCGAGAAGGTGGACGCCTCGATGGCGACGATCGTCGGTCAGATCGAGTGCACCGCCGCGGGACGCTGGCCGGTCCAGCGCGAATTCTATCGTCGTATGAAGAAGCGCTTTCAGGAGATCAACATCGAGATCGCGCGGCCGTCGCAGGCCACCGTTGTGCTGCAGAACCTGTCGGCCGCGCAGCCGAGCGACACCGCCGAGACGGAGGAGCGACGGCGCACCCCGATGCTCGCATCCGGCGCGTCAGGCCGCTGATCCCCAGGGGCAACCGCGGCCCGGCCGCCGCGCCATCATTCCACGCGCAGACCAAGCTTCTTGATCAGCGCCGACCACTTGGTCTCCTCGCGGTCGATGTCGGCCGCGTAATCGGCCGGGGTCGAGACCAGCATGTCGCCGCCATCGGCATGAATGCGCGCCTTCACGTCGTCGGAGTCGACCACCTTGCGCAGCTCCGCATTGAGCCGCGCCACGATTGGCGCCGGGGTACCGGCCGGCGCGAGCAGGCCGTAGTGCAGCATGGCCTCGAAGCCGGGCAGCCCCGACTCGGCCGCCGTCGGCACGTCCGGCAGCAGGCTCGAACGTTCGGGCCCGAGCACCGCGATCGCGCGCAGCGTGCCGGCCTGCAGGTTGCCCATCGCGGGCGCCATCACGTTGAAGGCGACCGGCACCTGGCCGCCGAGCAGGTCGTTGGTCAGCGGCCCGGTGCCCTTGTAGAGCACGATCGTCGCATCGACGCCCGCCATCGCCTTGAACAGCTCGGCCGAGAGATATCCTCCGGTGCCCATCGGCGGCGTGCCGAGGTTGAGCTTGCCGGGCTGCGCCTTCGCGAGCGCGACCATCTCGCCGATCGTCTTCGGCGCGAATGAGGGATGCGCCATGATCACGATCGGCGTCGACGAGATGAGCCCGATGGGTGTGAAATCCTTGCGCGGATCGTAGCCCGGATTGGCATAGAGCGTCGGATTGATCGACGTCGTGCCGGTATGCGCCATCACCAGGGTGTAGCCGTCCGGCGCCGCGCGCGCGGCGAGCCGCGTGCCGATGACGCCGCCCGCGCCGCCGCGATTGTCGATCACGATCGGCTGTCCGAGCGCCCGCGACAGCTTGTCGGCGACGATGCGCGCGACCGCGTCGACGCCGCCGCCGGCCGGAAACGGCACGATCAGCGTGACCGGCCGGCTCGGATAGTCCTGCGCGCTGGCGGCAAGCGTTGCCAGCAGCAGCATCAGTGCCGCGCTCGCCCATCGTGTCATGTTGGGTTCTCCTCGCCGGCCGCGCTTCTCGCGCCCGCGTTCATTCCACCTTGAGGTCGAGCTTGTGAATCAGCGCGCCCCATTTCGCCGCCTCGCGGTCGATGTCGGCGGCGTACTCCTCGGGGCTCGACGTGAGCTTGTCGCCGCCCTCGGCGCGAATGCGCGACTCGACATCCGGGTTCGCGACCAGCGTGCGCAGCTCCGCATTGAGCCGATCGACGATCGGCCGCGGCGTGCCGGCGGGCGCGAGCAGCCCGTAATGCAGCACGGCCTCGAATCCCCGCAGGCCGGATTCGTCCGCCGTCGGAACGTCCGGCAGCAGGCCGAAGCGGGTGCGGCTCAGCACCGCGATCGCGCGCAGCGTGCCGGCCTGCAGGTTGCCCAGCGCCGGCGGCAGCACCCCGAAGGCGAGCGGCACATGGCCGCCGATCAGGTCGTTCATCACCGGCGCCGTCCCCTTGTAGGGCACGATGGTGGTGTCGAGGCCCGCGGTCGCCTTGAACAGTTCGGCCGACAGGTAGCCGCCGGTGCCGATGGCCGAGGTGCCGATGTTGAGCTTGCCGGGATTCTGCTTGGCGTAGGCGATCACATCCGCGACCGTCTTGGGCGCGAACGACGGATGCGCCAAGAGCGCCACCGGCATCGTCGCCATCAGGCCGATCGGCGCGAAATCCTTGCGCGGATCGTAGCCCGCATTGGCATAGAGGCTGGGATTGATCGAGATGGTGCCGGTATGCCCGAGCAGCAGCGTGTAGCCGTCGGGCGCACTGCGCGCGACCGCGCGGGTGCCGATGTTGCCGCCGGCGCCGCCGCGATTCTCGACCACCACCTGCTGCCCGAGCGCCGCCGAGAGCTTGTCGCCCAGCACGCGCGCCATGGCGTCGACGCCGCCGCCCGGCGGATAGGGCACGATCAGCGTGATCGGATGAGTCGGATAGGTCTGGACCGCGGCCGGCGCGGCGATACCCAGCGCCAGAAGGATGATGGCGGCCGCGCACCAGGCACGTCCATTGGCGCGTCGGTTCATGGGGGCTTCCTCGCCGTGAGAACTCTCGAGACGCGCAGGACCTTCCCGGCGAACCTACGCTCCAAAATGCGACCGCCGGCCTTAGCATGGCCGGCGGCGCAAAGCGAAACCATTAGGTGATTGAGCGCGCGAGGCGCGTGGGCCTCTAGTGCAGGCTTACGCCCGCCGCGCTGCGCAGGCGCGCGATTTCGTCCTTGAGGTGCAACTTGCGACGCTTGAGCTCCAGGATCTGCAGGTCGTCGATCGAAGGATGCTGCTGCGCTTCGGCCAACTCGGACTCCAAAGCCTTGTGCCGCAGCTCAAGTTCCGCAAGGTGCGTCTGAATGCTCATTGGTGGGGTTCTCCTCGTGTCAGATTTTGGGCCTGACTTGCACCGCGCTCGCAGGCTGGGAGGATACTGGGCCAGCCGCCGGGGCCAGAGCGCGTTCTTAGGCCTCGAAGTATGCCACCCCAGAATCGGGAAGTCGACGGAGCAGAGGTTGTGCGGTGGAAGAATTCGGACGACCTCGACGCGCGGGTTCCGGCGCTTCTGGATACGCTACTATTTTACCTCAAGTTGCCTTGGCGGCCTCTCGCAGCGCATGATGGATTCGCGCTGATCTGAGCCGCACTGATGACTGAACAGGAAGAAAGCGAATTACGGGCACAGCTTGCCCGCTTGCGGCAGGAGCACCGCGATCTCGACGCCGCCATCGAGGCGCTCCAGGCATCGCCGGCCGCCGACATCATCCAGGTCCAGCGGCTCAAGAAGCGCAAGCTGGTGCTGCGTGACCGCATCACGCATATCGAGGATCAGCTCACGCCCGATATCATCGCGTGAGGAAAAGTGAACAGCGAGTGGCGAGGCAAATGGCGACGTGAGCTTCGTCGCCGAGAGCTTCCAATCCCCTATTCGCCATTCGCCTTTCTGTCCCGCTTGCGCGCATACATCGCGGCGTCGGCGCGGGCGACGAGCGCGCCGGCATCGTGATCCTGCGCGATATCGGCGAGCCCCACCGAGGCGCCGACCGAGAGCGTGCTGCCCTCCCATTCGGTCCGGGTCTCGGCGATCGTGACCTCGAGCGCCAAGGCCTTCTTCTGCGCGTCGGACGCGCTGACGTTCCACAGCAGCACGGCAAATTCATCGCCGCCGATCCGCGCCACCGCGTCCGAGGCGCGCACCGCGGTCACGAGCGCCGCCGCAACCGCGACCAGAACGGCATCGCCCGCCGCATGGCCATGGCGATCGTTCACCGGCTTGAAGCCATCGAGATCGAGATAGATCAGCGCCGCGCCTCCCCCATAACGGCGGACATAGGAGCCGACGCGCGCGAGCTCGCGCTCAAAACCGCGCCGGTTGAGCAGCCCGGTGAGCGCATCGCGCTCGGCACGGCTCTCGAGCTCGGCGACGCGCGCCCGCATGACCGCGAGCTCGGCTTCCAACCGGGCGACCTCCGCGGCGAGCCGCATCGGCTCGGAGACGCTCGGCCCCGGCGCCCGCGCTGGCGCTGGAACAGGAGCAGGCGCCGGCCGCTCGCGCGCCGTCGCGCGGGCCGCGGCCGCCGGCTTTTCCGCGGTCGTCTGCCGTGGCTCCTGCTTCGCCATGGTGTGCCCTCTGTGGGACGCGCCCGATTCGCATCCAGAGTATCATGCCGCCCTCGCGCCCGATGCGATTGCCGGCAAAGGCGGCGCATGAAATCATCCGCCACCAACCATAAGAACCGATCAGGGAGGTCCTCATGCTCGCCGCCGCTCGCGCCTGTCTTTTGGCATCGCTTGCCATCGTCGCCTGCGGGCCGGCGCCCGCCTCCGCGCAGATCGCGCCGCCGCGCACGTTGGACGAGCTCAAGACGGAGACGCAGGCGCGCGCCGATCGCAACGCCTATCCGCTGATCGGCCTCAAGCCCGCCGACGTGCGCGAGGCGCTGGCGCACATCACCAATCTCGACCGCGACGAATGGGCGGCGGCCTGGAGCGCGGTGGCGGAAAAATACGAGGCGCAGGCCACGGCGGCGGAAACCGCCGGCCGCAACGATGAGGCGCAGCAGGACCGTCTCATGGCATGGCGGCTCTACTCGTTCGCGCGCTGGCCGACCACCAACTCGCCCGGCAAGCAGCAGGCCTATGGCAAGGCGATCGCGGTCTTCGCGGCCTATGCGCGCCGGCTCGATCCGGCTCCCGAGAGCGTGCGCATTCCGTTCGAGGGCAAGGAGATCGTCGGATGGCTGCGGCTGCCCAAGGGCGTGCGACCCGCGCCGCTCGTCTTCACCATCAGCGCGCTCGACAGCCGCAAGGAGGACAACGTCGAGCGCAGCGAGGCCTTCATCCGGCGCGGGATCGGGACATTCTCGCTCGACATGCCCGGCACCGGCGAGGCGCCGCTCAAGGCCGATATCGATTCCGAGCGGATGTTCGCGCGCGCCCTCGACTATCTTGGCACCCGGCCGGAGGTCGATGCCAAGCGCATCGTGGTCCAGGGCGGCAGCTGGAGCGGCTACTGGGCCGCCAAGCTCGGCATTCTGGAGCGCGACCGGCTCAGGGCGGTGGTGGTCCAGGGCGGGCCGATCCATGGCTATTTCCAGCCCGAATGGCAGCGCCAGGCGCTCGGCACCCGCGAATACCTGTTCGATCTCTTTCCGGCGCGCGCCTCGCTCTACGGCGCCGCCTCGCTCGACGAGTTCCTCGCCTTCGGGCCCAAAATGTCCCTCAAGACGCAAGGGCTGATCGACCGTCCCTCGGCCCCCATGCTGCTGGTCAACGGGAACAAGGACAGCCAGGTCCCCATCGCGGACCTCGACCTGATGCTGCACTCGGGCTCGCCCAAGGAGGCCTGGGTCAATCCGGACGGCGGGCATATGGGCCGCTCGGCCGCGTGGCCGGATGGTAAAATCTTCGAAAAGGTCGTGGCGCCCTGGATCGCCCGGCAGCTCGGGCTCGGGGAATAGCCGCCGGGCGGACTGGCGGATGGACTCTTGACGCTATTTCTGCTACAGCCGCGCTCCGACTCGGGAGCCCGCGCAGCCGCTTTTTGGCCGCTCGCCGCCCGGCTCCGGCCAAGCAGCAAGAGACCTTAGACCAAGAGGAACAAGCGTGCAGGTTCTCGTTCGCGACAACAATGTCGACCAGGCCCTCAAGGCGCTGAAGAAGAAGATGCAGCGCGAGGGCATTTTCCGCGAGATGAAGCTCCGCGGACACTACGAAAAGCCCTCCACCAAGAAGGCGCGCGAGAAGGCGGAAGCGATCCGTCGGGCGCGCAAGCTCGCGCGCAAGCGCGCGCAGCGTGAAGGCCTGCTTCCCGGCAAGCCGAAGACCACGCCGGGGCGTCCCGGCGGACCGGGTGCCGGCCGTGGACCGGGCCGTCCTGGCTTTGGCGGCGGCGGCGGATTTGGCGGCGGGGGCGGCGGCGGTTTCGGTTCGCGTCCGCCGCGCTGATTCGGCCGGCTCGACGATCTAAAGACAATCCTGCGCGGACGGGTCGCTCCCGTCCGCGTTGTCGTTTGGGAGCCCCTCCCCCGTCCGGGCGATCACGCCGCCTTGACGATGCCCTCGGTCATCTTCTTGGCATCGCCGAGCAGCATCATGGTGTTGTCGCGGTAGAACAGCGGATTGTCGATGCCCGCATAGCCCGAGGCGAGCGAGCGCTTGACGAACATCACGGTGCCGGCCTTCCACACCTGCAGCACCGGCATGCCGTAGATCGGCGAGGTCTTGTCCTCCTCCGCAGCCGGGTTGGTCACGTCATTGGCACCGATCACATAGGCGACGTCGGCCTGGGCGAACTCCGAGTTGATGTCCTCGAGCTCGAACACCTCGTCATACGGAACATTGGCTTCCGCGAGCAGCACGTTCATGTGGCCGGGCATGCGGCCCGCCACCGGGTGGATCGCGTATTTGACCTCGACGCCCTCGGCCTTGAGCTTGTCGGCCATCTCGCGCAGCGCGTGCTGCGCCTGCGCCACCGCCATGCCGTAACCCGGCACGATGATCACCTTCGAAGCGTTCTTCATGATGAAGGCCGCGTCGTCGGCCGAGCCGAGCTTCACCGGCCGCTGCTCCTTGCCGGCGGCCGGTCCCGCCACCTCGCCGCCGAAGCCGCCGAGGATCACCGAGACGAAGTTGCGGTTCATCCCCTTGCACATGATGTAGGAGAGGATGGCGCCCGACGAGCCGACCAGCGCGCCGGTGATGATCAGCGCGGTGTTGCCGAGCGTGAAGCCGATGCCCGCCGCCGCCCACCCCGAATAGGAGTTGAGCATCGAGATCACCACCGGCATGTCGGCGCCGCCGATCGGAATGATGATCAGCACCCCGAACGCGAACGACGCGAGCGCCAGGATCCAGAAGGCGAGATGGGCTTCGCTGCGCGCGAACCAGACGATCACGGCGATGATGCCGATGAAGAGCGCCGCATTGATGACGTGGCGCCCCGGCAGGGTGATCGGCGCGCCGCTCATCCGCGCCGACAGCTTGAGGAAGGCGATCACCGAACCCGTGAATGTCATGGCGCCGATCGCGACGCCGATCGACATCTCGATCAGGCTCGCGCCATGGATATTGCCGACCGTGCCGATGTCGAAGGCGGCCGGGGCATAGAGCGCGCCCGCCGCGACCAGCACCGCCGCGAGGCCGACCAGCGAGTGGAAGGCGGCGACCAGCTCGGGCATCGCGGTCATCGGCACGCGCCGCGCGGTGACGGCGCCGATGCCGCCACCGATCGCGAGGCCCACCACGACCAGGCCCCAGGCGCCGACGCCCGCCGGCGGGTGCGAGGCGAGCGTCGTGACGATCGCGATCGCCATGCCGATCATGCCGAACATGTTGCCGCGCCGGCTCGATTCCGGGCTCGACAGGCCGCGCAGCGCCAGGATGAAGAGGACGCCTGCCAGGAGATAGAGGAGCGATGCCAGATTCGCGTTCACGGGCCGCTCCTCACTTCTTCTTTTTGTACATGGCGAGCATGCGCTGGGTGACCAGGAAGCCGCCGAAGATGTTCACCGAGGCGAGGCCGAGCGCGATGAAGCCGAGCGCACGCGCCCAGATCGGCCCTGCGTCGTCGCCCACTAGGCTCACCCCGACCGCGAGCAGCGCGCCCACCACGATCACCGACGAGATCGCATTGGTCACCGACATCAGCGGCGTGTGCAGCGCGGGCGTGACCGACCACACCACGTAGTAGCCGACGAAGACGGCCAGCACGAAAATGGAAAAACGGAAGACGAAGGGATCGACCGCCTGTGCGAGATGGTCCATGGGAATTTCCTCTAGGCAGCGGTTTTCGGCTTGAAGCTCGGGTGGATCACGGCGCCGTCGCGCGTGAGCGCGGTCGCCTTGACGATCTCGTCGTCCCAGTCGACCGCCAGCGCCTTGGCCTTCTTGTCGACCAGGATGTCCAGGAAGGCGAGCAGGTTGCGCGCATAGAGGCCCGACGACGATGCGGCGAGCCGGCCCGGCACGTTGAGAAAGCCGATGATCTTGACGCCATTGACCTCGGCGACGCCGCCCGCCTTGGCGCCTTCGACATTGCCGCCGCGCTCGACCGCAAGATCGACGATCACCGATCCGGGCTTCATCGACCGCACCATCTCGCCCGAGATCAACCGCGGCGCCGGACGTCCCGGAATGAGTGCGGTGGTGATGACCACGTCCTGCTTCTTGATGTGCTCGGTGACGAGCGCCGCCTGCTTCGCCTGGTACTCCTTCGACATCTCCTTGGCGTAGCCGGCCGCGGTCTCGGCCTGCTTGAATTCCTCGTCCTCGACCGCGACGAACTTGGCGCCGAGACTCTCCACCTGCTCCTTCGCAGCGGGGCGCACGTCGGACGCGGTCACGACGGCGCCCAGCCGGCGCGCCGTGGCAATCGCCTGCAGGCCGGCGACGCCGGCCCCCATCACGAACACTCTGGCCGCCGGAACAGTGCCGGCCGCGGTCATCATCATCGGAAAGGCGCGGCCGAATTCCGCCGACGCGTCGATCACCGCGCGGTACCCGGCGAGGTTCGCCTGCGAGGAGAGCACGTCCATCACCTGCGCCCGGGTGATGCGCGGCATCAGCTCCATCGCGAAGCCGACGACGCCCGCCTCGGCCATCGTGCGCAGCGCCGTGTCGTTTCCGAACGGGTCCATGATGGCGATGATGAGCGCGCCCTTCTTGTAGCGCTTGAGCTCCTCGGGCGCCGGCCGCCGTACCTTGAGCACCACGTCGGCGCCCGCCACCGCATCCGCCGCCACGATTGCGCCCGCCGCCGTGTAATCCGCATCGAGGATCCCGGATTTCACGCCGGCACCCGGCTCGATCGCCACCTGGGCGCCGAGCGCGATCATCTTCTTGACGGTGTCCGGGGTGGCGGCGACGCGGGGCTCCGCAGCATCGATCTCGACGGGAATGGCAATCTTCATGGGCTCTTCGGTGCGTTCGGGGGCAGGAGGTGCGATGGGGACCGACCTTACAGGAAACGAAGGCGACGACAAGAAAGGTCCGGCCCGCCGGGAACGGTCACACCCCGGCCAGCCTCGGCCATGGCCCACGGCCGCGTGACCGCGCAACGCGTAAAAAAATAATCAGAAAAGTCCGCGCCGCGGAACGCTCGCGATCGGGCGGCCGATCGCGGCCCGATTTCACCCGCGGAGAAATTCGATGAACTGGAAGCGGCCGCGCTCTAGACCAGGAAATAGGCCATGAGAATCAGGATGAGGATGACGGCCGTCGTGCCCCACTTCACCAGTCCGAGGAAGAACTGGTACGTCCGTTCGTGCTCGGCATAGTCGTTGCCGGTGGCGGTCGCGTATTCGACCTCGCCGTGATCCGCCATGTCGTATCTCCAGGATTGCGGTTCCGCGCCGGGGATTAGCGCAATTGCGGCGGCAGGGCAACGGCGCTGCGCCGACGCACCGGTGGGTTTCTTACGAACCCTGGACGAGCCCGGCCTTGGCGAGCGCCGCCTTCTGCCGCGCACCCACCTTGGCGACCGAGAACTGCTCGATCGCTTCGTTGAACAGCTGATAGTAGTTGAGCCTTGCGTTGAGATGCAGGAACACGCCGCCGAGCCCGATGGCGGCGCGGTCCATGAACACGAACTCGCGCGGCACCCTCACGGGCCCCTTCTCCTTGAGCGCGCGATGCACCGTGAAGGCCTCCCGGCGGCCGTATTCGGACGGCTTCACGCCATCCGCGATGGTGCGCTCGCGATCGTCGAGCAGCGGCCCATAGATGAAGTTCGCCCAGATATTGAGCACGTCGATGACGTCGCGCGACAGGCCGCGGAAGCCCCAGGTCTCGTAGGCATGCACGACGAGGTCGCGGTCGTTCTTGAGCAGGCCGTGATAGAGGTCGACCACGCCGCCGACGAACCGTTCCGGGAAGATGCGGATGCAGCCGTAGTCGAGGAGATTGATGCCGGCCGGCGCGTCGTCCTCCGTGAAGACCGTGTAGTTGCCGAGATGCGGATCGCCGTGGATGACGCCGAAACGGCTGAAGGGATGCCACCATGCCTTGAACATCGCGACCGCGAGCACATTGCGCGCCGCGAGCGGGTGCTCCTTGTAGGTCAGGAGCTTGCCCCCCTCGAGCCAGTCGAGCGTGAGCAGCCGGCGCGTCGAGAGCTCGTGCCAGACATTGGGCACGCGCACCTCCGGCGTCTTCGCCAGCATGGTGCGATAGAGCGCGACGTTCTTCGCCTCGTGGACGTAGTCGAGCTCCTCGCGCATGCGCGCCGCGATCTCCTTGCCGATCTCGCTGGTGTCGATCGCCGGATCCATGCGGCGGTGGAGCGCGAAGATCCAGTCGAGCTGGCGCAGGTCGGCGGCGACCGCCGACTGCATGTCGGGATATTGCAGCTTGCAGGCCAGCTCGGGGCCGTCATGCGAGCGCGCGCGGTGGACCTGGCCGAGGGAGGCCGCGGCCGCCGGGTGATGCTCGAAGCTTTCGAACTTGTCCTGCCAGCCGGCGCCGAGCTCCGCCGTCATCCGCCGCTTGACGAAGGCCCAGCCCATCGGCGGGGCTTCGCTCTGCAGCTTGGTGAGCTCGGCGGCGTATTCGGGCGGCAGCGCGTCCGGGATGGTCGCCAGCAGCTGGGCGACCTTCATGATCGGCCCTTTCAGGCCGCCGAGCGCCGCCGCGAGCTCGATCGCGTTCTTGCCGCGGTCGAGGCCGAGGC
>Ga0075426_10002097_pt1 | contig 14327 bp, 21 predicted proteins | sample SoiMethybrSBSTD5_FD_75304 | JGI IMG/M metagenome (GOLD analysis project Ga0075426, IMG submission 75304) | Bulk soil microbial communities from a Populus tree surrounding site in Tennessee, USA - Soil MetaG P. TD hybrid SBSTD5 | ecosystem: Environmental > Terrestrial > Soil > Tree plantation... | reverse complement strand
TTGAAATCGCTCCAGGACGGAGGATTCTTGCGGCATCAGGCACCCCGCCTTGGTGGCGAAGGGGCAGGTCAACAGGTGCTCTTCCATGTCGTTCTTGGCGCGTTCCATATCAACCTGTTGCCTAGCCGCGAATTCCGTATTGATTCGGTAAAGCACCGCGCAACGAGCCGCATGGTACTTGGCTAGCTTGGATCCGTAGACCCGGTTGAGATTTTCGCACTCTAGGCAATTTGTCATTGGTCACGCGTGGAGCAATTCATGGAAGAGCTCCGAAGGCCGACAGTGATCGTTCCGCCCCTACGGCCGTTGGTTCAATATCTCGCGCTCGGCTTGGACCCAGTCCTGCTGGTCTTTGTCAGGCTCACGACCGCGGCCTTCGTAGAGCTGGTAGGCGCGTTCTCTAATCTTGTTTTCTAACCCTGGTGCATCGGAGATTGGCGCCACTCGTGTCATAGGCTTTGTGGGAACTTTAAGAATTTTGGGCTTTGGTGTGGATGTGTGGGAATCAGACATGCTGAACCTCCCGGTCCGTCTCGCTTACTAAGGGGAAGATACTTCAGATGGACTGACTTAGCTCAGAGAACCTGAACGAGGAACGGAAGTACTCACTCATCCTTCACCCTACGCTGATTGCACTGCTGAGTCAAACATCAGTCTTTTCCAATGCGAGATGAGCCTGAAGGAGGGGCTTGTTTCCAATACACGGCCCATAGGTCGCGCCCTGCGTACGGCAGAATGAGCAGTTTTGACCAGATTTGTGGGAGAGGGCTGGCGCATGATCAATAGCGATAGAAGCATGGCAGGTTTCGACTTTGTTGTGCTTGCGCTCGTTGGGTTTTGAACCAATGAAATGGGGATGTGATGCTTACAACCACTATGAAGTACGTTGCCGTTGTGGTGTTGATCGTGAGTCTGTTCTGGTACCTGCCGGCCAACCTGCGCAGCTATCTGGACTTTGTGATCACAGCGGCAGCCGTGTTCGCGTTAGTGCAGGCGGTGAACCTACGCAAATATGCGTGGGGGGCCGCCTTCGTCGCGGTAGCGTGCGTTTTCAATCCCATCCATCCCATCGGATTTTCCTCTGCAGTACAGGTAGCGATGCAAGTAATTTCAGCTGCCCTATTCGCGGTCTCCCTGCAAGCGTTGCGGACAAGCCCTAGGATGACCATTGCTTCCATCACTGGTGCCAATCCGCGAACCGAGTCGCTATGACATTGCGGTGCGACTATAAGCTCGATGTGCAGTCCGTCTGCGCGAGAGCCGTTGACGCTATGCCTGCGGTCGGGCGGCCTGCGTGCTCTCTGGCGAGTAGCAACTGCTTGATCAGCCGCCGATAATCTCGCGCACTGACTGCAACTGCCGGTCTAGGTCTTGCTCCTTTGCGGCCTGCAGGCACGGGATACGACAGCATTCGTCCTGATTATTTCCTTTTTCCCCAAAATCACGTTAGCATCCGCAGGGTGACCGCTCGGAAGCCCGGTTTCCAAATAGCCTACCAGCTTGGGCCCGCGTTCGTACTGGCACGTTCTTCGCGTGTGGTCAACATTGCACAGCTTCGCAGGAACTTCTCAGGTAGTGTCATCTCTAGCCGCACACTCGGTTTCCCGGAGGCACACATGCTTAAACCATACTCTAATCTCAGAGACACCTTCTGCTACAGCTGCCGGACAAATGTACCCGTAGTTAGAGACTTCTTGCCAAAGAATTGGCGTTGGGTTTTCTACGTCGTAGGTAGAACCAGAGATGGACGAGAGGTTAAGGCCCACATTCCGCTGTGCCCACAATGTCACAACAAAGGACTGTGGAGGGTATAGAGGTCACATTGACAACACGTTTGACGGTGAACCTTCTTTCGATTAAGAGTAACCAACCCGCGATGCGCGGGTCAAAAAGGTAAGGAACTGGGGTTTATGCATGGCGCGATAGAATGAGCGACCATGCGACGCCGGCAAGTAGGCCGAAAATACCAATGGTGCATCCTTCGGGAGCCGGTTTGAATTTACGGATGACGTCTTATCCCACAACCCAGTCCATTGGCGGGACGTGAGGGTTCCTTGAAAGCTCCTAATGCCCAAAGCTGGAGTCTATGACCGCAAGCACTGGGATGTTTTTTCTGAAGCCACAGGAGCCGGCGGTCGGTCACAGTCAGTTTCCAGGCGGGGTTTACTGGATCCATTTTCGATTGCTGAGTGCTCTCCAAGCTTGCTGTCATAAGAACTCTTCGGAACTCACTGAAGTAGCTTCCTCCTCTTCCTTTGAGTAGCCAGTGGCATCGTCTACGCTTGGGCTTTCGTTAGGACAGGCTTCGTCTCCCATTCGTGAGGAACCTTCGTTGTTGGGGCGGTGAACTTTGGGCTGGTCAGGAAATCGCGGGACATCACGCGAGACAAGGAACAGGGACGAAGACGGGAGCGGCACTCTTTTGTCGGAGACCATATACCCAACCTTTCGAACGAATGACACTGACTGAACCATACCAAACCAGCGTGGTTCAGTCTGCTCAATAACGCTCATATCGCTGCGCCAGCAGCATTCTTCTCGCTCAGCCTCCGAACCCGAAGGCCGGCGCCACTCGGCTGTGAGCAAAACGAGTGTTCGCGGCGACGTGCATTCATCATCGCAAGCGAGCGCAGTTTTCAATTCCCTTTATGTGAACTATCCTGCTCAGATTTATGAATCTCCATCTGTCATTCTGTAGTCTTCTGATTGCGCCGAAGAGCGCATGGCTATGGAAATATCGCTTGCGGATATTCGAGTCTCTGTTTGGGTGCCACCAGAACTCAGCCGCGTAATTACCATTGGAAGGTGCACGTACCAGGACTGCGTGGTGTGTGGACGGGAATTTGAGTATTCCTGGAGATTGATGCACTCCATGCGGTCGAGTGCCTATGCGCCGCTGAACACCGTGAGACAAGTGAAGGTTCCGCGATTTGATCCTGTCGTCAGGCATCGCAACCCTAATTCTTCATCGTGAGCTATCTTGCTCAGACATGGTGTAAAGAGCCGAGACCCCTAATCCGAAGCTCTCATCTTAGGTCGCTGCGGGTGAGATCCCCTCACAGCGGCTTGCTCAGCTACGGCGCTAGGTTTGTGCCCTAGCCAAGCGGCTGGAACAGCTTTGCTTCCGCGCCACACTAAGTAGAAAACTGGGGCGGGCGTGAGGGTCCGAACGTCGTCACGTGGGCCGACATTAACCCATGCCTGCCCCCTGAAGGGCTGTCCGCCTTCGCAGGCGGCTGCGCCCAGCGATTACATGCCCTTGTAGGGCTCATATGGAGGTTCAGGCGGCGTTGACTTCTTGGCGTAGGGCTCATACGGGGGCTCGGGCAGCGCTGACTTCTGAGTATAAGGCTTATACGGAGGCCCAGGCAGCGATGGCTGCTTGGGGTAAGGGTTGTATGGAGGCTCAGGCAGCGGTGCCTTCTGGGCGCGCTCTGCGTCAGGCGTTGCTCCTGGATAGGGCAGTGGCGGTTCGAAAGATTTGTTTGCGTTGGTAGCCGAGTGGTTGAACATGCTATGGGCTCCCGCGAAATGGGTCGAGGAGGAGAGGCGGCGATCGTCGCCACAACTTCCGGCCATGACCCCCTTACACTATCTACAGAGATAGTGCGCCTGGCGGAGGACGGGCGATGTTCAAAATTGCTCGATTCGACAAATAATTGAAGTACGCTTCGGGCCACACCAAAATCCATCGGAGGCAATTTCTTATCAGCAATTCTTTTCTGCCCGAGCCAAAGCCTCAAGGTGAAGTAGATCAATGGACGCCCGAAAATTCAGGCCACCATAGGCCGGTCGAGCAGCGAGCCGAGCCGGGCGAAGGTTTCGCCGACGTACGCGGTAGCTGCCTTACTTTCTTCCTGCGTGGGGGTTGAGATCTGAAGCAGTCCCTGCCGGCTAAGGTTTGGGGGAAGAGCGAATGCGGTTTGGTGTTGCATCACAGACTCCAGAATGTGCGCCAGACCTCCTGATTGGTATCCATTATTGAAGCGCACGCCGGTGACGTGAAGTGTCGAAGCTGACATCCAGTACTCACAAGCCAGAAGCCAATGGCCTCGGGTTATGGATGACCAGACCTGCAGACAATCCAGGGTACCGCTCGGGGTAAAGCCGTATTCAATGTGAATTAAGCCAGTTTGGGCACCGCGCATCAAGTCCGGCCAAGAAATAACAATTGCAGACTCAAGGATCCGCTCGAAGCTTTGGTTCTCGTTAGGTTTCATAAGTTACTCCTTGGACCGGAGACATTCAACTTCTAGCCCATTCTGCGTCGCGCTGGGACGTTCCCCGTGCCTCGGCGCTATCTAAGTAGCAGCTCTGTTGGATATGGCGTGAGTGTGCGGAAACAGTGGCATAGGGCACACCCAGAAAGCGCTTCGCAACGATTCCAGTTACTTCGAGGCCGTTGAAGTTTAGATGCCTCACCTTCGCCAGAATTCGTTTCAACGCGTTCTGGATCTTCTTCGTTCCGAGAGCGCCAAAGAACATCACCTTTACTTCTGCCGCCATGAAAAAGAAGTTCCAGCCCGCAGCATGGATCTTGCGATCAAGGGCGAGACCATCGGGGGCTTTGACCACGCTCCAATTGCCCGAGCAGGGCTCACTCTTCAGCCCAAGGAGTTGGGTTATAAGAGGCCGTTCTTCGAGCAGAATCGTTCCGACTTTGAGTGTTGGCGTCATAAGTTCTGTCATGAACATGGCTGCGTAGTTAAGCTCGCGTAAGCGCACTCACTACGATCAGCAACAATAAAACGAATATCAACCCACCGCTACCCAGCAGCACGATTTCACTAAACAGGTCAGGCTTCATTACACCTTCCGGGTGCATTTCACTCCTCCTACTTCGGGGACCGATGTCACTTGCCCCCCCAGCAACCAAGCATTACGCAGGGCCCAGTCTTTTTCAGTCACGGTCGTGTCCATTCAACATATTCATCACCTCATCGTAAGACACGTCGTTCGGTATGTTGTGACGATTCATAACGTCGCGCATGCGCCCCTCCATGCTCGCGATCTCGTCCCGGTTATTGGTCCGCCTGTACTCCTGCCAACGCGAATAGTAGGTGCGGAAGCGGTGCGCGTCATCGCCCGAGAAACGGGGAACGTTGGGTCGCCTGTATCCTCCTGCTGAAGGCGACGCGATCTGGGAGAATCCTGTATTCGAAGGAATAGAATTGTGGGCCATCACGTCGCGCATGCGATTTTCCATGCTGGTGATTTCATCCCGGTTATGGGTTCGCCTGTAATCCAGCCAGCGCGAGTAATAGCTATCGAACCGAGCCTGCTCGTCCGCGGACAAGCGGCCTCTCCAGTGTCCATTGCCATAAGGAATCCGAGCCTGCCCGTAGTCATCGCTGTCCTCATCGCCATGCCGGTAGCCGCCATAACTCTGGTTATTGTTCGAGGCGATCTGACCGAATGGGACATCGGACGGGATGTTGTAGTGGGACATTACATCCCGCATGCGGCTTTCCATGCTCACAATCTGGTCCCGATTATTGGTTCGCCTGTAATCCTGCCAGCGGGAATAGTAGTTATCAAACCGCCCCTGGTCTTCTGAGGACAATCGGCCTTCCCATCGACCGTAAGGAGTGCCGTATCCCTGGTCATGACGTTGGCCATCATCCGAGCGCTGGTTCTGCGCAACAGAAAGCGGCGGCAGAAGCAGCCCAACCAGCACCGAGAAAATACCGAAAGGTTTTTTCATGGCATTCCTCCCGCAAGGTTTTGGGCTGGCCCTGACTACGTGATCTCTGCTCGAAGTCGACTCGGTTGCGAATTCCGGCTGATAAACATGACCGGAATTGCCCACCTTGTCTGCTAAGCCCTGCCTCAAGATAGGCCGTCTAGTTTGGCGGATGAACCGCTCTCTCGAGCTATCAATAGAATGGCCCATTACCTTTCGAAATACTGTGCAGAATGGCTCACTTCGGAAACCCGCTGCCGCAACGGCAATACTAGGCCGCACGAGGGCGCCACAATTTATCGGAAATTGAACACCTTTTTGGACTGAAATTGCAGTCGATCAATTCTGCTGCGGTAGCTAATAAGAAAACCGCGGGTTCGACTCCCACATTTTCCTCGCGACCATCGGCGAGGACAGGAAGATGTTGGCTGTTCCGAAAAACCTGAGTTGGAGCTGTACCGTCGGAGCATCAGGAAGTAATCTCCACGTACGCATCTTCTGGCGCTGCACCTCGAGTGAGTTTGAGCCGTCAAAACTGTACCCCCCGCAGCGAGTCAGCTGAAGGACGTGCTCTGGCAGAACGCCCTCGCAAGCAGCGAAAAGAAGGAAGAAATGAGCCGGATTAGCGCAATTCGCCCCACCATGGCTCGGTCCTGAAAAGCAGTAGCCGACTTTCCGGCTTCTCGCCGACCACCTTGACGTAGCACTCCAGGTGGCTTTCCTCTGGGCAAGAGTGCTCATCCCCGGGAAAGGGAGAGACTTCATGAAGAAACAGTTCGCTGCGAGCCAAACACAGTTTCCGAATTGCCGGCGACTACAAGGCCATATTAGCCGTTGGGATAGTCTTCGAGTCCACGACTACTCGTCCAAGTAGCTTTCCGGACGAAGCGTTGTCATCGTTTGCCGGGCTTCGTTTCTACGACCTCGGCTGCGGAAAGTTTCCGGTCTCGGTGTGGCTCGGTGCGCAAGGCACCCGTATGCAGTTCACACGCTTCCTCGGGCGCCGCACCACAAGTAGGACAAGGCACGGAAACAATCTGTTTCAGCGTGAGTTCCTTGGTTTTCACCAAGCGCAATAATGCAACGTTCACAGCTGGAAAAATGCTCAAAATTGCTCATTACAACAGATTAGGCAAGCGACAGGCTTCATGGGTTCCGGCAGTGGTTTTTACCAATTCTGAGCAAAAGTGAACATCTTTGGCGATCAGCATTCTGACAAAATCTCTAAGAGTGTAGCTCCACGCAAGGAGAGGCCATTGATGGCACCAACCGTGCCGGGCAAGAAGTGCCATTTCGACCCAAAGAAATTCCTTGCCACTATCGGCGAGGGTAGAAAAGTCGTGGCCTTTCCCAAAAAACAAACAATCTTCACGCAGGGGGATGCGGCTGACGCAGTCTTCTACATCCAGGAAGGCAAGGTTAGACTCACGGTCGTATCCAAGATTGGCAAGGAAGCAACCCTGGGCATATTGAGCGAGGGAGAGTTTTTCGGAGAAGGTAGCCTGGCTGGACAGCCGTTACGCATGGGGTCTGCAACCGCAATGACGGACTGCGAACTTCTGCAAATTGACAAGAGGGCAATGATGCTTGCGCTCCACCGAGAGCACACGTTCTCGGATCTGTTCGTAGCGTATTTGCTGGCACGGAACATCCGATACGAAGAAGACTTAGTGGACCAACTGTTTAACTCCAGTGAAAAGAGACTGGCCCGTGTCCTTTTACTGCTTGCTCATTTTGGCAAGGAGGGTATGCCAGAGGCCGTGGTTCCCAAGATCAGTCAGGAGACCCTAGCCGAGATGATAGGCACCACTCGTTCGCGAGTTAGCTTTTTCATGAATAGGTTCAGAAAGTTGGGCTTCGTTGACTATAATGGTGGGAGCGGGCTACAAGTTCATAGTTCACTTCTAAATATCGTTCTCCACGACTAGCTTCTGCGCCGCAATCCCAAAGCACAACTCAAAGCCGACTGCGATGAGCAAATCAAGCGTTGGCGGGATCTAATCCGGAGAGCGGCCCCATTTTCGTCGCGACCAGCACCTCCAACAAAGTTGCCGTGTTACGAACGCTTCCTGAGATGTGATGAGTGCATCTGAGACCAGGGGATGTTGTTCCGCTAGCGAGTCAAGACTCACTCGCCTTGTAGAGTTGTTGAACTCGTGCAGGATCACACTTGGATATGGGGTACACCGCTTTCCCGAGTGCCTGAGGAAAGAGAAACTCCGGAGGGGCTGACTTAGGTCAGGGAACCTGAAGAGGAAAAGGTGATAACCACCTCACCTAATTTGTATCACGCGAGCAGCTCGGAATGTTGCAGCCCTGAAACGAGCGGTCAGTCGACAGTCGGGATTTACCAAAGATGAATTCTGCTCTGGTGTGGCGTCTCCGGCGGCTATTTGCGCTCTTTCGGGGTCATGGTCTTCAGCCACCGCTTCCCGCCGATCTGGCCACCTCTGCGCCCGATTGAGGCCATATATTGTGACAGGTCAGAGGGAGGCGTTGGCGCAGTGACGGCCTCCGGTCCCTCCACTTCATTTGTGGAACGATCTACGATCCATTTGGAGAGTTGGTTCGGATCACGTGGGCGCTCGCCTTTTGCCGACGGTCATTTCTGCTTCATCCTTGCAGCGATAGCTTGAAACCGCTGTCCGGCTTCGTGAGCACGTTTCAAAACGGCATTTGAACGCTCAATTAGATTGGCTGATTTGTCGTTCAGCATCGGCACCTTCTCACCAAACCTATTAAGGTCATTAGCTTGGCGCTGTCGCTTATCCGCCATGCCATGATGATGCCACACGTTGGATGCTAAAGCGAAGCCTGTGGAACTTGAAACTGACCCACTGCCAAACGGTTGTTTTTGGGATGCACTAGTCTCACCCGGATCGCCGTTTCGCTCAGCGGGCTCCGTCGCCCTCCGTTGTTGCCAGAGGTGGGGATTGAGGCCAACTAGAGGCGTCCCAACACTGCCAGGGCAATCAGAATAACGGTGAACATGTCAACGGTACCAACCCACGGACTGTCTGTTCAGAAACGCTCACATCAAATGACCTTCAGGGTGATCGCGGATCGCCGTGATTGCAGCCGTAGCATGCTTGCTTTCGAACGCCGCCTACATCGGCCGCATTGCACAAGCAGCCTTGTGGCCGCACGCGGAGGGGTTGAGCAAACAGGCCCTTCGGATCTATCGAGGGAGAGTGCGCGATTTCGAACAGCTTTTTGGATGCACGTTGTTCGATGATTGAAATTGTGAGGAACCAAAGGGCTGCAATAGCGACGCGGATCTACGGCCGTTTGTACGGTTCGTCTCACTGAAAAAATGTGCTACATGAATAACTGGATCAAAACGTGTCGCGCACTGACGTTGCCATCGATTGTGAAACTGATACACAACCCGGGCACCGTCATAGTTACAATCATTCTGCTCGGATCGACCGCACTCCCCCAGTCGGATTTCGAGAGACTCGGAATGTCGGCCAACGAACTGGCACGGAAAGTGGTCACCAATGAACTGAAACTCCAAAATGAGGATCACGGCCACTGGATGTACCGGCTCGAGAAAGAGGAATCCGGGAAGAAACAAGTCCAGCAAATCCTCGAGACAAACAATGGTTCTCTCGGTCGACTCCTCTCCACTGGTGGCCACCCACTTGATGCCAAACAGCAGCAGAAAGAGAACCAGCGCATGCAGTGGCTCGTGAGCCATCCAGATGAGCAACGGAAATTACAGCGGGCGAGAAACAAGGAGGCAGAACAAGGCGCGCGCTTATTTAATATTCTGCCTGATGTATTTGTGTTCGGCTACGCGTATCGCCAAGGGGACCTCGTAACGCTGATCTTCAGACCAAATCCGAATTTTCAGCCGCCTTCCCCGGAAGCCCGGGTTTTCCACGGCATGCAAGGTGAGATGACGGTCGATACCAAACAAGAGAGACTGGCAGCGGTCAATGGCCATCTCATGGAGGATGTGAAATTCGGAGGCGGACTTTTAGGACACCTGGAAAAAGGGGGCAAGTTTGAGGTTAGGCAGGCAGAGGTGGCGCCGGGTCAGTGGGAAATGACTGTCCTACGGGTGGACATGAAAGGGAAAGCTCTCCTCTTCAAGACAATCGGTGCGCACGAGACCGAAAACCACAGCGACTTCCGCCGAGTGCCCGACAACCTAACACTTGCCGAGGCGGCGGGCATACTCAACAGTCAGTTAGTTATAGCGGATAATCGCTAACGCATCGCAAAGATAGTTCTGGGCCAAGTCACGCATTTGGCGCGGGACGCATTTCTGACGTCTCCTGGCACAAACGAGTTCTGGTGTTGCATAACAGATTCCCAAAATGTGCGTCAGACCGTCGGATTGGTATTTATCACTGAACCAAAGTCTCGAGCGAATCCTTGAGTCAGCAATTGTTCGCTTCCCAACGATTCCCGTCACCTCGAAGCGATTTAGCGCCTCCATGTATGCGATCGTTTAAGGGACGCGAGAACTCTTCGCATGATGGATTTCTGCGCTGTTTTCAATTCTAAGCTGGTTTGAGCGACTTGGCGCACTCTGCCAACTGCGCTCATCTTCCCAACTCCAAGCAAGATCTTTTGGCTCGACCAATTTGCTTTTGACCACAAGAGCCACGTTGAGCAATTCTGACCAGCTATTATTGAGGGTCTGAGCGATCATGATGGCGGAGACGAGCACTTCTCTTCTCTCCTTCAGATTCTCTGAGTTAAGTCAGTGCATCTTAGTTCCTTCGTCTTAGCTGCAATAATTCAGGAGGTTACTTGATTCCCTCCAAAATTGACGTTCCTGTGAAAGACATCCTCCCCGCGCCGACAGGTGCTCTCAAGGCGTGTGGCCGGTCTTCTGCCGAGAACTGTGCAAGGATTCGAGACCTAGGCTTCACAACCTCCAAACACATAACAATGTACGGCGAGCGTTTTGAGCTACTTTCGGATCCATTTGTGGAGGGTGACTGCACAGCGGTTCGCGCAATCGGTGGCAACAATCCAGCAATACGGGTACTTCGGCTTCCCGTATCAATTATCTTGGGTTTAGCTCATCGATTTCGAAAAAACTAATACAGGTGACTCGACCGGTGGCAGTAACAGCGTTTCTATCGGAAGACGGCATCCTTTTCATGGAAAAGAGGCAGTAAAGACTATGAGCACGAAATTTGTTGTAAAAGTAAATCGCAGTGGCATTCGCACTCCTCAGTACGTGCAGCGGATTGATCGGATTCCCCTTCAGATGACAGGCAACCGCAAACTGGCCCTAATGATGGGTAGATTTACAGCCGAAGACGTTGTCAAATCGATTCGTAATCCCCACTGCAGCCCGGAGTTAGTGTCCGTACCGGTCAGGACCTAGTACAAGAACAGTTGACTGCACAGCTATGCTGGCCTTGCCTGCAGCGATTCCCCGCATTCTAGGCACGACGTTTTGTATTTTGAAGTGATCAGCCCGCAAAAGGGACACATTCTCAAGGATCCGAAGTCCTCGGTGCGCGGCCTCACCCTTCGCAACAGATTCCCGAACCACTGGAGGATTGAGGCGAGCACTACCCGAGAACGAGTGAGGAATCGACGATGCACCGGGTCCATGGATCAACCTTCGCCGCGCCCACGCGCTCATGATGTCAGTTTCACTTGGCGCAATTGGCGTCCGATCGCTGGAACCAGGCGGGACAATTCCCCTTTTTGAACGTAGTCTTGCGTGCCCTCTCTCATTAGTGAAACAGCCAGATTAAGATCAGCTTCGCCGGAGACGATGATGAATGTAACCCCGGGCGTAATTCCTTCGCCAATGCCAGGGCCGCTGAGCCGCTGAACTGCGGCATCATCACGTCAGAAGTGATCACATCCCAACCTGGCATTCCAGTGCAGTGCACATGGCGACCGGAGTATCCACCACTTCATACGTGGTGTCGTAGCCTCCTCGTCGCAGAGCGTGCAGCAGTAGTTCGGTGTCATTCTTGGAGTCTTCAACCATTAACAAGCACAAAGGTTGGTTCACCGCCTGCTCCCGCCGGCCGGCCGGTGCTGGCGGTCAGCTAGCGACGAGTGACTTGCCGTCACAGTTGCTCCCATTAATCTGCCTGATTCGTTTTCACGATGCTGTGCAGGATTGGCTCACACCAAAACAACGAGTTCCAAAGCGGTCCTCGCCAACTTCTCATCTATCTCGAGCTGCGAGGCGAAAGTGAGCAATTTAGGGCAGTTATTGTTCCTCTCATGGCCGACAATGAAAGTTGGAGACGAGCATCTCTTCTCACTCTTTCAGATCCTCTGAACTAAGTCAGCCCATCTGAAGTTTCTCCTCTCTTAGTTCCGCGGCACCGAAAGGAACAAATTCATGCAAAAGACAATGTCAGTGCTGTTGATGAGCTTCATGGGCCTAGTTGGAGCCTACGCGTGGGCAGGCTCGGCCCGCGAAGACTCAGTTGCACGCCTACAATCGTCGGTCGACGTTCTGCACGCCATTATGGCGACTCCGGACAAAGGTATCCCGGAAGAAGTGTTGAGCAACGCAAAGTGCATCCTCGTAGTGCCAGACTTGATTAAAGGTGGATTCATTTTTGGCGGTAAGCATGGACGCGGCATTGCCACCTGCCGCACATCCGACGGATGGAGCGCTCCAGCATTCGTTTCGGTTAGCGGTGGAAGCTGGGGTTTGCAAATTGGGGTCGAAGGCGTGGACTTGATCATGTTGATCATGAATGACCAGGGCTTGCAACACTTGCTTTCCAGCAAGTTCAAGATCAGCGGCGAAGGTTCTGCCGCGGCAGGCCCGGTTGGGCGTCACGCTTCCGCCGGAACGGACTGGAAGCTGAATACCGAAATGCTGACTTACTCACGTGCCAGAGGCGCATTCGCAGGCCTGACGCTCGAGGGTGCAGTTGTGGAGCAGGATGACGATTCCACACGCGCCATCTACCACCAGAAGCTGCCGTTTCGCACCGTGCTCTCGGGCAAGACTGCGACTCCAGAAGTCGCGGCGGAGTTCATGAAGGCGGTATCCGACGCGAGCCGGCAGGCGCGCGTGGCGGAGATCGAGCAAGAAGCAAAAAAGTGAATTGAGGACCCAGCCAGAGTACGAGGCTGGATCCCACTGACCGGGACTCATTTCTGGGTTTCGGTCAGCCATACCTGGTGTGAAGATGTTTATCGACGGATTGTTGGATCTCCGTCCGATCAAGAAGGAGACGAGCTATGCAAGTTTTTTGGGAACAGATTGGAATCCTGGGGCCCATCTATCGCCTTGTGGGTCGAGGTTTGAATGATGGCGACATTGCGACTCAGCTTGGTCTGACGGAATCGAGCGTTCAAGACTGTATCGCATGGCTGCTTCGGTTCTTGGGGTTCACAAATCGTGAAGAATTGGCTCTGTACGCTTCAAGTGCAGCGTAATCACAGGTGCGATACACAACCAGTCGAGCAGACAGACTGGGATCCGCCGGAATGTTCGGAGTCTGGCAATTCTCTGGCGTGTTCATAGCAACGAAAGGCGGAGAATTATGAAAATCACTTTACGAAGATCAGTCTGCGCACAGGTAGCATGCCTCAGCTTGTGGCCGGTTCTAGCATTTGCACAATCATCGACTCTCGGCGACAGTTTGGCGGTCTGCAACAATGGCTGGTCGGCCTGTGAACAGTCCAGGCTAGCCCCGCCAGCGTCAGTGCAACCCAAAGCGGACACCGCGGATCGTCAGCGCAATGTTTTCGCTTGCCGAAACGGATGGAAGTCCTGTGACCGCGGGCAACTTACCAAAACGGAAACGATCGCGTTGGCTGTCGCCGAATACGAGCGTAACGTTTCCGGCTGCAGGAGTGGCTTGGGTTCATGTGACCACTCCCGGCTCACTCCCGCGGAAGCCAGTGAGGTGGCCGTCGCGGAGCATCAGCGGAATGTCTTCGATTGTACCCAAGGCTGGGAGTCTTGCGACCGTTCAGGGCTTACTCAGGCCGAAGCGGCCAGTATGGCCGTCGTCGGGCGTCAGCGCAACTTTTCCAGCTGTAAGGATGGCCTGGGAAACTGCGACTACTCGAAACTTACGCAGTCGGAAGCGATTGAAGTCGGCATCGCAGAGCGTCGGCGCAACGTCGCGAATTGTAGGAACGGCCGGAGCGACTGCAATCCCTCCACCCTGACTCTGCAGGAGGTAGGAGACATAGCCGCTGCGGAAGACGTGCGCAACCTTTCCGCCTGCAGGGAGGGGCGCGAAACCTGCGACTATTCCCAACTCACCCCTTCTGAGGTGAGCGCACTAACAATCGCCGAGAACGAACGCAACTACACCGCCTGCCTGAAGGGATACGGTCTTTGCGATCGCTCCCGGCTCACCCCGGCAGAAGCTGAGACAGTTCCGCAGGGAAACAAACCGCCGCCCCAGTAGAGACGGGAACACAGATTGATGCGGCAAGAAGGCATGGCCGCACCATCTTGATGGCTGGAAGAAGTGTGTAACGGTTCGAACCGCACGCCGCGCTGTCAACCCAGCGATGGATGAACCGCACTGTTTCATGGACAGGGCAGTTCTGCCAAGGAACCTAATCCCGGAGCGTGAAGGCCGCGCTTTACTTCTCAACGTCGTTCATCACGATTATTGAGTGTGCGAAGAAACGAAAGCCACAAAAAAGCCAGATGGAAAAGTGACATCTGCCA
>Ga0075426_10002096_pt1 | contig 14328 bp, 9 predicted proteins | sample SoiMethybrSBSTD5_FD_75304 | JGI IMG/M metagenome (GOLD analysis project Ga0075426, IMG submission 75304) | Bulk soil microbial communities from a Populus tree surrounding site in Tennessee, USA - Soil MetaG P. TD hybrid SBSTD5 | ecosystem: Environmental > Terrestrial > Soil > Tree plantation... | reverse complement strand
CGACGAACTGGCCACTGCAGAAAGGCCGATCTCCGACCTCGCGGCGATTGTTACCGTTACGGATGACGGCGGAAGCTCGGGCCGTTTGCGGCGCGAGAACCGCATCCTGCCGCCGGGCGATATCCGCAACTGCATGGTGGCGCTGTCGAAAGACGAAGCGCTGATGGGCCGGCTGTTTCAATACCGGTTCAACGCGGGCCGGGGTTTGACGGGCCACAATTTCGGAAACTTGTTCCTGGCCGCGCTGACGCACGTTACTGGCGATTTCATTGAAGCGATTCGCGTGACGAGCAAGGTGCTGGCGATTCGCGGCCGCATCTTTCCCTCGACGCTCTCGAATGTTCATCTCGTGGCCAAGCTTGAGAACGGCCGCGTGGTGCATGGGGAGACGCGCATCAGCGCGAGCCGCGTTCCGATTCAGAGGCTCGACCTTTCGCCGAGCCGCGTGCGGCCGTTGCCTGCGGCGATCGAGGCCATTGACCAGGCGGACCTGATTCTGATGGGCCCCGGCTCGCTGTACACCAGCGTGCTGCCGAATCTCCTGATTCCGGAGATTGCCGCGGCCATCGCGCGCTCGAAGGCGCCGCGCGTGTACATTGCGAACCTGATGACGCAGCCGGGCGAAACGACCGGTTACGGGCTGGCGGATCATGTGTGCGCGATACAGAAGCATGTGCCGCGCCGCGTGATTGACTGCGTGCTCGCCAACCGGCAGGTGATCTCCCCGGTAGTGGCGCGGCGGTATCGCGCCGAGGGCGCCACGCCGGTGGCCGTGGACCTGGCGGCGCTCAAGAACCTCGGCTGCCGCCTGATCCTCGATAATCTGGTCGAAGAGCATGGCGTTCTGCGCCACAACAGCCAGCGGCTTTCGCACCTCCTTCTGGAAGAGTTCCTCAATCGCTCATGACGTGCTGTTGCTCGGAACGGCGGGATGAACCCGCCGCCTACATGTAACCTCCCCACCATCTGCAGACGGGTAATGAACCAAGAGCCCTCTGAGAAAAAGAACTTCCCACCCCCACCACCCCGGGCAACAATGCAAAAGCATGAAACGAAAAGGGTTGCGGGAGGGGCATCCCGGAGGTGATTGAAAACAAAGGTGCAAATATGCAAAGAGGAACCCAAGTAAAGGGGAGGGACCCCTGCCACCCCCCGGCAATTCGTAAGGTAATCACAACAAAGGGGTTACAAAATTTGATTGTTGGAAGTGATTGAAAACAAAGCAGGGGCAAAGGGCACTGGCAGGTCCATAGGCGCGACAGGGCGCTACAAGAAGAGGCGTACGGAGCGGCTTGGCGGGGATGAGGTCGAAAATTCACGACCCATGCTATCATCTATTTCATATTGCGTCAATTCTTTTTATCGTACTAGTATTTTAAGAATGGACACACTAATTCGAACAGGATCCGCGCAAAAGGAAGAAAACACAGGGGTAGAGTTCACAGGGGGGCGCGATCGGGCGTGAAAGACGGAGAGCGAGTCTGCCATGTTAAGGCAACGACGCGAGCGCGGGAAAGACCCGCAGCTGGAATAGAAAGCAAGAGGCCCCCGACCATCGGGAGCCTCTTGGTAAAAGGTTCTGTTGTTTGGCGGTTTAGAAGATGATCTTGGCCACGAGCTGGATGTTGCGCTGCTCGCCAGGGCCGATGGCTGGAGCGCCGTTGAAGTCGCCAATCGTGTCTGTCACTTGGCCGAAGCCGCTTGCGGTGGTGCAAATTCCCGTACCTACTGCGGGAGCGCAAACGCCACCAACAGCGCCTACTCCGGACGCCATGTTGATGCGGTTGAAAAGGTTAAAGAAGTCCGCGCGAAGCTGGACTTTAACCCGTTCGGTAATTGGGAGGTTCTTGATGAACGACAAATCCACGTCCCCAAAACCCGGCCCGGTAAATTTGTTTCGAGAGAGGTTTGCCGGGCCTGGGCACGCCGTCCCGCCAGGTGAGCAGAACGCCGCAGGATTCCACCATTGCGTCCCAAAACTTGGGTCGAACTTGTGGCTGACACCTGCGTACGGATTACCGATTAAGGATAAGCCCGAGAGAGTTTCGTCTGAAGGCTGACCCTTGTGCCAATTCATTACGCTGCTGACCTGCCAGTCGTTGAACGCGCGCTTGGACCAGCTAGAGGTAGCCCAAGGCGCCTTGGGCACATCATAGGTACCACTGACGGTGAAAAGGTGTCGAGTGTCGAAATCACTGTTTCCATAATCCGCTTTAAGGTTGAAAGAATCGTCCAGTACTTGACCGCGGTACTCGCTGACTTCATCAAGAGCGTGCGCCCAAGTGTAAGCGAACTGGGTGCTTAGCCCGCGCCAGGCCCTAGTCCGGAAAATGGTCTGTAATGCGTTGTAATTGGAGGTTCCGATGGTGTTGAGCTGAAGGATGTTGCCCATGGTCGGAAAGATGGTGTGGACCCCAGCAGCATTAGTGGGATTGATGTTGGATACGATATTCAGCTTTCGTCCCTGGCTGCCAACATACCCGATCTGGAATACTGCGGAGTTGCCAAGGCTCTTCTCCACCTGCAAGTTGTAGTTATAGAAATAGGGTGTGCGGAAGTTCGAGCTGACCGAATAGGCACCCAATCCCTGAGGGTCGCCCGCCGCCGCGCAAAGAGGATCGCTGCAGGCTTTGACTCCTGGAAAGATTGAGGCCCCTCCAGTTTGAACGGCATCCCAGTTATAGCCACTACGTGAGTAGGTAGAGACGGGGGTCGCGCCAAATGGGTTGCCCTGAATCCCTGAAGGTGCCGAGACGGGCGGCCGGAAATCGAGAAAGGGGTTCAGGTTAATCTGGTCATAGAAGACGCCAAAGCCTCCGCGGACAACCAAGTCACCCTTCGCTGTGGGCTGATAAGCAAAGCCGAGGCGAGGAGCGAAATGGTTCTTACCCGGGTTGAAGAGGGGATGGCTGCCGTCCTGAACCAGAAATCCAGTGCCAGAACCATTCAAGGCTCCAACAAAGTTGGCGATGTCCTTTTTGTCGCTTTGCATTGGACCAAAGTATTCATAGCGCAGACCATATTCAAAATTAAGCCTCTTGGTGATCTGCCAGGAATCCTGGACGTAGGCATTAAAAGCGTTAACGTGCACCCAGCGTTCTGGATCACCGACGGCAATGGTTGAGCCACAGGTGAAGCCATTGTTGATGTGGAGAGCGTCGGTGCACGAAGAAACGTCGCCTGCGAGGAAGTCAGCCAAGGCACAAAGGAGGGGGCCGTTGACGCACGTGGGGCTTCCTGCCCAGGGGCCGGCCGATCCATCAAAGACGAACTTTCCGGTTCCGCGGCGGTGATAGAACTCATTGAGTTTCCCGTGGCGGAATTCGGCTCCGTAACGGAACTGGTGTTTTCCGACGCTGTAGGAAAGGATGTCGGTAAAGTGCAAGGTCAGGTCGCTTCGGCCCTCGGGTGGAGTCAGACCAATTTGTTCAAATCCTCCCGATCCGCTCTTGGAAGGAGGTGCGATGACAATATTGGGAGCGCCGTGGATGGGCTGCCCGTGGGCGGTGGCGGCCGGGCTGAGGAAGATTCCCATGGCCTTGGTATCAAAGCTATTGTTATTGTCGTGGAAGAGCTGGTTGAAGTAGCTGGCGCCAAAAAGGAATTGATTGGTCCACCTCGACGACAGCGTGGAGTTCAAGACGGCTCCATAGTTTCCGTCGTGGAGCGGGGCTACCTCGAAGTAGTACGCCAGATTCGAGCTGGCCGTCCCGAGCGCAGGGCTGCCGCCCAGTGGTGCAGTCTGGTTCCCTTGGCCGATGATGGCGTGCAAAGAAAGATGATGTTTGTCCGAAATCTGGTGATCGATACGAGCCACGCCGTTGTAGCTATACCCAAACTCGGCACTGGGACTGAAGAAATTGCCGATCGTAGCGGGGAGACTACCGATTATGCTGCGTGGCCAGAAACCGCTTGCTCCAATTGCGTTTGCGGAGGCAGCACTCTCCGTGACCCCATGCGTAGTAAGGACGTTCAAGGCTTGGGTGACCCAGGCATCCGAAGGTTCTGTGGCAATTCCCGAGAGACCGAAGACGAAGTCGTTCTTCTCGTAGCTGGCAAAAGCAAAGGTCTTGTTCTTGATGATCGGGCCGCCCGCAGAGAATCCGTAGTTTTCGTTGCGCTCTCTTGGCGCCTTGGTGCCTGGTGCGGGAATAAAGAACGGTGAAGGATCCCCGAAGACTTCATTCCGGTTGTAGTAGTAGACGGAGCCATGAATGTCGTTGGTCCCAGACTTCAGAACAATGTTGGCCGTGCCACCGGCGTTGCGACCGCCTTCGGGTCCGGAGGAGGTTTGTACTGAAAACTCCTCAGTTGCGTCAATCGGCAGGACGGTGCCGGCGATACCGGAGACGCCGCCCTGATTGATAGCCGGAATGTTGTGCCAGAAGTCGTTGTTATCCACTCCGTTGATCTGCCAGTTGATTTGATTGGGTCGCGTTCCGTTCAACGAGCCAAAGCCGCCGACGTTGTAGCCGCCAAAACCCGGTGAGACGCCGATCATTTGCGTGAAGTCACGCCCGTTGAGGGGAATGTTCTGTACCACGTCGTCAGGAATCGTCATCGTCTGCGTTTGCGTGGTGGTGTCGAGCGTGAGAGCGGCGGCGGAAACTTCCACGGTGGTGGTCTGCTGCTGGAGCGAGAGTTTCACCGAGAGCGTATAGATTTGGCCCGCGCTAACTTCCACCTTGTCCACGGTGTAGGCTGGGAAACCCGTCGCGGTCACCGTGATTTTGTACTGGCCCAGTGGAATGTCCTGAAACGCGAAGGCTCCGTCACTGGTTGTGGTGGTGGTGTGATCGATGCCGGTGGCGGTTTCCGTGGCCTTGACTGTGGCGTTGGGAACCGAGCCACCCGACGGGTCGCTGACCGTGCCGTTGATGGTGCCGCGGAAGGTCTGGGCGTTTGCGGCTACTGCGAGTGAGAATACAATCAGAATTGCGATGACTAGGCGCTTCATAAATTCAATTTCCCCCCTCTTCGAGATCAAGAACGTGAACCAGCAGCACCCCGCGCACCCGAAAGAGCCGGGGCGCGATGGATGAATCAAGGCCACTCAGAGGCCTAATAAGAAACCCACTTGCATTCGATTATTGGACTGAGATCCGCCATTTAAGGACAAGCCCCCCGGACCAGCTCGCCCTATGCCTCGAAGAATCCCTGCACCTTCAAAAACCAATATGGCTGATGGAAGGAGTTGTAACCCGCCCCAACGCCCGGTGTCAAGAAGAATGAATTTCATTCAGAGGAACGAAAAAATGCGTGGAAGCCGCAAGAAGCCACGGATAACGAGTGGCGCGAGGAAGAGTCGCGATAGAATCATGCCGGCGGCAGCAAATTCGCGAGATTTGGAGAGTCTTATGTCCACGTTTGGATTGATTGAATATAAGGACGCGAACCCGCAGGTGCGCGCGGTTTACGACGACATCATGGCCACGCGCAAGACGGACTGGATCAACAATTTCTGGAAAGCCATCGCGCACGATCCCGCGCTGCTGAAACGCACGTGGGAAAGCATTAAGCAGGTGATGGCGGCGGGGGCACTGGATCCGCTGACCAAGGAGCTGATCTACATCGCGGTGAGCGTGACGAACAATTGCACGTACTGCATCTATTCGCACACGGCGTCGGCGTTTGGAAAAGGGATGACGGACGAGATGTTCAAGGAACTGCAAGCGGTGATCGGGATGGCGAACGAAACGAACAAGCTGGTGACCGGTTATCAAGTGGAAGTGGATGAACGATTTAAGCCGCCGCTGAAAAAACAGTGACTCGTGACTGTTGGTTGGTGACTGGTGAAAATGAAAAGAAGCTGACAGCCGATAGCTTACAGTTGACAGCGGGGGAGAAGAGCAAGGATCCTCGCATTGCGAAAGTGACTCGTAACTCGTGGGAAAGCGGCAGCAAGGCTCCCGCACTGCACACGCCGCCGCAATTGCTTCAAGTTAGCTGAGACACGCAGCGCATATTTCCGGCGCAATTTTTGAAACCTCGACAACCGCGAAATTCTGACCTGTTCGGAGGGACAGGTGCTCAATAACGAAAAGTGGTACGCGCGTACTATGTTGGGCCTTTCTGCGGAAGCGGAAGATATAAAAGGTAGCCCAAATGCCCAAAAGCTGCCCTTCTTGCCCACCTGCCGCAAGCAGGCAAGATGGCAGGTCTTTCCGGACAGGGCGAGCGACAAAATTCTGCTTCGCGGATGTGCACTAAATGGCCCCCATCACCAAGGGTTCCGATACGCTGACAGCTCCGGAAAGCCCGGCACGTTCGGGATCGGCGTCCATGGAATCCACAATCAAAGCGCAGCCGGTGGCGCTGGAAATCCCCATCACGGTCAATGGAGCACGCACGGCGGAAGGAAGCGACAAACGCGAACCTTTTTCCGAGTCCACGAAGACGGTGATGGTTTTCGGGTCGGGCGCGGTGATTCGACTGACCTCCGCGATGGCGCCGGGGCAACTGCTCTTTCTGACCAACGAGAGCACGAAAAAAGAAGTGGTGTGCCAGGTGGTGAAGTCAAAGAATTACCGCAACGCCAGCGGGTACGTGGAACTGGAGTTTACCGAGCCGGCGGTGGGTTTTTGGGGCATGCGTTTTCCGGGAGACCGGATTGGTCCGGGGCCGCAAGCTGCGCCGGCAGAAACTCGTACGCCTGCGGCGGGGAATGGCGCGCCGGCACCTGTGCCTGCGCGTCCCGCAGCAACGAAAGTAGAACCGACGGCGGCAAGCAGCGCTCCGAGCGCGATTGCAGCGAAACCGCCTGCGCCGGCACCTTTGAGTTCGAAGCCTGCGCCACCTGCGAAGGCCGGTTCCTCCGTTGTTCCGCCAGCGCTTGATTCCGCAGCTTTGCTGGGCGCTTCGAGGCCAAAGCCGGATGCTAAAGTTCCCCCGGCTCCGATTGCAACGTCGCTGGGAGCCGATACGCCGCTGGTGGAGCCGTGGCTGAAGAAGCGCGAGCCAGCTCGGCGCGTGCCCGCCGCGCCGCCGAGTGTGGCTCCTGCCACGCCCCCTGCAAGACCGGCAGAACCGGAATCCAGCCTTACACCCGTCCGCAGTTTTGGCGTGGGACGTCCGTCGGACAAGGCTGCGTCACTTTTTGCGCCAACCGAAGCACCCGCGAACCTTGCGAACTTAGACTTGTCGAACCTGACGCCGTTCTTCGAAGTAAAGCCCGCGGCGGCTGATGTGCCTTCAGCACCGCCGAAAGCGCCTGTTGCCAGCGAGCCTGGGACGGAAGAGTTGAAGCAACAAACTGCGCGTTTGCAAAACGAGCTGGCGGAAATGCAGTTTGCCGAATCGGCATCGAGTGCGACGGTGAAGGCGGAATCCGAAAAACCTGAAACAGAGAAGCCTGCGACAGAAAAACCTGCGGCACCGGAGCTGGAGATTTCTTCTTTTCCGCTGACGGAGCAGTCGATCGCGACGCTCAAAACGGAACTGGTCCACGAAAACGCAGTGCGGCTGATGGAAAGCCCCGAGCCGAGCGATGCGACACCGGTTTTGCCGGAGTTGTCGAAGTTCGACGAACCTTTGAAGGTTGAGCCTCCAGTACCCATTCCTGCTTTGGAGTCGTTGGAGCCGGAGGAGATGAAGATTCCGGCGTGGCTCGAGCCGCTGGCGCGCAATTCGTCGGCGCCTGCTTCGACGCAAGAACCGGTTCTTCGGGAGAAAACCAAGCGCCGCGCGGAGCAACCACAATTACAGGAGTTGGTGGCGCCGCTTTTGGCGCCGACGGAACCGCGTGCCCGTGAATCGCGAGTTCCGCAGTTTGGAAGCGCGTTGCCATTTGAAGAAACGAAAAGCGCGAGGCAGAGTTCGCCGAAGAAGTCCGGCAAAGGGATGTTGTTCGTGGGGATTGCGGCGGGGATTCTGGCGCTGGCGGGCGGCGGTTGGTGGTACGTGAATCAGCGGGCCCCGGGAGCCCATACAAATACTGCGAACGCGGGGTCGACTGCCGTTTCGGGTCCCCAAGACTTGCAGACGAGTGCAATCAAAGAATCTGTGCTGGGGACGCCTGTACGTCAAACGGACGCAACGGTTTCGGAGGCCACCAAAGCCGGGACGGTCAATTCGAATGCGCCAAGCAATGCTGCGAGCAATATTTCCAGTGCGGCTCCAACCAGCTCGGCAGCCGGCACGGCTCGCGGCGCCCAAGTTAGTTCGAATGGTTTGAATGGCGGCAATGTGGTAACGAAGGCGGAGTCCGCGCAGCCTGAGACGGTTCAAGCAGTGGAAAAGAAGGCTGTGCTCGGACAGGTCCACTTGGCGGCGCCCAAGATTTCACAGAAGCGGAGCGCGCAGGCGGGAGCGGCACCGGATGCGGTTCTGAGCGAAGAGCAGCCAGCGGACAATGCAGAGGCACTAGGTGGATTGGCGGTCGCGAGCAATCAGCCGGCCGCGCCCGTGGCTCCCGTTGCGGTTGGCGGAGACGTGAAGCAAGCGAAATTGATCTCGTCCGTGCAGCCGGCGTACCCAGCGATGGCGAAGGCGCAGCACATTTCCGGGGCCGTCACCATTGATGCACTTATCGACGCCGACGGGCGCGTCACGACGATGAAAGTAATTTCCGGGCCGACGCTGCTACAAGAAGCGGCCAAGGACGCCCTGAAGCAGTGGAAGTATCAACCGGCGATGCTTGATGGTAAAGCAGTGCCGATGCATCTGACAGTCACCCTCCAATTCCGGCTGCAACAATAGGGCGCCCTTCTTCGAAGTAACAAGCAAAACATTTAGTCTGGGTAGGGTTGTCCTGCGCGAACGATTCGAATACGGTGATCGGTGAATGGCGCATGCATCACGGGAACGAGCACGCGCGGCATGTGACAGGTGACGCAATCCTTTTTCGCCACGGGACAGGCTTTGCCTGGGTGTTGCGGCGAGACTTCGCGGTTTGAATCGGTTATGTGGCACGCCAGGCATTTTTCATCGTACGCGTTCGGGTCATGCACGAGCGGCTGATGCGGATTGTGACAAGCGATGCAAGTCAGGCGCGCGTCGCCATCTCCCCAGCAGCGGCTGTTCTCCAGGCGATACGGTTGAAAGCGAGCATTAGCAACGCCCGTGGCGCCGAGTTCATAGACGTCGTTCCAAGTGCGATGGCAGGCCCCACAGAAGTCGACTAGAGCAACGGGGCTAAGGCGAGACGGATCAAAAATGGCCAAACGCCCCTGAGCATTCTTTTCCTCGTCCATGAGAGCGGCGTGCCTGGCGCCGGGGCCGTGACAGGCTTCGCAGGAGACACCCGGGATGAAGCGGGACGGATCGAAACCTTCAGCGGTAACGGCAGCGGTGGTGTGACAGGCAAAACACCGGCGCAACGTATCAGGATCGATGAGGCGGCCTAGCGCATCCTCGAGGGAGTCCGGCGTTTTACTTCCGTGGCCGGCCGTAAGATCCAAAGACTGAATTGACTTGTAGAAGCTCATCCGGCTTTCGTAGAAAAAACCGCCGCGCTGATAGAGAAATGTCTGGCCTTTGTTCCCCAAACCAAAACCCCAAAGAAGCGGCTCGGAGATCTTGTTTTTGCCGTCACCGACCGAGTAGGCAGTTCCCGCCGGCGTGCGAGAGATTTCGTAGCGATAAGGACCGCGCTGAAGAGTGATTTGCGCATGCTGGCGAAGAATCTCGGAATTGGCCGCAGTGCTGGAGGCTTGGGCCATTGGTGTAGTGAGTTGGGAGGTGGAGATTTTGGCGTGACACTTAGCGCATTCAGCCGGCCCGGTGTAATCGGTGCGCAAAGTGGAACGCTTGGTTGGCCACCAACCGGGAGCGTCCAGGCGCTCCTCGGTGGCCATAGGAGTGTCAGAATGACTTTGAGGTGGGGCGGGCAAGGAGCGTGCGAGATCAGGCGCGGGAATCGATGCACCGTGAGCCCCCGCAGCATCACTGTGCTTCTGCGAATGCATGGCAGGTGCGCAGAGAACGAGCCCAACGAGCAGGAAGAGGGCTGCGGCGATTCGCGCGTTTAGAGACATGTCGGGGCGGCCCTGAGCACACCGGAGTTCGCAAGAATAGATTCGCGGCCTGAAAGGCCTGGTAGTTCTGTTTCGCATGAAAAACTCGAAAGGAAGCATAGCGAACATGCACGTGACAGGAGAAGACCCACTCACGGAGCACCGTTGAAGGCCGGGTGGCTTGCGGGATAAAGAACAGGTTCGTATACTGGCGGCCCGGCCAAATGGCAAGTCTGGCGGTGGGGTAGACCGCTGAAGATTACCTTCCTTTGGCCCCCGAATTCACGCCTGTGAAACAATCACAGGACGAATTGTGCAAGGACCTGTCTTGAGAGAACGGAATCAGCGTCGCGCTCGCTGTTGAATTCACTGTTCCTCCGAGGAGTAAGAGCAATACTGCGCTCTAATGAATGTTAAGGAATACGGAAGTTAGCGAAGGAGAATTTTGCATGTCGCAAGCCGTGATGCCGGAAGAGATGAATGTCTACCAAAACGCCGAAGCGCGTTTTGAAGTGGCGGCGAGCAAGCTGGGGCTGGAGCAGGGCCTGTACCGTTTCCTGAAATGGCCGAGCAAAGAAATCACGCTGTACATTCCGGTGGGGATGGACAACGGACAACTGGAAGTGTTTACGGGGTACCGGGTGTTGCATTCGAACGTGCGCGGACCGGGAAAAGGCGGGATTCGGTTTGCTCCCGACGTATCTCTGGACGAAGTGCGCGCACTAGCGACGTGGATGACGTGGAAATGCGCGCTCGTGAACATTCCGTTCGGGGGAGCGAAAGGCGGAGTCATTTGCGACCCACGCAAATTGTCGAAGGGAGAGATGGAGCGCCTGACGCGGCGTTACACCGCGGAACTGGCGGACTGGATTGGGCCGGAGCGGGACATCCCCGCGCCGGATGTGGGCACGGGCGAGCAAACCATGGCGTGGGTCATGGACACGTATGCGATGCACGTTGGGCAGGCCACGACGGCAGTGGTGACAGGAAAGCCGATTGAGCTTGGCGGATCGCGGGGAAGGCGCGAAGCCACAGGGCGCGGTGTGATGATGTGCTGCGACAAGGCTCTCAGCAAAGTGGGTTTGAAGAAACAGGGCTGCCGCGTGGTGGTGCAGGGCTTCGGCAATGTCGGCTCGATGGCGGCGGACCTGATGCAAAAAGCAGGATACAAAATTATCGGACTCGCAGACATCGGAGGGGGGCTCTACAACGAGAAAGGCTTCGACGTGGCCAAGGCGATCGACTGGGTATACACGCAGAAGAAGACGTTGCAGAGTTTCCCGGGGGGCGGAACGAAGATGTCCGCGCGGGACGTGCTCTTCCAGCCGTGCGACATCGCCATTCCTGCGGCTATAGAGAACCAGATTACCGAGAAGAATGCGAACCAAGTCCAGGCAAAGATCCTTTGCGAAGGAGCGAACGGCCCAACCACCTGGCAAGCCGACACCATTATCGATTCGAAGGGTATCTTCACCATACCGGATATTCTGGGGAATGCCGGCGGCGTGACGGTGAGCTATTTCGAATGGGTGCAAGACCGTCAGGGATTCTTCTGGCGGGAGAGCGAAGTCAACGAGCGCCTGCTGGATTTCATGGAGAATGCGTTCGATGAAGTGGTGCGCTACGCCGAGGTCCACAAGGTCAACAATCGCATCGCGGCGTACATGCTGGCGATCGACCGCGTGGCCACAGTCCTGAAGCTGCGCGGCATTTATGCCTAGCAGCGCGCCAACTCTTGAACAGCACTAGATTCTTGGGGCGTTTTGTAATAGGTTCTTTCCGCTCACGCTGGTTCCAGGGAACCGGCGGGGCCATTTCGTAAGTCCCCGCGGGGTGTGCCCGAAGCAAATTGGCAGAAACGGCGCGGCCGTTTTCCGCGCCAGGAAGGAGTCCACCCTTGACCCCGGACTCACTTTTACCAGGCCACGCAAGAACCGAGGCGCAGCACGCCCGGGACATTTGTGTTGCCGGCCGCTGGATGTATGAACGCGGATACATCGTCGCGTGCGAAGGAAACCTGTCTGTGCGGCTGGCCGACGGGCGCATCCTGACCACACCCACGTGCATGAACAAAGGAATGCTTTCGCCCGAGGATCTGGTGATTACGGATATCGAAGGCAGGCAGCTTTCCGGCGACCGCAAAGTTTCCTCGGAACTGGCCATGCATTTGCTGTTTTACCGGATGCGGCCCGACGTAAACGCGATTTGCCATGCGCATCCGCCAACGGCCACGGGATTTGCGGTTGCGGGGCGCGCGCTGAACAAAGCCCTGCTGCCCGAAGTGATTGTGGGGCTGGGACAGGTTCCGCTAGTGCAATATGCAACGCCGGGAACGCCGGAGTTGAGCGGAGCGCTCGAGCCTTTTGTTCCGCACTATGATGCGCTGCTGTTGGCGAACCACGGCGCGGTGACCTGCGGGCCGGATTTGCTTACAGCCTTCTTTCGCATGGAGACGATCGAGCACTCGGCAAAGATTACGCTTGCGGCGGAGCTCGCCGGTGAGCCGGTATTGCTCTCAGGCCGGGAAGTGGCGAAGTTGATGGCGGCGCGTCCGCGATACTTCGTGTCCCCGCCACCGGGTGGCGGCGCGGAACTGCCCCTCACCAACGAGGGCGGCGAATCCGCGGAAGATCGCGTGACCCTAACGCGCGACGAATTGGATGCCTTGATTGATGAAGCGGTACGCAAGGACCGCAGCCGCCGCTGATTCTGCGGGCTCAAACATTCCGCGTTCCTAAAGCGCTGGGTGTGTGAAAATGGCAAGGGCTGTTCTTATGCGCTTTGCGTCTACCGTTGTGATTTGTTTCTCGTTGTGCCTCGCCTCTTTCCTTGGTGCAACTCCACTTGCGCAAACCCAAGGGGGAACCATGAAAGTCTCCAGCGCGTCATTTTCTGCCGGGGAAATGATTCCGAAGAAATTTACCTGCGATGGGCCGGATGCCTCGCCGAAGCTCAGTTGGACCGAACCTCCGGCAAAGACGCAAAGCTTCGCGCTGATTATGGACGACCCTGATGCTCCGGCGGGCACGTGGGTCCATTGGGTGTTGTTTGACCTTCCCGCTGACACGAGAGAACTTGCGGAGGGAGTAGCAAAACAGGAGCAGCTTGCGAATGGCGCGCGGCAAGGGCGAAACGATTTCGGCAAGATTGGTTACGGAGGGCCGTGTCCGCCGCCGGGCAATCCGCACCGGTATTTCTTCAAGCTTTATGCGCTGAATGCGAAGCTGAATCTGAAAGCGAGCGCAGCGAAGGCCGATGTCGAGGGCGCCATGAAGGGGCATATCCTCGCGCACGCGGAAATGATCGGGAAATACGGCCGTTGAGTGGAACGCTTGATTTTCAAACATTGACCGTGGATTGAGAGCCGGGGTTGTGGCGGGTAGAATTCCAGCATGGCGCAAGGGAATGGGGTCGGGCCGGGAAATCGCAAAACCATTCGTTTTGTTTCAGTGCTGACGCTCTGCGGGTCAGGGCTTTTTTGCGTGCTGTTAAATGGTCAGTCGACAAAACCTGACGAAAGCGCACGGCCCAAGGAAATCGCCCTGCAAGTGATTGTCGTAAATACCCCCGAACAAGCCGACCAAGTGCTGGAGCGGCTCAAGGCGGGCTACGACTTTGCTTCGCTGGCGAAAGAAAAATCCATCGATCCCACGGCCGATTCGGGCGGCTACATGGGACGAATGGACCCGACATCCCTAAGGCCTGAACTGCGTGATGCCCTAGCGGGAGTCAGACCCAGACAGATTTCTGGAGTCACGCGGATTCCGTCGGGCTATGCCATCCTGAAAGTCCTACCGGAAAGCAAGGCGGCTGAAATCGAGAATGCTCCGAAAGCGCGGCTGCAAGCGCTGTCCGCGTTTGGAAGCGTGACGAAGGCGCCGGGGATTTCCGGCTTCGGCGATGCCGACGACGCTTTGCTTCGATTTCCCAAGGTGCAGGGCTGGGACCGGGATTCGGTGGTCGCGGACCTGGAACATTGATCCGAAAGGCTGGCATTTGCTGACCGGCCAGCCCGCCGAGGTTCAGAAATTCTGTAACCGGTTTGGCGTGGCCTTCTACCCTGACGAGGGACAGCTGATTCATTCGCTGCACACGTTGGTCATTGACCGGCACGGCAGGCTCGTGGCGAACCTCGAAGGAAATGAGTTCACTGCCGAGGAACTCGGCGACCTGGTTGAAAATGTGATGAAGAGCGGCGCCGCAAATCCTGCTGGCCTTTGAAAGCTGATCAAGATGTCGGATAACTCAGCCCTGAGGATGAAAAGGGCAGTTTTCTAATTGAGTGCGGAATTGGGGTTCGCGTTGACAGGCGAAGAAAAGGCGGCAATACTGGCGGCCGGGATTCGACAACGATGATTGGCCAGTTGCGCGGAAG
>Ga0075426_10002095_pt1 | contig 14329 bp, 10 predicted proteins | sample SoiMethybrSBSTD5_FD_75304 | JGI IMG/M metagenome (GOLD analysis project Ga0075426, IMG submission 75304) | Bulk soil microbial communities from a Populus tree surrounding site in Tennessee, USA - Soil MetaG P. TD hybrid SBSTD5 | ecosystem: Environmental > Terrestrial > Soil > Tree plantation... | reverse complement strand
ACGTCTCTCCCGACCGCCTCCGCCGCTTTTTTACGAAAGTCGAAGGGGGATACCGCATCAGCAAAAGCATTCGCGATATGTGCATCTTCGCGCAGCACAATGTGCTGAATGATCCGCCCTTTTCCCGGATGGACCTGATTTGCTGCCGCAATCTGCTCATTTATCTTGAACCTGTTCTGCAGAATAAGGTGATTTCTCTGTTTGACTATGCCGCGCGTCCCGGCGGCTATCTGATTTTGGGAACTTCCGAAGGGATCGGGACGGCTACTAATCTGTTTTCCACTGAGGATCGCACCAACAAGATATTCCTCAAGAAAACCACGGGTATGCGTCAGCCGGTCACCTTTTCTCTGAATCATTCCTCAGAGCGTCGCGAATATGGCGCCGTGCGCGTTCCCATGAAGCAGCCGGATACCAGTTGGAACTATCTCGAGGCACAGAAAGAATTTGACCGCCGTTTGCTGAACCAATATGCACCGGCCACGGTCTTCATCAATGAAGACATGGAGATCATTCATACGCGGGGAGCCGTGAATCGCTATCTGAAGCTTGCGCCCGGCCGCGCCAGTCTCAGCATCCTGAAAATGGCGCGAGAGAGGCTGCTGCCGGATTTGCGCAATGCCATCAGCAAAGCCAAGAAGGAAAACGTCACGGTACGCAAGCAAAACATTCAAATCAAGAATGGCAACGGCAGTGGCGCGTCGCACGCCGATTCCAATCGCGTGGTCAGCTTCGAAGTTGCTCCTGTCAACATGGGCAATTTCAAAGAGCTGTATTTTATGATTGTTTTTGAGGATGCTCCGGCAATGGCGCGGCCCTCGGCCGCCTCGCGTCCCGCCCCTGCCTCGCGCGAATCCGAAAGGGCGTCGGGAAGAATTGCCAAACTCGAGCAGGAACTTTCCGCAACCAAAGAATATCTCCAATCGGTCATCGAAACCCAGGAAGCTACCAACGAAGAGCTGCAATCCGCCAACGAAGAAATCCTTTCCAGCAACGAGGAACTGCAAAGCACCAACGAAGAGCTGGAGACCGCCAAGGAAGAACTGCAGTCTGCCAACGAGGAATTGAGCACCGTCAATGACGAATTGCGGAGCCGTAATCAGGAAGTCACACTGATCAACAACGACCTCACGAACCTTTTCGCCAGTATCGATATCGCGGTGGTCATGATCGGCAGCGACTTCAACATTCGCCGCTTCACCCCCCAAGCCCAAAAATTCCTGAGCCTCATCCCCGGCGACGTCGGGCGGCCTCTTTTGAATATCAATCCCACTATGGAAATCCCCGAGTTCCAGTCGCTGGTTTTGCAGGTCATGTCCAGCTCCCGGCCTGTCGAACGGGAGTTTTCGGGCCGGCAGGGTGGACGGTATCAGTTGCGAATCTTTCCCTACCGCACGCCAGAGAACAAAATTGACGGGGCGGTCATCACCATCGTTAACATTACTGCCCAAAGCCTGAGTGAAACAGCCTAGGTAGCGGCTTCGTCGGGCCGGGCGCTTGAGGAGAAGTCCTGTCGGCGAGAATCGTGGTACAGCACAAAGACTTCAGTGGTGGGTCAGTTTTCAATAATCGGACTTAGGGGCTCTGAGCTCTTTTGGTAGACTTCTTGTTGGCCTTGACAGTGAATTTCGGAAATGCATCAGCGATACGCCAAGAACACGCGAGAGTGTGAAGCACAAACCTGCTGATGGTCATCCCCCGTATTGCTGCCACGATTCGTATTCTCTTTGCTTCGTCCTTGGAGCACCAGAGAAGCATTGTGGTCCTGGGCCCTGGAGGGTTTTTTGAAGGAATGTTGCTGAGTCCGAAAGCTTCGATGACGTGGGCGAAAGGCACCTCGTCAATTCCCGCGGCTCTCATGTGAGTGAGGTTTTCGCCGAGCTGTACGGCCCTCATAACAATGAAAAAGACATAACCACTTATGGTCCGGCGCTGGAGCTTCGCCATCTCACGAATCTTCTCAGCCTCGTCCTTAGAACAGTGAATCAGCAGCGCCGCGCGGTTCCCCATATATCACTGATATTACTTAATATCGAAATTTGCAAGGCCCCAAACTGCTTCGATATGCTGGACAGATTCGGATCTCCATGGACAAAGATCTACGTCCGCGAGCAGCCCGTTATTCCTTCGTGGCCAACGTCACACTGACGGAATTAGCATCAGGCCGCCAATCAAGAGAGCAAACCTGGGACTTGAGCCTATTTGGATGCCATGTCGTCCCAGGGAATTGCGCCCCCAAGGGAGCGCGGGTCAGAGTTCAAATCATTCATGATGGCGACGCCTTTGAGGCCCAGGGAACCGTGATGAACTCTCGACCCATATCGGGCGTAGGAATTGCATTCATCAAGGTTGAGGAAAAGCACCGGCAGATTCTTGATAAGTGGATTGCGGCACTGAGGGACAAGAACTCAGAAGACCAAATGCATGGCCATGATTCGTACTACAAGCGACCTCTCGCGGTAAAAGGAGATGGCGTTCAATGAACTGGATGGCACGCCGGCCGTTTGTCGATGTCGATTGGCTAGGGGCTGGATTCTGGCCAATTTAATACTTTTGCGCGCTGGAGCGTAAGGATCTCCGGTGGCGGGATGGGATCCCGGCCAATGTAATAGTAAGGAGGCCAAGCGAAGTGAACGGGAACGTCAAGTGGTTCAATAATTCCAAGGGCTACGGCTTCATCGGTCGTGACGACGGTCCGGATGTGTTCGTGCACTATTCGGCCATCGTGGGCGACGGGTATCGAACCTTGCAGGAGGGAGATCCAGTCGAATTCGAGATCGTTCAAGGTCCCAAGGGTCCCCAGGCGGCGAACGTCTCAAAGAACGGCGCCTAGAGATCTCTGGAAAGAATGTGAAACGACCCGGCAGCCCTAGCCCTCTGCCGGCCGTTTTATTTTGCCACAAGAGAATTGGGTTACGAAGAGAGGACAAAAACCAAGGATTAGAGATTGACCTGAAAAGCTTGCTTGCCGTAAGGTTCGTGTGCAGATTTAAAATTGGTAAACGCGGGGCAACATTCATGCACATCCGTTCATCAAGAACGCCTCAGCGAATTCCGGGCCTCCCAAAGCCCAACTACGTCCTAAGGATTTTTCTGATAAATCGGACCAGGAGAGGGGCGCTCAGCTTTGGCCGTTCTCTCTTCTCCTCCCTTCTCTTGCTACTGGTTTGTCTGGCGGCTGCCAACGGCCTACGCGCAGACACGATTTCCGGAACAATCAAAGATCCGTCAGGAGCGGTGGTGGCGGGAGCGCGCATTGAAATCACGGGTGGCAATCTCACTCAAGCGATGGTATTGACCTCGGATGAATCCGGTAATTTCACGGCGCCGGACCTGAGCGCAGGGAAATACACCGTCCGCGTCAGTAAAGAAGGCTTCGAGGAGCTTGTCACCTCGGTTGACCTGCACGGAACCGCGGACCTCCCGCTCAAGCTGACGATTGCCGAGCAACAGGTCAGCATCAACGTAACGGAAAAGAGCCTGGCGTTTGCGAATTCGGATGCGTTCTATCGTCAACTGCGCGGCATCGGGCTGGGCGCGACATTCCGCTGCGAAAACTACAGCTTGCCGGTGGATGTGGGAACTTTCCAACTGAAATCCGGGACCATTACTTTTCTGCCCCCGGTCAACGGATATGTGACCGGCGCGGTTTTTAGCGGGCAGGGGCACTTCGTGCTGAAACCCGTGGGGCGGCTGGATACGCAGGAGATGATCCGGCGCAGCGGTGGCGAGATTGCAGAAGAGGATTTCACGGAAGCGGTATTTCGATTCAGCGGCGGCGTGTACCAACAATTTTCAGGAGTAATGGGCAACAAAGTGGATACGCCGCCGGCAGCGACGAACGCGTTCGAGCATTGGAAGAGCAAAGTTCGCCACCGCCACGAAATTCCGGAAAGCTTCACGCAGGCCATCCTTGAGGGAGAAACGATTGACAACGTGGACGGCGACGTCCTGGCGGCTGTTTACAATCCAAAACATCCTCCGTTTCTCAACGCGTACATGACCGGGTCGCCGCACAAGGATTTGCGCTTCTTCGTGCGCATGAGGACGGGCGCCCTTCCGCAACTCGATTCGCCGGAGGAAGTGGCGCTGGTCAATTGCAGCGGCGGAGGGATGGACGACGGAGTCTGGTATTCCCAGCATCGAATCAACGAGGTGAAGTCCGGCACAGCGAACTCGCGGGAAGACAAGAGGCTGTTTGCCACACGCCGCTACAACATCGAGACGGTGATAGGAAAAAACAATCATTTCTTCAGCCGGGCAACCATCACCTTTCAACCACTGGTCGAAGGGGAACGCGTGATGAAGTTCGGGTTGCTGCCCACACTGCGCGTGACGCGCGTCAGCGACGAGAACGGCAAGGAACTGCATTTCATTCAAGAGGGAAAGAAGGAAGACGGCTCGTTCTACCTGGTACTCGACGAGGCCCCGCCGGTCACCAAGGAACACACGATCACCGTCGAGTACGCGGGCGACAAGGTTCTCTACGATGCGGGCGGAGGAAGTTATTACGTGGGAGCGCGCACGTCCTGGTATCCGAACCTGAACGGGTTCGGCGAGAAAGCGCTGTACGACCTCACCTTCAAGGTTCCCAAAAACAATGTGGTGATTAGCGTGGGCAAGCTGCAGGGAGAATCTACGGAAGAGGGATTTGCGGTATCGCACTGGGCGACTCCGGTGCCCGTGGCGGTGGCGGGATTTAACTACGGCAAGTACACCAAGATGGATCTTTCTGATGAGAGCACGCACTACGAAATCACGGGATACTACCTGACGGAACTGCCGGACAACCTGGCGCGATTTCGAAACGGCCCGCTAGGCTCGATGGCGCCTAAGTCCATGACCAAGTACGCCCTGGAGCAGGCGCGCGCGCAAATGCAGCTCTGCACGATTTATTTCGGCAAGGCGCCTTATGAAAACGTGGCCATCACCGAGCAGCCGAATTTCAATTTCGGCCAGTCGTGGCCGAGCCTGGTGTACCTGCCGATCTCCGCGTACATCGATTCGACGCAGCGCTGGATGCTTTTCGGCCATATCGATTCGAACTTCAGCGGATTCGTACAGGAAGTAACGCCTCACGAGGTGGCTCACCAGTGGTTCGGACACAGCGTTGGATGGGCCAGCTACCACGATCAGTGGCTCTCCGAGGGATTCGCGGATTTTGCAGCGGGATTGTTTCTACAAGAGGCCTTCGGAGCCAACTGGAAGGGCGACTACCTGAAATACTGGCAGCGCCAACGCGAGCGCGTCCTGAATAAAAACAACTATGGCGTTTCGCCGAATGACGCCGGTCCGCTTTGGCTGGGCCTGCGGCTGATTTCCCCGCGCACCGCGCAGGCGTATCAGGGAGTAACGTATTCGAAGGGCGGCTACGTCTTGTTGATGCTGAAATCGCTGATGTACGCCGATCAAGCCACCGAGAGCAATAAGGACCAGGCGTTCATTGACATGATGCATGATTTCATCGAGAGCCACCGCGACGCACCGGCATCTACCGAATCGTTCAAAGCCATTGTCGAAAAGCACATGACCAAGCAAATGGATTTGCAGAAGAACGGGAAGCTCGACTGGTTTTTCGATGAATGGGTCTACGACACAAAGGTGCCGCGCTATCAGCTGAAATATGACATTCAGCCGGGCGACGGCGGCCACGTCAAGGTGCACGCGGAAATCACCCAAAGCGAAGTGGATGATCACTTCGCGATGTACGTTCCGATTTTCGGCGACTTTGGAAAAGGAATGATTCGGCTGGCCCAAATCCTGGTCATAGGCAATACTACGCGAAATCTAACCATGGACCTGGACCGCGCGCCGAAGAAGCTCGAGCTCAACGCAATGAAGGATATCCTCGAGCGCTAAAGCGCTTTCGCAGTTTGGCGCTTACTTCTGTTTGGACGGCGCTTGATGGCTCAGGCTCCAGACGTAAGCGGCAACCGCGGATACATCGTCGGAAGTGAGTTGCGCGCCACCCTTTGGCGGCATGGGGCTGCGATATTGTTTTGGCTGCAAGACACCTTCGTTGATCGTTTTCTTGATTCCGGCAAAGCTGCCATCGCTCCACAGCCATTTCTTTCCGTTTAGAGCGGGACCTAGGGGCGAGCCTTGGCCGCTATCGCCATGACAGCCGGTGCAGGCTGCGCCCCCAACTTGACCACTATAAATGCGCTCACCCAGCACGACCATTTCTCGGGTCGCGCCTTCCGGAACCGGCAGATTTGCGGACTTGCCGGCGTCGGGATGCGTGCCTTCCGGTGGTTTGGCCGCTGCTTCGACGATGTCGCCCGCTGGAGCCGTGGGACTCGGGCACGCGGTAACATTCGCGGCGCCCGCACCGGGCCCTCCGTGATAGACAATCTTGTAGACGCGTCCGCGTATGTCGTCCGAAACGTAGAGCGAGCCGTCCGGCCCAACCGCTAGGCCGCTCGGTCGATGCTCCGCTTTGCCCGGCGACTTCACGGAACCCGCGAAGCCGTCCGCGAAGATCTCGCATTGGCCGGAGGCGTGGTCGCCATCGAGCGGCTGATAAACCACGTTGTAGCCACCTTGCGCGTACGGAGCGCGATTCCAGGAGCCGTGGAAGGCGATGAACAGGCCGCCACGGTAGCGCTCGGGAAATTCTGTTTTGTCATAAAGCAGCATGGCATTGGGTCCCCAGTGCGCGGGGAAAACAGCAGCCGGGCTGGTTTTGTCCGTGCACACGCCAGTTTTTTTGCCGCCGTCGCCGCCATATTCCGGCGCAAGGACTAATTTTTGCTCGAAGGCGTCGTAGTAGCACTCCGGCCAGCCGTAGTCGCCGTTTTTCTTTAAAAGCAAAACCTCTTCGGCGGGCAGCGTAGCTTCTTGGTCGGGTTTATAGTGCTCGGGCCAATTCGTGTACAGCTGATCGCGGCCGTGTTGGGTCACAAACACGCGCCCGCTTCCGTCGAGGGCGAAACCCTCTGCGTTGCGGATTCCCGTAGCAAAGCGGTCGCCCGGCGAAAAAGTTTGGTTCGTCTTGTTCGCGTCATAGAGCCAGACGCCGCCGCGAGTCTCCAGCTCCTTGCAAGGGTTTATTCCCGGCGAGTGGGGTGTGCGGTTTTTCTCCTGGCAGGCATTGGTTGCGGTGGCGACATCCACGTACATTTTCCCTTCAGGATCGATGAGGAACGGATGCATCGGATGGTCGCCTCCCAAAGGCAAGCCCGAAACGATGGTGTCGGCCGAGCCTTTCGGCGCGATCGCGTCAGCGGATATTGAGTAACGGACGATGCGATCATTGCTCTCAGCGAAGAGCGAGCCTTTGTACATGCCGATGCCCGTGCCGCCGTGGCCGCCGGTTTCAACCGTTTCGCCAAAGCGCTCTGTAACGTCGGCTTTTCCTGAGCCGCTCTTTTCCTGCAAGGCCACGAGGAAGCCGCCTTCATGAGGCTTGTCGTTGCCGAAGTACCGGCCAGACCAGGTGTTGATGTAAAGAACTCCGCTTGGCGCAGCTACCATGTGGCGAGCATGACCAATGCCATCAGCGAAAGTCGTCGCGCAAAAACCTGCGGGAAGCGCCAATCCGCTGTCGTCGTTTGGGCAGGCCTGGCTCGTAACTTCGGCAGCGAGGTGAGACGGCTTGTGAGCGTGGACCAGCGAAATCACCACGGCCATGACAACAAGCGCGACGATGACGGACAACAGAGTCTTGAACGGGTTGAACGATGGCATAAAAACCTCCGGAAGGCCGACGATGACAAATTACAATCTGCCGGGAAAGTTGAAAATATAACGACGGCGCGGTTATTGCAACTCGCGACGGCCACTCCTGTCAGAACCCAACGCCCAAAAAGCGCGAAAGACCGGCCACTACATCCGGGATTATAATGAGCCGCTATGGACAACAAACAAATTGCACGCATTTTGCGGGATACGGCGCAGTTGCTCGAAATTGATGGGGCGATTATTGGCCGCTACCGGAGTTATGAGAAGGCGGCCGAACTGATTGACAGTTTGCCCGAATCGGTCGAACAGTTGGTCAAGGAGCCGGAAAAGCTCGAAGAGCTGCCGGGAATCGGCCAGCGGATGGTCGAGCACCTGCAAGAAATCGTAAAGACCGGCGATTATTCGCTCCGGAAGAAGCTGCTGAAAAAATATCCCGCAACGATTCTGGACGTGCTGCAACTGCAATCACTGGGGCCAAAAAAAGTGGCGTTCCTGTGGTCGAATTTCAAGGCGGCCACGGTAGCGGATGTCGAGAGGCTCGCCAAAGAGCAAAAGCTGCGAGACGTGCCAGGGTTTGGCGAGAAGAGCGAACAAAATATTTTGAAAGCGGTAGAAGTTTTCAAGAAGTCCACGGGGAGGTTTCTGATCAGCACGGCCGAGGATGCGGCGCTGGCGATCGCGGAGCATATCAAGAAAGCGGGCAAAGCGGTGGACTCGGTCACGCCGGCGGGTTCGCTGCGGCGCGGGAAAGAAACCGTGGGCGATCTGGATTTGCTGGTGACGCTGGCGGATGGATTCACTTCACAGAAGCATGTGGACGCTCTTGCCGAGCACATTTTGAAATTTCCGGACATCGATCAGAAGCTGGCGCACGGAGAGAACAAAGTCAGCTTCACGCTGACGAATGGCTTGCAGGTGGACGTGCGCCTGTTGGAGAAGGAGAACTTCGGCGCGGCGCTAATGTATTTCACAGGGTCGAAAGAGCACAATGTGGCGTTGCGTGGGCGCGCGAATGACATGGGGCTTACGCTCAATGAATATGCGCTGGCGACGCTGAAGGGCGAAAAGCGCGTGAGCGGACGCACGGAAGAAGAAATCTACGCGAAGTTGAAGCTGGATTTTGTCCCGCCGGAGCTGCGCGAAAACACGGGCGAAATCGCTGCCGCGGAGCAGCACAAACTGCCGCACCTGCTGACGCTGAAGGACATCAAGGGAGATTTGCAAATGCACTCGACGGCGAGTGACGGCAAGAATTCGATTGAAGAAATGGCGGAAGCAGCGCGGAAGCTGGGGCACGAATACATCGCGATTACCGATCACTCGAAAGCGGTGACCGTGGCAAACGGGCTGGATGAAAAGCGCGCGGCAGCACACATCAAGAAGATTCACTCGCTGAGCGAGAAGGAGTTGGGAATCCGCGTCCTGGCGGGAGCGGAAGTGGACATCATGAAAGATGGCGAGCTGGATTATTCCGGGGAAATTCTGTCGCAGCTCGACGTGGTGGTTTGTTCGGTTCATTCCTACATGAACCTGGACCGAGCCGCGATGACCGAGCGGCTGCTGGCGGCCATCGAGAATTCCTATACGCAAATCATCGCGCATCCCACGGGGCGGCTGCTGCTGCGCCGCGACGCCTTCGACTATGACATGGAGAAAGTGCTCGACGCCTGTGCGAAACACGGTGTGGCCATGGAGTGCAACTCGTATCCCGACCGCCTGGATCTGAAAGACGTTTATCTGCGGATGTGCAAGGAGCGCGGCGTGAAAGTGGTCATCTCCACGGACGCCCACACAACCACAAATCTTGCATTCATCCGCTACGGTGTGACAATGGCGCGACGCGGCTGGCTGGAGAAAAAGAACGTCATCAACGCCTTGCCCTGCGACGAATTTCTGGCGGCATTACGACCCAAACCAGGAGCAGCCACCAGGAAGCATGCGGCAAGAGCCCACCGGTAGCCCGTCACAATTCGCAGAGCAAATCAGGAGCCCCCCAAGGGAGCGGAGACGTGCTCGTGAACGACAATCCAGCCTTTGGCGCGCTTTTCCAGCACCATCGTCCAGCGTGCATCGAGATGCGTGGTCGCGCCTTGCTTGCTGGTGATGTCCGCACCAAACGTAAACGCAGCCCAAGCAAACTTTCCGCTCGAATGCACGCGCAGATCGTCGTTTACCTTGAGCTTGAGGCTGCTGTTGGGCTCGAACAAAACCTTCGGCGCGCCCGCACGGTACTCGGCCCAATTGTTGTACTTCAGAGGGGCCAGGTCGAAGTAGGTTAAATCAGCATCCGTGGCGTAATATGGCTCGATCTTCGTAAGATCGAAAGTCTCCCAGGACGCGACAATCTTGGGGACAAGCGTGCGCAATTCCTGGTCAGTTTGTTGCCCACGTAATTGAGGTTGAGTGGCCAGGAAACTAGCAATTCCCAAGCCTGCCAGACAGAACGCGACCAAGAGTTTCTTCATAGCCTCTCCTTGCTTTGTAAGTTAAGTTTGGGATCCCCACGTCAGATTTTGCGGTTATGATAGGCCTCAGGGGCAGCGTCGGCAACCGGTATTGGTCGGATGGATGGAAACGGTGCGCTTGGGCCAAGGGAACATTTTGTTTCCTGACTGCGTACCTTCTGGCAGAACGCCTTATTTCGGAGGAACAACAGATGAAAGCACTATTGCGCACGGGGTACGCCTATCGCGTTGGAATCGCCTGCGTCGCCCTGGCGACGGCATCCCTTGTTGCACCCCAGATTCGTGCAGAGGAAATTACGAAGTCTTACACGGTGGCGGGACGAGCCAACGTGCACGTGGAAACCAATGACGGAAGTGTCCGTGTCACGTCCGGCGATTCGAAACAAGTGGAGTTCCGGGTCGAATATCAGGGCTACGAATTGGGCAGGAATCTTACCGTCGACTCCCGCCAGGACGGCGACAAAGTGGAGCTGATCGCCCGCATTACCGGACATTGGGGAATCAGCCTGGGCTGGGGCCACAACTCCCGAAAGCTGCACATCGAGGTGCGCATGCCGCAGCAGGCGGACTTGCAGGTCCATACGGGCGACGGCGCGGTGGAGGCGAGCGGTCTCAGCGGGAACTTGACCATAGACACGCGCGACGGCTCGGTAAAGGCCAGCGGGCTCAGCGGAACCGTTGATTTGCACACTGGGGACGGCAGCATCACGGTGGACACGCTGAAGGGCGACATCCGCCTGCGCACGGGAGACGGGGGCATTGAGGCCCGTGACCTGGACGGCAAGGTGGAGGCCGACTCCGGGGACGGGCACATCCGGATGACGGGAAGATTTGAGGCGTTGAACGTCAAGACGGGGGATGGAAGCGTGAATACGCAGGTATTGCCGGGCTCCAAGATGGCCACCAGTTGGACATTGCGCACCGGGGACGGCAGCGTGGACATTGCCCTTCCCGCGGATTTTCAGGCGGACATCAATGCCACGACCGGCGATGGGCACATCAGCCTGGGGGTTCCCGTGACCGTGGAGGGGACATTTAGCCGGTCGGAAATGCGCGGCAAGATGAACGGCGGAGGACAGACGCTGACGATCCACACAGGGGACGGGTCGATCCGGCTGACAAAGAGCTAGGTCCTGAGTCTGACCAGCGACTAAAACTAAGACAGGGCGCGCTTTCCAGCCTAGTACCAGTACAGTGGGTGCAGGAAATTTGTGTCAGCAAGTGTCCCTGTTCCGTTACTTCTTGTGGAAACCCTCGGAATCACAAATCATTGATAAGTAAGGATGTTAGGCCTTGGCGATAGAGTTGCTCCGTCTTGGGCAAGACCAGGAGATTGCCTTGATCGTCATCGTCTTGCTCGCCGCTATTCTGATGCTCGTGGGGATCACCGCCGTCAGCGCGCTGGACTTCACGGACGGGAAGCGCCGCTAGGGATAACCTCTCAGCAAGTTGCTCAGGTTCGGCGGGCTCCCCGAAGACAAGAAAAGGCATCTTTCCCCCCCTTTTTTACGTTTGGAACGTACAATTCCCTCCCTTGCCAGTAGGAGGTCAGCGCACCGCATGACTGTAAAAACAGCACACGGCCGTGGACTGCGCGTCATCGCGGCGTTCAAGCTTTTAAAGGCACTCGCACTGATCGCTGTGGGCGTGGGCGCGCTCCGGCTGCTTCACGAAGATGTGGCCTCGATTGCAGAACACTGGATCAACATGTTCCAGGTGGATCCCCGCAATCACTTCATTGATTTGTTACTCACAAAACTTGCGAATGTGGACGACCGCCGGTTGAAGGAGCTGAGCCTTGGTACGTTTGTTTATGCGGGGATTTTTCTCGTGGAAGGGGTGGGCCTGGCGCTCAAGAAACGCTGGGCGGAGTATTTCACGATCATTACGACCAGTTCCCTGCTGCCAATTGAAATCTATGAGCTTGTGCGGCGCGTGAGCGTCGGCCGGAGTCTGGCACTCGCGATCAATCTCGGCGTGGTTGCTTATCTGATCTTCGAGTTGCGGCGGTTTCCCAAACGAGGCCGCACTGAAAAAAGCTGATCTGCATTTTAGGCAAAAAAAAATGAGGCGGCGAATGTCGCTGGCCGCCTCAAGTTGAAATGATTCGCAAGCTGTTCGAACAGAACCGGACTGCTTTAGGGAATCGTAAGCGTGTTTCCTTCACGCACGATGGCTGCCGCTTCCCTTCCTTGGTAGCGGTAGATGACCACGAGGACTTTGTCTGCGCCGACGGCCGGATCGCCACCCAAGGCGCTGTTCGTTACGACGAAGCTGATTTGACCGTCGCGCATTCTGCTCCGTAGCACTTCTGTGACATTGACGGTGTTTGCCTGCCAGCCGTAATACGCACGAACGATGCGTAGGCCTTGGTAGTCATCGCGATCGCCATAATTGCCGGGGCGGTCATTTAAGTCGTCCCGGTCGCGGCGCACGTTGAATGTGGCCACTTCGATGAAGCCGCCTTCTTTAAAGTCGAATTCGCGCTCTTCGTTTCTGCGGTTTCTGGCCCAGATGCGCAGATGCTTTTCGGCGCCAACGGCGGGATCGCCGCCCATGGTTTGGTTGTTGACGGCCACGCGGCCATTTACGCCACCGCGGCCAACGAGGTCATTCACTATGCCTGTGACATCATTGTGCTGGCTCTTGGTGCCGTACTCGGCGCGGACGATTTGCCAATCGTTACCCTGCGCTCCCGCCGGCATGCTGAGAAAACTGATTCCCGCGGCCACGAAAAGCGCCGCAAGGACAAAAATCGCATAGCGAGTAGAAAGCTTCATTCGAAAGTCCTCCGTGGCGGAACGCCTCCGCCGTATTTCCTTCAATGTAAGCCAGAACGGGCACCGCGAAACGCGCAAAGGAGGCGTCATTGTCCTATTTGCTACACCCCATCACTTTTTCCGGTTGGGTTTTGGTTTCACATGCAGTTTCCCTCGGCGACTTGAATTTTTCGGTTTACCTGTCGCCATATTGATGACCTTAATTTGTGCTTTTCCATAGCGGTCCCAACCGTCGCATTGCTTGTCGAATTTCTTTAGGCATTTATGTTCTTCGCGCGTGACCGTGCAACCAACGGCTTTTTTCAGAATGTCATCTACTTTTTGAGAGTCCGGATAGGCTCTCTCCAGAGCCTCAATCATCTTTGATCGCTGATATACGTGGTCATGCTGCAATTTGGCCTTGCGTCTGCATTTTTGGAAAAGTTTTCCGGAAAGTTCAAAACAGGGCGAGGCCCCCTGTGATTGAAAGCGAGTTTTATATTTGGAGGATTCTGCTTCGGTGATTTTCCAGAGCAATACGTCTAGCAATTGTTGCCGATGGGTAGACAGTATTCCTCGTTTATTTTTGTTCGCCAGCAGCCATTTGATAAGCGTGAATGCACTGCGCTTGCGCGTCTTAGATTGCGGGTGAGGTTTGAACACTATTGCAAAAGCATACGGTAGCCATGAATGAGTCGGCAAGAGTTTCATTACGCGTTCGTGGTATGGATTCAAAATAACCCATGACCCTTTTTCCTCGTAGAATTTGCAAAACGGGGGCGGTTCCCTCATCATTAATGATTTGTTTGGGGCCGCAGCGCGCTTCCGCTGCTGTCATCCTTGATTTCTAATTGTTTTCAATTCTGATTTTCAGTCGGTCGGACCACTGGGAATTCTGACCGCGCGCTAAAGGAGCGGCATGGAAAAGCCAGCGAAAATCGCGCCCGCGAAGGGAAAACTGGGCATCTTGCTCCCAGGAATGGGCGCCGTGAGCACCACGTTTATGGCGGGAGTCGAGCTGATTCGCCGAAACAAAGCGAACCCTATCGGCTCGCTGACGCAGATGGGCACGGTCCGCCTGGGCAAGCGCACCGAAGGGCGTTCGCCGCTAATCAAGAAACTCGTGCCCCTGGCCGACACGAAGGATATCGTCTTCGGCGGGTGGGACATTTTTAAGGACAACGCGTACCAGGCCGCGGCGAAAGCCGGCGTGCTGAATCACGAACACCTCGCGCAGGTGAAGACATTTCTCTCCGGCATCAAGCCGATGAAGGCAGCGTTCGACCACGAGTACGTGAAAAGGCTGGATGGAAAGCACGTCAAGAAAGCGAAAAACAAATACGAGCTGGCGCTGCAGATTAAGGAAGACATCGCCAACTTCAAGAAAGAGCGGAGAGTTTCGCGGCTGGTGACCTGCTGGTG
>Ga0075426_10002094_pt1 | contig 14332 bp, 12 predicted proteins | sample SoiMethybrSBSTD5_FD_75304 | JGI IMG/M metagenome (GOLD analysis project Ga0075426, IMG submission 75304) | Bulk soil microbial communities from a Populus tree surrounding site in Tennessee, USA - Soil MetaG P. TD hybrid SBSTD5 | ecosystem: Environmental > Terrestrial > Soil > Tree plantation... | reverse complement strand
GATAGTGTCGAGGTTCGAGGTGAGCAGGAGAGTGTTGGCGCCCAGACGGGCGGACATGACGGCGGCCTCAGTCCCTGCGTGCCCCGCGCCTACGACAACGACGTCATGGTCGAAAGACATGCGACAATAATAGACGCCTAGGCGCCGAGACGCCTAGCGGGCTCTAGCGGCTAGGTTGGAGGGGTCTCCCGGCGCTAGCGCTGATTTTTCGCAGCAAGCCGAACAACGTCTTACCCGTTTCCGTGGCCACGGCTTCGAGGCGCCCAAACTCGGCTGGCTCGAGGTACCCCAGCTCTCGGGCGAGACCCAAAGCCGTTTCCACCTCTGCGAGCGATGCGTTGGCGGTGTCGAGGAACCTGCGGTACTCTCTGGTCCCTCGTCGAGAACTGCCCTCTGCGATGTTCAACACGACACCATACGCGGCGCGCCGGAGCTGATCCGCGAGTCGGGCTTGCTCGTAGTCGGGGAACCGCAAAGCGGCTTTCGCGCACTCCACCGCGAGTCGTTGAGCGTGCTGCCAGGCTTTCAAAGTCCGATAGGGGGCCATGGACGGAGTTTAGAAGGCGGAACACCCGATGCGTCATCGAAAGATTGCGGGGAGTGTTGTTCTACTGCCTGCTGCTACTTCCCGATCACCGCTAGGCGTCTCGGCGTCTAGGCGTCTGACTAGGCGTCTGACTCGCCGTCTATGCCCTGACCCATCGAACTAGCTCTCTCAGATTCGGCCGTTTGCCGGTCATCAGGATTCCGACGCGGTATATCCTTGCCGCAATCCACGTGACTCCCACGATCGACACGACCAGGATCGCGAGCGACAGCGCGATCTCGTACCCCGGGATATTCCCCGCCGCCCATCGCACTGGCATGGCGATCGGTGCGCTGAGCGGCACGAGCGACAGGGTGATGGCCAGGGTCGAGTTCGGATCGTTCAGCAGCGCGAACATGCTGACGAACGACAGCACGAGCAGCCACGCCACCGGCTGCTGGGCCTGCCGCGCCTCCTGCTCCGTGGACGAGATGGCGCCAACGGCGGCGAACATGGCCGAGTACAGGAAAAAGCCGCCAAGAAAGTACGCCATGAAGATCGCGAGCGTCCCGCCGCTCACGTGCGGGACCTGGAAGATTTCCTCGCCGTTGGCGGCATCGCTACCCGCGAGCGGGCTCGCGTGCCGCGCGAGGAGCAGCCGCCCACCCACCCCCCAGATCAGGAACTGGAGGATCGAGACCGCACCCACGCCCACTACTTTGCCCACCATCAGCTCGAAGGGCCGTACGGAAGAGACCAGCACCTCCACGATCCGCGTCGTCTTCTCCTCGAGCACCGAGCTCATGACGTTGATGCCGTAGAGGAGGATCGCCGTGTACAGAATGATTCCCATGAAATAGGCCAACGAGAACGATTGCTCGCCGGTCTGGGCCGTAGCGCCACCGCGCGCGATCGGATGGGTCGCGAGGTGCAGGGGGACGCGGGCTTCCGCCACGATCCGGGGATCCACACCGGCGCGTTCGAGCCGCGCTGTGCTCACCGCATCCCCGACGACGTGCCGAAGCGTTCCGACGGTCGCGAGACCCGAGACGTTCGACCCGCGGTATTCGGCCTTCCCCGAGTCGACCGTCGCGTCGGTCAGGATCAGGAATCCGCTGAGCCGCTTTTCCTCCACTTCCGTTGTGAGCGAATCCAGGACCTGACCGCCGGCTCGAACGAGCACCGCATCAAAGGCGCGCGTCGCATTGAGCGAGTCGGTGATCCGGCGGCCCAACGGACCGGCAGTGCCATCCACCACGACGATTTGCCTCACCCCGCCCCCCCGGGCGAGCACGCTGGGAAGCACGAATACCGCGCCGAAGAACAGCGGCCCCACGAGCGCCATGATCCAGAACCAGCGGCGCCGCACGCGCTCGACGAACTCTCGTCGCACCACCGCCCAGATCTTACGCATGGGGCTCTCGACCCTCCGCGTTGCGGGCATCCGGACCGACCAGGTCGATGAAGATCTTGTGGAGCGATGCTTCCTGAAGCTCGAAGCGCGAGAGACGGGCGCCCGAAGCCACCAGCTCGGAGAGAATCCGCTGCGCGTCGGCGCCCGGCGCGAGCTCGAGCTCCGCATACTGCCCGTAGTTGTCGACCTTGTTCACCAGCGTCTTGTCGGCGAACACGCGGGCGGACCCGCCCGCGTTGCCGTCAAACCCGATCACCAGGTGGTGTCCGCCATGCGTACGCTTGATCTCGCCGAGCGGGCCGTCCACCAGCTTGCGCCCGTGGGCGATGATGCAGAGCTGGTCGCACAGCTTTTCGGCCTGCTCCATGATGTGGGTCGAGAACAGGATCGTCTTGCCGCGCCGGTGCAGGTCGAGCACGATGTCCTTCATCGCCTGGGTGTTCACGGGATCGAGCCCCGAGAAGGGCTCGTCGAGGACCACCAGGTCCGGGTTGTGCAGGATGGTCGAGATGAACTGCACCTTCTGCTGCATGCCCTTGGACAGCTCGTCGATGGGGCGGGGCGCCCACTGCGCGAGGCCCAGGCGCTCGAGCCATTCACCGGCGCGATCCCGGGCCTGGCGCCGATCCATCCCCTTCATTTCGCCTAAGAACACCAGCACATCGAGCACGCGCATCTTGCGGTAGAGGCCACGCTCCTCCGGCAGGTAACCGATCCGCTCGGCGTGCGCCCGGCCTCCCGAGGGCTGCCCGAACAACCGCACCGTGCCGTCGTCCGGCTGCAGGATGTCCATGATCATACGGATCGTGGTCGTCTTGCCGGCGCCGTTCGGGCCAAGCAGGCCGTACACGACGCCCGTGGGGACCGAGAGCGAGAGCTGGTCGACGGCGGTGTGGCCGGCGAAGCGCTTGCTGACCCGGTCGAGGACGAGCGGGGTAGGGGACGTCATCAGGACGAGGCTAATCTAGCCCCGTCCGGCCTTCATCGCGTCCGTCAAGGCGTTCCACGGAAGGAGGGCGCACTTGATGCGCACCGGGAACTTGGAGACGCCCGCCAGCGCGCGCAGATCGCCCAGCGCCTTGTCACGGGCGGCGCCGTCGTCGCCCTGCATCATCGCGCTCATCCGCTCGGCGAGGGCGATCGCCTGGGGGACCGTGCGCTCCTTGAGCAGCTGCGTCATCATCGACGCGGACGCCTGACTGATGGAGCAGCCCCGCCCCACGAACCGCGCTTCCTTTATGACGTCGTGGTCTACACGGAGCTGCAGGTCGATTTCGTCTCCGCAGAGGGGATTGTTCAGCGAAACGGAGTGGGTCGCATCCTCGAGCGTCCCTTTGTTCCGAGGGCGCCGGTAGTGGTCGAGGATCAGCTCCTGGTAGAGGGCGGTGAGCTGCGGCTCAGGCCGGGACGTATCCAAAGAGGGCTCCGGCCTTGACCAGCGCACCGGCGAGGGCGTCGACATCGTCCGGTCCGTTGTACACGTAGAACGACGCGCGCGCCGTGGCGGCGACGTTCAACCGTCGCATCAGTGGCTGCGTACAATGGTGTCCCGCGCGGATGCAGATCCCGTCCTGGTCGAGAATCGTGGCGATGTCGTGAGGGTGGATGTCGCCGTACGTGAACGAGACGACGCCGGCACGGTGGCTTCCCGCGCCCGGGCGGGGGCCATACACGGTCACGCCCTCGATCTGGGTGAGGCGTTCGATCGCCGTCGCCGCGAGCGCCTGCTCGTGCTCGGCGATGCGATCGCGTCCGATGCGCTCGAGATAACCGATCGCCGCGGCGAGCCCTACCGCCCCCTCCACGTTCGGCGTGCCCGCCTCGAACTTGTGCGGGATCTTGTTGTACGTGGAGTGGTCGTCCCAGACGCGGGAGATCATCTCGCCGCCGCCGTGGTACGGTGGCATCGCGTCCAGCAGGTCGGGCTTGGCGACCAGCGCGCCCGAACCCATCGGCCCGAGCATCTTGTGCCCCGACAACGCGTAGAAGTCGCAATCGAGCGCCTGCAGGTCGACTTTCACGTGTGGCGTCGACTGCGCGCCATCCACCACCACCACCGCGCCGACCGCGTGCGCGAGCTTCGCGATCTGTGCCGCCGGATTCACGGTGCCGAGGGCGTTCGACACGTAGGGGAATGCGACGATCTTCGGCCGGCGCTCGAGCGCCCGCCCGAAATCGGAGAGGTCGATCCGTCCGTCTTCGGTGATGTCCACCATGCGCAGCGTGGCGCCCTTCTCCTGACATAGGATCTGCCACGGCACCAGGTTCGAATGATGGTCCATCCCGGTGACGACCACTGAGTCCCCGGACACCAGCGCGGCGCGCCCGTAGGACCCAGCCACAAGGTTGATCGCCTCCGTCGTGCCTCGGGTGAACACCACACCCTCCGGGCTCCAGGCGTTGACGAACGCCGCGACCGTTTCGCGCGCCGCCTCGTACGCCTCGGTGGCACGGATGGCGAGTCCATACGCCCCGCGATGGACATTCGCGTTGGTGGTGCGGTAGTACTCGACGATCGCGTCGAGCACCGCCTGCGGCTTCTGCGTGGTCGCCGCGTTGTCGAGATAGACCAGCCGGTGGCCGTTCTCCCGCTGTGCCAGGAGCGGGAAGTCCCCGCGGATCCGAGCGAAGTCGAGCATCAGGCCCCCGCCCCTGTCTCCCCCGAGAGCCGCTCTCGCACCAGCCGATCGAGCCGGGCCCGCACATCCGGATGCCGCATGCGATCCAGGATCTCCGCACCGAATCCATACGTGAGGATGCTCCGTGCCGCCTCGAGCGAAAGCCCGCGGCTCCGGAGGTAGTACAACTGGGTCTGGTCGATCGGACCGACCGTGGATCCGTGCGTGCACTTCACGTCGTCTGCGTAGATCTCGAGCTGCGGCTGGCTGTCGGCGCGCGCTTCGGTCGACAGCAGGAGGTTGTTGTTGGTCTGCTTCGAGTCCGTTCGCTGGGCACCCGGGCGCACGATGATGCGTCCGTTGAAGACGCCGTGCGCCCGCTCAGCCAGCACGCCGTTGAAGAACTCGTGGCTGGCGCAATGCGGCTGCGCGTGGTCGATCACGGTGTGGTGATCCGCGTGCTGCGCGCCGCCCAAGAGGTACAGGCCGTTGAGAATCAGCTCGGCGCCGGCGCCGTCGAGGACGGTGGTGACGTCATGCCGGGCGAGCGCCGCACCCACCGAAATGAGATGGAGTGCTAGATAACTGTCGCGTTCCTGTCGTGAATGTGTCGTCGCGACCTGGATGCCCTTCGGACCTTCGCGCTGCACCCGGAACAGCTCGAGACGCGCGCCGTTTCCCACGACGGCTTCCGTGACGGCGTTCGTCCAGTACACGCCGCCGCCGAAGGCGGCGTAGCTCTCGACGACGGTGGCCTGCGCGTTGGAGTCGAGAACGATCAGGGTTCGCGGGTGTGCGACGGTCGGGCCGGGCCCGCCGGTGCCGCCCACGCTCGTCGCCACGTAGACCACCTCGAGTGGCCGATCGAGCACCACACCGGCGGATATGTGCACGAACGCTCCATCCGCGAGGAAGGCGGTATTGAGCGCCGTGAATGTACTCTGCTGCCAGGGCGCGTGACGCGCGAGGTGCGCCCGCACCGCGTCACCGACGGAGCCGGACCCCGACGCCAGCACAGCGGCGAGACTCCCGATGCGGACCCCTCGAAGCAAATCCGTTGCCGTGGAGAGCTCGGGAACGTAGCGGCCGTCCACAAAGACCACGCGCGGGCCCGTACCGACGCACAACTGCTCGATGTCTGCGGGAGCAGGGAGCGGAGAGCGAGGCGTATGCGCGAGCGTGAACGCGGCGTCGGCGATCGGCGCGACGCTGGTGAAGCGCCACTCCTCCTGCTTCATGGTGGGGAAGCCCAGCTCGACGAACCGCGCGATCGCGCCTTCGCGGATCTCCTTGAGCCACGCCGGCGCGGATCCGGCGCCGTTACCCGAGAACGCCCTGAACTCCGCGAGATAGCGGTCGGCGACGGCGGTCATCCCACGGCCACCTCTTCGCGCAGCCAGTCGTATCCCTTTTCCTCGAGCTCGAGCGCCAACTCCTTGCCGCCGGACTTGACGATTCGACCGCCCGCCAGGACGTGCACCACATCGGGCTGGATGTGCGTGAGGATCCGGTAGTAGTGCGTGACGAGTACGGTGGCATTGTCGGGCCGGCGCAGCTTGTCGACGGTCTGCGCCACCGTCTTAACCGCGTCGATGTCGAGCCCGGAATCGGTCTCGTCCAGGATCGCGAGCTTGGGGTCGAGCACCGCGAGCTGGAGAATCTCGTTGCGCTTCTTTTCTCCTCCCGAGAAGCCTTCGTTCACCGGACGATTCAGGTAGCTCGAGTCCCAGCCGATCACCTTCAGCTTCTCCTCGAGCGCGTCCATGAATTCGACCGGCCCCAGCTCCTCGACGCCCTTATGCTTCCGCATCGCATTCACCGCGGCGCGCAGGAAGTAGGCGTTCGTGATACCGCGGATCGCCACGGGGTACTGAAACGCGAGGAACACCCCCTCGCGCGCGCGCGCCTCGGGAGCCATCGAGAGCAGGTCCGTACCCTCGTAGAGCACCTGGCCAGCGGTGACGACATAGGCTGGATGCCCGGCGAGCACCTGGGCCAGGGTGCTCTTCCCGGAGCCGTTCGGCCCCATGATCGCGTGCACCTCGCCGGCGCGCACCGTCAGGTCGACGCCCTTGAGGATCTCTTTGCCTTCGACGGTGGCGTGAAGGTCCCTGACTTCGAGCAACACCTTTCCCGTTTCCCGTTTCCCCTTCCCCGTCATCCCACGCTCCCCTCGAGACTGATGCCAAGCAGCCGTTGCGCCTCGACCGCGAACTCCATCGGGAGCTCTTTGAAGACTTCCTTACAGAAACCGTTCACGATCATCGAGACGGCATCCTCCGCGGAGATCCCACGCTGCTTCGCGTAAAAGATCTGATCCTCTCCGATCTTCGACGTGGACGCCTCGTGCTCCATGATGGCGGTGCTGTTGCGCACGTCGATGTATGGGAACGTGTGCGCGCCGCACTTGTCGCCGATCAACATCGAATCGCACTGCGAGTAGTTTCGGGCGGACTCCGCGCCCTTGAGGATCTTTACGAGGCCGCGATACGTGTTCTGACCGCGACCCGCCGAGATGCCCTTCGACACGATGGTGGAGCGGGTGTTCTTGCCCATGTGGATCATCTTGGTGCCGGTGTCCGCCTGCTGCCGATTGTTCGTCACCGCCACCGAGTAGAACTCGCCGATCGAATCGTCACCCTGGAGGATGCAGCCCGGATACTTCCAGGTGATGGCCGAGCCGGTCTCGACCTGCGTCCAGGAGATCTTCGACGCCCGGCCGCGACACGCGCCGCGCTTCGTGACGAAGTTGTAGATCCCGCCACGACCTTCCTCGTCGCCCGGGTACCAGTTCTGGATGGTCGAGTACTTGATGGTCGCATGGTCCAGCGCCACGAGCTCCACCACCGCCGCGTGCAGCTGGTTTTGGTCGCGCACCGGGGCCGAGCACCCCTCGAGGTAGCTGACGTAGCTCCCCTCGTCGGCGATGATCAGGGTGCGCTCGAACTGCCCGGTCGATTCGGCGTTGATCCGGAAGTAGGTCGACAGCTCGAGCGGACAGCGCACCCCCTTCGGCACGTAGACGAACGAGCCGTCCGTGAACACCGCCGAGTTGAGCGCGGCGAAAAAGTTGTCGTTGTAGGGCACCACGGAGCCGACGTACTCCCGCACCAGCTCGGGGTATTCGCGGATTGCCTCTGAGATGGCGCAGAAGATCACGCCGTGCTTCTTGAGCTCCTCGCGGAACGTGGTGGCGACCGACACGGAGTCGAACACGGCATCGACCGCCACGCCCGCAAGCCGCTTCCGCTCCTCGATCGGGATGCCGAGCTTCTCGAACGTCTCGAGCAGCTTGGGGTCGACCTGATCGAGGCTGTCCAGCGTGGGCCGCCGCTTGGGAGCCGCGTAATAGCTGATTGCCTGGTAGTCGATCGGTCCGTACCGCACGTTCGCCCAGTGCGGCTCGGGCATCTTCAGCCAGTTGCGGTAGGCCCGGAGGCGCCATTCGAGCATCCAGGCCGGCTCGCCCTTCTTCTCCGAAATGAGCCGGATGACGTCTTCGTTCAACCCGGGCGGAACGACTTCCGCCTCGATGTCGGTGACGAAGCCGTATTTGTACGGCTGGAGGACCTGGGCTTCGATGCCGCTGCTCATTGAGAGTCCCGAAGTCCTTTGTGCGTCTGAAGTTGCAATGAAGTTGCCATGGCGAATCCGAATCCTAAGGGAATTACTCGGGATTGTCAAACCCGGTATTCGGTTTCCGGTGTTCGGTGTCCGGGGTGGCATTCACCGGAAACCGGGCACCGGAAACCCGACACGTTTCAGTAAATATCCCGATTCACCTCTCTCACCAGCCTCTCGTAGTCCTCCGGCGTGTTCAGATCGTCGATCACCGCCGGATCGTCTACGGGCACCGTGGCGAGCTCCGACTCGTGCGCCAACAGCACCGCCCGGGCCCCGTGGCGGGTTGCGGCAAGGCTCTCGGACAGCTCGGCGAAGAGGGTCCGGTCCCAGAGCACTGGATGGCCGCGCCGCTCGGCGAAGGAAGGGACCACGGCCGGGGCGGGAGAGAGGCGGTAGCGCTCGAGCAGACGTTCGATGGTGCCGACGCGGACGTGGGGGAGGTCCACCGGCCACGCCAGGACTGCAGAGGGGCGGACCGGCTCGAGCGTGGTGAGCGCGGCTCGGAGCGAGCCAATCTCGCCCGCGCCGACATCGGCCTGCTCGACGATCACGCACTCGTGGGTGGCCAGGGACGGCCGGATGCGAGGCGCATCGGGGCCGAGCACGACCAGGCGGGGTTTCATGTCGAGCGCTTCCAGGGCTTCGAGGATCCGAACCACGAACGGCACCCCCCGGAAGTCCAGCAGCGCCTTGGACCTACCCATCCGCTCGGAGGCCCCCGCCGCGAGCACCACGCCGGCGACACTCATACCGCTACGTTACCGCGAGTTGCACGCCGCCGCCAAACCCCCAAATTGGCGGCCCATGGCCGTACGTCACATTCGCCAGCTGGGCGATCCGATCCTGCGGGTCCGCTGCGAGCGGGTCCAGAACCCCAAGTCGGCCGCGACGCGCCTGGTCGCGGACGATTTGCGCGACTCGCTCGCGGTCGCCAGGAAGAAATACAAGATGGGCCGGGCGCTCGCGGCCCCGCAGATCGGCGCTCCGGTCCGCATTGTGTTCGTACAGATGGACAAGCAGCGCTGGACCATGATCAACCCCGAGATCACGGATGTCGGACCGGATGATTTTCTGGTCTGGGACGATTGCTTCTCCTTCCCGGAGCTGCTGGTCCGGGTCACGCGGGCTCACAAAGTGACCGTGAGCTACACGGACCTGAAGGGCAAACAGCATACAATGGAAGCGGACGGACCGATGGCCGAGCTGTTGCAGCACGAGATCGACCATTTGGACGGTATTCTCGCGCTCGATCGACCGAGCGGGGTGGACCCGTTCGCGTTTCGCGTGGAATGGGAGAAGGTGCACCAGCCGGAGGAGCGCTACGGCTCACCCAAGCCCCGGGAGGTGTAGAGGAAGCTGCGCCAAGTTAAATTGACCGGAGACAGGGGTGCCCGCCGCAGGTGGTGGGCTGAGATCACACCCTTTGAACCTGATCCGGCTCGCACCGGCGAAGGGAGTCCCGTATGACCTGCCTCACACAGATGCATTTCGCCCGCCAGGGTACCGTCACCGATCAGATGCGCCGCGTCGCCGACCGGGAAGAGCTCCCGGTCGAGACGATTCGCACCGAGGTCGCCCGGGGGCGACTCATCATTCCGGCGAACGTGAATCACCTCGCGAAGCGCCTCGATCCGATGGCGATCGGCAAGGTGTCGCGCGTCAAGATCAACGCCAACATCGGCAACTCGGCGGTCGAGTCGAACATCGACGAGGAGCTCGAGAAGCTGCATCACGCCGTCCACTACGGCGCGGATACGGTGATGGACCTCTCCACGGGGGGCGACATCGACGCGATCCGCCAGGCGATCCTCGATGCCTCTCCGGTGCCGATCGGCACCGTGCCCATCTATCAGGCTGTGACGGATGTGAAACGGGTCGAAGACCTCACCGCCGACGACCTGCTCGACATGGTCGAGCACCAGGCGCAGCAGGGAGTCGACTACGTGACGGTGCATTGCGGGATTCTCCGCGAGTACGTTGGACTCGCACTCGGCCGCGTGACCGGGATCGTATCGCGGGGCGGCTCGCTGCACGCGTACTGGATGATGCACCACAACCAGCAGAACCCGTTCTATACGCATTTCGATCGCATCCTCGAGATCGCGCGAACGTACGACGTCACCCTCTCCCTCGGCGACGCGCTCCGGCCCGGCTCGCTCGCCGACGCGAACGACCGCGCGCAATTCGCAGAGCTCGAGACGCTCGGCGAGCTCACGACGCGGGCGTGGGCGCAGGACGTGCAGGTGATGATCGAAGGGCCGGGCCACATCCCGATGCACCTGATCGAGGAGAATGTCCGGAAGGAGAAGCAGATCTGTCATGAAGCGCCCTTCTACACGCTCGGGCCGCTCGTGACGGATATCGCGCCGGGCTACGACCACATCACATCGGCGATCGGCGCGGCCATGATCGGATGGTACGGGGCGGACATGCTGTGCTATGTGACGCGCAAAGAGCACTTGGGTCTGCCGAACGCCGAAGAAGTGCGGGAGGGCGTGATCGCCTACAAGATCGCCGCGCACGCGGCCGACGTGGCGCGCGGGCGGTCCGGAGCACGCGACCGTGACGACGCCCTGTCGCGCGCGCGCTATGCGTTCGACTGGAACGAGCAGTTCCGTTTGTCGCTCGACCCCGCGCGCGCGCGCGAGCTGCACGACGAATCGCTGCCGGCCGAATACTTCAAGAGCGCGGAGTTCTGCGCGATGTGCGGGCCGAAGTTCTGCTCGATGCACATCACGCGGGAAATCGAGCGGAAGCTCGGCACGAGGGACGCGGTGCCGACGGTCTGACATGGCGTCACCCACCGTACTGAAGTTCGGGGGCACGTCGGTGAAGGATGCGGCCGCGTTCGAGCGCGTGGGAGCCATTGTCCGCTCGCACGGCGGCGCCCACCCGGTGGTGGTGGTCTCCGCCATGAGCGGCATGACCGACGCATTGCTCGGGGCCGGGGCCGCCGCAGCGGGCGACCCGACCGCGGCACGGGCCGGCCTCGAGCCCCTCCTCGAGCGTCACCGCGAGGTGGCCCGGCGCCTTCTCTCCCCCGGCGCCGCAGTCGGGTGGTGTCGCGAGCTCGAAGGCGAGGCGCGCACGCTCACCGCCCTCGTGGAGCGCATCGCACGGGACGCGGGAGCGGACGGCGCGCTTCAGGACGAGCTCGCCGCCTATGGAGAGCGTCTCGCCGCCTCCCTGCTCTCAGCCGTCCTCGAGGCGCGCGGCTTCCGGGCCCGTTACGTCGATTCCCGCCGGTGCATCGTGACGACCGATGAACATCCGGGCGCGGTTCCGTTGCTGCCCGAGACTCGGACGCGGACGGAAGGGGAGATCGGCCCCGTGCTGAGTCGCGGCGAGATGCCGGTACTGGGGGGATACATCGCGGCCGCTGCCGACGGCGTGACCACCACTCTCGGGCGGGGTGGCTCGGACTATTCGGCGACGCTGATCGGCGCCGCCCTGGGGGCCGCGGAGATCCAGATCTGGACCGACGTGAGCGGCGTGCTCACGGCCGACCCTCGGACTGTACGCGGCGCGCGGACGATCCCCCGCCTGTCGTACGCCGAAGCGGCCGAGCTCGCATTCTTCGGCGCCAAGGTGCTCCACCCGAGGACCATTCAGCCCGCGAGGGACGGGCGGATCCCCGTGCGGATCTGCAATTCCCACGCTCCCGACGACCCGGGGACGCTCGTCACCGCCGAGGCAGACATCTGGCCCGAAACGGTGAAAGCCATCGCCCACAAGCAGGGGATCACGATTATCCAGGTCGCCTCGGCGCGGAAGCTCGGCGCGCACGGTTTCCTGCGAGCGCTATTCGACGTCTTCGACCGCCACGGCACCGCGGTCGACGTCGTGGCTACGTCCGAAGTAAGCGTATCGCTTTCAGTGGAAGAGACGGCGGCGCTTCCGCAGATCGTCGCGGACCTGCGTCGCCTGGGAGACGTGCAGGTGGAGCCGCATCGGTCGGTGGTCTGCATCGTGGGGGAGGGGTTACGCGGCACGCCGGGAATAGCGGCACGGGTGTTCGAGGCGATCCGCGACATCAACGTCGTACTCGTCTCGCAAGGCGCCTCGCAGGTGAACCTGACGTTCATGGTGGAGGACGCGGAGGTCGGCGAGGTCGTCAACCGGCTGCATGCCGCGCTGCTGCAGCGCGACGGCGCCGGCGCTACCGTCGCGACGCCGGCCGCCCGCCCGCGGGCCGGAGCGCCACCGGACGTGTTCACACTCGCGCGACAGCTCATCGATATCCCGTCGATCTCGGGGGAAGAGGCCGGCCTCGCGCGCTTCCTGGCGGACTACCTGGCTGCCCTGGGGTACCGCGTGGCCCTCGCCGACGCAGCCCCGGGACGGCCGAATCTGTTCGCGACGACCGGCGCCGAACCGCGAGTCGTGTTGTGTACGCATCTCGACACCGTCCCGCCGTTCATCGGTTCTCACGACGACGGGGAGTCCATCTCCGGGCGTGGGGCCTGCGATTCCAAGGGCATCCTTGCCGCGCAGATCGCCGCCGCTGAGCGCCTCCGAGCGGACGGACTCGCTGAGGTCGGCCTCCTGTACGTGGTCGATGAAGAGATGGGGAGTCTGGGCGCCCGGGCGGCGAACGCGCATCCGCGCGCCCGCGAGTGCCGCTATGTCGTCGTGGGCGAGCCCACCGACAACAAGCTTGCCGTCGGGTGCAAGGGTTCGTTGCGGCTGGCGCTTCGCACCAGCGGCACCGGCGGCCACTCGGCGTACCCTGAGCGTGGCACGTCGGCGATCGACGCGCTCCTGCCCGTTCTCACCGACCTCCGAGGGGTCTCCTGGCCGGTCGACTCGTTCTTCGGCGACACCACGGTCAATATCGGCGTCGTCGCGGGCGGCACGCGGTCGAACGTCCTCGCCACCGACGCGCGGGCCGACCTCCACTTTCGTCTCGTCACCGACGTCGAGGCGGTCCGGCAGCCGCTCGAGGAGACCGTGGCCGGACGGGCAGAGATCGAGTATTTGAGCGTCACGCCGCCGGTGCGGCTCATGGCGCTGCCCGGCTTCGAGCAGTGCGTCGTCGGGTTCACCACCGATACCGCGCACCTCGGTCATTGGGGCACACCCCTCCTGCTGGGCCCCGGCTCCATTCTCGAGGCACACACCGCACACGAGCGAATCGCGAAGGCCGAGCTCTCGCGGGGCGTGGACCTGTACGTCAGACTGGTCCGGTCCCTGCTCGCCGGACTCGGCGCCGACCGGCAAGGCGCCCTCGCCGGAGCGCGCGAGTGAAGGTGGCGGTGTTCGGCCGGGGCGGCATGGGCCGCCTGCTGGCGGAGCGCGCCCGCGCCGCCGGATACGAGCTGGGGCGGGTGTTCGACTCCCGGGACGCCGGCCGGGACGAGGGCGACTTGGCGACGCTGCTCCGTGGCCACGACGTCGCCATCGACTTCTCGACGGCCGATGCCGTGCAGCCTCATGCCACCGCTTGCGTTCGCGCCCGCGTACCCCTCGTGGAGGGGACGACCGGCTGGCAAGACCGAGAGCCCGAGGTGCGGACCGCGGTGACCGCGGGCGGGGGCGCGATGGTGTACGGCGCGAACTTCTCGGTCGGGGCGAACCTGTTCTATCGCATCGTGACCGAGGCGGCGTCCCTGTTCCACGCGTTCGCGCAATACGATCCATTCATCGAGGAGGCCCACCATGCGCGGAAGCGGGACCAGCCTTCAGGCACCGCGATCCGCCTCCGGGACATCGTCACCCGCGGGGCTGGCCGGCCGATCTCCGTCACGAGCACGCGCGCCGGTCACATTCCCGGCACCCACCGGGTCGGCTTCGACTCCGAGGACGATCAAGTCCTGCTCGAGCACCGCGCGCGGTCGCGCGAGGGATTTGCCGCCGGTGCGCTCCTCGCGGCGTCCTGGATCTCCGGGCGACGCGGCGTGTTCACCTTCGACGAAGTCGTGAACGACCTTCTCGCGAGCGCGCGGCGCTGAGCCGCCGCCAGGAAGGAGCACCATCGTGCGAGTAGACTGGCTGCGCGGCTGCGCCACCGCCCTGGTCACCCCATTCGGAGCGGGCGGCGCGATGGACGAAGGCCGCCTGCGGGCGCTCGTCGAGCGCCAGATCTCGGGCGGCGTGAGCGTGCTCGTGCCGTGCGGCACGACCGGCGAGAGCGCGACCCTGGGCGCGGAC
>Ga0075426_10002091_pt1 | contig 14338 bp, 9 predicted proteins | sample SoiMethybrSBSTD5_FD_75304 | JGI IMG/M metagenome (GOLD analysis project Ga0075426, IMG submission 75304) | Bulk soil microbial communities from a Populus tree surrounding site in Tennessee, USA - Soil MetaG P. TD hybrid SBSTD5 | ecosystem: Environmental > Terrestrial > Soil > Tree plantation... | reverse complement strand
ACGAAGATGATCGCCGGCATGATCTGAAACGCGAACACGACGCCGAGACTCGAGTGCTGCTTGCCGATCTCACCAAACACGAATTCAGAGCCGGCATAGGAGAAGCCGAGAATCTTTGTGACCGTGGCACCAAGCCAGCGGAAGATCGTCTGCCCGACGGGCACGCGGAGCACGAAGATCGCGAAGAGGAGCTGCAGGCCGACACCCCATGCGACAACCCGCCGGCTGATCGCACGCCGGTTACGCGAGAACGCGACACCGATGCCGAGGATCAGAATGAGACCGAAAACTCCCGTGAGTCGGGCGCCGAATGAACGAGTGGTCGCGGCCACCGGCGCTACGGGCTGCGCTACCTGAGCCTTAGTGGTGTCCTGGGTGGCGTGCTGTGTGGTGTCCTGGGTGAAGGCGTGGATTGTCGCACCGATCGCCCGGTTCATGTAGCGCGGCAGGGTGAACACGATCCCTGCGCAGATGCACGTCGCTGCGAACGCCCAGGTGAACCGGCGCCATGAGGTCACGGAGCTCCCCCCCCCCTTCCCCCGAGTTCGTCGAGCTCGCTCTGCACACGGGACACCAGTGCGACTTTCTCGTACTCCGGCAGAAACGCACTCTCGCAGGCGTTCAACACCACGCGCTGCAGCTCGTCGGGCGAGAGGCCCAACACGGCATGCGCCAGGAAATACTCATCGGTCAGGCTGATCCCGTCGGTCAGCGGTCCGTCGGTGTTCAACGTGACCACGACGCCCTGCTGGAAATAGCGCTTGAAGGGATGCTCCGCCACCGATGGGACCACGTGCGTGTGCACGTTGCTCGTGAGACACATCTCGAGCGGAATCTTGCGCGCCACGACTTCCTCGAGCAGCGCCGGGTCCTCGGCGAGGCGCGTGCCGTGACCGATGCGCTGCGCGCCCACGTCATGCAGGGCCTGATGAATGGAATGGGGCCCGTCGCCCTCCCCGGCGTGGCAGGTACAGGCCATGCCGTGCCCGGCCGCATACTCGAATGCCGTGCGGTGCGCGCTGGCCGGATGCCCCCGCTCCGCGCCGGCGAGGTCGAATGCCGTGACACCGGCCGATCGATACTCCGCCGCCACCCGCGCGAGCTCCAGCGATTCGGCGGGCGGCCTGGTGCGCATGGCGCAGACAATCAGCCCGACCTTGGTCCCGGTCTCCGTCATCGCTCTCCGGATTCCGGCGAGCGGCGCCTCGATCGCCTCGGCGAGCGTGAGCGCGGGACGATGCAGCAGCGGCGAGTACCGCACCTCGACGTAGCGGACGTTCTCGGCGGCCTTGTCGATCACGAATTCGTAGGCGACGCGCTCGAGTGCGGCGGCCGTCTGGAGAACGGACAATGTGATCTGATACTTCTCGAGGTACTCCTCGAGGTTCTTGGCGTCGCGCACCAACATCGCCTTGGCCAGCGCCTCCGGCGTATCGGCCGGAAGGCCGATACCCTGCTGGCGCGCCAGCTCGAGCATCGTAGCGGGCCGGAGCGCGCCATCGAGGTGGACATGCAGCTCGGCTTTGGGCCAGCGGCGCAGCGTGTCCTTGGTGAGCCGCGGCTTCCCTTCCCGCTTCGCCGATACGACGACGCGGAAGACCGCGCCCGCTTCGCCGATCGCGTCGCCTGCGTCTACCGGCCGGCCGGCGGCATCGGTGACGTACGCGGCATTGTCGAGCAGCCGCGCGAGCCCGTCGTCCGCCTGTGCGACCGCGTCGCGCACGCGGGCGCCGCGGGGGACGTCGACCGCCTTGTCGTTGATGAACACCCGCATCAGCGGGCGGGTCCGGGCTTGTCCGCACGATGGAACCGCTCTTCGACGGGCGCCTCCACCGGAGCAGGCAGCACGCCCAAGTAGCGGATCAGGGCATCGAGATCCACGACATCGATGTCCTCTCTCGGGGATGAGCTCAGCATGCCGAATCCTGAGCCGCCGGTCGTCATGAAGTCGCTCACGATGAGCGTATAGGTCCCATCCTTTTCGACGCTCTTGCCGTTGGGGAACCGCGTTCGCGTGATACGCTTCCCCGGTTCCTTCCGGCCGTCGTACCAAACCTCCACGCCCGCGATGTGACAATCGGGCAGGTGATCGCGTCCCGCGACGCAGTGCTCCAGGGCGTCCAGCAGGACGGCGCCCTTAACCGTCAGACGCTGCAACCGGTTTTGAAATGGCTGCACCTGATAGGCGTTCCCCCAGGTCACGGTGCCGGCCGGCAGGTCGGCTCGAATGCCGCCGTTGTTCATGATCGCCACGTCGCCGCGGCCGGCGCTGCGTTGTGCGTCGGCGATGAGCCGCCCCAGTCCGTACTCGTCCCCCTCGCGCTTCAGGGGGAACTTGAGGCGCCCCACGGGGCGCTCGGTGATCGCGCGGACGGCCTGCTGCTGGCGATCGAGCGTCTCGGTCATCGCCGCGTCGGGGCGCACCTGATCGGCGTAGGGCGTGACGAGCTGCATCCGAACATCCCGGCGTGTGCCGGCGCCGCCGCCCCTGGTACGCACGAAGTCCACCACCCCGATCGATCGCCCGCTCGACTGCGCCTCGACGATGGGAATCCCGTTCACGACCGTGTTGACGCGCTGGTGCGTGTGGCCGGCGACGATCAGATCCACCGAACCCGAGTCGAGCTGTCGCGCGACATCGAAGATTTCGCCATGGCAGCTCGCTCCCGTCTCCGCCATTGCGCCCGAATCGCACACTGCGCCGGCATGCGCCACCAGGATGACGAAGTCGGATGCCGCACGCGCCGCCGGCAGGTAGCGCTTGATCGCCTGCGCGCCGTTCCCGAACGCCAGGCCGCGGATGTTGCGCGCCGCGGTGCTCGTCGGCGTTTCGGACGTCGTCAACCCGATGACCGCGATCCGCAGGCCGTACTTCGTGATCAGCGTCCAGGGCGTCGCCCATTCGGGCCGCGCGTCCCCCGCCGTATTGGTGATGTTGGCTGAGACAAACGGGTACTTGGCTTCACGGAATCGCGCCCGCATGGTATCCACCGACCAATCGAACTCATGATTGCCGATGGCGGCGGCGTCGATCCCCAGTGTGTTCAGCGCGTCGATCGTGGTGCGCCCGAACGTCGCATTGGAAAGTGCGGTTCCCTGCATCTCATCGCCGGCATCGAGACGCACGGTGGTGCAGCCGCAGGCCCGTGACAGACTGTCGAGCCACGGCTTGAGTGCCGCGACGCCGCCGACGGGCCGGCCGCCCGACCAATCCCACGTGCGCGCCTCGAGCTGGCCGTGCAGGTCGCTCAGCGCGAGCACCCGGAGCACCGTGCTGTCCGGGACGCTCACCGCCATGACTGCCGGCGCGACCGCGGCTCGCGCCGCCGCGCGCGCCTGGTCCGGGATGATCGCCCAGCTGGGATGGAAGTAGGTCGGCGCCTGCAGCGCGCGGACGCGGCGCACCTCGTCGACCAGCAGCTCGCGAATGTCCTCGCCGCGGTCGTACACGACGCGCGCGCTCGACAGCATGGTGTAGCCGCCGCCGCCCGACTGGCGGTAGCTGTTCAGCGCCAGCGTGAAGCTGTCGGACGGCTGCACGATCTTGCCTTCATAGGCGAGGCCGCGGATGCGCTGCCCCACCGGCCGCGAGAGGTCGATGTTGTAGACGACGCCGCTCACGACGTCGTAGCTGTACGGAGGGAAGCTGTCGTTGATGATCGGCCCGCCCGGCTCGTAGGACCGGAAATAGCGCGCCGACTGCTCGAGGTAGTCGCGCAGCTGCTGGCCCGAAATCTTCACGGCGCGCAGCGTGTTCTCGTACGGGTAAATCCCCGAGAGCTCGCGCTGGTGAATCTCGCCTTCCGGCAAACCGGGTTGCACGTCGAAGACCGCCGCGGCCGACAGCTGGGCACCAGCCTTGCGTTGCTGCACGTCATTGATGAAGTCGAGCAGCGGTGTGTCTTGCACGCGGGCGTAGCGCGCGTCGAAGCCCGGGCCCGCGGTGCCCAGCGGCGTTCCCGCCCACAGGCGCGCCGCCTGGTGCGCCGCGTCGATCCGCCGAGTGAAGCGCGTCAGCTCGGGCATCGTCGTGAGCGGAATCAGATCCGCATGGACGTTGGTCACCCGCCACCGGCCTCCGGCTGCCCGATCTTTGCTCAGCGAGACGTGCACGACCGCCAGGCTCTGTACCCAGTTCTTCGGCTGCACGAAGTGAACACCGTTGATCACCGTGTCGCGAATTTCACGGTGCGTGTGGCCGACGATCACGACGTCCGGTTTGGGGTTTACCGTGGCAAGCACCGCCGCGTCATTTTCGGGTCCGACGCCGGTGGTATCGTAGGTTGATTCACCAAAGCCGCTGTGGATCAATACGATCTTGAGATCGGCGCCTTCCCCATCAAGCCGGGCGAGGGCCATCGGGGCGGCTCCCGCGATGCGGCGCACCCGCGCGCGTCCAGCCAGCTGAACCTTGTCCCATAACATCACGCCGGGCGTGGTGAACCCGGTGATGCCGACCTTCACCGGCCCGCGCGCGACGACCACCGTCTGCGGAAAGAACGGCGCACCGGTCGAGTCTTCGACATTCGCCGAGACGTAGCGATAGGTCGCCTGTTTGGCCGCGCTGCGCAGGAAATCGACCCCGAAGTCGAAATCGTGGTTCCCGGGCGTCACGACATCGTATTGCAGTGCGTTCAGCGCATCGACGATCGGCTGCGGCTGGCGCTTGTCATACCGGCCGAAGTACGCGGCGAACGGATTTCCCTGCAGCAGATCGCCGGCGTCCACCAGCACCAGGTTGTTCGGATAGCGCGCGCGCAGCGTTTCGAGCGCGGTGGCAGCACGCGACAGCCCGCCCGGCGCGGCCGCGTCTTTGACGTAGTCCCAGCCCAGCACCCGGCCGTGAACATCGGTCGTGGCGACGATGACGATGTGCGCCGTGTCCGGCTGAGGGACGTTGGTCGGATTTTGGAACGCGAGCAAGATCGCTGAGAGCAGAATCATAGTGGGCACAAAGTTGCCAAACCGCCGCATCTCGCGCCACTTTCCGCCCTATGGATCTGCTCATCGTGCGGCACGCCATCGCAGAGGAGCGCGAGACATGGGCGCCACGCGACGACGACCTGCGCCCGCTCACCGACGACGGCAAGAAGAAGATGAAAGAGGCAGCCAAGGGACTGCAGTCGCTCGTCCCAAAACTCGACGTCCTGGCCAGCAGCCCGCTGACCCGCGCGATGCAGACCGCGGCAATCCTCGCGAAGGTTTTCGAGAAATCCGAGCCCCTATCCGTCGACGCGCTGGCACCCGGCAAGCAACCGCCGGCGTTCGCTGCGTGGCTGCGTACCCAGGCGGCGCGAAAGGTGGTCGCGGTCGTCGGTCACGAGCCGTCGCTCGGCACCATCATCAGCTGGCTCACGGCAGGTATCGAGCAGTCGTTCGTCGAGCTCGGGAAAGGCGGCGCATGCCTCCTGACCCTCGGCGAGCGGATTGATGCGGGTGAAGCCATGCTGGAGTGGGTGTTGCGGCCCAGCCAGCTGCGAGCCCTGGGATAATGACCGACTTCTCTCCGGACCTCCTCAATCGTCCCGCGGCCGAAGCCACGGGTTTGCTGGCGCGGCACCAGCTCGATGCTGCGGCAGCGGCGGCATCCCGGCTCACCGATCGCCGCGACGCCGAGGCCCTGCACGATTTTCGTGTCGCGGTACGGCGCCTTCGGGTGACGCTGCGCGCGTATCCCATCCTGCGTGATGGCGTTTTGAAAAAGTACCGGCGCCGGCTGCGCAAACTGGTACGCGACACGAATGCCGTGCGTGACGCCGAGGCGCAGATCGCGTGGTTCGTGGACCACTCGGCGCAGTTCACTCCGTCGCAGCGCGCCGCGCTTGGTCCATTGCGCTCACGCCTGCGCGCGCGCCGCCGGCGGGCGCGCATCCACACGCATCTGAAATTGCAGCGGCGCTTTGCCAAGCTCGAGCGCAAGGTCAGACACGTGCTCGCCGATCTGCCGGCCCATTCCGGGGGGGGGGCGCCATTCCCCCGGTTTCGCACGATCGCGGCCGCGACCCTGGTCAAGCACGCGATGGATCTGCGCAAACGACTCGAGCGTGCGACCCTGACCAGCGCGACGGATCTGCACGCGACGCGGATCGCGGCGAAGCGGCTACGTTACCTGCTCGAGCCGGTAGAACAGGATCTCGCGCAGGGCACGCGGCTGCTTGACCGGTTGAAGCGGCTCCAGGACCTGTTCGGAGCCCTGACCGACGCGCACGAGCTCCAAGCCGAACTGCAACGCGCGTCCCAGACCGATCCCGAGACGGGCGTGACGGCCGCGATGAATCTGCTGGAAGCCGAGGTGGCCGGCTTCGTGACGTCCGTGCAGGAGGATTGGTCGAGAGTTGGAACGGACATCGAGAAGGAGGTAGTCGCGGCGGCCCGACAGATCAGCCCCACGGCGCGACAACCGAAACAGCGCCGGCACCCCCCGGCCCCCCCCGGCCCCCCCCTCCCCGCCAGGCGCGAGTCGCGCGTCGCCGCTAACCCGAACCCTCGTCAGGGCCCTTCCGCCCCGACCCGCCCTTAGCGCCGCGCCGCCCGCGCGGCCCGGCGGTCCGGCGCGCTTCCCCTTTTCCTTTCTTCCCGTTGCGACGCAGCACCGGGACGAACAAGCGATGACCGGCATGATCCACCACGTGGGCGGACCCACGCGCCAGGCTGTGGAGCACGGTCTGTGATCGGATCGTCGCTTGTCCTTCCGCCGGAGCGGCCCGGCGATAGGTCCCATCGGGGTTCTGGAGCCGCGCCTTGACGTTGTCGCCGAGAATCGTCGGCAGGATGCGGTCGACGATCCGCGCCTTGGCCTGCGCCTGCTCAACCGGAAACATGACCTCGATGCGCCGCACGAAGTTGCGCGGCATCCAGTCGGCGCTCGCCAGGAAGACCTCGGGACTGCCGCCATTACTGAAGTAGAACACGCGGCTGTGCTCCAAGAACCGGTCGACGATGCTGATCACGCGGATGCGCTCGGAGACGCCGGGGAGTCCCGCGCGCAGGCAGCAGATGCCACGAATGATGAGATCGATTTCCACGCCGGCCTGCGAGGCGCGATAGAGCGCGTCGATGACTGACACTTCGACCAGCGCGTTCATCTTCACGCTGATGCGCGCCGGGCGTCCCGCCTCGGCGTGGCGGCGTTCCCGGTCGATCAGCGCGATGACGCGCTCGCGCAGCTCCACCGGAGCCACCACGAGCTTGCGCCAGCGCCGCGACTGGGAGTAGCCGGTCAGCAGGTTGAACATCTCGCTGACGTCTTCACCGAATGCGGGATCGGCGGTGAACAGCCCCACATCGGTGTAGACGCGCGCCGTCGTCGGGTTGTAGTTGCCGGTCGCGAGATGCACGTAGCGTTGCAGACCGCCGCGCTCCCGCCGCACCACGAGCGCCGCCTTACAATGGGTTTTCAAGCCGACGATTCCGTACACGACGTGGACGCCGGCCTGCTCGAGCTCGCGCGCCCAGACGATGTTGTTTTCCTCGTCGTAGCGAGCCTTCAGCTCAACCAGGGCGGTCACCTGCTTGCCGTTCTGCGCGGCGCGGGCCAGCGCCGAGATGATCGGGCTCGCGCCGCTGGTCCGATACAACGTCTGCTTGATGGCCAGCACCTGCGGATCATCCGCGGCGCGATCGATGAAGTCGACCACCGCGCCGAACGATTCGTACGGGTGATGGACGAGCACGTCCTGCGCGCGAATCACGTCGAACGGATTGTCGCCGCTCGCGAACGCCGGCGAGGGGCGCGGAATCAGCGCTTCGTCGCGCAGCGCCTTAAACCCCTCGCCGCGGTGCAGCGCCATCAGCGCCGTCAGATCCACCGGTCCGTTCACACGGTAGACGTCATTTTCGCGCAGATCGAGCGCGCCCATCAGCATCTGCGCGAAGCGTGCATCCCCCGAAGCGAGAATCTCGAGCCGCACCGCATCGCCCAGAATCCGCTGGCGCAGCGTCTCTTCGATCGTTTGCAGCAGATCCTCGGCCTCGTCCTCGTTGATCGCGAGGTCGGTATTGCGCGTAACGCGAAAGACGGTGTGCGCCAGCACGCGGAAGCCGCCGAACAGATCGCCGAGGTGGGCGGCGATGATCTCTTCGAGCAGCACGAACCGCAGCCGCTCGGTGGTGCCCTCGCCCGGGAGCGCCACGACCCGATCCAGCAGCGCCGGCACCTGCACGACGGCGAACAGCTGCTGGCCCGACTCCGCATTCTCCACCAGCAGGACAATGTTGAGACTCTTGTTGTGCACGTGCGGGAACGGATGGCCGGGGTCGATCGCCAGCGGCGTGAGCACCGGATAGATCTCGCGCGCGAACAACTTGTCGAGGTACTCGCGCTCCGCGGGGCTCAGCTGATCGAACCCCATGCGCTCGATCCCCGCCGCCGCGAGGCCCGGCATGATTTCACTGTCCAGCAGCCGATGCTGCTCGGCGACTAACGCGTGCACGCGCGTGGCGATCTGCGCCAGCTGCTGGGCCGGATCGAGGCCGTCGGCGCCGTAGTCCTGAGGCTCGATGCCGGCGTACAGCTGCTGCTGCAGACCCGCCACGCGGACCTCGAAGAACTCATCGAGATTGGCACTGAAGATCGCGGCGAACTTGAGGCGCTCGAGCTGCGGATTCGTGCTGTCGGCCGCCTCCTCGAGCACGCGCGCGTTGAACTCGAGCCAGCTCAGCTCGCGGTTGAGATAATGATCGGGCGGAAACGCCGGCTGGTAATGGGACGCCATGATCAGCTCGCGGCGGCGAGGCGGAGACGCGGCTGCCGCCGCTCAGCGCTCCCCCCCCGCACCCAGGCGAAGCGAGGCTCCAGGCCGAACGCGCGGACAAAGAGACCCGACTTCCGCTCGGCGTCCCAGATCTCCACGCGCGGGTCCGTCTTTGCGTGCAGGGTCAATTCCACAAACCCGCGATGCGTCGCGCATGTCACGCCGGTGATGCGCTGCGTATGGGTCCGATCGAGTCCATCGGCGACGCGCAGGATTCCCGCGAGCGCGCGCACCAGGCGCCGGTCCGCCCGCTCCAGGCGCGCGTAGGCCGAGTGGCGCTTGGAGGGGAACGCTTTGCGATGATACCGCGCGACACACGCGACGATCTCCAGCTCGCGCGGCGTGTAGCCCTGCAGGTCGCCGTTGAGAATGAGATGATACGCGTGCTTGTGGTGCTTGGCGTGATTGATCACGTACCCGATGTCGTGCAGCAGCGCGGCGGCCTCCAGCAGCTCGCGCGCAGCGGCGGGAAGATCGAGCCGCTGCGCCAGGCCGTCGAACAGCTGTGTCGCCAAACGGGCGACCTGCTCGCAATGCCGCTCGTTCGAGCGGCACTGCCGGGCGAACGCACGGGCTGAATCGAGCCGGTTGAGCGGGCGCGCGGACTCGCTCGCGTCCTTGGGGAAGCGGTCCGCGATCATCGCCAGCAGCAGGCCGTCGCGCAGCCCGCCGTTGTTCACGAGGATCTGCTGCGTGTCCAGGCGCTTCGCGAGGCGCGCCACCGCGGCAGTGCCAGCGACGATGATGTCCGCGCGGCGGGGGTTGAGTCCCGGAATCTCGCGGCGCTCCGCGAGCGGCGTGGCGCGCAGCCGGTGTAACAGGTGGACCACTTCGGCGCGCGTCAGCGCGTATCCCTGAACGGGACGCGCCGCCGGTTCGCGCTCGAGCTGCGCCATCTCCGCCAGATTGGTGAACGTGCCCCCGCTGCCGATCATGATCTCGGGATGGAAGGGCGGCTTGCGCAGCTTCTCGTCGAGCACGCGGTCGATGCCGCGCCGCAGCTTGCGCCAGCGTTTCGGTGACAGCGTCCCTGCCGTGTCAAAGCGCTCGGTCAGCCGCACGGCGCCGAGCGGCAGGGTGAGCACTTCATCGACCACGGCGCCCGCGGTGAGCGTGACTTCCATGCTGCCGCCGCCGATATCGACGATCGCCGCCGACCGTCCGGCGAGATCGAAATGACGCAAGGCACTGCGCAGCGCGAATTGCGCTTCTTCTTCGCCCGAGATGATCTCCACGCGCAGCCCGCAGCGCCGCCGCACTTCCTGGCAGAACGCGCGGCCGTTGGACGCTTCGCGCACGGCGCTCGTCGCGACCGCGCGCAGCTCAGCGACCACGAACCCGTCGGCGATGACTTTCATCTTGGCGAGCGCCGCGAGGGAGCGCTCCATCGGCTCGCTGGCCAGCCGGCCGCGCGCAAACAGCCCGTGGCCCAATCGCGTCATCTCGCGCTCTTCATCCAGCACCCGATACCGGCCATCGGCCTCGGCCTCGGCGACGATCAGGCGGATCGAGTTGGTCCCGATGTCGATCGCGGCGAGTCGGACCGGGGAGGCAGGCATCGTGCCGTAATTTACCGCTGCCGCCGCACGCTCGTGAGCACGATTCTCTGTCACAAACCCGTTACATTCCCGTAACCGAGAAGATTGCCGATGCCTCGCCAAAAACGATACTTTCAGCGCCACCACACGCGTCCCTTGGCGCGACGTGGCCACGCTGCCAAAGGAGTCCGTGTGAGACCGCGCCTAGTCGGCGATTTGCTGGCGACGCTGAACGAACCGACCCGCCTGCGGATTTTGAACAGCGTTTCGCGCGTTCCACTCTCCGTTCCAGACCTCGCTGCGATTCTCGAGTTGCCCGAGTCGCTCGTGAGCGACGCCATCGAGACGCTGCAGGATCTGCGGATCGTGCGCGCGTTCACGGTGGTGCCGCACGTGCTGTACACGCTCGCGCCCCTGGCGGAGCACCATGAACGGCTGGTGTGCGCGGCGCTCGACGCCATCCGCGGCGATCCGGCGGCCGAGCGCGACCGCGCCGCGGCCCGGCAGCGCTCGCGCGCACGCCTCGACACCCGCGCGCGTCCAGCGCTCATGGATGCGACCTGACGGCGGAGGCGCGGCGGGAGAAGCGCCCCGCATTCTCGTTGTGGATGACGAGGCCGACATCACCGCGCTCGTCGCCTACCATCTCGCAAAAGAGGGTTATCGCGTAACCACCGCGGGCACGGGCGCCGACGCCCTGCGCGCCGCGCGCGAGGAGCGTCCCGATCTCGTCGTCCTCGATCTGATGCTCCCGGGCCACTCCGGATACGAAGTCCTCACCGAGCTGCGTCGGCGCGAAGAGACGCGCGAGATCGGTGTGCTGCTGCTCACCGCCCGCAAGGAAGAACCCGACCGCATCAAGGGACTCACGCTCGGCGCCGACGATTATCTCGCCAAGCCGTTCTCGCCCAAGGAGCTCGTCCTGCGCGTTGGTGCGATCCTGCGCCGGCTCGCGGCCCCGGCTGTCGCCGGCGGCAATCGGCTGACGGCGGGCCCGATCGCGCTCGACCGCGCCGCGCATCGGGTCAAAGTGCAGGACCAGGAAGTCGAGCTCACCGCGACCGAGTTCAAACTGCTGGAGCGTCTCATCGAGCGGCGCGACCGGGTGCAGAGCCGGACGCAACTGCTCGAATCGGTGTGGCAGGCGCAGCCCGATATCCAGACGCGCACTGTCGACATGCACGTGCAACGGCTGCGCGCCAAGCTCGGCGCCGCCGGCGACTGGATCGAGACCGTGCGCGCTGTCGGCTACCGCTTCCGCGAGCCGGCCGCTCCTCGATCCGCGCCAAGCGCGGTGCCCCAACCCAACTCCCGCCGCCGCCGAACGTGAAGCTCGCCACGCGGTTGTTCGCGAGCATTGCCCTGCTCGTTGCTGCCGCGGTTGTCGCCTCGATCGTCGCCGCCGATGCGCTGCTGCGCCGCCACCTCGAGGCCGAAGTCGCTCGGGAGCTCGAGCGAGAGGCGCGGCTGGTGGCGGCGCTGGCGCCGCGCGACTCCGCGCAATGGCCCGAGTTCGCCGCCCTGGCCGGCTCGCGGCTGGGCCGCCGCGTCACCCTGATCGATGCCGAGGGGCACGTGCGCGGCGACACCGAGTTCGATCGCGCGTCGCTGGCGCACCTCGAGAACCACCGCGGCCGTCCCGAGGTCCGCGCAGTGCTCGATTCAGGGGCGAGCGTCGGCGTCAATCAGCGGCTGAGCGCATCGACGAACGAGCCGCAGCTGTACGTGGCGGTGCGCGACGGTCCTCCCGGGCTCGCGGTGGTGCGCGTCTCCGCGACGCTCATGACCGTGAACGCGATGGTCCACTCGGTTCAGCGAGCGATCGCCCTCGCCGGACTCCTGCTCCTCGTCGCCGCGGCGCTGGTCGCGTGGCTGCTCGCCCGGGTCCTCGCTCGGCCGCTGCTCCGGATTGCGTCGGCCGCTCGCGACATCGCCGCCGGCCGCGCCGCCGAATTCCCCGACGTCCACGTCCCGGAGCTGGCGTATCAGGTCGACGCGTTGCGGGCCATGCACCACGAGCTGGAGCGTCGCTTCGACGAGCTGCGGCGCGAGCGCGAAGAATCGCAGACGCTCCTCGAGTCGCTCTCGGATGGAGTGCTGGCCGCGGATCAACGCGGCGGCGTCGTGTCGACGAACTCCGCGGCGCGGCGCCTGCTGGGCTACGGGCCGACGGAGCCGCTCCCGCCCCTCGCCGAGCTGTTCCACGACCGGCCGCATCGCGCGCTGATGAAGGAAGTGCTGGCCGGCGCGGTCGTCGAGCATCGCGAGCTGGAGCTTGGCGGGAGCACGGTCGTGGTTTCCGCGCGGCCGCTCGAAGGGGGCGGCACACTGCTCGTGCTGAGCGACGTGACGGACCTGCGCCGGCTCGCAACGATTCGCCGCGACTTCGTGGCGAATGTGTCCCACGAGCTCAAGACGCCGCTCACCGCGATCGCCGGATATGCGGAAACGCTGGCCTCGGAAGCGACCGGGGATTCGGAGTCCGGACGCTTCGCCGAGATCATCGTCGATCATGCCCATCGCATGCAGCGATTGGTGGACGACCTGCTGGATCTCTCCCGCATCGAATCGGGTGGCTGGCAGCCGGAGCCCGAGCCTGTTGCGGTCGAACCGGCCGCGCGGGATGCGTGGAGTCCCTTCGTAGAGCGGGCCGCCGAACGTGGCGTGCACTTCGAGACGGCGGTGACCGACTCCGCCGGAACAATCAACGTCGACCCCGAAGCGTTGCGCCAGATCTTCACGAACCTGTTCGATAACGCGCTGCGCCACACGTCACGGGGTGGCCGCGTGCGTGTGCTCGCCGCTCAAGCGGACGGCGACGTCGTCCTGCGGGTCAGCGATACCGGCACGGGCATTCCCGCCGAGCACCTGCCGCGTATTTTCGAGCGGTTTTATCGCGTCGATCCGGGCCGCTCGCGTCAGGAAGGCGGCACCGGTCTCGGCCTCGCCATTGTGAAACATCTGGTCGAAGCGCACGGTGGCAGCGTTGCGGCAGAGAGTGAATTGGGTCGCGGTACCACGATTCTGCTGACCTTCCCCGTCGTTACACAGCCGTAACGCTGACGTCACGGGCCATTGACGGTGCGACGGCATCGTTGGCTCGTGCGTATCGCGCTCGTTTCAGACACGTACACGCCACAGGTGAACGGCGTCACGACCGTGGTCGCGCGGATCGCTCATGTGCTCCGTGCCTTCGGCCACGAAGTCGTCGTTGTGGCACCGCGGTATCCCGCAAACGGAACAGCGACCGAATCCCCCACCGGGGAGCTGCGGGTTCCGTCGGCGCCGTTTCCACCTTATCCGGCGATTCGCCTCTCCCTGCCGCAGTTCGGAACCGTGGCGCGCTTTCTCGACGCCTTTGAGCCGGAGGTCGTCCACGTCGCCACCGAGGGCCCGCTCGGCCTGACCGGTCGGCGCTACGCGGTGAGGCACCACGTGCCGCTCGTCACGTCGTATCACACGAATTTCCCGCAGTACGCCCGCCATTACGGCGCCGGGCTTGCCGAGCCCCTGATCTGGAAGTGGCTGCGCTGGTTCCATCGGCCGGCAGTCCTCACCCAGACGCCAGGCGAAGCGGTGCGCGACGAGCTGGAGCGCCGCGGCATTGGGCGACCGGTGGTCTGGGGGCGCGGCGTCGATACCAAGCATTTCCATCCTGGCCGGCGAAGCATCGGCTGGCGTCGCTGGCTCGCGGGAGGCGACGACACCGCCATCGTCCTGCACGTCGGTCGCCTCGCTGCGGAGAAGAACATGGAGGTGCTCGTGACCGCGTGGCGTGCGGCGCACGAGCGTGCGCGGCAGCGCGCGACGTTCGTCATCGCGGGCGAAGGCCCGGAAAGCCGCCACTTGCTCGGCCACCTTCCCTGGGTACGCCAGCTCGGATTCCTCGACCGCGGCAGGCTCGCCGACGTCTATGCGAGCGCCGATATCTGCATGCTGCCGTCCCGGACCGAGACCTGCGGGCTCGTCGCGCTCGAGGCGATGGCGTCGGGCCTGGCGGTCATCGCGGCCGACGCCGGCGGCTTCCGCGAAAGCATCGATAACGGC
>Ga0075426_10002087_pt1 | contig 14351 bp, 10 predicted proteins | sample SoiMethybrSBSTD5_FD_75304 | JGI IMG/M metagenome (GOLD analysis project Ga0075426, IMG submission 75304) | Bulk soil microbial communities from a Populus tree surrounding site in Tennessee, USA - Soil MetaG P. TD hybrid SBSTD5 | ecosystem: Environmental > Terrestrial > Soil > Tree plantation... | reverse complement strand
TGATGAAAAGATCGAGCGCGTTGTCGTTGACGGTAAGCGGCGTCACTTCCGCGCCGTAGTACCACGTCAAGTCTTCCCACTCCCAGCCTGCCCCGTACTTTGGACCAACGAAGTAAGTCTCATCGCCGACGAGATCGCCTTCGACTCGTTTCACACCCGCCGCGACGATGCGCGCTGCCAGATCGTCGATGGTTTTGAAGTAATCGCCGTTATTGAAGCGCGCCGCGATCGAGGGATCGCCGCGACCGTAAATCCGCAAATCCCCATGAATGACGCCCGCCGCGTCAGGCTTAGTCGGAGCGAAAACCGACGTTGTAAAACGGTAATCGGGCGATAGGCGGTCGAGCGCGGCGGCGAGCGTGTAGATCTTCATGTTTGAAGCGGGCCGCAGAAGCTTTTCCGCATTCCCTTCGAACAACACGCGCCCGCTATCGAGCGAAGTCACTTTGATTCCGATCAGCGCCGGCGCGAGTTCGGGTTTAGCGAGAATCTGCGAAATCCGCGTTTGTAATTCGGCTTGCGTTCTGGGCGGCGCAACAGTCTGCGCCAACGCACTCAGCGGCGCCAGCGCAAGCAGAACGGTTAAAAGGAAAGGGATTACACGAGGTCGTTTGGTCATAGTCTGTTCGTCAATTCAACAAACCGCGGATCGTCACGGAGGGAAACCAGATTCGGATCGTTCTCGAAACACGGCTTGTTCGCGTTGCCGAGTCGAATCGATCGCTCGAGCCATTCAAACGCGTCGTTGCGCAATCCTTCAAGTGTATACACCGACGCGATCGAATAACTGATGTCCGCGTCGACTTCGCCGTTGCGCTTCACGTCACGGGTCAGTTGCGCGAGCGCTTCGTCGTGTTTGCCTTGCGCGCTCAGAAACATCGCCAGGAACGGCCTGATGCCGTGCATGTTTGGATGCTTCTCAACCACATCGTGCATCAGTTCGGCGGCGCCGTCGGTTTTGCCAGTGTAGTACAACGCGAGTGCGCGAAACGTTTGGACGAGCGCGTTGTCGGGTTCGTTGGCATTGTCGAGTTGGCGGAAGACTTCGTCAAAGTTGCCGAGGTACATGTAAACGAGCGCACGGCTGTAACTCGCTACGACATGCGCCGCCGGATCGAGCCGTACGAGTCGGTCGTAACTGTGCAACGCGCGGCCGTATTCGCCATTGAGACGATGCAGCATCGCCTTCACGAAGTGCACCACTGGTTCGTTGGGCGCCTCACGACGCGCGCGCTTCACCTCTTCCCAAGCTTTATCTTTTTTGCCGCGCCAGAGGTAAACGAACACCATCAACATGCGCGCTTCGAAGATGTTCGGGTCGAGCGCGAGCGCTTTGTTGAAAGCTTCTTCGGCGCGTTCATAGTCCTCCGCGCCGCCGAAGCCTTTGAAAACGCGGTTTACGTAAGAGGCGCCGATACCGTCGTAAGCGAGCGCGAAGTTCGGATCGAGTTGGACGGCGCGTTGGAAGTGCGCGATTGCTGCGTCGCAATCCTCGCGCGACAAGGTGCGGAAAATGAAACGGGCAAACAGATCACGGCCGCGCAGGTATTGTTCGTACGCCGCGGGGTTCTGCGTCGCGGCTTTCGCAATACCGGATTGTTCCGCCGGACTCAGTTCGACGCGCAGACCTTCAACGATGCGCTGCGCGATCGTGTCCTGCAGCACGATGATGTCCGATGCGGCCGTGTCGATGCGATCGCTCCACAGCAACTCGCCCGAGCCGACGTCGATCAGTTGTGCCGTCACGCGGAACCGTTCGCCCGAATGAATAAAGCCGGCGGTCAACACGGCGCTCACGTGCAACTCCTGGCCGATCTCGCGCGGATCTCTTTGCTGTCCCTGATAGCGCGCGATTACCGACGACGGCCGCACGACGAGTGAACGCACGCGCGCGAGCTCCGTGATCACCGCGTCTGCCAACGAAAATTCATAAAAACTCGCGGCGGGATCGTTGCTCAAGTTACGGAAGCAAAGTATCGCGAGACTCTTCTTCTCCTGGTCTGTGACGGTCGTGAACGGCGTCTCGTGAATGCCGGGTTTGGACGGCGTGTTGAGATTTGGTGAAGTCGTCGGCGTTTCACTGCGCGTGATCGCCTTCAGCCAGCGCACCGCACGCGAAACCGGATTTGCACCGGCGACATGACGCGGCGGTTCGGGCACGACACTCTGATAGTCTGCTGCGCCGGCATCGACCTCGTGAAGCACTTGCCGCAATTCGTTGCGAAAGTCCTCCATATTTTGAAAACGATCTCTCGGCTCCTTCGCGAGCGCGCGATCGACGATCTGCTGTAACCGCAGTGGTATCGGACTCGAGCGCAACTCCGCGATCGGACGCGGCGGATCGTGTAGCACCGCGTGGCGCACATCGATCGTTGTCTTACCGCGAAACGGCCAAGTGCCGGTGAGCATCTCGTAAAGCAGCACGCCGAGTGAAAAGATGTCGGCCCGTTTGTCGACGCGATCGCCGCGCGCTTGTTCGGGTGCGGCGTAGGTTGCGGTGCCGTAGGGCACGCCGACTTCCGTCAGTTCGGTGTGATGAATCCCGGAAGTCACGGCTTGTGCTTCGTCGAGCAGTTTCGCGAGGCCGAAGTCGAGTACCTTCACCTGGCCCGACGGCGTGACCATTACGTTGCCAGACTTAATATCGCGATGAATGATGCCGCGAGTGTGCGCCGCGGCGAGTGCGTCAGCTACTTGCAAACCGATCAGCAGAGCCGTTCTAAGTTCGAGCGGTCGTCCGGCAACGAGTTGCCGCACGTTCTTGCCCTCGACATACTGCATAGCGATGAAGTGCACGCCGTCTTGTTCGTCCAGATCGAAGATCGTGCAGATGTTGGGGTGGTCCAGCGACGAGGCGAGGCGTGCTTCGCGTTCGAAGCGTTTGAGGTTCGCTTGTTTCGCACTCAGCTCCGGTGGAATAACTTTGATGACGACGGTGCGACCGAGCTTGCTATCGACCGCTTTATAGACTGCTCCCTGACCGCCCACACCGAGCTTTTCCGTGATGCGATAGTTGCGGAGAGTCTTGCCAAGCATGAGTCGTCACCGTTGCAAGCGTAAAGGTACGCCGAAGGCGTTGGCGAATTGCAGCCCAGAAGCACGCCGAAGGCGTTCGCTAATTGCAGCCCAGGGTTTCTACCCTGGGAAGAGCCAACACCTACCGAATGAACTCTGTAAGAGTTCGCCAACTCCTTCGGAGTTTTAGATCTTTAGACAATCTTTGTCCCAGGGTATGAACCCTGGGCTGGAATTGGCGAACTCCTTCGGAGTTCAACTGGCCTTTCGACTGTCGCCGGAGTTCCACTGAACTTTCGACGATTCGTCATTCGAACGTGGCGATCAATTCACCGGCGGTGGCCGTTGCCGTGCCGACTTTGCCGACGACGATTCCGGCGGCGTGATTTGCGAGCGTTGCGGCCTCGAGCATGGTGGCGCCGGAAGCCAGTGCCGCTGCGAGTGTCGCGATGACGGTATCTCCCGCACCGGTCACGTCGTAAACTTCGCGCGCCGCCGTTTTCACGTAAACAGGTTGTCCGCCTGCTTCGAGCAGCATCATCCCGCGATCACCGCGCGTGATCAGCACGGCGTCGCAACCGAGCTTCTGTTGAATGATACGCGCGGCCTCGTGCGAACCATCGTCTGAATGATCCTCGGTGTCGCTCATGCGCAACGCTTCGAGATGATTCGGCGTGACCAGCGTCGCAGGGCGATACGAGCCAAAGTTGCGCAGCTTGGGATCGATCAAGACCGGCACTCGCTCGTAAGCAAACGGCAGTATCTCCCGCAAAACGCCCGGCGTGACAACACCCTTATCGTAATCGGAAACTACAAAAGCATCAGCCTCTGCAAGCTTCTCTTTCAACTGCGCAACGATCTGTGCTTCGACTTTTTCAGCGACTGGCACGCGCGATTCGCGATCGGCGCGGACAACTAGCTGACTGTGGGCCACGATACGTGTCTTCGTAGTTGAGGGGCGCGTTTCATCCACAATTACGCCGCCATCACTACTCGCATTCAGTTGTCGCAACTGGTCGCGCAGACGTTCGCCTGCGAAATCATTTCCTACGACGCCGACAACCCAACCGTGCGCACCAAGCGAGATCAGGTTCGCCAAAACATTCGCCGCGCCACCGAGATGCACCGACTCGCGTCGCACGTCAACAACCGGCACCGGACCTTCGGGCGAGATCCGCGTAACGTCGCCCCACACAAATTCATCCAGCATAACGTCGCCGAGCACTAACACCTTGCGCTCTTGCAGCGTTCTCAGGATTTCAGACGCGCGAGTTTTGCTTAGTTGAGACATCTTTCGATCGCGGCGATTACTCTTGTGACGGGCACACGCAGAATACACTCAGGCTGCGGAAACTTCTCGCAAAAATAGCCGTGACACGGCTGGCAAGGCAGCTCTTCAAATACGACCTCAGCCGGGGCGCGATTCCATGGCCGCCAGTGCGCGATGTTTGACGAACCGAAGATAACGACTGACGGCGTTCCGACTGCGGCTGCAATGTGCGCGATGCCGCTATCGTTGCCGACGAAGAGTTGTGAACGCGCCGCGAGCACCGTGACTTCCGGCAGCGAAAGATTCAAATCGAGGATGTTCACGGACGCTTCACGAAGAAGATCCTCAATGATCTGCGCTTCGTTAGGCGCTGCAATCGCGACTGGCGCGTAACCTCGCTCCGCCACATACTCGGCCACGCGCGCAAAATTTTCCGTGGCCCAACGCTTCGTGGCAAATGCCGCCGCGGGATGAATCAGGGCGATCTTACTGTCGGCTAAACCTGCCTGCTTCAAATGCTCAATAACGTTTCCCGTGGCTTCCGGCGCGATGCCCAAACGCGTTCGCGGCCGGTCTGAAACGGGAACGCCGGTCCAACCTAGCAGCGCGAGCTGTTGTTCGACGGAGTGAGTCTTCTGCTGTCCCCACAGCAATAAAGGAGACGGCACTAAATCCGTGTGGAGTTTCGCGTATTGATAGGTCCTGAACCCGACGCGATGGCGCGCGCCGGTTGCGCGCGTCAGGAGAGTTGCAGTCGTGCCGCCATGAAGGTTGTAAACCACGTCGTAACGCTTGGCCCGCAACTTCCGCGCGACGTTCATTCGCGCCATTACACTGCCGCGTTCGAGTTCGATCACGTTGTCGATGTACGGATGATTCGCCAACAACGGCGCGACCCAATCTTCGACGAGTATGTCGATCTGGGCGTGCGGCAGAAAGCGTTTCAACGCGAAGAGTGAAGGAGTCGAGAGGACAGTGTCGCCAATCGAACGCAACCTGATCACGAGGACGCGGCGGACTGCTTCCCAATCCCAACGTGCGGGCGCGAGTGGCTGCGGCTCGTCATCGGCCTGCAATATGATCGGCGTCTGCGTCTCGACCGCGCGGCGTCGCGGAGGATACTCAACGATGTCGCGCAGCCGGTTCATTTAGTTCAATCTTCGATCGTGGCCTCTTCGATGAGCATCACCGGGATGTCGTCGCGAATCGGATAGACGCGCTTGCACTCGGTGCACTTGAGCGCGCTGCCGTCCGGCTTGACCTCGACCTCGGCTTTGCAAGCGGGACAGGCGAGTATTTCCAGGAGTTCTTCACTAACTGCCATCGGCATGACCTTTCTAAGCGGCGCTGCTGCGGAAAGTGACGAAAGCTTAACACAAAGGCACTCGCTTGCTCGACGCGGCGGGCTGTGTTCTCATTTCCGCACGGATTACACGAATGTCACTCGAATTTGCACTGCAATACGCCTGTCCGCTGCGGGCAAATTATTCCGAACGACACCTGCGCGAATGGGGTCGTTTGAGCAGTTTGCACGCGAAGTTAACCACCGGAGATGCCGCCGCTCCGTCTATCGACAAGCTCGAGTGGGTTGAGAAAGCAAGCCCCGAAATCGAGCGCATGCAACAAGCGACGACGATCTGTTCGCAATGCCCGGCCTGTCTGCCGCTCGAGATAGCGGGCGATGGTGAGTCAGTGGGCTGTCTGGGCCGGATCAACTATCCGATCGAAGCGGTGTTTGAGAAGTTTCTTGCGGATCGGGTGCAGCTTTCGCTCGACACGCTCGACAAGGAAGATCAGCCGCGGCTGTTGCGGATTCTCGTCGATTCGGAGTCGCCGTTTGATGGTGAGGCGACGAAAGAGTTGCGTCGCGTGGTGACCGATCAGGGTTTGCGGTTCTTTGAGTTGCGGGTGCCTATCGGCTTGACGCGCGAGGCCGCGCGGCTGACGACAGACAACGTCTTCGATCTCCTCGCCGGTTTTCGTTCGGAAGACAGCGAGAGCACGACTTACACGCGCGAGTTGCCGTTTGAAGCGGCTGCCGATTATTACGACTTTCTCGACCTGATCCTGCGCAACGAATTGAGCCAATCCGAAATCGCGCGCCTGACCGCACGCAGCCGAAATTACACGCAGTTCCTGCGCTTGCTGACCGCAATCGAAAAGGCAGAGGCGCTGAACACGCGTTTGTTGATCGACTGAGTTACTGCCTTTGCTCGTCCAGCAGACGCAGAGTGTCGAGGATGAGGTTTGTGTTGCTGAGTGCTTGAATTTGTACGGCAAACTGTTCCGAGGTTTTTTGAAATTCGAAGGTGCCGTTAGTGATCTCAACTACGCGTTGAAACCCCTTCTCGCCACTCTCGCCGCCGCATGACGCATCGACGATCCGGCCGTCGTTGAACTTCACCTGGCCCTCATGGCTCGCGCCGTTGAGCGTCAGTACGCCGTTCAAACGCGCATTTTCAATCACCTGCATCGCGTCGAAAACGCTGACCGCGTTGAGATCACCCGCTAGCGTGAAATGTTTTCGTTCGAACACCGGCTCGGCAGCGGGCGTGGGTTTGAGATCGGGGCGACGTGCGCGGCGAATAGCTTCCAGACCACCCGCGATGTTGATGCGTTGGTCGAGTTGCTTCGCTTCGAGCAGGCGGTCGTGCGCGGTGTCGAAGTCTTCGCGCTCGATGTAGAGGCTCGCGAGGGCGAGACACTGGCGCGCTGCCTCTTCGGTGTGTTTTTGGGCGGCGCAGACTTCGCGCAGGCGTTCGCGGAGCTTGATTGAGCGGGCGTTTAGCTCGAGGGCGGTCCGCAGGCGCTTAATGGCGCGTTCGGGCGCCTGATATTTCATGAAGAGCTCGGCATCGAGGAGGGCCGCTTCGACCTCGCTGACGTTCTCTGTTTGTGAATCTGTGACCGCCATTTCGCCGCGAAAACCTCCAATCTGCGACGGGAGTGAGTTTATCACAACGAAATGGCCCGATTTTTCGTAAGAATACGCGTGGGTAAATGAGAGGGATGGAAACTGCGGGGGCAGAAGAGACATCGAAGTAAGGTTGGAAGGTTAGTATGATGAATCAGAGATGGATGAAAAGACGAATTGAGCGCTCGCGGGAGCGTTGTGCCGCGGATAAAAACGCATCTATACAGATCGAACACAGCTACTTGGGCTTTCGAGAGTTGTCGAAGACCAACCTCTTAAACTCCGGCTTGACGCCAAAGTTTAGCAGCAGCCCAACCTCGACATCTGTAGCCCGCAAGTAGTTAAGTAGTTGTGCCTGGTGCGAGCCATCCAACGCTCGCACTGCCTTTAACTCTAGGAGCACACTCTTTTCTACCAGCATATCACCTTCGAAGTGCCCGACCTGGTGCCCGCGAAACCAGACTGGAATTGAGATCGGCCAACAGGCGTCAAATCCTGCCTCTTGAAGCGCCAATCCAAGAGATTTTTGGTACACGGATTCTAGAAATCCGTGTCCCAGTTCGTTGTACACATCATAGAAGATCCCGATTATCTTGTAGGTTAACTCCTGGTACTTCTTCTCCTCCACATTAGAACTCCGCTCTGAGACCGACTCGCAGTTGGCGAGGGCGTCCTGTGCGTGTGGCCAGGAAAAGCGAATCCTTGGAACCCGAAGCGAAGTTGATGAATTCAGAACCGAAACTAAAGACGGTTTTGTTCAGGACGTTGTCGAACTCGATCGAGGATCGAAACTTCACTCCCCCAAGACGAAACTCTCGAACCACGTTCAAGTCGAAAACGAACTGCCCGGGGCCGCGGCCGGCGTTGCGTGGTAGGTTGCCGGATTGGCCAAGCGGAGGAAGCGTGAAGGCGGCAAGAATCGACGCATCCAGTGGCTCACCCGGTTTACGCCAGCGCAACAGGCGCAGATCGCCGGAGTAGTTCGGCCGATCATTTCCCACGTCATCGAGATTGCGATCACTGCCACCAAGCGAAATATTGAACGGCGCCTCTGAGGCCATCCTTAAGATCGGCGACAGCGTTAGACCAGCAAAGTAGCCGGGCAAGTCGAACGTGCCCGAGAACACAAACCGGTGACGCCGATCGAGCAGACTGCGCGCGCGTTCCGCACGAAAGTCTCCGGGCACAAGCGCGTCTGACGTGTTCACGATCCCGTCGTCGATCAAGCTCGACAACGTGTAGCCCGCGCGAAACATAGATCCGCTTACACCAAACCGCTTGCGCAGCTCCACGCTCACAGCGCGATAAAAACTGCTGCCGGCGGAGATCAGTTGCTCGAGTTCGCCCCGCGCCGGATCCGGTCGCAGATGATTGAGTGCTGCCAGCGCCGCTTCGAGCATCGTGCTCGAAGAACTGGTCAGGCTCATTACGGACACCGGTACACCAGACTCGACGACATGGCTGACCGTGTTCGGACTCGCCGGGTTGAGAGCGTTGTGCCGAAAACGCACCAGCTCACCCGCATTCGACGCGTTGTAAATCGACCGCACGGCGGTGAGCGGATTAGCGAAGTTCGTGAAGTCGCGTGAGGCCAGGAACTCCATGAAGTTGTTGTAGCCGGCTGGGAGCACAGGCGCGTTGGCGTTGAACTCGCGCCAGAGATGTATGCCTCGCGTGAATGTGAAGTTTGCTTCGGCGGAAAAGCCACCACCCAAATCGCGCTCAATGCCGGCGTTGAGTTGATAACTCTCAGGAATCTTCAAAGCAGGATCGAGACGCCGCGAGAAGTTGCGATTCAAAACGCCGAACTGTTGGACCACCGGTGAATCCGCGCGCAACGTTTCGGGGAAACGAATATTCGTCGCGATGAAGGCTCGCCTTTGCTCCGCGGTGAGTTGTTTGCCCGTCGCCGGATCACGCAGCAGGTTCGTATCGAAGAAAAGTTGTTGCTGACCGAGGGTGAAGTCGTCGATGGTGCGCAGCAGCGGCCGGTTGTAGAAGATGCCGCTACCGGCACGAAATACAAGTTTTTCAGAAGGAGCGTAAGCCAACGAAAACCGCGGCCCAAAGTTGTTCCGATCGTTAAGAATACTTTCGCGCTCGTAACGCAAACCGTAGCTCAGCAGCACGCGCGGATGTAATTGCCACTCGTCCTGAACGAAGAAGCCGGCGTACGTGTTTTTCTGCGTCGACGAGCTTTGAAAATTTTGCCGGTAACGGCTCGGGACGTTCGCGAGGAAATCACCGCCGCTTGCGAAGGTGAACGTGCCACTGAGATCGGTGAGATCGATGAATGTCGAACGAACGTGGTGAATATCGAGGCCGAGTTTTAGCGAATGATTTCCGCGCAGCAACGAGAGAATCTCCTGAAGCTGCAGTCGTTGTTCGCGGCGATCGCTGCCGCCGAGTGTCGATGAGCCGGCGATGAGCGTTCCCGTTCGCCGAAGCATATTCTCCGTGTCGAGTGGGTCGTTCAAAGTAATCAAGACGACCGGTTTGTTCGCACTAGAGGTTTTGAATGAGGGCGCCAGACGTGAGTACTGCAATTTCAGCTGATTGACGAGCAAGGACGAGAGCACCAGGTTGTCAGCGTAAGAGAGCGCGTCGGAGTTGCGGTTTTTCGCCTGGAAGGAATCAGCTAAACGGTTGCCGCCGCTAAACTGTCGCAGATTGAGCGAGCGACCGCCGTGGTAAACAAATGAAGCGTTGTGCGTCTCGGTGAACTGCTGGTCCACGCGCGCGCTGACACTCGTATTCTCGAGCGGCGTCCTAAGCGACGCCACGAACGGCGCTACCTCCGCTGCTTCAACCGGCGGCTCAACGTCCTCAACACGTCGCTGAGCCAGGTTCGTCGGCGCCGGCAAAGGATAACGCTCGTTTTGTTTGACGGGAACAAGCGTATCGATGAGCGCGCTGTCCAGCGTCCTGCTCAACTCGTAAGAAACAAAGAACGCCACGCTCTTCTGCTTGCGCAAACGGAAGAACGGACCGCCGATAGTAAACCCATAAACATGATCCTGAAGCGGCAACCGCGGAAGACCCAGCGCGTTGTTGCGAAACGTGTTCGCGTTGAGCGCTTCGTCGCGGAAGAAATAGAACGCGGTTGTTTGAAACTGTCGTGAACCGCCGCGCGTGCGCAGATTTACGCGACCGCCCGACGCCCTGCCGTACTCCGCTGCAAACTGGTTCGTGATCACTTGCACTTCCGCAATCGCTTCGAGCGATGGTTGGAAGCGTTCGCGCGCGGCGCGATCGTCGTTGTTGTCGAGACCATCGATCGTCAGGTTGTTTGAGTATGCAGGTGCGCCGGCGAGCGAGAAGATACCGGCTTCTTCGGGCGTGTTTGCCGTAGTCGTATTGCGATCTTCGGCGAGGTCCCGCGTGGACAATGGCTCTTCGGTCACGCCCGGTAATGTGAAGACCAGATCGAAAACCGAACGGGTTGCGACCGGCAGCGATTTCGTTTCAGTGAGGTTGATCGTCGCGCCAACAACTGTTCGTTTCGTGTCGACGATCGGTGGTTCGTCCGTTGTAATGATCACCGGTGCGACGACGACGTCTGAAGGGATCAGCGTGACGTCGAATTGCAGGCTCTGAGCAGAGAGTGTGGCGACGTTTTCGATTTGTTGTGTGGCGAAACCGGGTGCGGAGATGCGGATTTTGTAGTTTCCGGGTTCGAGTTGAATCAGACGATAACGGCCTTGTAAATCTGTCGTTGTTTTGCGCGTTAATTTCGACTTGGTGAGTGTTGCTTCGATTTCGGCGCCGGGAATGAGCGCGCCGCTCTGGTCCATGACGCGGCCCGAGATCGAAACCGTGTCGAGATCTTGTGCGTGAATGTGTTGGAAGTTGAAAAGAAACAGAAAGAGTGCGAGTAACGTGAGACGTGAGGTCATTTTGTAAACTCCTGAGCTTAGTGTGAGGAAAACGCGCAGGAATCTACCATTTAATTAGCCACGCAGCAACACGGACACTTTTCAGTTGTGTGAGGACCGGCGACGTAGCGCCGCGATACGCGTCAGCGGCACGAGCGCGTCGGAACCTTCCGGTGCGGCTTCGAAGTTTGTCAGCTCTTCCGCATGCGTCTGCAAGTAGTTGAAGAATCGTTCAAACTCGCGCTGCATCGCGTCCATCTTCTCGCGCATGTTGAGGATGATCTCAACGCCCGCGAGATTCACGCCGAGGTCACGCGTCAAAGAGAGAATCAATTCCAACCGCTCCAGATCAGTATCCGTGTAGAGCCGCGTGTTGCCTTCCGAGCGTGACGGCTTCAGCAATCCCTCACGCTCGTAAAGCCGCAGCGTCTGCGGATGAATGCCATACTGCTCCGCCACCGCGCTGATCGTGTAGGTCTTTGGTTTGCGACTCATGACATTTCCAATTGTCGATTGCCAATTGCCGATTTGAAAAAGAACCCTTTGACGCCGCGGTCAATCGGCAATCGCAAATCGGCAATTACTCGAGTCCCATCTCGACCCGGGGATTTCCAGAGTTCAACTTCGAATACTCTCGCAGCAACTCTTTTGTCTCTTCCGAAATCACTTTCGGCAACGTCACTTGCACTTCCACGAACTGGTGTCCCTTCGCGCCCGGATTTCGCAACGACGGTGCACCGCGATCGCGCAAACGAAACTTCTGCCCCGACTGTGTGCCCGGCGGAATTCGCAACTGCGATTTCCCCTCAACAGTCGGCACTTCGATCTTCGCACCCAACGCTGCTTCAGGCACTGTAATCGGCACCGTCACATAAATATTGTCGCCCTTGCGCGTGAAATACTTATGTGGTCCAACGTTCGTGATGATGTGCAGGTCTCCCGCTTGCGCACCCAAACGTCCACCGTGTCCCTTGCCGGGAATGCGGACACGCGAACCCGTTTCGACGCCCGCTGGTATGCGCACTTTCACCGTCTCAGTCTTCGGCGTCACGCCTTTGCCATGACACAACGAACACGGCGAACGCCGCCGGCCGGTCCCGCCACAGTCCGGACACTCCTGCGCAAAACGCAAACGTCCTCCTGCTCGCTGCACTTGACCCGTCCCTTTGCATGTCGAACAAACAACAACTGGCCCACCGATATCACCCGCGCCGTTGCAACGCGAACACTGCTCCGAACGATTAACAGTGAGATTCGGGGTCAGTCCTTTGATCGCCTCTTCAAACGTGACGCTTAGAGGCATTTCAATGTCGATGCCGCGTTGCGGTTGCGGCCGGGGCGGTTCTTTTTCTTTCGTCGCGCCGCCACCAAACAAGTCGGCAAAGATGTCGCGAAAACTGCTGCCTGCGCCACCGCCGCTACTCGTCGTACCTCCGCCCCAGTCAAATCCCGTGAAATCAAATCCCGGCGCCGTGCGTCCGCCGCTGGATGGACCAGCGCCACGTGCGGCAGCGTCCGCAAGGTTCTCCGAATACTGTCCGAAACGATCGTAGACCGATCGCTTCTTCGGATCCGAAAGCACATCGTGTGCTTCGGACATCAGCTTGAAACGTTCCTCGGCGGTTTTGTCGCCGGGGTTCACGTCCGGATGATACTTGCGCGCCAGCCGGCGATAAGCCTTCTTGATCTCTTCGGGCTTCGCGTCGCGTTTGACGCCCAGGATTTCGTAGTAGTCTTGCTTTGCTGCCATCTACCCTTTGATGACCGGTTGAAGAAAAGGCGGAGGTTAAGTCTTCTCCGCCTCTTCAATCGGCAATTGGCAATCGCAAATCGGCAATGCCCTTTACTTGTTCTCGTCTACGTCCACGTACTCGGCGTCGATGACGTTGTCATCACCGGGATTGGTCGACGACGACGCGCCGGCCGCAGAGGCCTGTTCACCCGCAGCTTCAGCTCCAGGCTGCGGTGCCTGTTGGTACAACGCCTCGGCCAGCTTGTGCGAAGCGCCTTGCAGTTGATTGAACGCCTCGTTAAGCCGCTCAACGCCGCCTTCGGCCAAAGCCTTCTTCGCCTCAGCGATCGCCGAATCAACTTCACCCGCAACTGCGCCGACTTTCTCGCGATTCTCGGAGAGCGTCTTTTCCATCTGATAGACGAGTCCATCGAGACGATTGCGCGCTTCGATCTCTTCGCGCTTGCGTGCGTCGTCGGCAGAATGCGACTCGGCATCCTTCATCATCTTGTCGATCTCTTCCTTCGACAAACCTGAAGAAGCCGTGATCGTAATCTTCTGTTCGCGACCGGTGCCCATGTCTTTTGCCGACACGTTCACGATGCCGTTGGCGTCGATGTCGAAAGCGACTTCGATCTGCGGCATGCCGCGCGGTGCCGGTGGGATACCGACGAGATGAAACTTGCCGAGCGTGCGATTGTCGCCCGCCATCGGTCGCTCGCCTTGCAGCACGTGCACTTCCACTGACGTCTGGTTGTCGGAAGCAGTCGAAAAGATCTCCGACTTCCGCGTCGGGATCGTTGTGTTTCTCTCGATCAACTTCGTGAACACGCCGCCGAGAGTTTCGATACCGAGACTCAACGGTGTGACGTCGAGCAACAGAATGTCAGTCTTCTCACCTGACAAAACACCGGCTTGCACGGCCGCGCCGATCGCGACGACTTCATCCGGGTTCACGCTCTTGTTCGGCTCCTTGCCAAACATGTCTTTAACGATTTCCTGGACCTTCGGAATACGCGTTGAACCGCCGACGAGCACGACCTCATCGATCTTTTTCGCATCGAGGCCGGCATCTTTCAACGCCGTTTCGACTGGACCACGCAGCCGCGCGAGAATCGGATCGACCAACTGCTCGAAGCGAGCGCGCGTCAGTTTCATTGCTAAGTGTTTCGGTCCGGATTGATCGGCCGTCACGAACGGCAGATTGATTTCCGTCTCCATCGTGCTGGAAAGCTCGATCTTCGCTTTCTCCGCAGCTTCTTTCAGTCGCTGCAACGCCATCTTGTCGTTCGAAAGATCGATACCCTGGTCCTTCTTGAACTCTTCAATGATCCACTCGATCAGTCGCTCGTCGATGTCGTCGCCGCCGAGGTGCGTGTCGCCGTTGGTTGACTTCACTTCGACAACGCCTTCGCCGACTTCGAGGATGGAAATGTCAAACGTGCCACCGCCGAAGTCGAACACCGCGATGGTCTCGTCTTTCTTCTTATCGAGGCCGTAGGCGAGTGCCGCGGCAGTCGGCTCGTTGACGATGCGCATCACTTC
>Ga0075426_10002086_pt1 | contig 14351 bp, 4 predicted proteins | sample SoiMethybrSBSTD5_FD_75304 | JGI IMG/M metagenome (GOLD analysis project Ga0075426, IMG submission 75304) | Bulk soil microbial communities from a Populus tree surrounding site in Tennessee, USA - Soil MetaG P. TD hybrid SBSTD5 | ecosystem: Environmental > Terrestrial > Soil > Tree plantation... | reverse complement strand
CCTGCTTCAAGTCCCGGGGCGCCGCGACTGTGCTCGCTGTCGCTTCATCTCCGCCAGGAACCGCCGCTGACGGTCAAGGGCGCTCTCTTCGCCCAGGGCGTTTCCGGCCGGTGGCCGGAGCTTCTGCGCCGGCTCGGCCGGGCGGCGCTCCCCGCCCTCCAACGCCTGCGCCAGACTGTGGATGGTCGGGTTGCGGAAGATCTGGACAAACGGGATTTCGCGCCCGAAGACGTCCCGCAGCCGCGACTCGATCTCGACCAGCAGCAGAGAGCTGCCGCCCAGCTCGAAAAAGTTGTCGTGGATGCCGATGCGTTCACGTCCGAGCACCTCCTGCCAGACCGCGGCCAGAGTCTTCTCATTCGGAGTCCGCGGCGCCGCGTAGTCGCTGTCCAGGCGCGGCCGGCCGGCCTCCGGCGCGGGCAAGGCCCGGCGGTCGATCTTGCCGTTCTGAGTGAGCGGCAAGGCGGCAAGCGGGACAAACGCGGCGGGGATCATCGCCTCCGGCAGCCGCGCGGCCAGGTGGCGCCGCAGCGCGCCGACCGCGAGATCGCCATCCGCGGCGCCGGGCGCCGGGACCAGATAGGCCACCAGCCGCCGGTCGCCCGGCGTGTCTTCCCGCACGATGGCGACCGCCTCCGCCACGGCGGGAGAGGAACGCAGGACGGCCTCGATCTCTCCCAGCTCGATGCGCACCCCGCGCACCTTGACCTGGTGGTCCGCGCGGCCGATGAAGTCCAGGCGGCCGTCCGGGTGGTGGCGCGCCAGGTCGCCCGTGCGGTAGAGGCGGCCCCCGGGGCGGCTCCCCAGCGGATCGGGGAGGAAGCGCTCGGCGGTCAAGTCCGGCCGCCGCCAGTACCCCAGGGCCACTCCGCCGCCGCCGAGGAAGAGCTCGCCGGAGGACCCCAGCGGCACCGGCCGCAGGGAGCCGTCGAGCAGATATCCCTCGGTGTTGGCGAGCGGCCGGCCGATCGGCGGCTTTCCGTCCTCCCTCTCGAGCCGCTGGCCGAGCGACCAGACGGTGGTCTCGGTGGGGCCGTAGAGGTTGCGAACCTCGCCGCCCACCGTCCCGCAGAGCCGGCTCGCCAACGGCGCGGGCAGGGCCTCGCCGCCGAGGATGAGGTGGGAGAGCGGCGCGAGCGCCCGCAACCGCTCCGGGCTCGCGGCGAGCATCCCCGCCATGGACGGCGTGCACTGGAGGTGCGTCACGCCGTGGCGGCCGATCTGCTCCGCCACGTCCGGGCCGTCGTGGATCACGACCCTGGCGCCGCGGGTCACGGTCCACAGCAGCTCGACCACCGAGATGTCGAAACAGATGCTGGTCACCGCGAGCCAGACGCCCGGCGCTGGCGACCGGGACACCGGCTGAAGCTCGGCATCCATCGCCACGAAGAGGTTGCCGACGTTCGCATGGCTGATCACGACCCCTTTGGGGGTCCCCGTCGAGCCCGAGGTGTAGAGGATGTAGGCCGGGGAGGCGGCGGGCACCGCCGGCAACGGCGTGGAACCGCCCTCCTCCGAGTCCGCGGGCGAAAGGGTCCGCGGATGGTGCAGCGAGCCGCGGGACCCCTCGGAAGCGATCAGCGCCGTGGCCTGCGCGTCTTCCAGCATCGCCGCGAGCCGCGCCGGCGGATAGGCCGGATCGAGCGGCACGTAGGCCGCGCCGGCCTCCAGGACCGCCAGGAGCGAGACGAGCATCGGCAGCGACCGCTCGACGCAGACGCCCACCCGGTCGCCCGGCCGCACGCCGCTCCGGACCAGCCGCCGCGCCAGCCGGGACGCGCGGTCCGCGAGCTCCCGATAGGTCAGCTCCCCCTCCGCACCGCTCCCCGCGATCACCGCGACCGCGCCAGGGGTGCGCTCCACCTGGGCATGGAACAGCTCGTGAATCGGAGCGATGCGGGGGAGCGCCGTCCGGGTGTCGTTCCACTCCGCCCGGAGCTGCGCCTCCTCGGCCTCGCTCAGCAGGGGGAGGTCCGCCAGGCGGCGGCCGGGCGCGGTGGCCGCTCCGGCGAGGAGGACGGCGCAGTGGAGCGCGAGCCGCTCCATCGTCGCCCCGTCGAACAGGTCGGGGTTGTACTCGATCCAGCCGCCGAGCCCTCCGGGGGACTCTTCGAGCAGGAGCGACAGGTCGAACTGCGTCGCCCGCGTCGCGGTGTCCGCCGGGGTGAGCGCGAGCCCCGGCAGCTCGAGCGCCGGCAGCGGCTCGTTGCGGAGCGTGAAGAGGACCTGGAACAGCGGGCTGCGGGAGAGGTCGCGCTCCGGCTGGAGAGCCTCGACCAGCCGCTCGAACGGCAGCTCGGCATGGGCGAGGGCGCCCAGCACCGTCTCGCGGACGCGCTCCAGGAGATCCTCGAACGCCGGATCGCCGGAGAGGTCGCTCCGCAGCACGAGCGTGTTGAGGAAGTGGCCGATCACCCCGTCGAGCGCCGGATCCGGACGGTCCGCCACCGCGGTCCCGACGACGACGTCGTCCTGTCCGGCATGGCGCGCGAGGACCGCCTGGAAGACCGTGAGGACCGCCGTGAACAGGGTCGCGCCGGAGCGGCTGCCGAGGCGCCGCAGCGCGTCCACCGCCGCCGGGTCTAAGCCGACCGGGCGGAGCGCGCCGCGGTGGCTCTGGACCGGCGGACGCGGGCGGTCCGTGGGCAGCTCCAGACGGGGCGGCTGGGGCGCCAGCTGCCCGGTCCAGTAGCGCAGCAGGCCGTCCAGGCGCTCGCCGCGCAGCCGGTCCTGCTGCCAGACGGCGAAGTCGGCGTACTGCACGGGAAGCTCCGTCAGCGGCGAAGGCCGGCCCGCGGTGATCGACGTATAGAGCGCGCCCAGCTCCCGGATCAGGAGGCCGATCGACCAGGCGTCGGCGGCGATGTGGTGCAGGGTCAGGAGCAGCCGGTGGCTCTCCGGCCCCAGGTGCACCAGGACGGCCCGCACCAGCGGACCGCGTTCGAGGTCGAACGGACGGCAGGCCTCCACGGCGGTCCACCGCGCCAGCTCGCCTTCTGGATCCGGAAGAGCGCTCAGGTCGATGCACGGCACGACGGCCGCGGCGGCGGTCTCCGCGGGCGACAGCGGGATCTGCACCGGACGCTTCCCGGCCAGCGCGAAACGGGACCGCAGCACCTCGTGCCGGCGCAGGATCTCGCCGACGCTCCCGGCGAGCGCCGCCGGATCGAGCCGCCCGCGGCAATCGAGCGCTGCCGGGAGGTGGAAGAACGGCGAGCCGGGCTCCATCCGCTCCAGGAGCCACAGGCGCTGCTGGGCGAAGGACAAGGGGAGCGGCTCCGCGCGAGATACCGGGACGAGCGGAGATGCCGGAGGCCCGGCAGCGCGCTCCACCCAGGCGGCCAGCCCCTCGACCGTCGGCGTCTCGAAGACCGTCCGCACCGGTACCTCCACACCGGCCGCGGCGCCCAGCCGCACGGCGGCCTGCGCCGCGAGGAGAGAATGGCCGCCCAGGGCGAAGAAGTCGTCAGCCACTCCCACCCGCTCGACGCCGAGGACCGCGGCGAAGATCCCCGCCACCCTCTCCTCGGCCGGCGTCCGCGGCGGAACGAAGGAGTCGCCCTCCTCCCCGGTCTCACCGGGATCGGGCAACGCCTTCCGGTCGAGCTTGCCGTTCGGCGTCCGCGGCAGCGCAGGCAGCACCACCCAGGCGCCGGGCACCATGTACGCCGGCAGCCGCTGGCGCAGGAAGCCGCGCAGCGCGCCGGCCTCGCCCGCCGGGACACCGGCGACATAGGCCACCAGCCGCTGCGGCGGAAGCACCGCCACCACGGCCTCGCGCACCCCGAGGTACGCCAGGAGGGCGGCTTCGATCTCGCCGGGCTCGATGCGGAAGCCGCGCAGCTTGATCTGGTGGTCGATCCGGCCGAGGAATTCGAGGTTCCCGTCAGCGCGCAACCGCACCAGGTCGCCCGTCCGGTACAGGCGCTCCCCCGGCTCGTCGCTCCACGGGTCCGGCAGGAAGCGCTCGGCGGTCAACGCCGGCCGCGCCAGATAGCCACGGGCGAGCCCCGCGCCGCCGATCCACAGCTCGCCGGCCGCGCCCCGCGGAGCGAGCGCTCCCCGCGCATCCACCACCAGCACCCGCGTGTTGCGGACCGGCCGCCCGATCGGCGGAACGCCGTCCGCCGCCACCTCCGCCGCGGTCGAGACCACGCTCACCTCGGACGGGCCGTAGTGGTTGATCAACGCAAACGGCAGTCCGGGCTCCGGAGCGCGGTGCAGGCGGTCGCCGCCGCAGAGAAGGCCCTTGAGGGAGAGATTCGAGAGCGATCCGACCGATCGGACGGATCCGTCGGATCGATGGAGTCCCAGCACCTCCTCGGCCAGCGGCGTCGGCAGGAAGCTCCAGGTGACCCCCTCCCGCCGCCAGAAGCGCACGATCGCCTCCGGCGAGAAGCGCGTCTCGTCCGCGGGGATGTGGACGCTCGCCCCTGCCGCCAGATACGGCCACAGCTCCCACACCGCGGCGTCAAACGCGGGATTGGCGATCAGCGTCGACCGGTCCGCCGGGCTCAATCCATAGACGTCGCCATGCCAGCGCACCAGGTTGAGCAGACCCGCGTGCGGGACGGCGACCCCCTTCGGCTTCCCTGTCGAGCCCGAGGTGTAGACGACGTACGCGAGGTTCTCCGGCCGGACCACACGCAACGGACCGATGTCCGTAGCGTCCTCTTCCTCGCCTTCGAGATCGACCAGAGGCGCGCCGCACCCCTCGAACCGGCCGGCCAGCGACCGCTCGGTGAGGACCGCGGACGCTCCGGAATCGGCGACCAGAAATGACAGGCGCTCTGGCGGGGCTTCCGGATCGAGAAAAACGATCGCCCCTCCGGCGAGGAGGACCGCCAGGCTCCCGGCCACCCGGTGGACGGTCGGTCCGGCGCAGAGCGCCACCCGCGCTTCCGGTCCCACCCCGAGCCGGACGAGGCGGTTCGCCAGCCTCCCGGCGCGAGCCGCGAGCTCGCCGTAGGTGAACCGCCCGCCCGGCGCCGAGACGGCCAACGCGTCCGGCTGCCGCCGCGCCTGGTCCGCGAACCGCTCGTGCACCAGCAGCTCGCCGGCCGCCGCCGCCGTGTCGTTCCACTCCCGGAGGAGCGCAGCCTCTTCGGCGGGCGAGAGCACCGGCAGACCGGCGACGCGCGCCTCCGGCGCCTCCACGGCGGCGGCGAGGAGGCGTGCGAACCCCTCCGCAAGACGCACCACCATCGTCCGGTCGAACAGATCGCGGTTGTACTCGAAGGTCCCGGTGAGGCCGCGCTCCGAGGCGAGAAGCGTGCACGACAGGTCGAGCTTCGCCGTCTCCGTCGGCACGGGAGAGACCGCGATCTCCAGGTCCGGCAGCTCCAATCCGCCGGGATCGTTCTGGAACGCGAACAGCACCTGCACCAGCGGCGGACGGCTGCGGTCGCGCTCCGACGCGAGCTCCTCGACCAGGCGCTCGAACGGCACCTCCTGATGGGCATAGGCGGCGAGAGCCGTCTCCTCCACCCGGTCCAGCAGCTCCAGGAAGGTCGGAGCCCCCGAAACATCGAGGCGCAGCACCAGGGTGTTGACGAAGAAGCCGACCAGCGGCTCGATCTCCGCCCGGGTGCGACCGGCCACCGGCGTCCCGACCACCAGGTCCTCCCCGCCGGTCCACCGCTGCAACAGCCCGGCGAAGCCGGCGAGGAGAGCCATGAACAGCGTCGCCCCCCGGCTCCTGGAGAGCGCCGCGAGCCCCTCCTTCTCCAGCGCGAAGTCGTGGACCGCACCGCGCGTGCTGCGCTCCGCCGGCCGCGGCCGGTCCGCTGGAAGCTCCAGCGCCGGCGGCATGCCCGCGAGCTCCTCCCGCCACCACGCGAGCTCCGCGTCCAGCAGACCGCCCGCCAACGCCCGGCGTTGCCACGCGGCGAAGTCGGCGTATTGGATCGTCAGCTCCGGCAGTGGGCTCGGCCGGCCCGCCCGGAACGCCGCGTACAGGGCCCCCACCTCCCGCACCAGCACCCCCAGCGACCAGCCATCGCAGACGATGTGGTGGAGGGTCAGCGCGAGAACGTGCTCGCCCGCGGCAAGGCGAAGCACCAAGCAGCGCAGCAGCGGGCCGCGCGCGAGGTCGAACGGACGAACCGCCTCGTCGGCCAGGAGGCGGGCTGTGACATCAGACCGATCCGACAGATCCACCACCGGGAGCGCAAAGCCGACCGGCGGCAGAATCACCTGCCGGGCCTGCCCATCCTCGCTGGGGAACACCGTGCGCAGCACCTCGTGCCGGCGCACCACCTCCGCGAGAGCCTGCGACAGCACCGGCACCGAGAGCGGACCGCTCATCCGCAACGCGAACGGCACGTTGTAGAGCGGACCGCTCTCCATCTGCTCCAGGAACCACAGCCGCTGCTGGGCGAACGATAGCGGCAGACCCGCCACCTCCGCATCCGGATCGGCTGCCATCCCCTCCAGCAACGACCGCAGATGATCGAGCAGACGCTCCGCCGCGGGAGCGTCCACCCGCTCGCGCTCGAAGCTCAGCCGCAGCGCCAGACGCTCCCCTTCGAAGGCGCTCAGGGCGAGCGGACAGTTGAGCGTCTCGGGGTCGCAGCGGATCCCGAGCCGCAGTGGAATCGAGCGCACGAAATCCGGGCCCAGAATCTTCTCGACCGGCAGGCTCTGGAACGCCACGACGCTGTCGAAAAGCGACAGCCCGCGAGGCACCTCGCTCCACCCCTGGATCGAGGCGAGCGGATCGAGCTCGTGCTGCAGCAACTCGCCCGCGTTTTCCTGAAGATCCCGCAGCCACGGCAACAAAGAAAGGTTGTCCGGCACCCGCACCCGCAACGGCAGGGTGTTGGTCAACATCCCCACCATCGACTCGATCCCCGGCAGTGGCGCCGAGCGGCCGGAGACCGCCGTGCCGAACACCACGTCCTCTTTCTGGCCGGTCCGCGCGAGCAGCATCGCCCAGGCGCCTTGGACCAGGGTGTCGACCTTGAGCCCATGCCGCTGCGCGAGAGCGAGGAGCGCCGCCGTCCTCTCGACCGACAGCTCGATGCCGCGCTCCTCCCGCGACCGTCGCCCGCCCGGCACCGCGGCGTGCATCCCCGGCAGAGGAGTCGGAGCGGAGAATCCCGCGAGCCTCCCGCGCCAGAACCGCTCCGCCGCCGCGCCGTCCCGGCGCTCCTGCCAGGCGATGAACTCCTTGAAGGGAGATTCCTTGACGGCCACCGGCGTGCCGCCCCGGCACAGCTCTGCATAGACCGCGAGCACCTCCCGCAGCACCAGGAGGAGAGACCAGCCGTCGAGGATCAGATGATGGAAGCACCACACCAGCTCCCACGCCGCCTCCCCGGTGCGCACCAGGGTCAGGCGCAGGAGAGGAGCCTGGGAGAGATCGAAGCCGCGCAGGGCATCGGCGCGCAGCAGCTCCGCCCTCGCCTGCTCCTGCGCCTCCGCGGAGAGCCCCCGCCAGTCCTTTTCCTCCCAGGGCAGACCGACGCGGCGGGAGACCACCTGCACCGGGTGCGCCACCTCCTGCCAGTGGAACGAGGTCCGCAACACCGCATGCCGAGCCAGCAGCCGCGTCCAGGCCTCCCGCAGCCGCTCCACCTCCAGCGTTCCGGACAGCTCGGTCACCAGGTGGCGGACGTAGAGCCCGCTCCGGGGTTCATCCAGGGCGTGGAAGAGAATCCCTTCCTGGACCGGCGACAGCCGGTAGATGGATTCCAGGTTTTCGGGTCTCATCTCGCGCTAATCTCCGCAACTGGGGCTCTCCGGAGGTTTAGCGCCCTTCGCTCCTGCGGTCAGCCTTCCCCAGAGTATAGGGGAACTGCCTTTCTGCTATTCCGAAGATTCTGCGTCGAGTGGAGGCGCACGGATCGTCTTTGACCCATCGCCGCCCCCATGCGAAGCTGTCTGGTCATGGGAACCCTGGCGGAACGACCCACCTGCATGCTGCCCCGACAAACCGTGCGACCTGGTGTGACGGCGCTTCAGGAGGAACCGGTCCGCCCGCTCTCCTTCGCCCAGGAGCGGATGTGGCTCCTCGACCAGATCGACCCCGGCGCGGCAACCTACAACCTCTTCCACGCCGTCGACATCTCGGGCCCGCTCGCCCCCGCCCTCCTCGCCCGCTCGCTCGACGAGGTGGTCCGTCGGCACCAGACCCTGCGCACCACCTTCGCCGCGCCAGGCGGCGCGCCGGAGCCCGTCGTCGCCCCCGCCGCGCGCCGGCCGCTGCCGCTCGTCGACCTCGCCGGCCTTCCGGAGCCGTCGTGGAGGCCCGAGGTCGCGCGCCTCTCCACCGAGGAGCGGCGGCGCCCGTTCGACCTCGCGGCGGAGCCTCTCTTCCGCGTCGCTCTCGTGCGCCTCTCGGCGGGCCGGCACGCCGGGCTCCTCACCGCCCACCCCATCGTCTTCGACGGCGGATCGAGCCTCGTTCTCTGGCGAGAGGTCGCGGCGCTCTACGAGGCCTTCGCCGCGGGACGGCCGTCGCCGCTCCCCGAGCTCCCCCTACAATACGCCGACCATGCGCTCTGGCAGAGGCTGCACCTCGCGGGCGAACCGCTCGCCGGCGAGGTCGATCCCTGGCGGCGCGAGCTCGCCCCGCCGCTTCCCGTCCTGCGATTGCCGGCCGACTTCGACCGCGCCTCGGCGCATGGGTTCCTCGCCGGCGAGGTCTACCGCGTGCTGCCGGCGCCGCTCGCCGCGGCCCTCCGCGAGCTGGGCGGCCGGTGCGGGGCGACGCTCTCTTCGACCCTTCTGGCTGCCTGGGCCGCCGTCCTCGGGCGCACCGGCGGCGAGGAGGACCTCCTCGTCGGCACGCCGGTCGAGAGCCGCCGCCCGGAGGCCGAGGGGCTGATCGGTCCCTTCCGCAACACCCTGGTCCTCCGCCCCCGCCCGCGGCTCGACCGAGGGTACGGCCCGCTCGTCGACGAGGTCCGGGAGGCGGAGGCGGCTGCCGCCGCGCACCAGGACCTGCCGCTCGAGATGCTCCTCACGGCCCTGGGCCTGCCGCGCGACCCGCGCCGCGCGCCGCCGTTCCAGGTCATGTTCCTCCTCCGAAGCCAGCCGGCACCGCGGCTCTCCTTCGCGGGCCTCCGGATCGCCGTCTCGCCTCCCGATCCCGCGGCGGACCTGGCGGGGGAGGTCTTCGAGCTCGGCCTCATCGCCGAAGAGAGGTCCGATCCCCGCGGCGAGGGAGATGGCGGTGGCGATGGCGATGGCGGCATTGGGCTGCGGCTCGCCTACGACGCCCTCCTGTTCACCGAGGCGACGGCGGCGCGCCTCCTCGACCACTTGGCGGCCTTCCTCGCCGCCGCGCTCGCCGCGCCGGAGCGGCCGCTCGCCGAGCTCCCCCTCCTCTCGACGTCCGAGCGCCGCCAGCTCCTCGCCTGGAGCGATGCCGGCGATGGTGGCGAGGCCGGCGAGGACGGCCAGGCTGGGGCCCAGCCGCCGCTGGCCCATCACGCCTTCTTCGCCCAGGCGGCGCGCACGCCCGGCGCGCCGGCCGTCGTCGCCGAGGGTGCCGAGGGTCGGGAGGTCTCCTATGGCGAGCTCGCCCGCCTCGCGCGAGGCCTGGCGCGCCGGCTCGTCGCCCAGGGGATCGGCCCGGAGAGCCGGGTGGCGATCGCCCTCGAGCGCTCGCCGCGCATGGTCGCCGCCGTCTTCGCCGTGCTCACCGCGGGAGGAGCCTATGTGCCGCTCGACCCGGCGAGCCCGGTCGAGCGCCTGGCCGTCATCCTCAGGGATATTGGGGGGGACACCGCGGCGCTCCTCACCGGCGGCGGGCACGCGGCGGCGCGCGAGGCGGCCAAGCTCGCCGGCCTGTCCGTCGTCGACCTCGACGAGATCTGGCCGGCCCTCGAGGCCGAGCCGGCGCCGGCGGGAGAGCCGGCGAGCGACCCGACGATTGACCCGACGATTGGGGCCGACCGCGAGGGCCTCGCCTACGTCATCTACACCTCGGGCTCGACCGGCGCGCCCAAGGGGGTGATGATCCGCCACGGCGGGCTCGCGAGCTACGTCCTCGCGACGCGGCGGGACCTCGCGCTCACCCCCTCCGACCGCATGCTGCAGTTCGCCTCCCTCTCCGTCGACGCCAGCGCCGAGGAGATCTTCTGCACCCTGGCGAGCGGCGCGGCGCTGATCCTCCGCAACGACGCGATGCTCGCCGGGGCGCCGGTCTTCCTGGGCACCTGCGCGAGCTGGGGGGTGACCGTCTGCGACCTGCCCACCGTCTTCTGGCAAGAGCTGGTCGAAAGGGTGGACGCCGGCGAGGCCGCCTGGCCGCCATCCCTCCGCCTCCTCGTCTTCGGCGGCGAGCGGGCGCTCCCGGAACGCGTCGCGCGCCTGCGCCGTCAGCTCGGCCCCGCGGTGCGGGTGATCAACTCCTACGGGCCGACGGAGGTCACCGTCGCCGCCACCTCGCACGCCGTCCAGGGCGAGCCGGACGGCCCGCCGCGCCCGCTCCGCGAGCTCCCGATCGGCCGGCCGCTGCCGGGCGCCCGCGCCTACGTCCTGGACGGCGCGCGCGAGCTATGCCCGCCGGGGATCCCCGGCGAGATCGCGATCGGCGGCGAGAGCCTCGCCCGCGGCTACCTCGGGCGCCCGGACCTGACCGCCCGCACCTTCCTTCCCGACCCCTTCGCGGGCCGCTCCGACGCGCGGATGTACACGACCGGCGATTTGGCGCGCCATCGTCTGGATGGAGGGGAGGAAGGCGCGCTCGAGTACCTCGGCCGCATCGACCGCCAGGTCAAGTTGCGCGGCTACCGCATCGAGCTGGCGGAGATCGAGGGGGTGCTCGCGCAGCACCCGGCGGTCGCCGAGGCGGCCGTGGGGATCGACGAGCGGCGCGCCGGCGAGCGCGCGCTGGTCGCCTGGTGGGCGGCGCGGCCGGGGGAGGGCGCCACGGCGGCCGAGCTCCGCGGGTTCTTGAAAGAGCGCCTCCCCGAGCCGATGGTGCCGTCGCTCTTCGCCCTGCTTCCCGCCTTGCCGCGGAACGCAAGCGGCAAGCTCGACCGCCGGGCTCTTCCGATCCCCAAGCTCGAGGCGGCCTCGGCCGGCGGCTACGAAGCGCCGGCGACGCCGGCCGAGGAGGCGGTGGCCTACGTCTGGCGCGACGTCCTGGGCGTCCCGCGCGTCGGCCGGAAGGACGACTTCTTCGCCCTGGGCGGCCGCTCGCTCCTCCTCCCTCGTGTCCGCCATCGCCTGGAGCAGGAGCTCGGCGTCCGCCTGTCGCTCGCGAGCCTCCTTGAGCGGACGACCGCCGCGGCGCTCGCCCTGGCCGCCGAGGAGCTCCTCTTGGACGAGCTCGAGCGCGAGCTGGCGGCGGCCCGCTGAGGGGATGCCGGAGAGCCGAGATGCTCGATTGTGTCTTTCCCTCCAGATTCGCCGCATTTCGTGTCATGGCTTTGCACGGAAAACGGGCCGCCGATCTGACAAGTTTTTTTGCCGGCGCATCGTTTCAGAGCGCCGCGGAGGGTTACAATCCCGGCGCGAGGAGACATCAATGGAACCGAAGCTCGATCTCAGGCGCCCCGTCCATCACGTCGCCCCTCTGCTCGTCGCCGCGGTCTTCTCCGCTGTCCTGCCACTGGCCGCGGGCCCCGCGACGGAGCAGCCGAAGGCCGACTACCCGCACGAAATCGAGGCTTGGCGACAAGACCGCGACAAAGGGCTGCGCGACGAGAACGGCTGGCTCACCCTGGTCGGCCTCTACTGGCTCGACGAAGGGGAGAACAAGATCGGCAGCGATGCCGGCAACAAGGTGATCTTCCCGGAAGGCAAGGCCCCGGCCGTCGCCGGCACCCTGGTGCGCCACGGCAAGGAGGTGCAGCTCAATCCGGCGCCGGGAGCCGGCTTCACTGCCGACGGCAAGCCCGTCACCGCGCCTTTCAGCCTCCAGGCCGACGCGCAGGGCAAGCCCACCGTGCTCCACCTGGGCTCGGTGAGCTTCTTCGTCATCCAGCGCGGTGACAAAGTGGGCATCCGCATGAAAGACAGCCAGAGCCCGGCGCTCGCCGCCTTCCACGGTCTCGACTACTTTCCGCTGCAGGCGGCGTGGCGGGTCGAGGCGCGCTTCGAGCCCTACAAGCCGGCGAAGAAGATCCCCATCGCCAACGTCCTCGGACAGGTCTCGCAGGACGATTCGCCGGGCGCCGTGGTGTTCGACTGGCAGGGAAAGACGTATCGCATCGATGCCCTGCCGGGCGATGACAAGGGAGGGCTCTTCCTGATCTTCGCCGACCAGACGAACGGCAAGGAGAGCTACGGCGCCGGCCGCTTCCTGGACACCGATCCGCCGCGGGACGGCAAGGTGGTGGTGGACTTCAACACCGCCTACAACCCGCCGTGCGCCTTCACCGCATTCGCCACCTGCCCGCTACCGCCCGCGCAGAACCGTCTGGCCCTGCGCGTCGAGGCGGGCGAGAAGAAGTACGGCGAGGGGCACTGAGGCCCCTCTCACTTCTTACCACTCGATGATGTAGGTGCAGGAGTCCGCTCCCTCGGTGCGGGTGGGCTTCGTCTTGTCGAGGCGCACCTCGCAGGTCGACTTGAAGCGCCGGCCGAGGGTGGTGATGATGCCGCGGTCGAACTCCGAGGGGTAGGGGTTGTCGCACACCATCTCGGCGGTGCTCGGGCCCTTCATGCCGGTGAACCGGTAATGACCGATCCCCTCGGTCATCTGCCCGGTCTCGGGATTGAAGAGCGGCTCACCGTTGATCCGGTGATGCAGGTGGTAGTTGAGGTCCAAGGCGCCCAGAGCCTTGTCGATGGTGTCCATCCATGGCGGCCACTCCACCTGCTCGGGGATCTTCTTCCCGATGGCGAACAGGGTCAACGGCCCGATCTTCTCCGCGATGGTCTTGAACGCGTCAAGCCATGGCTGCTGCCCGTACCACAGCTCGGGCTGCGGCTTCTTGATCCCGTGCTGCGCCAGGATCTTGAGCGCCGTGCTGGTGAAGTCGCCCATCCCGTCCACGACAGAGAGCACAACGGCCCCATAGACTTCGACGTCCGGTCGAAAAGCCACGAATTGTGTCATGCCGGTAGTATCTCACAAGCCGGCCGGAAGCGGAAGGCACATAATAGAACAAGCTTATCTTTCAAGGCTGGATCACGCCGCTCGCCGCGTGGAGGAAAGCCGCCACGTCGGCCTTGAGCTTCCGGCGGTCAATCGTACGGATGTACATCATGTGCCCCGCCTCGTACTGGGCCATGGTGATCCGCTGGAGGTAGGCCGGCTCGAAGCCGAGATGGTCGAAGGTGTACTCCGCGGCGAAGAACGGCGTCGCCAGGTCGAAGTAGCCCTTGGCCACGAAGACGCGCAGCGCGGGGTTTTCGGCCATGGCCCGGCGCAGGTCCTCGGCCACGTTCAGGTAGCGGTTGCTCGACTCGCGGTAGCTCCACGGGCGGACGCGGTCGGTGAGGAGCTCGTACGGCAGGTCGCTCTTCCATCCCAGCTCGCCGGCGACGTAGTGGTTGAGCATGGCGGTGAACGGTCCCTGGATCGCGGCGTTGCTGGGGTCGAATTCGTTCGCCTCGCCGGCCGCGTCGCGGTCCATCCCCACGAAGCGGCTGTCGAGCCGGCCCACGGTCTTGCGCTCGCCGCGCAGCAGCTCCTTGACGAAGGCCTGGATCTGCGGCCGCAGGTTGGCGTGCTCCAGGTAATCCGCGGAGAGACCGGTGTAGCGGGAGAGCTTGGCCGCGATGTCGCGTCGCGCCTCCGGGCTCAGGCGGCTCCCCTGAGCGAGCGCGGACGTGTATTCGGCCTGGGCGAAGCGCTCCGCCTCGGCCACCGCCGCGGGGAGACCGGCGCGTTGCAGGTCGTCCGGCAGCTTCTTGTGATACCAGGCCGTGGCCGTGTAGGTGGGGAGGAAAAGCGGATAAGGCAAGTCGTTGCCGATGTCGAAGCGGGCGGTCTCGAAATTGAGGATCGACGACAGCAGGACGATGCCGTTCAGATACATCCCGTGGCGTTCCTGGAGATAGTGGGAGAGGCCGGCCGCGCGGGTGGTGCCATAGCTCTCCCCGGCAAGGAATTTCGGTGACTCCCAGCGCCCGAAGCGGCCGGTCCACAGGCGGATGAATTCGCCCACCGATTCGAGGTCCTCGCGCACGCCATGGAACTGCTGCGGATCCTCGCCCGGCACCTCGCGGCTGAAGCCGGTCGTCACCGGATCGATGAACACGAGGTCGGTGACGTCGAGGAGCGATTCGCCGTTGTCCACCAGACGGTACGGCGGAGCCGGGGATGCGGGCGGGCTCGTCTCGGGGCCGTCCGCCTCCATGACCACCCGGCGCGGTCCGAAGGCGCCGAGATGGAGCCAGACCGAGGACGAGCCGGGGCCGCCGTTGAAGGCATAGGTGATCGGCCG
>Ga0075426_10002083_pt1 | contig 14360 bp, 11 predicted proteins | sample SoiMethybrSBSTD5_FD_75304 | JGI IMG/M metagenome (GOLD analysis project Ga0075426, IMG submission 75304) | Bulk soil microbial communities from a Populus tree surrounding site in Tennessee, USA - Soil MetaG P. TD hybrid SBSTD5 | ecosystem: Environmental > Terrestrial > Soil > Tree plantation... | reverse complement strand
GACTTTCACCGGCCCTGGAGTCTATCAGTACAAATGCGTGCTGCACGACGAATTGGGAATGGTGGGGCAAATCATCGTGCTGCCGTAATGCGCGCCGACAAATGAAACGAAAGCCGGCCGCCACGCTAGCTGCCGTTACGGTAGAGTGAAGGCCACGAGCGAGTCGCCGAGTTTTTCTTCCGTGATTTTGGGATGGCCGCCGGCGGCGATGACCAAAAATTGCTTGCCGGTGGCTGAGACCCTGTAAGTCATGGGCGTGGCGTTGGCACAAGCGGGAAGATGCGCCTTCCACAATTCTTTGCCAGATTCGATATCGAAGCCGCGGAGGAAACAGTCCGTCGTGCCAGCGATGAAGACGAGGCCAGCGGCGGTGACGATTGGCCCACCAAGGCTAATGGAACCGGGTGGGATTTGTGGGTGCTCGCCACCGAAATCGCCCATGGAGCCTAGGGGAACCTGCCAGCGGATCTTTCCTTCGGTCATGTCTAGAGCGGTTAGCATGCCCCAAGGTGGAGGGCTGCAAGGCAGATCCGAGGGCGACTGAATGAAACGGCGGTAAAGACCGTAAGGAGCGCCGAGTTGGTCGCCGTAGTCACCGTCTTCGGTGTGGGAGCTGCGATCATTGTACTTTTCACGAGGAACCAGTCGCGCGATCGCGGCGATATTGTTGACGTTCGTCACCAGGATGCTGCGCTTGGGGTCAACAGCGTAGCCGCTCCAAGTCATACCGCCAACGTTTCCCGGCACCATCAGCGTTCCTTGCAGGCTCGGCGGAGTGAAAATCCCTTCATTGCGTAGATGCGCGATGTAGTTTCGGCACCAGTCGCGGTCTTGGAGTGTAGGACCCCAAGCTTGATCTGCAGAAAAAGTGTGAGGAACCAGCGGTGGCGGCTTTAGAGGAAAAGGCTGGGTGGGCGAAGGGACTTCGCCTGGAACATCACTTTGCGGGACGGGGCGCTCTTCCACCGGAAAGACGGGCTTGCCCGTGTCACGGTTCAGGACATAGAGAAGGCCGGATTTGTTGCCTTGAATCACGACGGGGACATCTTTGCCGTCCAGATGCAGCGTGGTGAGCAAAGGAGGTGCCGCGGTGTCGAAGTCCCAAAGATCGTGATGGACAAGCTGGAATCCCCAAACCAGTTCGCCGGTTTTGCCGCGCAATGCGACGACGGAGTTGGCCCATTTGTCGTCGCCGGGACGGAGGCCGCCGTAGTAGTCAGGGCTGGCGCTGCCGGTGGGAACGAAGAGCAAGTCGCGCTGTTGGTCCACAGCCATGATAGACCAAGCGTTGCCGGCGCCGCTGCGCCAGGAAGAGCTTTTGCCTTCCGCTGCCGCCGCAGAGGGATTTGCGGGAAGCGGGTCCCAGCTCCAGCGAAGAGCGCCCGAGGGGGCGTCGTAAGCGCGCACAACGCCTCTGGCCATGTCCACTCGATGATTGTCGTCAATGGCGGAGCCGACGACGACCAGATCGTCAATGATGGTGGGCGGGGAAGTCATGTGGTACCAGCCGCGGTCGTATTGGAGCACGTCGCGAAGGCTAACTACTCCGTCTTTGCCGAAATCGGCGCAGGGTGCGCCGGTGGCGGCGTCCACGGCGACGAGGCGAGCATCTTGGGTGGATTCGAAGATGCGGCGAAGGCAAGGCTTGTCCTTGGCGCGAGTGGTGTCGAGCCAGGTGGCAACGCCGCGATTGACGAGGCCGTCGCCATAGTCGCCGTCGAGATCGATCTTGGGGTCGTAGGCCCAGCGCTGGCTGCCGGTTTCAGGATCGAGGGCCATGATGCGGTTGAAAGCGGTGGTGAGATAGAGAGTGCCGTCAACGAGAAGGGGGGTGGTCTCGAAGCCGCTGCGCTTTCTTCGGCCGATATTCTCAGAAATGTCTCCGGTGTGAAAGGTCCAGGCAACTTTCAGAGTGGCGACGTTGTCGCGATTGATCTGGGTAAGTGGGGAGAAGCGCATGCCGCCCGCGTCGCGGCCGTAGTAAGGCCAGGAATCGCCGGCGGTATCAGTGGGAGTTGGCGAGGCAGCCCAGGTGAAGACGGCGCAGGTGGCAAGAAACAAAGCAAGCAGGTACAAAGACTTGCGTTGATTCCTCATCGTTTGGCACCCCAAAAGAAAGACGAGATTGTACACGCGTTTGTTCCTTATAACTGGAGTTGGGCGGTTTTTCATCCAGGTGTAGAAACGATTGCTATTTGACTCCACGTCAGACAGGCTGCAAAAGGCCTAATCGGTCGAAGGGAAGAGTTCGTCAAAGAGTTTTTCTATGACCCCGTTCAGGACGAAAGGCCCGTGTTGCTGGACGTAGCGGTGTTCGGCGAGACGGACCAGATTGTTGTCGACAGGAACTCCAAGCCGAAAGGCGTTGTTAGCGGCATGGACTTCCAGCCGGCCGACGGTCTTTTGCTGCGGAGGAGGATTCTCTTGACGCTTTGTGAGTTCCTCGGAGATGAGAGTTCCCCTGCGGACGCGCTCGCGAGCGCTACGCAGATTGTCGAACTGCATATCAAGGTCATAGAGGATGCGAAGGGTCTCGATAGGGCGGACACCTTTGGCCAGCTTGCCGTCAGGACCAAGGGCATAAATCGATGAAACCGTCCAAATGTTTGGGCCGCGGGACCACAGGAATTGCGCGGTGGCGAAGTCCGCGGCACGCAAATTGTGGAGCTCGGCGGGGGTGACAAGCGCCTCGTCGGTAGCGCCGATCTCCCGAACATATTCGTTCCAAACGTCGGCAATGCGTTGCTCCGGGATCGAACGCAAAGGATCGGAAACCGACGCGTATTCAGCATGGGCAAGGCGCTGGCGAATGCCCCGGGTCATCCAAGATGGTGGAAGGGTGTCTGCAAACACTTCGGCGATTTTGTCGACGAGGGCGCTGGCGTCGGCTTCGGAGCGGATGCGGCCGGCAAGGTCGTTGATTTCGAGCGTGAGCTGACGATGACGTTCTATACGGGCGCGAAGCTCCGGGGGCAGTTGACCAGGCGAAGTGATAGTTGCTTGTTGAGAATAAGTGGATACTTGTTGCGAGAAAAAATGTGAAAAAAGGAGCGCGAGAGCGAGGACGAAGGACAGCAACGTCATGTTTGTACCCTAATTATCAATACAACGTCGAACGTTCAGCGAAATCGAGCGCGACCCTGTGATTATCCTCCTTCGAATGCTCGATGTGCTAGAGTTTTTGTGCGATGAGAAGGCTCGGAATCTACGTGCAGGTGCCGTTCTGCCAGACGAAGTGCACGTATTGCAATTTTCATACGGGAGTGGTGGCGAAGGAACGGTTTGCGCCGTATGTGGAGGCGGTGTGCCGGGAAATGCAGGGACACCGGGAGTTATTGAGTGCGGCTGGAGTAATAGGGGCCGCGGCAGGAGAAGGAAAAGACAACAGCCAGGAGTGGCTGTCCTACTTGGTAGATACCGTTTATTTTGGTGGCGGGACACCGAGTTTGTTGGAGCCGCAACAGCTGCAAAAGATCCTGGATGCAATTCGAAGCACTTTTAGGACGGAATTTGCAGAGGTGACGTTGGAGGCGGACCCGGAGACGTTGGAAGAAAAGAAGGCAGCCGCATGGATGAGGGCGGGAATTAACCGCGTGAGTTTTGGAGTGCAGTCGTTTTTGGACAAAGAGTTGGCGGCGGCGGGAAGGATGCATCGGCGTGCGGATATTTATCGAGCCGTACCGATTTTGCGCGAGGCAGGAATTCGAAACTTCAGCTTTGATCTAATCGCGGGATTGCCACACCAGACAGAAAAGAGCTGGAAGCAATCGCTGGAGGAATTGATTGCGCTGGGACCTGAGCATGTGTCGGTGTATTTGCTGGAGGTCGATGAGGGAAGCCGACTCGGGAAAGAGTTGCTGGCAGGAGGAACGCGATACAGCGCGGGGGCAGTACCGAGCGAAGACGAGATGGCGGAATTCTACGAAATGGCCCAAGAAAAATTGGGGGTCGCGGGATATCGGCACTACGAGATTTCGAATTGGGCGAAGCCGGGATTCGAGTCGAAGCACAACCTGAAATACTGGAGACGTGAGGCGTATTCGGGATTTGGGGCTGGAGCGCATTCGTTTTCGGGAACGCAGCGCTGGGCGAACGCGCATGACGCGGCGGCGTACGTGAGCGCGGTCGAGAATGGACGATTGCCGGTGGAGCAGTTGGAGGACGTGACCGCGAAGCAGGCTCTGGAAGAAGAATTGTTTTTAGGATTGCGGCAATTGAATGGAATTGATGTGGGGCGGATTGAGAAAGAATACGGAGTCGCTCTTGCGGGGCGATTTGAACCGCTGGCAGCGGCGGGACTGGTGGAGCGTAAAGGAGATATCGTGCGGTTGGCGGAGGAGAAGTTGAGCGTGTCGAATGAAGTGTTTGTGGAACTGATGAAATGACTGGCTCGAATGGATTGGCCATGGTTGAAGTGGACGGCGGAATTTAGCACAGAGGGACGCGGAGAAGAGAGAGCAGAGGATCGGAAACCAGAAGCGGAGAAAACCATGAGTTACACGGTGGCGAAGGGGAATCAGAGAGTGGATCCGGATGAGGTGAAAGTGACGGGAAAGGCGCTCGAAGGTGTTGTGGATTTGCGCAGCGACACGGTGACGCGGCCGACGGACGAAATGCGTCGCGCGATGGCGGCAGCCGAAGTCGGCGATGACGTCTACGGAGAGGATCCCACGGTCAACAAGCTGGAAAAACGCGCAGCGGAACTCTTTGGAAAAGAAGCGGCGCTGTTCGTGCCCACGGGCTGCATGGGAAACCTGATCTCCATCAAGATTTGGACGCATCACGGGAATGAAGTGATTTGCGAAGAACGCAGCCACGTGAATTTGTATGAGTTGGCGTCGATGTCGGCGATTGCGGGGTGCATGCCGCGCGTGGCGCACGGGGAAGATGGCATTTTAACGTGGGAAGAATTTAAAGCAGCGATCCGGCCGAAGATTTATTACGACTCGCAAACAGCGCTGATTTGCCTGGAAAACACGAGCAACATGGCGGGCGGAACCGTATATCCAACCGAGCGAGTGAATGAGATTTGTGACGAGGCGCATAAACTCGGTCTGAAGGTGCACCTGGACGGAGCGCGGATTTTCAATGCGGCGACGGCTCTGGGCGACCACGTCGCCGTGATGACCAAGAAAGTGGACTCGGTGATGTTTTGTTTGTCGAAAGGACTGGGCGCACCAGTGGGCTCAATGGTGGCGGGATCGAAAGCGTTTATTGAGAAGGCTCGAATTCACCGAAAGATGTTTGGTGGGGGGATGCGGCAGGCAGGAGTGATTGCGGCGGCGGGGTTGATTGCGCTGGAGAAGTCACCGGCGCGACTGCACATTGATCATGAAAACGCAAAGTTGCTGGCGGAAGGGATTGCGCAAATCCCAGGGTTGAAGATTGATCCGAAGAAAGTGCAGTCGAACATAGTAATTTTTGATTGCTCGGCCACGGGAATGACGGCGGTGGAGTTGTGCGACGCGGTGCATGCCCAGGGAGTGTGGGCGCAGGATACGGCGCTGTATTCGGTGCGTGTGGTGACACATTGCGATGTGGACCGCGCGGGCTGCGAACGAGCGTTAACGGTATTGAAGGAAGTCGTCACGAGGAAGAGAAAGGCGGGGGCATGAGTTTGGGACGAATGGCGATTCTTTGTTTGGCTGTGGCTTGTTTGTTTGCGGCAGCGGCTGCGGGCCGCGGGCAAACGCCTCCGTCAAAAACTGAAGATAGTAAGGCTGCGCCCACAGCCAAAGAGGCAAAGAAATACATCGAGAGCGCGGAGAAAGAACTGTTTGATCTTGGCGTGAAGGCGTCTCGGGCTGGATGGGTGCAGGAAAACTTCATCACTGAGGATACCGAACAGATCGCGGCCGACGCTGGAGAGGTCGCGAATACAGCAGCTACGAAATATGCGAGGGAAACGCACCGGTTTGATGGATTGAAGCTGGCGCCGGACCTTGCGCGGAAACGATTGCTGCTGGAGTTGGCGACGGGATTTCCGGCGCCGAACGATCCGAAAGCGCAAAAAGAGCTGGCGCAGATCCTGGCGTCGCTCGATGGCGATTATGGAAAAGGAAAGTGGTGTCCAGAAGGCGAAAAAGGGAAGTGCCTGGATGTGACCGCTGTAGAGAAATTGATCGCGGAGAGCCGCGACGCGGACGAATTGAAGCGCGTGTGGGTAGGGTGGCACGCGATCGGCGTGCCGATGCGGCAGCGATACGCGCGGATGGTCGAGTTGGGCAATGCGGGGGCGCGCGAGTTGGGTTATGCGGACGTGGGAGCGCTGTGGCGTTCGAATTACGACATGCCGCCGGATGACTTTGCGAAGGAAGAGGACCGCCTGTGGGAGCAGTTGAAGCCGCTGTATTTGTCGCTGCACGCCTACGTGCGCGGACAATTGAGAAAGAAATATGGAAATGAATTGGTGCCCGCGAACGGGCCGATCCCGGCGCATTTGCTGGGAAATATCTGGAGCCAGGAGTGGAACAACGTTTATTCGTTGATGGATTCGCCGAAGCCGCCGCAAAGCTACGACCTGACCAAGATTCTGCAGGAACGGAAGACCGATGCGCGGGGCATGGTGAAATACGGTGAGAATTTCTTTACATCGCTGGGATTTGCGCCGCTGCCTGCTACGTTTTGGGAACGGTCGCTCTTTACCAAGCCGGCAGACCGGGACGTGGTGTGCCACGCCAGCGCGTGGGACGTGGATTTCAAGGAAGATTTGCGGATCAAGATGTGCATTCAGATTCGCGAAGAGGATTTTCGGGTCATTCACCACGAACTGGGGCACAACTTTTATCAGCGCGCGTACATGAATCAGCCGGCGCTATTTCAGAGCAGCGCGAATGATGGGTTTCACGAAGCGGTGGGCGACACGATCGCCCTTTCGGTGACGCCGGAGTATTTGAAGAAAATCGGGTTGATCGAGACTCTGCCTCCAGCGTCGGGAGATATCGATTACTTGCTGCAGCAGGCGCTTGAGAAAGTGGCGTTCCTCCCTTTTGGTTTGCTGGTGGACAAATGGCGCTGGGAAGTTTTTTCGGGGCAGGTGAAGCCGGCGGATTACAACAGAGCGTGGTGGGAGCTGCGGAAGAAGTATCAGGGCGTTGCGCCGCCTGTGGAGAGGACGGAAGCGGATTTTGATCCTGGTGCGAAATATCACATTCCGTCCAACACGCCGTATGCGCGGTATTTCCTGGCTCGGATTTTGCAATTTCAGTTTCACCGCGCGCTGTGTAAGGAAGCAGGAATTACGGGGCTACTGCATCGGTGCTCGATCTATGGGAACAAGGTCGCAGGAGAAAGGTTGAACCAGATGCTTTCGATGGGGCAGAGCAAGCCTTGGCAGGAAGCGCTGGAGGCCTTGACGGGACAAAAACAGATGGACGCGACGGCGCTGGCGGATTATTTCGCGCCGCTAAAAACCTGGCTGGACGAACAAGACAAGTCGAAGGGGTATGCGGTGGGGTGGTGAAAACCTTACCCAAGCGGGCCGGGATGCTTGAGGTAGCGGTCAATGATGGCGTCTGCCGCGCGGTAGACGAAAGCAAGAACCGTGGGCGTGGGATTGGCGGAAGCGTTTTGTGGAAAAGTGGAGCCGCCCAGGATGAAGAGGTTGGGCATTTGCCAATGCTGAAGATAGGGCGAGATGACAGAATGAGTGGGGGAATCTCCCATAATCGTGCCGCCCTGGATGTGGGTCGAATTGTAATGGACAGCATCATAAGAGCGCAGGCCAGGGAAAGGATTAATCTCACGCGCGCCCATGGCGCGGGCGACTTCCACCGCTTTGGGCGTGGCGAACTCGACCATTTTGCGTTCGTTGTCGCGCCAATCGAGAGTCAAGCGAAGGAGTGGATCGCCTAACGCGTCTTTGTAAACGGGATCGAGATCCATGAAGTTGGTTTTGTAGGCGAGATGTTCCCCCGCGAAACCGATGGTTGCGGTTCGGTCATAATAGGAAACTGAAGCTTTCTTCCACTCCGATCCCCAAGTGGCTTTGATGGAATTTGGCAGCACACCGAATGCGCCAATCGGCTGAAAGCCGTAGCCGCGCGCCGCAAAATACCCTCCACGAATGAAGTTGAGCGAGCTGCGGTCGAGATCGTCGCGGTCAAAGTCACTGAAAAGCATTCCCGCGGAGCCGGAACCCATGAAACGGTTAAGCGGCTGGTCAAAAAAAGCAGTGGCCGCTCCAAAACTGACCTGATGCGTAAGATTGCTGCCGACCGTGCCGCGGCCCGTTGCAGGATCGTAAGGCTCGCCGATACCAGAGAGCAGGAGAAGACGGGTGTTGTTGAAGGTCCAGGATGCGAGAAAGACGAGCGACGCGGGCTGGAAGATTTCTTCACCCGAGGCATCAACGTATGTAACGCCGCGAGCGGCCGATTTAGGAGTAGCGTCAAAGAGTATGCGGCGAGCCCAAGCGCCGGTTCGGAGAGAGACACTCTTGCGTTTATGAATAATCGGCAGCAGAAGATTGGTGGGCTGCGCCTTCGCTCCGACCATGCAACCGAACCGGGCGCAGAAGCCGCAATAAGTGCAGCCACCACGAGAGATGCCGTCAGGGTTGGTGTAAGACTGGCTGATGTTGGCCGACGGCGCCGGATAGGGATGGTAGCCGAGAGACTTGGCAGCATCTCGGAATAACGCCGAAAAATACGGCATTTTCGTCGGCGGAGTGGGATATTCCTCGCTGCGCCAGCCTTCAAAAATATTTCCGCCGTCGATGAGCTTTCCTCGCAGGTTGCCCGCGTTACCCGAAGTGCCGAGCAATTTATCAACGCGCGTGTAATAGGGCTCAAGCTCGTCATAAGTAATGCCCCAATCGCGAACGGCGTGGTCCTCGGGCAGCGCGTTAGCGCCAAATTTCTCCGTTGTTTTTGTGAGCAGCTCGAAGCAATCCGGCAGGAAGCGGGGAACCTGGGCGTTCCAATGCTCGCCAGAGCCGCCAACGCCAGCGCCGGGAAGAAAAGCTCCATGCTGGCGAAGCGGCAGAGCACGGCGCGTCACGTCGTGGCGGAGAGTAACCGTTTCCTTGGAGAGATCCTGCATCATCCGAAGACGAATCGCGTAATCGAGCTCGTCCATGTCGGTTGCGTAATCTGAGGGTCCGCGGGATGGGCCGCGTTCCAGGACAACAATTTTTAGCGAGGTGCGCGCACCAAGCTCTTTGGCCATCAGCAGACCGGCCCAGCCGCCGCCGACGATGACGGCATCCACAGGCGGAAGCGTCTTCACGACTCGTCCTCGCTCGGGCGAACCTTCGCTCCCGTTGTTTGACGAAGACTCATGGGTTTGGGGCGAAATGCTTTGCCGTAATACTTGTCGACTTCGTCGAAGTTGCTCATGCGTGGGCCGGGGAAGCCGACGAGTTGCCAGCCAATCATCCCGGCGTTCCCCCCATGCATGGGATCGCAGAACATCCCTTCGATTGTGTTTTGCCGAAGAAGAGAGAAGAAAAGAGAAGATTCGATTTTGCCCAGCGCCTCATCTTGGGCGGCGGGAGCTAGAAGATGAAATCCTTGCAGGCCCTTCAATCCGTCGCGATAAATTTGGCGTGGCGTGGCGCTACTCTGGTAGCCGAGTTCTCGCGGGGCTTCTTTAAAGGGAGGCTGCGTGTAACGAAAGCGGTCGCGGCCGTAAGGGCCTGCGAGCTGGCGGTCGATAAAAATGGCCACACCTGCTTCTCGCGCACCGGGGCCGAATTCGTCCGAAGGGAATATGCGCGATGCCGCGGCGGCAACAACCAGGGCTTCCGTTTCCGTGAAAAAACGAAGCGGGACGCGTACCGGCTTATGCTGCGCCCCAAGGAGCGTAGCTTTGCGGTCGAGAGAATAAACGAGGACGCCCCCCAGAGTTGCAGCGGAAAGCGTGAGAAAATGGCGGCGGCGCATGTGCGGGAGTGTAACAGAGGAACGCAGGGCGCGGCACGTATGGGTAGAATGCCGACGAGCCATGCTATAAATGGTATTTTGGGTGAGTATAGGAAAAACAGATAGTGGAGGGGATGGCTCGTGGAATTCGCGTTTACGGAGGAGCAACAGCAACTGCGAAGAAGCGTGCGAGAGTTCGCGGAAGGCGAAATCGCGCCGCACGTGATGGAGTGGGATGAAGCTTCGCATTTCCCGCTAGAGATCATGCCGAAGCTCGCGGAGATGGGGCTGCTGGGAGTGATTTTTCCGGAAGAATACAGCGGAGCGGGACTGGGTTATATCGAATATGCGCTGGCAATTGAGGAATTGGCTCGGGTGGACGGCTCGGTGGGACTGATTGTTGCGGCGCACAACTCGCTCTGCTCCAACCACATTTTCAAGTTTGGGACGGTAGCGCAGAAGAAAAAGTATCTCGTGCCGCTGGCGTCAGGGAAAGCGATTGGCGCGTGGTCCCTGACGGAACCGGAAGCAGGTTCCGATGCGGGCGGGACGCGAACGACGGCGGTGCGCAACGCAAAGGACTGGGTGCTGAACGGCGCGAAAACTTTCACCACAAATGGCCATTACGCAGATTTTTGCGTTGCGATGGCGGTGACGGATAAGTCCAAAGGATCGCATGGAATTAGCGCGTTCATCCTGGAAAAAGGGATGCCGGGGTTCAAACCGGGGAAGAAAGAAAACAAACTCGGGATGCGCGCGAGTGACACCTCCGAAGTAATTTTCAGCGATTGCCACGTACCGCAGGAGAACTTGCTTGGACCAGAAGGCGAAGGTTTTACGGGCAGCTTGAAAATTCTGGATGGCGGGCGGATTTCCATCGCTGCTCTGGCGCTGGGTATGGCACAAGGTGCGCTCGAAGCGGCGACGAAATACGCAAAGCAGCGGAAACAGTTCGGGCAGGCCATCAGCGAGTTTCAATCCGTGCAATTCAAGCTGGCGGATATGGCAACGCAAGTTGAAGCGGCGCGATTGCTCGTTTATCAGGCTGCGTGGCTCGCAGACAAGAAGGAAGTGCGATTTACGCGGGAGTCGAGCATGGCCAAGCTCTTTGCCAGCGAAGTGGCAGTGTGTGTAGCCAACGAATGTGTGCAAATTCATGGCGGTTACGGATTCATCAAGGACTATCCAGCGGAGAAATTCTACCGCGACGTGAAGCTGTGCACGATTGGCGAAGGCACGAGCGAGATTCAGCGCCTGGTCATTGCGCGCCAACTCCTTGGTAAGAAATAATAGGCGAGTGCAATCCCGCTCCCCGAAAAGCTCCACAGGACAAGCATGACCGCGCCCATTGCGCCGACAGCGGGCATTGAGAAATGGGCCGACCAAATACGCGCGGGCGACGTGCGCGCGGTGTCGCGCGCAATCACTTCGATCGAGAATCATGCGCCGGAGGCCGAAGATCTGCTGCGGCTGCTCTTTCCGCATACGGGACAGGCGTATCTAACGGGAGTAACCGGGGCGCCCGGAACCGGGAAGAGCACACTGGTGGACCGGTTGGCGGCGTTCCACAGGAAGAACCACGAACAAGTCGGAGTGATTGCAGTGGATCCGACGAGCCCGTATTCGGGCGGAGCGATTCTGGGCGATCGCATTCGTATGCAGGGACACGCGGGCGACGCAGGCACGTTTATCCGCTCGATGGCCACGCGGGGATTCCTTGGTGGGCTGGCGCGCGCTACGGCAGAGGTGGCGCTGCTGCTGGATGCTGCGGGGAAGAAGCACGTGCTGATCGAAACCGTCGGCGTGGGGCAAGATGAAATTGACATTGTGCGATTGGCCGATTGTGTGCTCGTCGTGATGGTGCCGGGGCTTGGCGACGATATTCAAAACATGAAAGCCGGGTTGATGGAAATCAGCGATATTTTTGTGCTGAACAAAGCGGACCGCGAGGGAGCGGACCGGTTGGAGCAGCAGTTGCTCGCGATGCTTTCGCTGGTGATGCCGCGCGACGGCTGGCATCCGCCCGTGGTTCGTACGGTAGCAACGGAGAACAAAGGGATCGAAGAGCTGGCGCTGGCCGTAAAGAAATTTGAGAAGCATTTTGAAGCGAGCGGCGAGCGCAAGCGCAAGCATGTGGAGCATTGGAAGAACCGGCTAGTAGAATTGCTCGAATCCCGGCTGATTGAGCGTGCGTTGGGCGGCAAGGCAGGCGAAGCTCGTTTAACAGAATTGGCGGAAGACGTGGCGGAACGGAGGAAGGACCCGTTTACCGCAGTGAACGAGATTCTGAAGCATAGCGGACTTGAGCGATAGGGAGAAATGAATGGCGGCGAGGAAGGCACCGAAGCAAAAGGGCAAAGGAACCGCAGCGCAAGCAAGCATCGGGATCATTGGCGGAAGCGGCCTCTACTCAATGAGCGGACTGACAGACATGCGAGAGATTCGTGTCAAAACGTCGTTCGGAGAGCCGTCGGATGCCATTGTGCTCGGAACGCTGGAGGGGAAGCGCGTGGCATTTCTGGCACGCCACGGGCGCGGGCACCGTATCCTGCCCAGCGAGATTAATTATCGCGCCAACATTTACGCCATGAAGCTGTTGGGTGCGGAGCGAATTATCTCCGTGAGCGCGGTGGGGTCGCTGAAAGAGGATTTGCGGCCGGGAGAGTTTCTTGTACCGAACCAATTCTTTGACCGGACCAAAAACCGTACCTCAACTTTTTTTGGAAACGGACTTGTCACACACGTGGCTTTTGCGCATCCCACGTGCGGGCAATTATCCGGCGTGCTGGCTGATGCTTGCGTGCACGAAGCAGTGAAAGTGCACCGGCGGGGAACGTACATCTGCATCGAAGGACCACAGTTCTCGACGTTGGCAGAGGCCGAGGTGAATCGCCAACTCCGATTCGACGTGATTGGCATGACCAACCTGACGGAAGCCAAGCTGGCGCGCGAGGCGGAGATTTGCTACGCCACGATCGCGATGATCACGGACTACGATTGCTGGCATCCGGACCACGAATCGGTGACCGCATCGCAGATTATCGCGACGCTCAACCAGAATGCGGAGAACGCGCAGAAAGTGCTCCGAGCGGCCGTTCGCGAAGTTCCGAGTGAGCGCAGCTGCAAATGCGGAATGGCGCTGAAACACTCGCTGGTAACGGATATGAAGCTCGTCCCCTCGGCCACCAAGAAGCGGCTGGCGGCCATCATCGACAAATACATTTCGTAGGAGAGAGGCGTGTCCTTACTCGTTGTAGGATCAGTTGCGTTTGATGCCATGGAGAGTCCATACGGCAAGGTGGACCGCGCGATAGGCGGCGCAGCTACATATTTTGCGGTGGCGGCCAGTTTTTTTACACATGTAAACCTTGTGGGAATCGTCGGCGATGATTTCACGGAAGTCGATGCGCAGATTTTTCACGGACGGACGATCAATCTGGATGGCCTCGAGCGCGCGCCGGGGAAAACGTTTTTCTGGGCGGGACGGTATTCGCAAAATTTGAACGAACGGGTAACACTGGCAACGGAATTGAACGTTTTCGCGGAATTCAAGCCCCGCCTGCCGGAGAAGTACCGAAGCTCCGAATATGTTTTTCTCGCGAATATTGCTCCCTCTCTGCAGTCCGACGTGCTGCACCAGGTAAAGAAAAAGCCTAAGCTTGCGGCCATGGATACGATGAATTACTGGATCGAACGAACCAACGCCGAACTGCGCGAGACGTTGAAACACGTGGACATCTTGATGATCAATGACTCGGAGACGCGTGAGCTCTCCAATGAACATAACCTCCTTCGCGCGGCCAAGCATATTTTCAAGATGGGGCCTAGCATCCTGGTGGTGAAGCGGGGAGAGCACGGCGCAATGATGGTGGACAATCGCGGAGTGTTTTGCGTGCCAGCGTTTCCTCTCGAAGAGCCGCACGATCCCACCGGGGCGGGAGACAGTTTCGCCGGTGGGTTCATGGGGTACCTCGCGGGAAGCAAAGACAAAAGCGATGCCTCCTTGCGGCGGGCCATGGTCTACGGTTCGGTTCTTGGAAGTTTCGCGGTGGAGAAATTCGGATTAGACCGGCTGAGGCACCTCAAGCGAAGCGAGATACACGCTAGAGCACGCCACTTCGCAAAATTGACGCAATTCAAATTGTAAATTGTAAAATCGCCTGCAGGCGAGCGCTGGGGCGCCGAATCCATGCTGTCTCTTCGTGAAATCTTTTTGCGGTTGACGGTGGCCGCGGTGCTGGGCGCCATCATCGGCATTGAGCGCGACCTGCGTCGCCGCCCTGCAGGCATGCGAACGAGTCTGTTTGTTTGTCTCGCTACAGCTCTGTTCACCATTCTCTCTGGCGAAATCGCGCGCCTGTTCGGCGACACAGGGAGTACTCGCATCGCTTCGAACATTGTGCAAGGTATCGGCTTTCTGGGTGCCGGAGCCATTTTGCGCGAGGCGGGTGGCCGGGTCGGAATGACCACCGCGGCAACGATTTTTGTGGAAGCGGC
>Ga0075426_10002082_pt1 | contig 14360 bp, 19 predicted proteins | sample SoiMethybrSBSTD5_FD_75304 | JGI IMG/M metagenome (GOLD analysis project Ga0075426, IMG submission 75304) | Bulk soil microbial communities from a Populus tree surrounding site in Tennessee, USA - Soil MetaG P. TD hybrid SBSTD5 | ecosystem: Environmental > Terrestrial > Soil > Tree plantation... | reverse complement strand
CAAATCGATGGACTCTTACCAGAGGGCGCTAAAGATTGATGCTAACAATCGCAGCGCGCACGAGTATCTGGGTGAACTCTATCTCGATATGAATCAACCCGACAACGCGGAAAAGCAGCTTGTGGTGCTGAAGAAGGCGTGCCCGTTCTTCGGCAAGTGCGAAGAATACGACGATTTGAAGGAAGCCATCGAAAAGTACAAAACGAAGAAGTAGTCTTTCGAGAAAAAGGCGAATACGGCTGGTGTAGAGATTGGTTTCAGGTTTCAGTTTTCGAGCCGCTCAAGAAGCTAAACCAAATCCGGTGGAGAATGAATCATGGTGGATACGATCAAGGCGCGCGTAGGCTTCGTTAGCGGCGGGCATAGTTCCATGCCGCATTACAACAGCTTCCTGCCGTTGGTTCCGAGCGAAATTAAGTTGGAACAGGAAGGATTGGACCTTTATCGGGAGTCGCTCTACCAGATCGCGGACAAAAAGGCGCAAATCGTTCGCCGGGTGCAAGAGTTCGTGAAGAACAATGATTGGGACGGCGTCATTCTTACGGCGGCGCCGACGGAAGTTCTCAACCCGGGGTTGTTCGACGATCTTAAGGCGACGCTATCCGTGCCTTTTACGACGGCATTGCATGCATGCGTAGCGGCCCTGAACGTCTATTCGGCGAAACGTGTTCTTCTGCTCACGCCCTTCGATGAAAAACTGAATGAATTGATCTGTCGGCATCTCGAGGGCAAGGGGGTTTCAGCCGTGGCCCCGCACCCGTTTGCAGAACTCGGCGTGCCCAAACGCATGACCCCCGACGAAGTGTTCGCGCTGACCAAGCAAAGTCTGAATCCCGCGGACCCCGTTGATGCCATCTATTTTCAGGGCGCTGTTCTTGATCCGATCAAGGCTTTAGAGAAGATTGAAACCGAGCTTGGCTTGACGGTCATTGCCAGCAACCCCGCGATGTTGTGGTATGTGCTGTCAAAGCTAGAGCTTGCCTATCCGATGAGCGGTTATGGGCGGTTGCTGCGGGAGTGGCCGAAGCTGCCCGGCTAACTTCTCCTGTTTTCTGCGAGCTGTGCGGCTGTATTGTTCCTTCTCCCGTTTGCGGGAGAAGACTAGGATGAGGGGGTCGATTATTTGCACCCTCACCTTCATCCCGTCGACGGAAGAGGAGACAAAGCAGGCTGAGTTTCGAAGGGTTAATTTAAGTCCATCAAAAGCAAAGCGCTGGCATCGCCCGAGAGGTCAATTGCCCAACGTGTGACCTAACCACTCCGTTGCACTCTTTGCCACTCGTTCTTCCGCGCCGACGTAAAAATGATCGCAGTTTTGAATGATCGCGATCTCGCAGGGACCTGAGCAGTGCTCTTTGAACTTCTCAGCAGGATAATTATCCACCGGCTCTTGATCGCCGCGGATGAACAGTACCGGGCAGCGGATGCGCTTGGCGTTTTCGACAAGGTCCGGAGCGTTGGTCAGTCGATCTAAGAATGTCCGTGCCGAGATCACCCACCACCAGGTCGGAATGAGCATCAGCTGGCGCGGTCTGCCGGCTGCAACTAAAGCTTCCGCTTCCTTGGTCTGCTCCTCGGTTTTCTCATTGATGGTGAAACTCCGCGCCGATCGCGGATTTGTCAGACGGTTTCCCCCGGCATGAGCAGATAGCAGGATCAAGGCCGGCGTCTCGGGATGGCGCGCGACGTGTTCGCTTGCCAAGACACCACCGTTGCTATGGCCGATGACAACAGGATTCTTGAATCCCTGGTCGGCCAAAAATTGTGCGGCTAGCTCATTGTCCTCGATGCCCTCCGCCACCGTTTGGTAGGCTCCACCGACCGGCTCGCGACTGTCATAGGTGCTCACGGAATCATGGCCGCGCCGATTGAAGGCGAGGAAGGCATATCCTAGAGAGGTTACGCAGGGCGCAAGAAAGCGCGCCGCGCAGACGTAAAAGTTCATCTGATTGCCGTGACAATACATCGCGGCGCCCTTGATGGGACCATCAGGCGTGTAGTAGGCACCGTCCAAGGGATGGGTTGGAGTTGAAATGCTAATAAGTTCCGTGCGCATGTGAGGCTCCTTCTCGTGTTTTCTGGCCCAAGGTTATCTCCAACTTAGCGTTGAATACAAAGAACGTGAACAAAACGGTACGAATTTTTCCTCGCGGTTCTCAGCGACAAAGCGCGGCTGTCCAGTCGCCCTGCAAATCATGTGGACCTGCAAATCAAAGTCAAATTGACATAAACTATCTTATCCAATACTCTCTGCCTCGAAGCGGTCATTTGGCGATTGGTTTTTTTTTGGGACTCGCTATCGAGCTATCAATAGCGGGATCTCGCGCCAGCTTGGAAGATATCAAAAGGCGGCTGCTGTGCAGCCGCGACAAAAAGAGACAGGGAGAAAGCGATGCTTGAACTCTATCACGGGACCACATCCGTCTGCGCCCAGAAAGCGCGCTTGACCTTGGCGGAAAAGGGGCTGGAGTGGGAAAGCCATCTGATGGCCTTGAACGGCGATCAGCTCGACCCTGCGTATCTCAAGCTCAACCCGAACGGCGTCGTGCCGACGCTCGTCCACGACGGCAACGTCATCGTCGAATCCACGGTTATCATGCATTATCTCGATGACACCTTCCCCACGCTGCCACTTATGCCGCGCCATCCGTTGGACCGCACACGGGCCCATTTGTTCAAGAAGCTGATGGACGAATACATCCATCCTGCGTGCATCGTCTTCACTTTCGCCACGGCCAACCGCGGGCCGCTCGCCAGCCTCTCGAAGGAACAGCGCGATGCCCAGCTCGCCAAGGCTCCGCTGCAGCGCCAGTCCGAATACAAGCGCGCGGCAGTGGAGGAAGGCCTCGGCTCATCCATGGGCAAGGAGGCGACCAAGAGCTTCGAGAAGCTGCTCAAATGGATTCAAGAATCGACCGAGCGGGGCCCCTGGCTCGCCGGCCCCGACTTTTCGCTCGCCGACATCGCGGCAACGCCCTACATGGTGCGGCTCGAAATGTTGAAGCTGTCGCGCATGTGGGACCACAAGCCCGGCGTCGCCCAGTGGTGGGAGCGAGTCAAGGCGCGGCCGTCCTACGCGACCGCGATCACGAAGTGGCTGCGGCCGGAGGACATCGCGCGCTACGAGAAGATTGCCGACCCCTGGGTCAACGTGAGCGAGAACCTCGTGGAGGAGGCGCGAAAACGAGTATGACATTGGTTGGGAGGGTAGAGGTTATTGCGATCAACATCCCGCTGCGAGGCGACTACCTCGGTTGCGGACTTACGATCATGACGGACTCTCCCGTCCACAACCGTGGCGGTCTAAGCAGCAAGGATCGCTAGCGGGAGGTTGGATGCGGGTCGTTGGAGTTTTCATTGCCATAGTGATCCTCGTCTTCGGCTATTTCTGGCTAGTGCTCAGCTGGAACTACTCGACCGGTGAGCGCGCCGGCTGGATACAGAAGTTCTCCAAGAAAGGCTGGCTCTGCAAGACCTGGGAAGGCGAGATGGCGATGGTCTCGATGCCGGGCGCCGTGCCGGAGAAGTTCTACTTCACCGTCTGGGACGACACGGTCGCCGAAGATCTCAACAAGGTCATGGGCAAGCGCGTCTCCCTTCATTATGATGAGAAAGTCGGTTTGCCGACCTCATGCTTTGGCGAGACGCGCCACTACGTGACCCACGTGACCGCGGTAGAGGAGATTCCGCTCGCTCCCGGCGTCGTCGTGCCGACCCCGAGCACCCCGCCGCCAGCCGCACCGCAGAAATAGCCGTCGTCTCGTCAACTTTAAGTCTTTCAGACGATCCTCCCTCTACGACACGGTCATTACTTCCCCGACGAGGTCGAGGGGGATTGTGTCACCCGACTGCGACCAATCGCCGATTGCGAGCATCTAATGGTTCAGATAGGCAAGTTGCATTAGTGTGTCCGACGTTTTAACTGTAAGGTAATTTAGAGCTTCGTAGCTTCGGGAAATTGTATCCGCGAAAGTGGAATATCTAGAGCGCTAATTCCGAGTCCGACAAGATGATAAGTCAGATTGCCATGATCACCAGAGAAGAGATTCTCGCGCGGCTTAACGATCCGTCGCTTCTGCTGGTCAATGTCATGCCGGAAGAAACATTTGCGGATGGACATATCCCGCGCTCGCTCAACCTACCGCTGTCTCAGGTCGAGACAAAGGCGCGCCAACTTTTCGCTGACGTCGGCCGGGAGCTCGTGATCTACTGTGGAGGTCCTACCTGACCTCTAGGCAAGCAGGCGGTCAGCCTGCTGGAGGGCATGGGCTATAAAAATATCCGTCACTATGTCGGCGGCATGGCCGATTGGGAGGAGAAGGGCGGGCCGGTGGAGAAGATGGATTTGCCTGTCGCCGATCCCACGCCCCGGCAATTCGTGCGAGCGGAGACTTCCAAAACGTGGATTTGGTCACGATGGCTCGACACGCTCGCCAATTGGCCGTTGGACCGCCTGGTGGGTTTCTGGCTAGGGATGATCCTTGCTTTTGGCTTTGTTTATTGGGGCGCTGGAATAGGTATGGGCTGGGGACTGCAAGCCGGCAACGCCTCCGTCAAGCCTGATTTTGAGGGTCTTCTTACTTCCATCTATTTCAGTTTTGTCACGGCTTTGTCCATCGGCTACGGTGACGTCATTCCGGTAGGAGCGCTTAGAGTTCTTGCCATCGTCGAAGGCGCCGCGGGTCTGCTGATCTTTGGCTGTCTGGTTTCAAAACTCGTGTCGCGACGGCAAGAAGAGCTGACGGAGGAAATTCATCGTACGACATTCGAGGATCGCTTGGATCGGGTGCGCACCAACCTGCATCTGGTATTTTCCGATCTGGGCGCCGTGCTGCAGCTGCAGGCAGAGCAGGGTGTGTTGCCAGGGCAAATAGTGCGACGGCTCGAAAGTACGGTGCGCGTTTTTCGCGGGGAAATGCAGACGATTCATGATTTGCTCTACCGGACTCAGGTCTTGCCCGACGAGGAAGCGCTGGAGTCGCTGCTGGCGAACCTGGCGATCTGTCTTCAAAGCGTTGTTGATCTTCAGAGTTCACAGCTGAACGGACAGCAACGATCCCAGCCGCTGGACGCGGGCTTGCACGCCATCAGCAATCTCGCCAACGAGATCTGCGGGGAATGTGTGCCACGGACCTATGCGCCCGCCATGAAACAGTGGATGGATCAAATTCAAGAACTCGCCCGCAAGATCGCGTAATTCGGCCACGCTCGAAAACCTTCAATTGCAGTGGCCTTCTTTCACCAGCTCTTCCACCAAGGTTGCATCGACCAGCTCTTGAGCTTTCATCCCGCGCGCGGCGGGCAGGGTTGATGCAACCATCTCGATTCCGAGCTCGACTCCCTCAATCTTGGGGTACGGTCGCGCCGGTATCACCTCGGTGGTATAGAGGCGGTAAAGGTACTCCAAAGCCGCCGGAGCGCGTCCCCGCTCCGATTTCGTCATGATCTCCAACGCCTTCATCCGGTTCTGTTTCGCTCCAGCAATGCCTTCACAGATTCCGCTCATGAAACCTTTCGCCTCTTGCCTGCGCGTTTTGAGGAAAGCAACAGTCATGGCGTAGTCGGCGCCACCTCCAGCGTAGATATTGAGTCGTTTATGGTCGGCGAGGATGCGAAAATTTTTGATCTGCCCGGTTTTCTCCAGATCATACATGGCTTCTGCGGTAACCAAAGTGCCGGAGAGTTGACCGGAGGTCAAAGCGGTGGCGCGATCGGCGCTTCGAGCATCGTTGGAATGGACCAAGGTCACGTCTCTGTCGGGATCAAGCCCGAGCTTTCTCAGGGCCAGCCGCGTCAATCGATCGGGTGTGCTGCCCGGTTCACCGGTGCCGATTTTTTTCCCTCTAAGATCCTCCGGTCGCGTGATCGCGGAGTCGACGAGAAGGACCGAGTAGTTATAGCCCGAATTTGCGACGAGGGTCAGAGCCGGTCCGCCGGTGGCATTGTTCTGGACGACGTGATTGGAACTAACAACGAAGATATCTCCGCCGCCGTTTTTCATCGCCGCGAGGAGCTTCTCATTTGAACCCGGATTCGTCCACGAAAGCTTCAGGCCGTTTCTTTCAAAAATACCGGTGTCGCGAGCGAGAAATAAAGGCAGCTTGCTGATGTTCCAGGGGGGATAATAGACGACCCTGGCCGTGTCCGATTGTGCGAAGGCCGACGGGCAGCCCGTCAGCAAGTGGATAAGCGTGACGATCAACCGGAGCCGGTTTTTTTTGCCGCCGCACATGCGAACGATTTCCTTATTTCTTGAAAGAGACAATCAGATAAGCGGGGGCGGACTTCGAAGCAAAGTCGCCCTGGCCCACGACCATGACGGTGTACGTTCCCGCTTCCTTGATCGCCTGTTGTGGCACCGTCGCCTCGATTTCGCCAGCGCTGACGAAGCGGGTTTCGAGCTCTTTGCCGTTGAGAGTCACCTTGTGAAAGCGATCGAAGCCTCGGCGAGCCCAGACCTTGAGGATCGCGGCGGAGCCTTGGGCGATAGAGCGCGGCGAAATCTCGATGTCTCGCGGTGTTGCTCGCCACGGACGAATGTTTGGAATCGGGTTCTTGTAGTCCGCATGAAAGTCGCTGTCGACAACCTCGCCGTTCAGGACAACCACTTTCACGTTCTGAACCGCCCACATGTCTTTTAGGGGATCGCCTTCCACCGCGATCAAGTCGGCGACCTTTCCCGGTTCCACGGTGCCAAAGTCCTTGTCCTTACGGAATGCCCTGGCGACGTTGATCGTCGCTGCTTGTATGGCCTGCATGGGCGTCAGGCCGGCTTCCACGAACATGACCATTTCTTCATGGACGCCGAGGGCCGGCAGGCCGTTATTCGGGTCCGATCCGGCCCTGAGGATGCCGCCGGCTTTTACGAACCGAGCGATGAAATCGGCAATCTTGCTGTAACCCGCGCGAGTTCGTTGAAGCCGATCGGCGGGAAACTTTGCATAGCGATCATACTGTCTCAGGGTTTGTTCGCGCATCACCGCCGGCAAGTAAGCCGCCCTGGGATTGTCTAAGATCGACAATTCGCTTTCCTTGAATCGCTCGGCGCTCGGCGAGAGCGGGCGAAACCACGTGGCGATGGTAGGACTCCATGACACCTTATTTTCCGCCATTGCTTTGATGATCTTGTCGAAGTTCTCCGGCTCGTAATAAAAGGCGACGTCCGCCGTATTGATCTTGCCGGTCATACGGAGCTCGTGAACTTCCCAGCGCCTTTTGACATCCGCAATGGAAGTCATTCCGGGCGCCCAATGATGCTCAACGCCCGCGAACCCCGCTTCCGCGGCGAGAAAAACATCGAGACAGTGACAGGTCACGGGAAGACCGAGCCGGTTGGCTTCTTCCGCGCCCGCTTTGATCGCCTCGGGAGAGACGTACTCGTTGAATTTAATGATCTCAATGCCCGCTTCCTGCTTTTTGCGCACGATCGAGCGCGCATCTTCAGGACTCTTGATCAGGTAACCGCTCTCCGCGCGCAACGCCCAAGACGGCGGCGGTCCGACCAGCCGCGTTCCCGTCGACCAGATGCGCGGGCCACGGATCCTACCGAGATTGGTCCCGTCTCTCTGGGCCATAGTCCACTCGTCGTCGTTTTGCGTGATGTCCGGACAGGTGGTTATGCCGAGATGCAAGTAGAGCTCACCGACAAAGTCGAGCAGATGACAGTGGCCGTCGATGAGGCCCGGAAGAATCGTCTTGCCTTTCGCGTCGATGATACGGCTTCCTGTTGGCACCACGACCTCGCCGCGCTTGCCGACCGCTTTGAATCGATTGCCTTCGATCACGATGACGGCGTCTTCCAGCGGAGGCCGCCCGGTTGCGTCGATGAGCGTTCCACCCTGAATGACCAGCGGTGTCGCGTTCTGCGCTTCGCTCCGCGCCGGCGACAGCCAGAAGAGTAGGAAGATCAGGAGCGTTGTGTCTAGGCATTTCAAACGATCGCGAATTTCCATGGGCGATTCTCCTGAATTGGTTTTCTAGTTGCTCTGGTGAGGAGCGCTTATTTATAGACGGACTCGATGAAGCCGCTGCGTTCGAGTTGATCGACTAACGAGTTGTCGACAAAATTTTCCGGTTTCGGCAACGGAACTTTGTCCCTGTAATTGGAATCGATGAAAATCTGAATGGCCTTTAACGAAGGGCGCGGCACTTTTACCAGCTGCAGGGCGTTTTCCTGCCAAGTTCCCTCCAGTAGTTCGTTGTCAGTGATCTTGCCGTATTTGGCCAGGACACGTTTGCTGAACTCTTTGTCTGTGCGATACCTGTGCATCCCGCGCACGAAGGCGCGCATGAACCTGAGTGCTGTATCGCGTTGCTGCGCCAGGAAAGATCGCGTCGTAATAACGCTGCCGTTAATGTCCTCGAAGCCGAGATCGGAAAACTTTATCAGCTCGCGCATGCCAAGTTTGAGCGCCGAAAGGTACAACGGGTGGCTCATGGGCACGACATGAACTGCGCCGCTCTGCATGGCGGCGAAAGCTTCCGGCTGCCCACCCATAGGGAGGATAGCGACATCTTTGTTTGGTTCCAGCCCGAAGTGTTTCAACGCCAGCCTGACCATCTGATCGGAAGTCGAACCAAACGTCGTGATGCCTGCCTTCTTACCTTTCAAATCTGCCGGCTGCTTTATCTCGGGCCGCGCCATCAAGCGAAACGGCGAGATATTACCGATGGCGGCGATAATCACGACGTCACTCCCGGCCGCGCTCGCCGCGAGGGCCGCCGGCGCGCCGGCATGAATCAAAGGCGCGCTGCCGCCGAGCAGGGCAGCGACCATCCGAGTGCTGCCGCCGACGCGGATCAATTCCACGTCCAATCCCTCCGCGTTCAGATAGCCTGCTTCTTTCGCGATCCATGGAACCGCCCAGGTTCCGGCAAAACTCGGATACAAGAAACGCATCGAGGTCATCGCCCCGGAGCTTTTAGCCGGAACGGCGCCGATAATAAAAATGACCAATGTTATCGTTCGCAGCAAAGTCACGCCCTCGCTGATGTTATATGAAAGATCATGAACGAATGCACGGCCAAACTTAAGCGCGAAATTTCTCTACCGTCAACCGGAACGTGAACAGACCCTTGATCTTTCAATCTATGCGGATGCGGCGTTGGCAGGCATAAACTGGAATTGACGCCACTGGATTCACCTTCTCAATCAATTCCCCAAAAGCTTCGATAAGAAATCAGCCAAGGGTGATTCTGGGACGCGTGGTACTTCGTGCGGCGGCTAGTGAAAATATACGGCTTACCTTTTCTTCGTGGCCCCTGCCTTTCGGATAATCGCAGCGCACTTTGCGGCGTCTGCGTCAGACTCAAACCCAAAGACCGCTGAATATTTTTTTCCTACAACCTGGGCCATAAGAAAATCAAGACTGATTCCCGCGTCGGCGATGGCCTGTGCCGTTGCATAGCCAAGGCCCGCCCGGTTATCGCCCTCGACCAGCAGAGCCGGGATGTCTGACGCGCTGAACCCCGCTTCCTTGGCTGCGGTAGCCGACTTCTTCCCCGTAACCGGATAAAGCTCAATAGCGCCCTTGAATTCATGGCCCGGATAGCGATATGCCATTACAACATGGATGTTTGCCCCGGCGTGGGCAAGCGGCGCAAGAGCCCCAGCAAGAATTCCCGCCCCGTTCTCAACTTCTTTTCGCCAAAGCGCAATCTTTTTGACGGTCAGTGCCACGGTAAATCCTCCTTGCTTCCCCAAGAATTCGTGTTTCCTGCCATTTCAGTCCACCAAACGAAAACCAGGAAACATCAAAGACAAGTTTCGAGTCTATCGATTCTTAAGTTTATTTACCCAACATTTCTTCGACCTTGTGTAATAGATCATACATGTTAAAAGGCTTCATAAAACAGGTTAAGCTTCCTAGCCCTTTCTCTCCAAGTAAATACGGGTGACCCGTTATAAGTATAATTGCAGTCGATAGTGAGCGGGAGTTCATGTAATCGAGGACGTCGAATGCGTTAAGGCGCGGCATGACGACATCACAAATCATCAGATCAAAGATCTTCTTTTCAAGTATTTCGAGTGCGCTCACACCATCGTCCGCCTCGTCTACCTCATAACCCTTCTCGCGCAACAGGTGAGCGATGAGCTGGCGACTGCGAAGTTCGTTTTCAACCACAAGGATTGTTTTTGGCATAGCTGCCCCGTGTAGGAGCTCTGAGCCATCAGAGCTATAGCACGTTTGATATCTTGGTCAATGAGTGACCCCGGCGACGACGCCAGCGAACACCGTCGGGAGAACTTGCAACAAGGACGGTTCTAGCGCAGTGTCTCAACGACCTTTTGGACGAAGCTAAAGTCGAAAACTCGATCGGGCGTAACTGGCTGGGTGGGTTTGATCCGCCGGGCCGCATCAGCAATCATTTCTCGCTGAAGCTTCTCGTCTACGGATCCAGTCAGCAGGTATCCTTGCACCGCAGCGTCATACACGCGCTCCGCCAGCCGGTGCCGCTCTCGCCCGATATCCAGGTGCGGGCTCCAGAATTCGAAAAATTAGAAAGGTGTATTCTCTCGGTATCTCAAAAAACAAACTGGCTCACGGAATGAAAAGAAACTCACTCCGCGAGTCATTGAGCATTACGCCTGTGCGAGTGATCAGTTTTAGCTGGAACTAAAAATATTTGGCGGTTGTCTTTCTGTGTAGATCCCCTGCCCGTTGCCGGACAGGTGGTACTCATGCGGGAAAGCTTGGCTAGGCTTTCTGGAAGATTTCTATCTTTGTACACGTGCCCGATGCTTTGCTTCTCAACAGGGCCGTCTTTCAAGATAACGGAGACCGCGATGTCATGCGTCCCGCCGCATTTATTGCAAAGGGCAAAGATACTGTACTTCGTAGTAGGCGGCATTGCCTCTAGTTTTAGCCGCATGGTGGTGCTTTGACGATTCCGTCAATCCTTCTACGCTAGTTGCTTCATTACAGAGTTTCAGCCGTCCTTCCATATCAATCGGGTTTAGCCGGAGACCGCACTCCTCTGGGATTAGCAGCCTTTTAGGGGCCCGCCACTCTTCTGCCTGCCGATTCAACGCAAGCTTTGACCGTCTCGGTGATAAGGCGGTCGCGATGGGTCCGGTGCAACACCTCCTTCGTCAGTTCCGCCGCAATCCCAATCGAGCGAAGAATGGTCTTCCACCGCGGGTCGTCTTTGGGCAGGACGGCAAGCATTTGGTGGAGCAAGGTTTTGCGGGTGTCGTCGCTCAGCGGAAGGTCGCCGCCCGCAAGGGCGTAAACCGGCAAATTCGGCAGGGCGCTTGGAAGAAAATTATTGTTGCTGTCCAGGTAGAGATCTTCACTCAGTCTAATCACGTATGATGTCTTTGCGGACATGCGAGCCTCCTTGTGCTCCATGGCGGTTCGTCTAGCAAGCTGCTTAAGAAAGCAGTTCAAAACGTTCCACCCGTTCAAATCGTTCAGGGTGTTTGCCTCGGAGATTTTTTGAGGACCTGCAATCAGAGTTTTTCAACACGCTACCCGTGAATCATATACGCTCGGCGAGAGATTGCTGTCCAATATTAGACAGTTTTTGAAAATAAATGGGGAGCGAGGGGCTGGATATACTCGCTAAATTCTAACTCTGCCTGAAGAACGAATCGGATCGGCTTTGGTAGCCGGTTTTGCAAAGAACGGCTTTTGAGTCGGAGTTGGCCGCTCCAAGCTTATTAATTGATCAAATGCCTCGCATAAAGTGCTGTGTATGCCATAAACAGCTAAGCTAATCTTCCCACCCGTATCGTCCCCTCAGTTTCACGAATTGACACTCGCACAGATATTCCTCTCGAATTCCTGCCGTGTCTTTACGAATGCGCACCAGAGCTTGAAGCTCTTTCTCGCCCATTGGAAATACGAGATAGCCGGGTGTCTTTAACTGTTCAAGAAGCGGGCGGGGAATACAGGGTGCAGCAGCAGAAATGATGGCTGCGTCGAAAGGAGCCTGCTCCTCCCAACCAAGGGTCCCGTCGCCCACGCGAACCGACACGTTCCTGTAGCCCAATCTGCGCAAGAGGGTGTGGGCTTTCAAGGCAAGCTCTTCCACTGCCTCAACAGTAAAGACCTCGGTGCATAACTCACTCAGAACTGCCGCCGCGTAACCCGAGCCGGTTCCTACTTCAAGCACCCTTTCCGCTCCTTTGAGTTCAAGCGCCTGAGCCATGAGCGCTACCATATAAGGTTGCGAAATTGTCTGATCCGCCCCAATGGGCAGCGGATGATCTTTGTACGCCTGGTCCCACAATGCGCCTTCAAGGAACAAGTGACGTGGCACCTTAGCCATCGCGCGAAGCACGCGAGGGTCATTTATCCCTCTGCTTACGAGCTGTTCCTGTATCATCCGTTCACGTGCCTGGCGGTACGCGATAATCATATAGTATGAATTGCTATAGCCGCTCTTAGATAGCGTCCACTGTGCCAGTGTTTATATCATTTGATCAGTCGCGTAATGGTGAGAAAGGATCCTTCGGAACCAACTTCATCCAAAGGGCTGCCCGAATCGCTCGAGATGGGCGACTTCGGAGATCGACTTGCGCTTTTTGTCGCCCTTGCCGATGGGCTGAGCCGGATAACCGAACGGAATAATGGCCAAGACTTCCAGTTCATCTGGGATGCTCAGGAGCGATTTCACCTCCTCCAATCCCCGGAAGCCCACCCAGTTCGAGCCGACCCCTTCCGACCAGGCCGTCAAGATCATCGATTGGATCGCGCGGCTCGCATCCGAGACCGAAAACATCGTCCTTTCAATCGCTACGACAATCGCCAGCGGTGCCTGCGCGATATAGGGTCCAGTTTTCGCCAATGCGCCCAGCTGCCGCAGCGTATCGCGGTTCTCGACGACAATGAAATGCCAAGGTTGACGATTCATGCTACTCCCCGTCAATCGCCCCGCCTCAATTATCCGCCGGACGACCTCTGGCGACACTGGTAATTGCGCACCGCCAACAGCGTGCGCACCGCGTCGAAGACTTCCATCGCTGTCTCCTTTCCGAACTACTGCGAAGGTAGGAGCCATACAGTGTTCACTATATCACCACGACGAGCGTTTCAAAGTCGGTGCAATACCAACGAGTCGCCAAAGCGACAAACATTATATTTTTACTTTCCGAAGTGTGAGAATTTATCTCTAACATTTTATGCGGCTGACCGTGGTCAAAAAACCGTCTCGCGCCAAGACGCCAAGCCCGCGAAGAAAACTTTTTTCTTCTATGGACTTGGCGCGCTTGCGCCTTTGCGCGAGACACAGTTTTTCCGATCTCTTTTCATCCAAATTTCAAATATCTTTGGCTAGTATTTTGAGGTTACGTATTTTATTTGGTAGCCGTGGATTGACGCACACCTAAAGAGGGACAATAAGCAAAGGGGTGGCCTAAGTCATGAATGTCTTGTTGATCGAGCCGATTCTGGACCGATATGTCGCTCAGGCTGACAGGCGAGAGAAAGACTGGAGCCCAAAAGAAGTTGCCGTGTTACTGTTGAAACTCCGGAAGGAGATTTTGGACTGCCTCAAGTGATGGAGCCTTGCGGGCGACATTGATCTACAGACTGCGAACCAGCGAAACTGCGAGCGAGTTGTGGAATTAACCGCGCCTGACTACATGATTTTGATCGTGGAGGACCTGGATCGAGCGCTGCACTTCTACACTGGAGCCTTGGGGCTTCGGCTCGGACATCGCTCCGGAGATTACGCGCAGCTTGACACAGGCGCCACGCGGCTTGCGCTTTTTACTCGGAGTGCCATGGCAAAAACCTTGGGCATATCTTTAGACGCGCCGGCGGCAAACGCGCCGGGGTTTGAGATCGGCTTCAAAGTGGCTGACGTCGATGCGGCATTTAGCGAGTTGGTTGCCCGCGGCGCTCCACCGGTCGTGCCGCCGACGGATCGGTTCTGGGGACAACGGACGGCTTACGTACGCGACCCCGACGGCCATCTTGTCGAAATCGCGCAAGACCTGCACCGGTCACGATAAGAGCGGTGTCTACACCGGCCTGTCAGTTGCGTCGGGCGAGCCTGAGGGCGTCCTCAATGTCGCGGACAATCTCGGGGCAGGATTGCTTGGCTGTTTCGAGAATGATGCGCGCTTGGTCCTCGTCACAGGGAATATTGTAGCCTTCAAACAGTACCCCCTCGACGGCATGATCAATTCGCGTCGCCTTGTCGATAGCCTCACGGGCGGGAGACTGGCTGGAGATTTGACTCCGCAAACGCTCATAGTATCGAGGAGCGACTTTAATGAATATATTCATGGCATCACCTCACTCTGGTTGAGGGGAGTGAACAGTTTAAACGGCCAAAACTTTCAATGGGTTCAAATCATGCGCCTCGCAGTTTTTCAAACACTCTGGCAAGAATCAAACTAACATAAAAGA
>Ga0075426_10002081_pt1 | contig 14363 bp, 9 predicted proteins | sample SoiMethybrSBSTD5_FD_75304 | JGI IMG/M metagenome (GOLD analysis project Ga0075426, IMG submission 75304) | Bulk soil microbial communities from a Populus tree surrounding site in Tennessee, USA - Soil MetaG P. TD hybrid SBSTD5 | ecosystem: Environmental > Terrestrial > Soil > Tree plantation... | reverse complement strand
GTGTGCGACGTGACGCTGGGCGCCTTCGCCCATCAGGACATCCCTTTCGAAAAGCTCCTCGACGTCCTCCGCCTGGAGCGCGACCCGTCGCGGACGCCGCTCTTCCAGGCGATGCTGGTGCTCCAAAACTTCCCGCCGGGGCAGGCCGAGCTGTCGCGCGGCGTGACCATCGAGCCGATGCCGGTGGAGACCCGCAAGGCCGACTTCGACCTCGTGATCTGGCTGGGCGAAGGACCCGAGGGTCTTGACGGAACGGTCGAATGGAGCGTCGATCTTTTCGCGGAAGCGACCGTCGCCCGCTTCCTGGCCCAGCTCCGGCGGCTGATCGAAGCCGTAATCGCCGATCCCGAGCGGAGCATCGGGAGCCTGCCGCTCCTCAGCGCCGCGGAGCTGCAGCAGATCCTCGGCGCCTGGAGCCGCACCGCCGACGCGCCGGAAGGCGAGCCGCTCCTGCACCGCCTGGTCGCGCTCCAGGCGGCGCGCTCGCCTGATGCCGTGGCCGTCGAAGCAGGCGCCGCCGCCGACCACCGCCTCACCTACCGCGACCTCGCCCACCGCGCCAGCCACCTGGCCGCAGAGCTGTCCGCGCGCGGCGTCGGCCCCGAGTCCGTGGTGGCGCTCGCCGCCGAGCGCTCGCCGCAGATGCTGGTGAGCATGCTCGCCGTGCTCACCGCGGGCGGCGCTTACCTGCCGCTCGATCCGGCCTACCCGCCGGAGCGGCTGAGTTTCATGCGGGAAGACTCGGGGGCGGTCGTCGTGCCGCCCGGTGAGCCGGCAGGAAAGGAGACCGTCACGGCGGCTCCGGCGAGCGCAGTCGCGCCCGAGAGCCCCGCCTACGTCATCTATACCTCGGGCTCCACCGGCCGTCCCAAGGGGGTCGTCATTCCCCATCGCGCCATCGCCGCCTACACGCGGACGGCGCGCGCCTACTACGCCATCGGTCCGGGCGATCGCGTGCTGCAGTTCGCCGCGCTGAGCTTCGACACCAGCGCCGAGGAGATCTGGCCCGCCCTGGCCGCCGGCGCCACCCTGGTTCTGCGGCCGGACGACATGGCGGCGTCGATCCCGCATTTCGTCGCCGAGCTGGCCCGCTTCGGCATCACCGTCCTCAACCTGCCCACCGCCTTCTGGCACGAGCTGGCGGCGGGGCTCGAAGCGGAAGAGCTGGAGCTGCCGCGCGGATTGCGCCTGGTCGTGATCGGCGGTGAAGAGGCGTTGGCCGACCGCCTGGCCGCCTGGCACCGGCGGGTTGGTGGGGAGGTGCGGCTGGTCAACACGTACGGGCCGACCGAGACGACGATCGTGGCGACGCACGCGGAGGTGGGGGGGCCCTCACCCCCGGCCCCAGCTGGGAGAGGGGCCGGGGGTGAGGGCCTCGCCGTCCCCATCGGCCGCCCGATCCCCGGCGCCCGGGCCTACGCCGTCGATCGCCTCTTCGAGCCCGTCCCCCCCGACGTGCGCGGCGAGCTGCTGATCGGCGGCGCCGGCGTGGCCCGTGGCTACCTGGGAAGGCCGGACGCCACGGCGGAGCGCTTCGTCCCTGATCCGTGGAGCGGCGTGCCCGGAGCCCGTCTCTACCGCACCGGCGACCTTGTCCGCTTCCGGGCCGGCGGCGAGCTGGTCTTCGCCGGCCGCGCCGACCGCCAGATCAAGCTGCGCGGCTACCGCATCGAGCCGGGGGAGATCGAAGCAGCGCTCCGCCTCCATCCGGCTCTCCACGACGCCGCGGTGGATGTCCGAGGCGTCGACGAGGCCAGGCGCCTGGTGGCCTGGGTTGTCGCCCGCGCAGGGAGCGAGCCGCCCGCCGGTCCTGAGCTGCGCGCGTTCCTCCGCGACCGGCTCCCCGAGCCGATGCTGCCGTCCCTGTTCGTCCCTGTTCCGTCCCTGCCGCTCCTGCCGAGCGGCAAGGTGGACCGCCGTGCCCTCGCCGAGCCCGCGGGCCAGCGGCCGGACCTGGAGACCGGCTATGCCGCGCCCGGCACCAACCTCGAACGCACGATCGCGGGTATCTTCGGCGACCTCCTGCGCATCGATCGGGTGGGGCGGAACGACAACTTCTTCGACCTCGGCGGCCATTCGCTGCTCGTCGTCCGCGCGCACCAGAAGCTGCGCGAGGCGCTGGGACGCGAGATCTCGGTGATCGACCTGTTTCGCTTTCCGACCGTCGCCCAGCTCGCCCGGCATCTGGGCCGCGAAGAGGAGAAGCCCTCTTTCGCACCTGTGCAGGACCTGGCCGAGCGGCAACGCGCCGCCCAGCTCCGGCAGAGAGAAATAAACTCGGCGCGCGGACGATTGAGGGGCCAGTGAGGGAGACCATGAGCAGCGACCACGCACCTGACGCAGTCGAAGCCGTCGCCATCGTCGGCATGGCGGGCCGTTTTCCCAAGGCCCGCGACCTCGACGAATTCTGGGCCAACCTCCGCGACGGCGTCGACTGCATCGTCGATCTCTCCGACGAGGACCTGCGGCAGTCCGGCGTCGATCCGTCCGCCCTCCCCCCGGGCTACGTGCGTGCCGCCGCGTTCCTCGACGGCATCGAGATGTTCGACGCCGACTTCTTCGGTTTCTCCCCGCGCGAGGCCGAGATCCTCGATCCGCAGGCACGCGTCTTCCTGGAATGCTGCTGGGAGGCGCTGGAGAGTGCCGGGGCCGTCGCGGAGTCGTATCCCGGCTGGATCGGGCTCTACGGCGGCGTCAGCATCCCCACCTATTTCATGTCCAACCTGGCGGGCAACCCCGAGCTTCAATCATCGCTGGGGTTCTTCCATCTCCTGCTGTCCAACGACCGCGACTACTTCGCCACCCGGATCTCCTACAAGCTCAACCTGCGCGGCCCGAGCGTCAACGTGCAGACCGCCTGCTCGACGTCCCTGGTCGCCGTCCATCTCGCCTGCCAGAGCCTGCTCTCCTACCAGTGCACCCTGGCGGTGGCCGGCGGCGTGCGGTTGGCGGTGCCGCAGAAGCGCGGCTACCTGGCGCCGGAGGGGGGCATCTTCTCGCCCGACGGCCGCTGCCGGTCCTTCGACGCCCGGGGCCAGGGCGCGCTCTTCGGCGAAGGCGTGGGGGTCGTCGTCCTCAAGCGGCTGTCCGAGGCCCTCGCGGACGGCGACGCCATCCACGCCGTCATCCGCGGCTCGGCGTTCAACAACGACGGCGCCATGAAGGTGGGCTACACCGCGCCCAGCGTCGAGGGGCAGGCGGAGGTGATCGCGCTCGCCCAGGCCGTCGCCGCCGTGGAGCCGGAGACCATCTCCTACGTCGAAGCGCACGGCAGCGGCACTCCTTTGGGCGATCCCATCGAGGTGGCGGCGCTCACCCGCGCCTTCCGCGCCGGCACCGAGGCCCGCGGCTTCTGCGCCCTGGGCTCGGTGAAGAGCAACGTCGGCCACTTGGAGGCGGCCGCGGGCATCGCCGGGCTTCTCAAGACCGTCCTGGCCCTGGAGCACGGCGCGATTCCGCCGAACCTGCACTTCGAGACCGCGAACCCGGAGATCGACTTCGCCAGCTCGCCGTTCTCGGTCAACACCCGCCTCCGTGACTGGCCGCGCGAGCCCGGCCGCCCGCGGCGCGCCGGCGTCAGCTCCTTCGGCATGGGCGGCACGAACGCCCACGTCATCCTCGAAGAGGCTCCCGAGCGGCAGCCCTCCGGCCCCTCGCGCCCCTGGCAGCTCCTGGCGCTCTCGGCGCGCACTCCCACGGCCCTGGAAACCGCCACCGACCGTCTGGTCGCCTGGCTGGAGGAGCACCCTGACCAGCCCGCTGCAAATTTTGCGGACGTCGCCTACACGCTCCAGGCCGGCCGCCGCACCTTCGCGCATCGGCGGGCGCTCGTCTGCCGTGACCGCGCGGACGCCATCGCCGCCCTGAAGGGCCGCGATCCGCGGCGCCTCCTGGGCGGCGTCGAGGAGAACGCCGAAAGGCCGATCGCCTTCCTGCTCCCCGGCCTCGGCGACCACTATCCCGGCATGAGCCTCGGCCTCTACCGCCACGAGCCCACGTTCCGCGCCGCCCTCGACGAGGCCGCCGATTTGCTGCGCGGCGAAGGGGTCGACCTCCTCGCCGCCCTCTATCCCCAGGGCACCGGCCCGGAGGCTGAGATCGCGCTGGCCGGAGGTGGGGCGGCAGGGAAGACCGACATGCGCGCCATGCTCGGCCGCGCCGCCGCGCCGTCCGCGGCGACCGCCGCCGCGAGCGCAGCGCTCAACCGCACCGAGGTCGCCCAGCCGGCGGTATTCGCCGTCGAATACGCCCTCGCCAGGCTGCTCGAGGAGTGGGGGATCCGGCCGCGGGCGCTGATCGGCTACAGCCTCGGCGAGTACGTGGCCGCCTGCCTGGCCGGCGTCCTCTCCTTCGCGGACGCCCTCCGCCTGGTGGCCCGGCGCGCCCGCATGATCGGCCAGCTCCCGGCGGGGGCCATGCTGTCGGTGGCGCTGCCGGAGGAGGAGGCGCGGGGGCTGCTCAAGGACAACAAGGACAACGGGGATCTGCTCTCGATTGCTGCCGTGAACGGCCCGGCTTTGACCGTGCTCTCCGGACCTCCCGAGGCGATCGACGCCGTGGCCGCCGTGCTCGCGGAGCGGGGGATCGCCACCCGCCGCCTGCCCACCACCCACGCCTTCCACTCGCGGATGATGGAGCCGCTCCGCGACGGCCTGCGCGATCTGCTGCGCGGCATGCGCCTGACGGCCCCGGCGATCCCCTACCTGTCGAACGTCACCGGCGCCTGGATCACCGCCGCGGAGGCCACCGATCCCGAATTCTGGGTGCGGCACCTCGTGGAGCCCGTGCAGTTCGGTCCCTCGATCGCCGAGCTGCTGGCCGAGCCCTCGCGCGTCCTGGTGGAAGTCGGGCCGGGCCAGGGGCTCTCCTCGCTCGCCCTGCAGCTCGCCGGAGCGGAGGCGCCGGTCGCGGTACCCACCCTGCGCCCCTCCTACGACCGGCGGCAGGCGGATACCGCCTTCCTCCTCGGCTCCCTCGCCCGGCTCTGGCTGGCCGGCCTGCCCATCGACTGGGCCGGCTTCGCCAAGCACGAACGGCGCAACAAGCTGTGGCTTCCGACCTACCCGTTCGAGCGCCAGCGGTATTGGATCGAGCCGACCCAGCCAGTCCCCAGCTCATCAGCCACGGCCTCTCCGCAGGCATCCGCTCCGGCGCCCGCCCTGGAGCGGCACGACCGGCCGGCCAACCTGCGCAGCCCGTACGAGGCGCCGCGCAACGAAGTCGAGACCAAGCTGGTGGAGATTTGGGAGGGCCTGCTCGGCATCGCGCCGATCGGCATCCACGACAGCTTCTTCGCCTTGGGCGGCCATTCGCTGCTCGCTCCGCAGCTTCTGCTCCGCATGCACCAGGAGCTCGCTATCGACTTCCCCATGCGCGACCTCTTCGAGGCGCCCACGGTCGGTGAGCTGGCCACGGCGATCGAGGTGCTGCGCACCGAAGGCCTGGCCGCCCTCGCCGCCGCCCGCGAGACCGTCGATCTGCGGGCCGAAGCGGTCCTCGACCCGGACATCCGGGCGGAAGGGCCGCGGGTGCCGAGCGGCGATCCATCCGCGGTCTTCGTCACCGGCGCCACCGGCTTCCTCGGCGCCTTCCTGATCGACGAGTTGCTGCGTCGCACCCGTGCGCGCATCCACTGCCTGGTGCGCGCGGCCGACGCGAGCGAGGCCACACAACGGCTGCGCGACGCGCTCGTCTCCCGCCTGGTGTGGCGCGACGAGATGGCCGATCGCGTCGTCGCGGTGGCGGGCGACCTCGGCGAGCCCCGTTTCGGCCTCTCGACGGAGGCTTTCCGCGATCTCGCCGCCGGCGTCGACGCCGTCTACCACTGCGGCGCCTGGGTGAGCTTCACCTACCCCTACAAGGTCTTGAAGCCTGCGAACGTCCTGGGGACTGCCGAGGCGCTGCGCCTCGCGGGCATGGTGCGCACGAAGCCGGTGCACTACGTCTCCAGCATCGCCGGAGTGCCCGAGGTCGAGTACGGCTTCCGCGACGATCCCACGGTCTACGAGGACGACGAGACCGACAGCCTCTCCGGTCTCTTCGGCGGTTACGGCGAGACCAAGTGGGTGTCCGAGCAGCTCTGCAAGGCCGCCCGCGCCCGCGGCATCCCCGTTTCCCTCTACCGTCCGGGCGTCCTCGCCGGCCATAGCACGACCGGAGTGAGCAACACCCGCGACATGGTGTGGAACATGATCAAGGGAAGCATCCAGGCCGGCGCCGCGCCCGCGGGCATTCACTTCATGGACGTCGCCCCCGTCGACTACGTCGCCGCGGCGCTCGTCCACATCTCCCTAAGCGACGAGAACCTGAACCGCGTCTACCACTTCCCGCATCCCCAGCTTCCGCGCTGGCGAACCGTCTTCGAGTTTGCGCGGGAGTACGGCTACCCCGTCGAGATGGTCGACACCGCGGATTGGATGCAGCGCGTCCTCGCCCTCATCCGGAGCGGCGCCGACAACGCCCTGGCCCCCTTCGCGCCGGTGGTGGCCAACTACGACGCCTACGCCGAGACCGCCAACGCCGAGCAGCGCACCGGCGCGATGAAGATCGTCCACTTCGACGACCGCAACACCCGCGCCGCCATCGCCGGCACCGGCATCGCCTGTCCCGACCTCGATTCCCGTCTCCTCACCGTCTACTTCGACCACTTTGTCGCGACCGGCTTCCTGCCGCCACCGCCGCTGCGAGAGGGCGCGCCGGTAGAAAGCGTGGGACCGCTGGAGGAGACCGCCGCCGCCAGCGGCCTGTGAGCCGCCCAACCCGGGATGTCCGACCCGGGAGCTGTTTCCCTGTACCAATTCCACCCAATCTGTTACAACCCCCGCTGGTCAAGTCACGTGACCCGCGCAACACATGACAGAGTTTCTGATTTTTGCAACAGATACCAGAGATCAGAAGAGGAATTGGGCGAAAAATGTCATGACTTTCGCGGAACATGCCGATGCGAGCTGGAATTTTGTTACGAGTAAGGAGAGCTGGATTCCATTGGCTTGGCAATCTGTCACAAGAATCTGAATTCCAGATGCCGTGAAACAGGGAAGTGTCATGGAATTCTCGATCTTGCAACACTCAAACTCGGAACGAGTCACTGAAGCCGCGAAGGTCGAGACCGAAAAGCTCTTCTCGGTGACCTCCAGCTCGCTCTTCGGAACAACTCGACGGACATTTGTCTCGAAAAGGCGCGTGGTCGTGACTTTTCTCCCGGCGCAAGTCGACGCGAGCTTCATCTCAACGCCGCGCCCCCCGGCCTGCCCCGGGCGCAAACTGGTCTTGCTTTTACGCCCGACTTTCGCGTAGACTCCGGAAGTCGGCACGCTGTTCGAAGCTCTTTGCAGGGTGTTCACGCGGCCGGAGCGTATCCGGCCCGTTCCCAGAAAGCGGGCCCGAGTGAGTTGCGACCTCACCCGGACCCTGGCGCACACAGGAGACTGAGTCCCATGCGCACTGCGAAGGATCGTAGCACCCGTCCGTCCCGCCCCTCCCCTCTCCCCACGCACGTCTTCGCCCCCGAGTTCCTCGCCTATCTCGCCGAGCGTGACGAGCCGGAGACCGCCGGCGAGGCCAACGTCGCCGGCCCCTGGCACCTGGAGCCCGACCCGCGCGGCGCCTGGGCCGTCCTGCGCCAGGGCGAGGGCCTGAAGAAGGGGAGCACCCCCACCGCCGTCTTCGAGAGAAGAGAGACCGCGCAGCTCGCCGCCGCCATCCTCCCCGGCACCGGCCGCCGCCTCCGCTACCGCCTCGCCTCGGATCCCGACGCCCAGGGCTACCCCATCCTCCTGGACGGCCGCGTCGCCGGCCACTCCCAGTTCTTCCACGAAGACCTCGTGGCCGCCCTGAACGTCCTCGACGCCCTCCTCGCTTCCCCCCGCGACTTCGCGTATGTCCTCGACGCCATGGGAGGCCTCGCCCTGGAGCATGTCGACACGATCGCGGTGGCCCGGTTGGGTGAAGAGGCCGGCTGACCCGCGTTTGGCGACCGGCCCCGCCCGGCGCAGGGTGGCCGGGCGGGTGGGAGCCGGCCAACCTGCGGAGCGCGTGCGAGGCGACTCGCACCGAAGTCGAGGCCTTGGGTTAACCTAGTGCCCTGTCAAGGGAAGCTGCTTTTCGATGATGTGCCCGTCGGCCCCGCGGAACTGAATGACAGGACCTCCGGCGCCCGTCTTGGACTTCTGCACCTGGATTCGAACGTCGACATGGTTGTCGACGCATTTGGAAGGAAAGAAGGTGATCCCGCCGTTGAGAGAGGTGACGGTACTGATCCTGTACCAGGTGTTCACTTGTAGCGACTCGGTGAAGAAGTTGATCGGGGGACTTGGAGGGCCGCTTCCGGCCCAGGTTACGGGGTGGTTGGGGCCGATTGGCCCACCTACGATTGGCGCGGCACCGGTTCCAGCATCGTTCAGTTTGAACTGGATCGTGATACTCGTGATCGTCGGATTCAGGGAGTGCAGATAGTTGATGTAAGCTTGGATCTGGCCCTGGAAGGCAGAGGTGGGCTGGAACAAGAGGGTATAGGGAGCAGAAATACCGCCTGAGCCCTTATAGAACAACATCTCCTCCAGGGTCGAGGAATTCCACGGCGGACAGCAGGGGTCGATCACGGGTGGGCAGGCGACGCTATTGACTGTAACCCGCCAGTTGTCGAGACCGCTCTTGGTACTGCCGGTGGCCCCAGTGGGATTGCTCGTCGTGTTGGCCGACAAGTACCCAAACGTTATCGGTGTTCCCGTACAGGAAAGATTCGGTTGACTCGGTCCCGTTCCCGAAATTTTGGTGAAGTTGGCCGGCAGAACGTTCTTCAAGGGGAACGCGGTCCAATTGTTGCCAAATATTTGATCGAGGGGACCGGTATAGTAGGAACCGTTCTGGACCAGTAGCAGGCGGTAGGCTACGGCGGAACCAGCCGGCAACCCAATCCCGAGAAGATCGTACGAATAATCGATTGACGAAACTTGCCCCGTGGCGGGGTTGTACGTAGACGGTTGATGAACGTGGGCTACAAAGATGCTGTTGTAGTTGGAATGATCGACTTGCCGGTAGGCAGGCGTCGATCCCGTTCCCCCGGTCGCCACCGTCGTCGCAGAGGCTGTGGCGCTTGGTGGTGTCTTGATAAGGATACTCGTCGTCCAGCCAGCCGCAAAGTCCTCATCGTGATAGGTCTGTGCGAAAGCGCTTGAGGCTAAGGACAGAAATATGAATAAATAGCCAAGTAGCCTTATGTTCATGATACCTCCCGGCGCAAAATGGTTTGCCGTTGCGTGTCCAGAGAGGTTCATCCTCTCCCATCTTCTACCATACCACACTTCCTAATGCGCCGCAAGGCTATTCGCCCGCCGCCGAGGCTGCGGTCTGCTGGAAGGGGTTCCCAGGTTCCCAAGAAAGTGCCAGGCGAATCTGACTTCCCTCGCGAAGGCCGCGCGATGACAATGGAGAATCCTTCGGACAGCCATTTTGGGGCTGAGTGAGCATGGAAACGAAGGCTGGCGGGACGAAGAAGGCGCGAGACCTCAGATCGCGATTCAACATGCCTTCTGAGTCGCTCCGATGGTTCGATCGTCAGCGACTGACGGCGACGACTTCGCCAGGCACCTTGATTCTCTTGATTTGCTTCAGGTCCTCCGCCTCAGTCAGGCCCGCTTGGTAGAGATCCCAGCGAAGCTGGAGGCTCATCCAGAAATCTGCCGGAGTACCTAGGAACTTCGAAAGGCGAATGGCTGTGCTCGGCGTCATTCCTCGCTTCTTGTTCACGAGCTCGTTGGCCCTTTGATAGGGGACGTGGATTCCGTCCGCCAAGTCTCTTTGCGACAAGGCCATCGGCTTGAGGAACTCCTCGAGGAGCATGTCTCCGGGATGCGTAGGCTCGCGGTGTGTTGGGACTCGAATCATAAGGGCCTCGCTACATCGCCTCCGCGTGCAGCTTGACTCCGAGTGCTCTCGCGACCTTCAGTACGGTCGCGAAGCTCGGATTCCCTTCCGCGCTGAGTGCCCGATAGAGACTTTCGCGGCTGAGACCAGCGTCCTTGGCAACTTGAGTCATTCCTTTTGCGCGTGCGATATCACCAAGCGCTCGGGCGATTCCTGCTGCGTCATCTGGCGCCTCTTCGAACCAAGCATCGAGGTAACCGGCCATCTCTTCAGGGGTACGAAGATGCTCCGCAACATCGTACGGGGAGGTCTTGGTCTTCGTCGGCTTTTTCGCTGCGGTCTTGGGCATAGCTAGCTACTCCTGAAAATTCTTGGCCAAGTGGATCGCCATCGTGATGTCCTTCTGCTGTGTCGACTTGTCTCCGCCGGCGAGGAGCAGTAGAAGGCTTGTTCCTCGTTGCGTGTAGTAAATTCGGTATCCCGGTCCGAAATCGACCTTCAGCTCAGAAACGCCTCAGTCAGATCTCTGTGTTTGCCCGGGTTACCGTGGATCAAGCGATCAACACGAACGAGAATCCGTGCTCTGCCTGCTCGATCCTTCAGCGCGTCGAGCCACTCTCGGTAGACGTCGGTCTTCTCGACGCGCATGACGCCAGTGTAGCTCTCAGGCTACGTTTCGTCAAGTGGCGATCCTGAAGGGGCCGACAACGCTTGCTCAATGGATGGGAAAGCGGCGCCGCCGAAGCGGCGGATGGGGAGCGCACGGTGAGTGACGATCGTGTACACTTTTAGGTTGAAGGTGGGAGATGCTATGAAATACGTTTCCGTCCGAGATCTCAGAAGCAAGTCGGCTGAGGTGTGGAAGGGACTTCCCGCGGCGGGAGAGATGGTGTTGACCTCGAACGGCCGCCCCATTGCGATCCTGTCGGCAGTGTCGGAAGAGACTCTCGAGGAGACCTTGGCTGCGCTTCGCCGGGCGAAGGCCGTCGTGGCCGTCTCGGAGATGCAGCGGCGCTCGACCGAGTTGGGCACGGATGCCATCGGTCCGGAGGAGATTGACGCCGAAATCAAGGCGGTCCGGCGAGCCCGGCGACGGCGGGCCGACCTTGCCGAGGGAGCGGTGGCAGATGCCTTGGCGCATGAGCCTGAGGCCGTCGCCGAGTCCGGCCGGTCGCGCTGGGCACTGCTTGTCGAGAGGATCGAGAAGGACGCTCAGAGTCTCGGAGAATACCGTGAGTCCTTCGACCGGGATCGGAAGGAGTTTCGGGAGAGCTAAGAGTGGATCGCCGAGGTCGCACTGCCGCGGAACTTGACAGAGCCGCGAGTTATGCTTCTGCCAACCTACACCGGCTCCGCGTGCAGCTTTACTCCGATTGCATTCCTTTTGCGCGTGCGATATCACCAAGCGCTCGGGCAATTCCTGCTGCGTCATCCGGCGCCTCTTCGAACCAGGCATCGAGGTAGGCGGCCATCTCTTCGGGGGTACGAAGATGCTCCGCAACATCGTACGGGGAGGTCTTGGTCTTCTCGACGCGCATAAAACAAGTGTAGCCCTCAGGCTACATTTCCTCAACGGCGGGCCGGCCCAGGAAGATGCCACGCGATTCTAGGATCAGGGCGGCCACGCAGGGTGCCTGACGGCGATCCTGCGGACCGCCCCTACGACAACGCATGCTGACGGGGCAGCAGCGCCTTGGGGAAACTCCCTCACTGCACCTTGAAAATTGGGAGCAACACTCCCAGATTTCAAGGTAGACTGGCAGCGTGATCGAGCGTACCGCGCATCTCGAGCGCCTCCGGGACCTTCTGACTCAATTCCCGATCGTCGCCGTCATCGGCGCCCGCCAGGTGGGCAAGACCACCCTGGCCGCAGCCTTCGCCGCCAAATTCGGCGATGAGGTGACACGCTTCGACCTGGAAAACCCGCGACACCTCTACCGGCTCGAGGACCCCATGTTCGCCCTGGAGAGCCTCCGCGGTTTGGTGGTCCTCGACGAGATCCAGCTCCGGCCGGAGCTGTTTCCGGTGCTGCGAGTGCTGGCGGATCGGGATGGTCCTCCGGCGCGCTTCCTGGTGCTGGGGAGCGCTTCCCCCCATCTCTTGCGCCAGAGCTCGGAGTCACTCGCCGGACGGATCGCCTATCATGAGCTCGGCGGTCTGAGCCTTGACGAAGCGGGGACGGAGCATCTCGACGCGCTCTGGCTGCGTGGCGGATTTCCTCTCTCCTACCTCGCCGCCTCGGAGGAGACGAGCGGCCGCTGGCGCGAGCAGTTCATCCGGACCTATCTGGAGCGGGATCTCTCCGAGCTTGGCATCCAGCTTCCCGCGACCACGATGCGGCGGTTCTGGACCATGCTCGCCCACTATCACGGCGAGCTGTGGAACGGCTCGGAGCTAGCCCGCGCGTTCGGTGTCTCCCAGAAGACTGTCCGCGGCTACCTGGACACTCTCTGTTCGACTTTCATGGCCAAGCGGTTGGAGCCCTGGCACGAGAACGTGGCCAAGCGCCAGGTCAAGTCGCCGAAGGTCTATCTCGCGGACAGCGGCATCCTTCATACGCTGCTGGGGCTGGAGTCGCGGGAGGATCTGCTCGGTCATCCCAAGGTGGGCGCCTCCTGGGAGGGCTTCGGTATCGGCGAGGTTGTGGCCTTCCTCGGCGCCCGGCCCGAAGACTGCTTCTTCTGGAAGCTGCACAGCGGCGCCGAGCTCGATCTGCTCATCCGCCGCGGCAATCTCCGGCGCGGCTTCGAGCTCAAGCTCACCAGCAGCCCGCGCGTCACCTCGTCGATGCGGTCGGCGCTCGACGAGCTGGACCTCGAAGAGCTGGTGGTGATCCACGCTGGCGGCGAGTCCTACCCGCTGGCCCCCCGCATCCGTGCGGTGGCCTTGTCACGGTTGATGGAGGATGTAGCGCCGCTCAACTGAGCGCCGCCTCTCTTTCATCTCCAGACAGAACGGGATCGCCAGCAGGAACAGCGCGAGGCGCTGCACTTCCGTGTCGCCCCAGTTGTACTCGAACAGGCCGGCGAGGTTGAAGCCGGCCAGGGCGAGCACCGTCCCCAGATAGAGATCGGCGCGCGGACCGGCGGCACCGCCTTCGGCGCGGTAGCGGCGGATCGCCAGGGCGATCGGCGCGGCCATCAGCCAGATGTAGGCGGCGAGTGAGGCGAGGCCGCGCTCCGCCGTCAGGTGGAGCAGGACGTTGTGAAGGTGTGGCACCCAGTAGCGGGGCGCGGTCGGATTCCGATAGAGGGCATAGCGGAGCTGCACCATGTCGGGACCGATGCCGAACAGCGGACGCTCGGCGATCATGCGGAGCCCGGCGTCGGCCATGCACAGACGGTCGTAGTTCGAGGTGTCGCGGAGGTCGGCGATGGAGAGGATACGGCTGAGCAGGGGCACCGGCGCGAGCACGACGAACAGCACCGCCGCCGGGACGAACGCCGTGAGGTAGCGCGGCCGGCGCAGGGCGAAGAGAGCGGCCAGCATGACGGCGAGCGCGACCCAGGCGCCGCGGGTCAGGCTGCCGAGCAGGCCCAGGTTGATGAGCAGCAGCGCGAGCCAGCGCCAGGCATGACGGCGGCTCGCGCGGTCCACCGCCAGCCGCGCCAGGAGCAACAGCTCGCAGACCAGCAGCACTCCGGCGTAGGTCATCCAGTGCGAGAACGGACCGCGGATGCGGCGGTCGATGCCGCCGTAGCCGTAGAGGAGCTGCCCCAGACCATAGAAGGAGATGAGCGCTCCCACGATCACGAGAGCGTCGACCAGCCGGCGGGTGTTGCGCTCGCCGCGCACCAGAAGGGGACCCATGGCAAGAGTGGCGAGGGAGATCAGCTCCGAGAGGCTACCGGCGCTCACCCGCGGCTCGTAGGAAGCGATCACCGAGGCGCCCAGGAGGAGGACATAGAGCCCGAGCGGCAGGTAGAGCGCCCGCAGACGCGACCAGGAGATGGGGCCGGAGCGCAGAGCCGGCGGCGCGGTCAGGTACGTCAGGCCCAGGAAGGCGTTCGACAGCCCGAGACCGAAGACCGTGAGCAGGTGCAGGGAGTACATCCAGCGCGCCCAGCGCTGCCACCGCCCCTCGGCGGCGGGCGTGGAAGCGTCCGGAGGCTCCACGGGCTCGGGTCCGCGGGGTTCGGCCGCGATGGGCGCCGGAGTGCTGGAGGAGGGAGCGGCCACGGATCGAGCGGCTGGGACCAGGAGATCAGGGGATCGGGACCATCGTTCGAGGTCGTCCCGGAGCGTAAGAGATGCCGCCGCCGCAGTCAATCGCCCAATCGATCCGGATGGCCGTGGTAAATTCTGCCCGCCATGGAGGACAGCGACGGATCTCTGCGCCATCCCCTGGTCGCGGCCGTCCTCCTCTCCCTCCTCGTCTCCTTCGCGGCCATCGGCTCGCACTCCTTGTGGAGCCCCGACGAGCCCACCGGCGCCGCCGTCGGGCGCGCCATGCGGGACACCGGCGACCTCATCGTCCCGCGCTTGAACGGCAGTCCCTT
>Ga0075426_10002076_pt1 | contig 14379 bp, 12 predicted proteins | sample SoiMethybrSBSTD5_FD_75304 | JGI IMG/M metagenome (GOLD analysis project Ga0075426, IMG submission 75304) | Bulk soil microbial communities from a Populus tree surrounding site in Tennessee, USA - Soil MetaG P. TD hybrid SBSTD5 | ecosystem: Environmental > Terrestrial > Soil > Tree plantation... | reverse complement strand
TATTCCCAGGGTTGAAGCAACCCTGGGCTGAAATTAGCCAACGCCTTTGGCGTTGTAATACTCAAGCTTGGGGCGGGCGCCTTCGGTGTTGTAATACTCAAGCTTGGGGCGGGCGCCTTCGGCGTTGTAATACTCAAGCTTGGGGCGGGCGCCTTTGGCGTTTAGCCTTCGGCCTGCGGGCTAAACGGATTCTCGGTGGAACTGAGACGGCGGTGGACGCGGGCGACGAGATCGGGAATCGTCGGGTCGTCACTCGATTTCGGCACGATCTTCGGGTTCGGCGCGATCACGGGGCGGATCATCTTCTGCTGTAACTGCTCGCGAGCGTCCATCATCCAACCAAACCCGCGGAAGATGTAGGTCAACAACGTTCGATCCTCTTCTTCGATCCCCAACGCTTCCTGCACGCACCACGCACCAAAATCGGTGTTGGCCGTGAGTCGCAACGGCGGCTCGTGCTCCCTTTGCGGCTTCAACACACCGTTCACAAACGCCGTCTGGTAAACGAGACGCGCGATCGCGAGCCGGTCTTTCTGGTCCTGCGTCAACGAAAGTTCACCAGCGTCGATCGCGTCGAACACCGGCGCGATGTAGATCGCGGGACGCGGATCCTGTTGCACCTGATTACCGCGGCCGGCGGCGGCGATCTCCGGATGCCCAAACGTCGGCAAACCACCGGTCAGCATCTTCTCGCGGATACGCGTCGCGCGATCTTCAACGGACAACGGCTCGAGTTCGTTCACGAAGTCAGACATGTCGTGAATAGCGCCGAAGTGTCGCGCGCCGTCAAGCGCCATCTGGGAAGCGGTGAAGAAATCCGAAACCGACATCGTATGCAGCGTCGCCATGTAACGGGCGACCATGTTCGAACCCGCCGAGCCGTGATGAATCTGGATCGTTCCCATTCGCTCCAGGATCAAGCATTCGTGATCGTTGGCGTGGCGGCCGAGAATCAAACTGTAAGAGACGGAAAACGCATTCTTACTACGAGCAACTTCGTCGGCGATGAACTCACTCGTCGCGGCGGCGAGATCATTCTCACTCAACTGCGGCTTGGCTTCCAGCAAGTAGTTCATGTACGCAGACACACCGCCAACAGCCACGTTATCCATGTGGCATGCAATCATGTCCTGCAATAACTCACCCGGATCGCGTTCGTCGTGAATACCACTCACTTCCGGTCGCCCGACTCTGGCTTTGCGCAATGTCGCGATGTGCTGCATCGCAACCTCCGGCCCGAGCCCCGGGTACTTCTTGACAAAAGCAGCGACCAGCGAGATCAACTGCCCGCCGGCTTTGACACTGTCGAAAAACTTCTCGTTGATAAAGTTAGCCAGCGTTTTTTTACCGGCAGCGGAACCAGCGGCGTCGCCAAAGAGGCCGGTGAAAATCACATCGACCGGACCCGCTTTGCCGCGCAGGATGTCAGCTTCGGGAATGATGCCGCGAATAGTGAACGATCTAATATCGAGGGTAATTTTCGTGCCGTTGCAATCAACTGGCGTGTGATACAAAACCGGATTGGCAATGATATCGGTGGACGAAGGCATCGTCGAAAAATAACCGAGGGCAGTCGCGATACTCTTCTCGCCCAGTTCTTCGGCTCTGGCAGTGGCCTGCTTGACGGGATTGTAGTCAGGCGCGGGCGGCAGCACCGAAAATATCGTTTCCATTGAAGCGTCTCCCAGAAAATTCGTTTGGTCCCACTATACGATGCGCGGCGAAAAGTCACAAACGGCGACAAATAGAAATCTTATTGAACTCTCCCGCCAAGCAAAGTATAGTTACTGCGCTCTTAATTCTACGGCTGAATTCTCACGAGAAGTACCTTCGCCTGCTCGCTTAATCCAGCCTGTAGTTCTATCCCTGTACCCAGCTCGTTGACTATATCTTTGTGAATACTCGTCCCTCACTAATCGCTACTCTGTCAACCGCTCCTTCGCCCAACGGCGTGGAACTGGCTGCGCTGCCTGCTGCTGTTGACTGCCTCGTTTTACCGGCCAGCCTCGCGGGCGAACTGAACGCCGGCTGGTTGCGGCAGCACTTTCACGGCGAAGTTTTGTATGAGCTGGACGTCGAACGCGATCGTGACGCGAGGTTGTTGAGCAGGATACCGATCGAACAGCGGATCGTTTCGTGGCATGGCTCGGCCGCAAACGTGACGGATTTGCAGCGGCGTCTGGCCGAGATGTCTACAGTGCCGGCGCGTTTTTACAAGCTCGTCAATAACGCCAGAAACATTAAGGAAGAATTTCTTCCGCTGCATTTCCTGAAATCGTTGGATCGCAGCAACGTAGTCGCGTATGCCAGCGACGGACTCGGGTTCTGGACGCGACTCGTCGCACTGCAACTCGGCGCGCCCGCGATCTTTGGCCTCGTTTCACCCGGGCCAAACGCGAGCGAACCGACCGTCGCCAAGCTGATTCAGGACTACGGCCTTCCCGAAGTGATGCCGATCAAAGAACTCTTCGCTATTATCGGTAACCCGATCTTTCATTCGCTCTCGCCACGGCTGCACAACGCGTCATATCGCGCGATGAATTATCCCGCACTGTTCGTGCCCTTGCAGGTCGATTCGTTCGCCGAATTTTGGCGCGACTTCGTGCAGGCAAAACAACTCGATGTTTTCGGCTTTCCCATCAACGGTATGACCGTCGCCTCGCCGCACAAAGAAGAAGCGTTTCTGACGGCGAAGAACGTCAGCGCCATGGTCCAACAAACACAGGCGGCAAACATTCTCATCCGCAACAACGGTTGGTGGAATGCCGATACGACCGATCCCGACATAGTCTACGCAGCCAGCAAACAGCAGAACGTACGCGTGAGTGAGAAACGCGCGGCCGTGATTGGTTGCGGCGGCGCGGGCCGCGCGATTGCCGCCGCACTTGCCGAATCAGGTGCGGGCGTGACGTTGATCAATCGCGGCGCGGAACGCGGCGAACGAGCCGCGTTGCTGCTCGGTCTGCCGTACATTCCCTTGCCTGATTTCGACGCGGAGGGTTATGACATCGTCGTCAACGCCACGCCTGTCGGACGCGACACGGACGAAGCGCCGTTCAAGCTCGAGCGTCTGAACAGCGACGCAGTCGTCATCGATCTCGTCTACGCTTCGCGGCCCACGCCCCTGATCGACAGCACACACGCGCGGCAGCAAGTCGCGATCGACGGCCGGCACGTATTGATCACGCAGGTGCGCAAGCAGTTTCTCCTGATGACCGGAAGAGAGATGCCTTCAATCAACATAGACAAATGACAACCAGCCCAGCCGCAATCAACCAAACTTACGACCTGCTCGACTTAAACGCCGAACAGCAGGAGATCATCAATCGCGTTGCCGTGCTGGCGCGCGAGAGCTTCGCTGCGCGTGCCGCCGCGTACGACGAGACCGCCACTTTTCCTGCCGAAGACTTCGCCGATCTCTTCCACGCCGGGTTGCAGGCACCCGTAGTTCCTAAAGAGTACGGTGGTCTGGGACTTGGACCATACGCCGGCGACGTCTTTACGCTCTGGATGATGACGAAGGAGATCGCGCGCGCCGATCTCTCGCTCGCGCGTTGCTGGGAAGGTCACGTCAACTCGCTCGTGCTGCTCGACGGCATGGGCTCTGAAGAACAGAAGGCGCGCTGGTTCCGCGGGGTTGTCGAAGGGGGTGAGAAGTGGGTCGCGTGGAGCGGCGAGCCGCAGTCGCGCAAACCCGGTGAGAACGTTCGCTTCGGGACGAGTGTTGAGCGTGTTGCCGGGGGTTACGTGGTCGAGGGCAATAAAGCCTTCGCGACCAGTGCCGACGGCGCGCAATGGGCCATCCTCCTCGTTAACACTGCCGGTCCCGGCGGTGTGCGTCACGCAGATGCCTCGATGCTCGATACGCAACTGATGATGGCCTGCAATCTTTCCGATCCCACGATTGAGGTCGACACGTCGTGGTGGGACCCGATCGGCATGCGCGCGACCGCCAGTCATCTGGTCCACTTTCGCCGCACGTTCATTCCCGAGACGGATGTAATCGGTTATCCGGGCCAGTATCTGAAAGAAGGCTGGCAAACCTGTTTCATTCCGCATTACGCCGCAACGTTTTTGGGCGCCGCCGAAGCCGCGTTCGACTACGCGCTCGCGTACATCAAGTCGCAAAACAAGATCGACGACCCGTACGTGCAGCATCACATCGGACAGATGTCGGTGAACGTCGAGACCGCGCACATCTGGTTGAAGCACGTGGCCCATCTTTGGGAAACGGGCCGCTATCTCGAAGCGCAGATCGCCGGCAGCCGCGCGCGACACGTGGTCGAACACCTCGCGGAGGATACGGTCAAGCAATGCATTCGTGCCTGCGGCGCGCGTTGTTTGATCCGGCCGAGTGCGTTGGAACGCGTCTATCGAGATCTCTCTTTTTACGTTCGTCACGATAACGACGATCAGATCCTCGCCACGATTGGCAAATCGGTGCTGGGCCTGACTCACGATCCCTCGTTCTACAAACCGTGAAAGGATTGCCGATTGCCGATTGTGTACTGTGGAGTGCGTGACGAACTCGACACTAACAGGATTCGGCGGCAACTAAGACTCGGCATTCAGCGCAGTTAAATTCAGCATATGAGAATTGACAATTGGCAATCGGCAATCGGCAATCACATGACCGACAAGCGCCGCTACAGTCTGATCATCTGGGGCCTCGGCCTCGGCTACTATCTCTCTTACACACCTTACAGTGGACTAACGAAAGCGTTGTCGAGCGGACTGCTGCCCGGCACGCACGGCGCAGTGCTGGGCCCGGTGCTGTTGCCTGTTTCGGCGATTGCCACCCTCGCCGGGATGTTTGGCTTCATCACCGTCGCGGGATGGTGGAAATACGCCGGGCGGCGCACGTTTTTCGGAATTTCCGTGCCCTTTCCGCGCAAGCTCACGTTTCTCTCCGGCGTGTGCATGGCGACGATCATGGGCACGACGACGCTCGCTTTTTCCTTCGCCGGGTTATCGATCGTGCTTGTGCTGGTGCTGCTGCGCGGCGGTACGCTGGTCATCGCACCGATCGTGGACCACATCGTCGGTCGACGAGTACGTTGGTTCTCATGGACAGCGATGCTGGTGAGTCTCGCGGCCGTGCTCGTCGCGCTAAGTGAGGCCTCGAGTTACACGTTGACGATTGCCGCAGCGCTCGACATCAGCGCGTACCTTGCGGCGTACTTTTTCAAATTGCAGTTCATGAGCCGGCTTGCGAAGACCCAGGATCGCGAGACGACGTTGCGCTATTTTGTTGAAGAGCAAATCGTCGCTGCGCCGCTCCTGGTGCTCGTGTTGACCGTGATGGCCTTCGTCGGCGCGGGCAATATGATGCTGGCGTTTCGCACGGGATTAACTACGTTTCTCATGACGCCGGCGGCGATTTACGCGGCGCTGGTCGGCCTCTGTTACGCTGCGCTCTGCATCTGCACCACGCTGATCTTTCTCGACCGTCGCGAGAACACCTTTTGTGTGCCGATGCACTGCGGCTCCAGCATGCTGGCAGGATTTACGGCAACGGCCATCCTCGCTTACTTGTATAATCTAAGCGCGCCGACAATGGTCCAGACGCTAGGCGCCGGCTTCATCGTCGTCGCCCTTGGCTTCCTGTCGCCGTTGCACCATCTGGATCGTTATCTCGTGAAATGGAGGAACAGACGCGAGCGATTGTTTCTGTTTGTTTGCAGCGGTAACACCTGCCGTTCGCCGATGGCCGCTGCCATCGCCAATGCCGAGATTGCCGCGCGTTTGCGAATCCCGGCCGATGCTTTGAAAACCGTCAACGCGCGCGCGCTGAGCGCCGGAGTTTCGGCGAGAGTAGGCGAGCCGTTAACTGCCGAAGCACAGGACGCACTGCGATCGTTGGACGTTCCGGTCGAGCCGCACGCCGCGCACAACCTGACTCCGGAGTTGGCCCAACAGGCCGAAATGATCTTCTGCATGACCAGCGCGCACCGCGATGCGGTAATCAAGATGTTGCCGGACGTCGCGAATAAAACGTTCTGCCTCGACGTGCAGGGCGACATCGCCGATCCGATCGGCAAGGGAATGGAAGCCTACCTGAACTGCGCGCGGCGCATTCACGAGCTGGTCCGCCTGCGATTCGATGAGCTCAACCTTAAAGCTGCGTAGATCTCCCGCCGCCCGTTTCGCGGAAACGGAAGCGTTCGCGGCACTCGGCGAAGCGTCGTTCGCTGCGTTTGCGGCGACGCGTGTTCCCGGCAAGGTTGTTTGGTGCAACTTCGAGCTGGCGCGGGAACTCGGCTTCGACGTGCCGCGTGCGAACCAACTCGCACCCGAATTTGAAGAACAACTGCTCGCGAAGCTCTCGTTGCGGGCGTTGAATCCTGCTGAGGAAGTTTCGAACGACGAGATCGTCACGATGTATGCTGACCGCTACGGCGGCGACGGTGTGACTCCCGCACTCGGCGCCGGCCGCGCCGGATTCCTGCGCGACGCAAACCTCTACATCAAAGGCCTCGGCTTCACGCCGCTCTTCCGCCACAACGACAAAGACGATTTTGTTCACTCGCATGGCGCGGTTCATTTCGAAGACTGCGTGTCTGAAGCGATCTTCGGAGAAGTGGATCACAATCTATTCGAGCTCGGTTCGAGCCGCATCGTCGCGATCATCGATCAAGGTAAGTTCGTGACTGACCCTTCCGGACACGAGCGTCACGTAGCGCTCGCGGTACGAACCGGCGCGCAACTGCGTCCGGGTCACTTACTCGCGAAGCGCGTTCGCGGCAGTCGTTCGCCCGTCGAGATGTTTATCTCGGTGGCGCAGGCGACTGGTCAGTTGATCCCGCAACCGGATTCCGGTTTACCCGATCTAGCCGCGACGATGCTGCGCATCATCGACGATCACGCGCGCACCGCCGCCGACTCATTTCGCTGGCGTATGATCCATGGCGCGCTGAGTCCGTCGAATATGGACGTCAGTGGTGCGATGCTCGATCTGCCGACGCAGTCGACGCAGCCGCGCACTGCGCCGATCTTTATGCTCGACTACGTGCAGTCGGCCTACGGCACCGAGCACAAGGAACGTGGGTTTTATCTTGCTGAGATGTATCGTCGTGTATTGCGTACGACTGACGCGTCAACTCGGGCGCGTTTCAATCTTCAGTGGTTGAACGTGTCGAATGAAATGGACGCGCGCTACGCGAAGCATCTGGAATTAAGACTGCTGTGCGCCACGGGCCTCAGAAGGCAGGTCGCCGAAAAGATTCAGAAACACAGTGACATTGGCGAACGCTTAGCGAAGACCCTGCTCGCGTTAAGTATTCTAAAAAACAGGGAGGTGCCTTGTGTCGCGAGAAAGGTGGTGAGGGATTTTTCGGTCGTCGACGTTTTTGGTCTACTCGGGAGTTTTCCAAAGAATTACTTCAACAAGGACAAGCGCAGGTCCAGCGTGCTGCAACACCTGCGGCCTGTATACAAAGGAAATCGTTTCCACGTGCGCGCGAAGCAGCGGCGCGTCGAGCAACTTGGCGCTGAGTTTGGGAGCGTCTATCGAGAGCTGATGGAGGCGGCGGCAATCTTCTACCCCAGTCGCACAGTGATGGAACGTTCGATTACTTCGCGCGCAGCGTTCGAGAACCAACCGCTCGACGCGCTCTACTGTTATGTGCTCAACGAGGATCTGAACCGCGCGATCGACAAATACAAAGCCACCGGCAACACTCAGGTCATCAGCGAAGCGATCAACTCTCGTGTAACTCAGTCACTGCGCAGCGTCGACGGTTTGTTGTCTCGCGGCACGCGCGCGCAGAAACAACTCGGCGCGATGATTGACCGTGGCGACTACATCTTCGCCGCGCGCCAAAGCTAATGTGGTCCATCGGCATCTACACGGGCCCATCACCCTACGATTTGTCCGCACAGATCTCCAACCCGGTTCTGACACACGTCGACGTCACCGACGTACCGGCCAAATTCGTTGCCGATCCGTTCATGATCCCTGTTAATCCGTGGTTCATGTTTTTCGAAGTTATGCGCGGTGACTCACCTATTGGGGAGATTGGATTGGCGTCGAGTGAGGACGGTATTGAGTGGAAGTACGAGCAGATCGTTCTGCGCGAGGACTTTCATCTCTCGTATCCTTACGTGTTCGAGTGGCAGAACAGTTACTACATGATCCCGGAAACGTTAGGCGCTAACGCGGTCTGCTTGTACGAGGCAGAGGAGTTCCCACGACGCTGGTCGCGCAAAGCAAGACTGATCGAAGGCCACTGCGCTGATCCGTCGATCGTTCGCTTCAACGATCTGTGGTGGCTGTTCGTCTGTTCCACGCCTCACCAACACGACACATTGCGGCTTTACTTCGCGGAGGAGATCACCGGGCCATGGCGCGAACATCCGCAGAGTCCGATCGTCCGCGGAGACACGCGCCGCGCGCGTCCCGCCGGCCGGGTCGTGATTAAAGACAACTACCTGATCCGCTTCGCACAGGATTGCGTGCCGCGATACGGTTCGCGCGTGCGCGCCTTCGACATTCGCGAACTAACAACCACCAGGTACGCGGAAGTTGAAAACGCCGCGAGTCCCGTGCTGCAACCAGGCAACAGCGGCTGGAACGCTCTGGGCATGCACCACGTTGATGCGCAACAACAACCAGGCGGCGCCTGGCTGGCTTGCGTCGACGGCACTAACGAATAGATATGCGGATCCTGCTCTCATCAGAACATCGTTATCCAGCTTTCGGTGAAGTCGGCAGCGGCCAACACCCGCGCTCGTATCCGTCCGGCTCGGGCTTCTGGATTCACGACCTGATCGCCAAAGGACTCGCCGAGTTGGGCCATGAAGTTTTTTATCTGCTGCCGAATGGCGCACAGGGACCGATGCCGCCGGGAGTGAAACTGGTTTCCGAACCGGTTTGGGATGCCGACATCCTGCACACGATCTCTGATTTCGACAAACCGTTGCTTGCCGAGTGGCAAACACGCGACCGTCCCTGGGTCGCGACTTGTCACATGGACATGCGCACGCGCGGTCTCGCCCAGTCAGTTTCGACTGAGAATTGGATCTTCGTTTCGCGCACGCTTGCGCGTCTTCATGGCCGCACTCGCTACGTGCTGAATGGCGTCGATCCGGCAGCGTGCGTCTACTCCGAAACCAAGGCCGAATATGTAATGTTCATGTCGTCGATGGACTGGGAGATGAAGAAAGGTCTCGACATCGCGTTGTCGCTCGCCGCCCGTTATCATTTCAAACTCGTCGTCGCGGGCACGGGCAACAACTACAAACGAATTCTCAGAGTGCAAACTCTTTGCCGGCAAATTGGCGCGCATTACGTCGGCGATGTGCGTGGCCGGAAGAAAGCGGAACTACTCGCGGGCGCTAAGGCTTTTCTCTTTCCGACGCGCGTCGATGAAGCGTTTGGGCTGGGAATGGCTGAGGCGTTGATGTCGGGTACGCCGGTGATCTGTAGCGACAAAGGCGCGTGCCCCGAACTGATTACTCCCGACGTCGGCTTCATCTGTCGCGATGACCGCGACTACGTCACTGCCCTGCGCAACGTCTCAAACGTTTCGCCGCAAGCTTGTCGCGACAAGGCGATGCGGGAGTTTCACTATCAACGGATGGCTGCGGATTACATCAGTGAGTATGAAAAGGAAATAGCAGCTCGTCCCACTGTTGCAGCGCAGCTTGCATAGAAAAACGTTCGATGATTTGCGGCGCGCGCGACGCAAACTTCTTTCGTTCCTGATCATCTTTCATCAAGCGTTCCAAGGCACCGGCAAGCTCGGGAACGCCGTCGCCTCTCACGACCAGTCCATCGATTCCGTCGCGCACGAGCCGGCCAATAGATGGACCAGCATCGATCGCGATTACCGGCACGCCACACGCCAGCGCTTCCCAAATCGAGTTGCCAAACCCTTCGATCCACGAAGCCGAAACGAAGATCTCCGCGCCTGCAAGCACGCTGTAAGGATCGTCGGTGAAACCGCAGACTGTGATGCGCCGCGGTGGCGCGAGATCCTCGGCGAGGTGTTCGAGGAAGTTGCGTTGTGGTCCGTTGCCGTAGATTTCGAGGTCCCAGTCAGGATAACGATCGGCGATCGAGGCGAACGCGCGCACTAACCACTCGACGCGCTTCTCGCTCGACAGGCGCGACATCGTAATGATCCGCTTGCGAAAGTTTTGTTGAGGAGAGATTGGAGCCGCAGGGGTCAGTAGCGGATTGTGAATTGAAATCGCTCTCGCGCCGCGCGCCGATAACCAGTCGGCGATAACCGGATCGGTCGCCACCACAGCGACGGCGCGCCGATAGTAATTGTCCCGCGCCCGGTGCCAGTCTCGCAGGTACAAACGCCGCGTATCGGTAACTTCACAAACAACCACCGGCAGTCTCGCCTCGTGCAGCGCGGCCAACACGCGAACGTTCGTCTGCGTGATGAACGACACGACGACGTCTGGCTCGCTCCTTAGGATCGCAAAGCGCAGCAGCGCGAGCATGGTGATGTCGGGCATTAGAATGTTGGAATCGTTGGCGTAAAAGCCACGAACAATCGGCGCCGCTGCTCTGCCGTTGAGCTCATACTCGCGAGCACGACGCGGCCAACCGACGTCACACACAGCAACGCCGTCGCCGATCGAGTAAGCAGACGGTCGTGAGTTTTGCGAGATAGTGAGGAGCGTGGGCGCGTAACCACGAGTGGCCCACGCATTCGCGAGATTTACAGCGACGCGCTCAGCACCACCGCCGCCGAGTCCCGCGATGACGATCGTGATTCGCATAAAAGTTTTCGACAGGATTGCAAAACTCGCAAGATGTCTTCCCTGCCTTCTTGTGAATCATGCCATCCTGTCTTACCGGTCCCTGCTTCATTCCAGCGGAAACGCCGCGACCAGGTCCATCATCACGAGCGCGCCCGCGGGCAGCGAGGCCGCCGCAAACGCGGTGCGCGCCGGTAACGGCGTGATGCCCAGACCCGGCAACCACGCGGAATAGATCTGATCGACGGCTTTGAAGTCTTTGATGTCGGCGAGGAGCAATGTGACCTTGACGATATCGGCGGGTGAACAGCCCGCGGCGTTGAGAATTGCATCGAGGTTCGACAACATGCGACGCGTTTGCGCTTCGAGTCCGTCTTCGAGCTTGCCCGTGTCGGGATCGCGTCCGGTTTGCGCCGTCACAAAAATCAGATCGCCCGTGCGAATCGCCTGCGAGTAAGTGCCGATTGCCGGCGGCGCGGCGTCAGTCTTGATTCGTGTCTTGTTCACCATCTGCTTTGCTCCGTTAAGAGATGCGCGCCGCTCTGAGCGGAATTTCATACTTGACCTGCACCGCACCGCCCGCGAGCGAAGCGAGATCGAGCAGTTGCAACTGTCCGGGAAAAATGATCTGCGCCAGGACCACGTTCTTAGTGTCGCCAAATTCCAGATCGAAGTAATGAAACTCCGTGACGTTGGAACTGTAGATCCAGAGATTGTTCTGCCGGCGAATCCACGAACGGAAGTTGTCGCTCTCCATCGGCTCGGTACGAATCTCGAGTGGCACTTCAGAGAGGATCTGTTTCGTCAAATCGAAATGTTCGAACGCGTATTGCCAGCTCTGCTCGTAAGGACGCTTGGTCGAACCGCGTTCGCGCGGCAGCGCACCGCGCTGTTTGAGGCGAATGTTCTCGCGCACAAACTGTTCGCGTTCGGTTTCGGCTTCATAATCACCATCGGTGAGGCGCTGGAGAAAATGCGCAACGTCGCGACTGGTCGTAAAGACGTTGCGAATTAGCTTGAAGTAAGTGAGCGCCGTCGGGTTGATGTCGAAGATCGTGATGCGTTTTGGTTTCCATAATGGGAGCAAATTCAGGCCGTACAGACCGCCCACGACGCTGATCATGTGAATGTCTTCGTGGCGCCACGGCTCGACGTTTTCGTAGTGCGCTTTGATCTCGGCAAACTCGCTGAATGAGCCGTCCTGTGCACCGTCATCGGTGCCGTAGAAAACGTTCTCCGGATGGTCGTGATACATCTCGCGGTTGAAAGCGCGCGGCGCTTCTGAAATCACCATGTTGTATTCCTGCCTCTCAGTTTGCTTGATCCCATGCGGGTCGATTGAGTTCGCTAAAGTTCTTTAATCTCTTTTCCCAGGTTTCTCTAGTTAGCTGGCGCTCGTCGCTGTAAGTAACCTTAACGAGTTGCGCAATTCTATGAAGGGCGTCCTGAACGATCACCGTGTCGGGATGACGAATAGTGACAAAGCCGTCACCGGTATAAGTAGACGATTTTTTTGCGCCGATACGGGGCCATCGAGTTTCCCTCAACAACGCGCCAAACTCGCGCTCAACGTTCTCGACGCCATCGACTCTTTCGACGACGCCCGCGCCGGTATTGCGCAGGAAGATCGTTCCGACCGCGTACTTGCGTTCCCATGGACCATCGAAACAACCGTCGACTGCGACTCTGGCCCAGGCAAGATACGGATCGATGTCGTAGGCGTGGGCGAGCATCGGTGCGATGCGTGCGCCTGCAGGACGCAGTGTTGCGTCCGTGAACCAGGCTTGGCCGTTTACATCGATGAAGCCTTCCATGTGGGTCATCGCGTTGCCGACGTTTAGTGCGCGGATTGCCGCAAGGCCGTCGTTAATGAAGGTTTGATAGGGTTCCATGTCGCGCGGCATAACGCACGACCATTGGGTGTTGGGATGTTCGATGGCTGCGAGGATCGACGGTTGGTAGCAGCAGATCGAATGGAAGCGCGGTTCGCTGTCGATCGTGATCGTGTCGATGCAGAGCTCCTGGCCGGTGATGAATTGCTCGGCGAGAAACGGGCCTAAATCAATGACCTTTTTCAAGTCGTTCTCGCTGTTAATCAGAAAGGTCGCCAGCGCGCCGCTACCGGAGAGCGATTTCAACACCACAGGAAAACCAATCTCGTGCGCAAAGGCGCGCGCATGGTCCAAGCTGGTCACGACCTGATAGCGTGGCGTCTTGAGACCCGCCGCTTTCAGCGTCGCCTTAAGCTGCGACTTATCCAACGTTCTGCGTACGGCAGCGACAATCAACCCCGGCAACCCGAGCGCCTCGTTCGCAAGCCCGACCGCTTCCAGCAACGTCTCCTGCGGCGTAACGATTCGCTCCAAAGAGCCGTGTTCATGTCGAAGCGTACTGGCAATTTCCAGCAGGCTCTCAGCGTCGCTTACATCCGTGGTCACAACCTCCACGTTCTCGAGCGCCGCGAGGGCCTGCGCCGCTTTCGCACTCTCCGTCGACGACGCGCGACAAACCAGGAGTATGCGCCGCTTCATGTCGTCGCCCTCTCCGCGCGCTTCGCTCTCTGTTGCGCCTCGCGCGCGGCTTTGTCGTGCACCACATACTGAATCAGATCACGCCCTTCCGTCGCGACGTCCGTTTCGCTCAACGGCTCGAGTCCGTGAAACGAGATGTCGGAACGAACAAACGCCAGCAAGGAATTCGGTCTGTAAGGCGCGGTCTTCACGCGAACGAAATCCTCGAACGGATAGTGCTTGCTGTCGGGACAATTGAAACCTTCGCGCTTCGGACGATAAAGCGACGTGCCGAGCCTCTCGGCGCGCGCGTCAGGCGCGAGATAGAGCAAAACAACAACGAGTTTTGTATAGAGGTCCGAGTGCGGGCCGAGGTAATAGCCGGCACGGTGACGAATGAACTGCGCCTCAACCGAAACTTCAGGCCACTCGGTTCGTTCACCGATGCGCTGTTCTAACGGCTCGGCGAAAGATTCGAGGAACGCTTGCGCAAGTTGCGGCGAGAGAAACCATTCGTTGAATGAGTTCCAGAACGATTGGAGTGGCGGCGGCAGCGCGTTGGTCCAACCTTCGTTCAGATCTCGTTGATAGCGGTGGCGGAAGTGATCGAGTTTTAGATCGGTGACTTCGTAAAGATTTTCGTAGACGTCGCTACCGGGTAAGTGCTTTAACAACTGAGCGTAATAGTCCTCCGGAAGCACCCGGTCAAGGTAGTAGTGAGGGAAAGGATCTTTTTCAACCCTCGCCTCACGCAAACGACCTGTTAAGTGGTTTAAAGGACTGTTCATGTTTCTAATTCGGCAGACCGAATCAAAGGCAAAACCTCGCGACCGAAGATCATCATCTCTTCGAGCTTGGGCCAACCGGCGATGATGAACTGCGTCACTCCGATCTTCTTGTACTCGAGAAATGCGTCAGCCAGATCGCGCGGTGTGCCGACGAGCGTCATCGCCGATGAGCCGTAGTACGGGACGAGCCCCGCCCAGAGATTTCGATTCAACCAGCCGACGTTGTCCGCCGCGGCGAGAGCGTCCTTCAACGTCTTCGAATCGCTGCGCGACAAAATGCCGCGCTCTTCGCGTTCGATCTCTTCCGACGGCAACAAGGCCTTCGCGGCCGCGAGTGCTTCGTCGTGTGTCGGCCGGCACACGAC
>Ga0075426_10002074_pt1 | contig 14382 bp, 16 predicted proteins | sample SoiMethybrSBSTD5_FD_75304 | JGI IMG/M metagenome (GOLD analysis project Ga0075426, IMG submission 75304) | Bulk soil microbial communities from a Populus tree surrounding site in Tennessee, USA - Soil MetaG P. TD hybrid SBSTD5 | ecosystem: Environmental > Terrestrial > Soil > Tree plantation... | reverse complement strand
CAGGTGCCAATAACCATTGCGGCGGCTGATAACATAGCGGTTACTAAAGTCGAGTTGTATGTGGACGGTTCGTTGTACGCCGCCGGCAGTTCGGCGCCTTATAATTTTAGTTGGGATTCCGGCCCGGCCGCAGACGGCAACCACACTCTGCAGGCCAAAGCTTACGATGCAGCCGGGAATGCCGGGTCATCCGCCATCGTTAACGTAACCGTAAGCCACGACACCGCCCCCCCGGCGACCAGCTTAACCGCGCCGGCCAACGGGGCAACGGTTTCCGGCACCGTGGCAGTTTCCGCTTCCGCTACCGACAACATTGGCGTGACCAAAGTGGAGTTCTATAAAGACAATGTGCTGCTGGCCACGGATACGAGTTCCCCTTACAGCGTGAGCTGGAATACCGCGACAGAGGTACCGGGCAGCCATACTTTATTCAGTAAAGCATACGACGCGGCCGGGAATGTTGGGGCTTCCGCTACTCGCACCGTGACGGTGAAAGACCAGGTAGCCCCCGCGGCTGCCATTACCAGCCCGGTAAATAATGCTGTAGTTACCCGCAACAGTACTGTAACTATTGCCGCCTCGGCTAGCGATGATGTAGGTATAACCAAAGTGGAGTTTTATGTTAACAATTCGTTGAAATGCACAGATACTGCCAGCCCGTACTCTTGCGGTTGGGGCGTGCCCGCCGCCAAGAATACTACTTATACCTTGGCCGCAAAGGCTTATGACGCGGCCGGGAATGTCGGGGCTTCATCGACGGTAACTGTAAAGTCTTCCAATTAACTGGTTAACAAAAACCCGCCGGAAACGGCGGGTTTTAACTTGCCCGATAATTATTTAGTAATGACTGCGATATAATCAGAGCCTTTGGATTTAATGACTTTCTTCAGTTTCCAGCCCGTGCCTTTAAGCAAGCTTTTCATTTCGCCCGGCGAAACAAAAAAATATTCGAACCACGGCCCAATAATGTTCCTAAACCTTACCCGAAGCCGGAGCTGTCCCGGCATCCGGCCGCGCTTTTTGTTTAATTTATGGTAAGCAAGATGGATTTTGTTGTTGGTTTGGTAGGGATTGCGCGTTTCCGCGATAATTTGGGCATTGGACCCGGTTACACTGAAAAGCTTCCTCAGCAAAACCTTGCCTTTTACCGGGTTGGCAAAAAGCGAAAAATTATTGCCCATCATGATTACCGTATCAAAAGAGCCGGCTTTGAATTGGCCTATTTTTTCAATTGGGATGAGCCTGGCTTTTTTCAGCCCCCGGAGTTTACACACTTTAATCGCGCCCGGGGAATTATCTATGCCGGTAACATCAAAGTCTTTCTTTTGCAAATACAAAGCATGGCGGCCGCCGCCGCAGCCGACATCCAGCACCTTGCCCTTTACCAATTTCATGGCTTGTTTTTCCGTGGCAGACCAACTCGGGTACTCGGACAGGTACCTGTCAGAATAAGTGGTCGCTTCAATAAAGCCGTCGTCCCTTTCCACTATCTCGCGGGCTTGCAGTTTTGGATTGTTGTACTGGAAGAGTAAAAACTCCCCGAAAGCATCTTTGCTCGTTTTCATAATCTCAATGATAACAAAAAACACTAGCTTCCGCTAATGTTTTTTACCCTCTCTATGTCTCCAGTTGGTTAAAACCCTAGGGCTTCTTTGACTAAAATCACCGTTATCCTGCCGGGTGATATTTCTTTGTTGGTGATCAACAATTTACTGACATTGCTTCCGGGAGCCCCATAAGCCTTCTTGGCCCGTTCTGCTTCAAGCGGCAAAACGTATTCGTAAATCCGTTTTAAGGCCTCATCTAGATTTTGGACGATTTTTTGCGCCCCGACTACCCAAAAAACTTTTTGCGAGCCGTAAGCATAAGCCGGCAGTTGGCTCCCCGTGTTAGAGGCAACAACCACTTGCCCTTGCTCGGTAACTGCGTGGACACTGCCCACCGTGTAATCGGGGGCGGCTCCCAATTTGCGCTTTTCGCCGGCTTGGGTGTCGGCATCCATGGAAGTTAGCTTGGTCCTGACGGAGCTAAATTTTTCCGATTCGTTAATTTCCTTTGCCAGGCTGACCGTGTCTAACGTTATGGAAGTCATGTTCATGACTTCGGCGCCGGTGGGAATCAATTCCAGGACTTTGGATTTCGCCTCTGCACCGTCTTTTACGACGATAACTTCCATGCCGTTGCTTTGCAAGGCGGTGGCGGTTTTTTGGATGATGTCCTCGCTTGCTATAGTGTTGTATTCCATGTGTTTACGATTGTTTTTTAAAGTCTTTAACTAAACATTTCAAAAGCTTCAAGGTGTATTCCGCATTCAAGGCGTAAAAAACTTCTTGGCCGCGGCGTTCATCCACAACCAGGTTGGACATTTTCAGGGTTTTTAAATGTTGGGAAACCGCCGGTTGGCTGAGCTTAACTATCTTTACCAGCTCGCCAACGGTCTTGCGGCCCCGAACCAAGGCCTCCACAATTTTGTAGCGGTTAGCATTTCCGATGCCTTTGCCCAATTTTTCTATTTCCCCACATAAATCATGCGACATATAGGCATATTAGCATATACTTATATATTGTCAAGCCGGCTATTTGACATGACTTTAAATACCCACTATAATCTACATAATTATCAATTAAAGGACACCTATGAATAAAGTTTCAAAAGCAGTAGCAATTGCGGCTGCCCTGGGAATATTGTTCGCCGCAACCCCAGTTAGCGCCAGCACCACCCATTATATTACCAGGACCAATGGTAATGCCGCATCAGCTGATTGGCAATCGGTAAATGGCGATATAACTACCGACAGCTATGTTGAAGTCGACCAAACTAAGGCCGGTACGGATGTATTTGTCAGTTTATGTACATATAACGAAGCAACAGAAGAAGGTTCTTGCCAGGCAGGTTATTCGCCCGCGGCTAACAACGTCTTCACAGTAAATAAGCTGAATAGCGCCGCACTAAGCCCGGTCCAAGTCCAGTTATATGATGACTATGGTTATGGTAATCCAACCAGCGTTGTTACCGTGCAAGCCAGCTGGACAGGATCAGGCAAAACCCAAAAGGGCCGCTTCCAATACAAGCAATCTTTCGGTGGTTTTACGGAAATCACCGACGGCCAATCAACTCTGCGCAATGCTTCCGCGTCCGGTTCTATTGATGGAACAGATTTAGGGCCTTCCTCTTATGGAGAGTTAGTGCAGTTTAGGACGTTAGACCTGTTAAAGATTAAATAGTTGTCCCAAAAAAACACCTCACAAGAGGTGTTTTTTTGTTTGGGCCGCATAATGGAGGACCTCCGGACTATGGCGGTAAGGAAAGTTAGGTAAACGAACCGGTTTCGACTTCGCCCGCCCTTTTGTAATAGGCAAAAATCACGCCGCTGGGGGTGACCGTTGATTTTGTGAGCTTAAAGGCTGCGGGAATGGTGCCTTCGTCAAACAGGCGCTTGCCTTTGCCCAGGGTCACGGGGTAAGTCTTTAACCATAATTCATCTACCAAATCGTTAGCCAGCAAAGTCTGGACAAGCACGTCACTGCCATAGACTTGCAGCATAGGGCCATCTTGTTGCTTCAACTTTTTTATTTCTTCAACAACGTCACCCTTTATTTGGATGGTCTCTTTCCAGTCGGTGTTAACCGTCCCATTGGAGACGACATATTTTGTGGCTGTGTCGCTACCCGGCCATTGGTCTTTATGCTTTGGCCAGTAGCCGGAAAAAATGTCATAAGTCTTATGGCCCAAGAGCAGATCAAACGGCTGGCTCATTTGTTCGTTCATTTCTTGGTTCCCGGCTTCGTCAGCATAGGGAACAGTCCAACCTTCCAGGTCAAAACCGCCGGAAGGATCTTCGCCCTTACCGCCCGGGGCCTGCATAACCCCGTCCAGTGATATAAACTCTAAAACGACAAGTTTTCTCATAATATTAGTATAACTATTATTAATGATATTTTAGTAAAATTTTGGGAAGTTCGCCAGGGCGCATCTTTTTGCCGGGTTCGCATAGTCAACGATGAAGAACAATCTGAGGATTAACCATTTGTAATTGGCTAAACAGCAGAGTTAGTTGCTGCTTCGTATAAGGTCTGGTATGAAAGCTAAATAGTTTTTGTATGCTATTTCCCGTAAACACATCGTATATTATTAGTCTTACAGACCCAGAGCGACCTGTGGCATGAACACTTCTTTGCTGAATTTTTTTGATGTTGCGCACGTCGACTTCATAGGTTCTGAAGAAAAATTCAGTTATTTTTAATTGGTTGTTTTCCAGTACTATATAACTTCCAAACATGTTTACCGATAAGAACGAAAATATAATTATTAAGCCTATTAGTAGGAGATTCCCGGACCATCTGGCTGAAAGAGCTATAATCAATATTAAGGTGAGTAAAACTGGCCCTATAAAAACAGTAATAGACTTGGGTCGTATAATAATGTTATTCATGTCACCCCTTAGTACAATGCAATTTTTAGTATCTGATCTAAGACTTTATCTAACGGTTTGGTTGCGTCAATCAAGATAGTTCCATTTTTTTGGGAATGTTGAATAGCTTGCTGGTTCATCCGAAGCTGATAAGCCAATTCGTCCGGTTTCTTGCCGTAATCGTTGTTAATTCTATTTAACAATCTTTCCTTGAGAGTTTTATCATCAATATGCAGGGTAAAAACTTTGGTGAAATGATGCATAAAATCCGGTTTGTTCATGGCTCCGCCGCAGACAAACACAATTCCTTCTCCAGCCTGTTCTTGGCGTTATTAAATTTTTCTTCATTCCATCTCCAGTTGCGGTAAGAGTGGTCATCTGTCGGCAGCCCTGTTTCGGGATCAACCCAACTGGCCAATTCTTCGTCTCCATCGATTGCCTTATATCCCAGCTTGGATAGCTCCTCGCAGACGGTGGTTTTACCCGCTCCGGATACACCTTCAATGAGATAAACTTTTTTCATATTTTAAGCATAACAAAAAACACCTCGCTTTACGAGATGCTTTTTGCTGGGGTGGATGACGGGGCTCGAACCCGCGACCCTCGCTGCCACAGAGCGATGCTCTACCGACTGAGCTACATCCACCATGCTAGAAACAAAAAATTCCTACACAGAAGGTAGGAACGGGTAATACCTGCTGTGTCAGGTAGGATTTATTAATCCAGGGATAATATAGCAAATTTAGGTACGCCGGTCAATTGGGTCTGCGCCGCGGCATAGCCTATTGGATAGTTATCTTCGTGCCGACATCCGCCCAGTTGTACAGCCCTTCCATGTTGGCATAGGAAACATTGATGCAGCCGTGGCTCATGGGATGGCCGAAATTGTGGTTCCAAGGAGCGCCGTGGATATAGTAGTTTAGGGGATCTTTAGGGGTCCCGGGTTTGAACATTAAGTTCCATTTGGTATTGGGAAAATCGTAGCCCGGCCCCTTATAATTCACCAACGGCTTTTTCGCCAAAACGGTATATTCTCCCGGCGGAGTTTCCTTGCCGCGCACGCCGCTGGAAATTTTGAATTGTCCGACAATGTACATGCCTTCCACGTAGGTCAGGGTTTGGTCTTGCAGGCTGACATAAATATGTTTTTCCCAAACCGGCAATGGTTCATCGCGCGCCGGCTGTATCTCTTGCATTGCCAGGTCCGCACTGGCGGTTTGGACCCCTAAAGCGCCGCTGAGAAGGGGACTGTTATTGATAAAAGCCGAAGTATCCAGGTAGCTGAAAACAATTAACCCGGACAGGGCAATGCCCAAAAAGCTAATGACGCCTATGCCAGTGATACTGCTGACTTTCATAAATTGTGTTTTTGTTTCGAAGCGATCTTTACCCGTGTGATATGATTATAGCACATTACGAGAAAATAATCAAACGGCATTTAGTTTTCATATCATCTTGATAAACTTAAATTCATGACACACACATACAAATTGTGGCGCCGGTATGCTCCCAGTCTCCTGGCGCTTGCGTTAGTGGCGGCGCTATTCCCGCCCATGGCCCGCGCCCAGCTTTCTTTGGTTCGCCCGATCACTTTTCCGGTAGTAGGCGACGTGCGCTACAGCGACGACTTTGGCGACCCGCGGCCCGGCGGCCGCACCCACGAAGGCAACGACTTGCTGGGCAAAAAAATGATGCCATTGGTTGCCGCGGTGGACGGCACAATTTCCTTCATTAACTACCCGGAAGCGACTTGGGGCTACGCGGTCGGCATCCGCGATAGCGACGGCTACGAATATTGGTATTTACATGTGAACAATGATACGCCCGGCACTGATGACGGTAAGGGCGACGGCTTCTTTGCTTATGCGCCGGACATCCAGCCGGGCAATAAAGTGGTTAAGGGCCAGCTGGTTGGCTGGATGGGCGACAGCGGCGACGCGGAAGGGACAACGCCGCATTTGCATTTTGAAATCCACGCGCCCGGCGGCCAGCCGTTTGACCCCTACCAAAGCTTGAAAGCGGCGGTCCACATTGCCGCGCCGAACACGGAATACCCGGCCCTGCCTAACGAAATTTTGCCTTACGCCAGTTTTTCTGGCGGCGCCAACCTGGCCAGCGGCAACTTTGATTCCGACACGGCCTCCGAATTGGTAACTGCCGCGGGCACCGGCGGCGGCCCGTTGGTGCGCACGTTTGAAAAAGACGGCACAGCCAAGGCGGCGTTCTACGCTTATGACTCGAATTTCCACGGCGGCGTTGATGTTGCGGTCGGCGATGTCGACGGCGATCATAAAGACGATATTGTCACTGCGCCCGGTTCCGGCGGCGGGCCCGACATCCGGATTTTCAAAGCTGACGGGACGACGAAAATCGGCGAGTTCATGGCTTACGACCCAAACTTCCACGGCGGCGTGAAAGTGGCGGTTGCCGACATTAACGGTGACGGCAAAGCGGAAATAATTACCGGGCCGGGAGCGGGAGGCGGACCGGATGTACGGGTATTCAAGCTGGACGGCACGAAGATCGGCGAGTTCATGGCTTACGACCCGAACTTCCACGGGGGCATTGACGTGGCCGCGTTGGCCAAAACTTCCGGCGCGCCGGCATCCATAATTACCGCGCCTGGTCCCGGCGGCGGGCCTCACATTAGGATATTTAACGCCGTGACCGGCGTTGTCACCAAAGAGTTCATGGCTTACGACCCGAACTTCCACGGCGGCGTGCGCCTGAGCGCCCAAATTAAACCCGCCGTCCAGTTAACGACAATGCCCGCCAGCGGCGGCGGGCCAAATTTGAAAACGTTCAGCTTGGATGGCACGGAAACCGATTCCAGCATGGCTGGCTTTGAAGTCTGGTGGCGCGGGGGTTATGACGTAGCGGCAACGCCGGATGGCGTTATCTTTGTCTCCAGTATTGGCGGCCGTCGTACGAGCGTGCGCGCCAGCACTTACAGCACAGGCGGCAGTCGCTCGGGCGGATTTTGCCGCAATTGCGTCGGTAATTCCGGCGGCTAGTCCTGTTGTGGCTCCGCTTCCGGCAAGGGAGCGGTAAAAGCCACGCCGGCTTCGCGATGCGGTTTAGCCAGTTCTACCAGGGCTTGGTCAAGGTTAATTACGTCACTGCTGTGCGGCGCCGTTAAACGCATGTTTTCCGCGCCGAAAACACTAGCCAAGCTTTGTAAACCGCCTTCGCTTTCTATGCTGCCAGAGGCGGTGGTGGCTTTGTGGCCGCGGGCTTCTTCTATTAATTTATCCAACAAGATGCGCTCGATGCCGCTGCCCTGTAATTCTGGCAAGACATTGAATCTTCTTATTTCTAAATTATAATTATCGCCGTCGCGGAAAACGATAGCTTTAATCGAACAATTGTGGGGCAAAGTGATTTCGCATTCCCGGCCTTTATCATGGGCAACCGTAACATCCCTCCATTGCACTTGCGGCGTCGCTTGTTTAATCTGTTCCACCATGGCAGCATGTCGCCGCGCTTGGTAAGCTTCAAAATTTGGGGAAGTCGGAGGCATATGTTTTAGTAGGAATTTGACCGATGGAAATTTTCCCGTCGCGGGCGGAAACTGCTGCGGTTTGCAGGGCGGCTGGAGCCGCGCCGCGGCCCGTTATTAGTGGAGCGGAACGGCCGGCGCTGCTGCGGACGCGGGGAACTTTCCCGGAACGAGCCAGGAGCACCGCTGGCAGTTTTTAAGGGCGGGGTTTGCGAAACGGGCAGGCGCGTGCGGATAAGCCGTTCAATGCTTTTTACATCAAAATGCTGTTCCGGCGTGGCGAAGGAAATGGCATGGCCTGTCATGCCGGCCCGGCCGGTGCGGCCGATACGGTGGACATAATCTTCGGCATTGTCCGGCAGGTCGTAGTTGATGACCAGCTGGATGCCGGTCACGTCAATGCCGCGCGCGGCAATGTCGGTGGCAACCAGGACGCGGTAGCGGCCGAGCTTGAACCCTTCCAGTGCTTCCAGTCGCTGGTTAAGCGAGCGGTTAGAATGGATCTCGGCCGCGCTATGCCCCCGGTCGCGCACGATTTTGGCGATTTTCTTGGCGCCGAACTTAGTGCGCGAAAAAATTAATACACTGCCCTTGTAGTCATTTAATAATTTGTCCAGCAGTTCCAGCTTGTCCTGCTTATGGACGAAAAACAGTTCCTGGGTGACTAATTCTATGGCGGTTCCGGCTGGCGCGACTTCCACGCGCAGCGGCAGTGCCATGTAGGACTTGGCGATGTTGACTATGGCGTCCGGCATGGTGGCGGAAAACAACATGGTCTGCCGCTGTTTCGGCACGTTTTGCAAAATCCGTTTGATCTGCGGGGCAAAGCCCATGTCCAGCATGCGGTCGGCTTCGTCCAGGACCAGGATGTGTACGTTGTTCAGCTTGACGCGGCCGCTTTCCATGTGGTCAATCAGGCGGCCGGGCGTGGCAATAAGAATATGGGGGTTAGCTTTGAGCATTTTCAGCTGTTTGTTCATGGACTCGCCGCCGATTAAAATGGCGGTCTTCAGGCCCAAGGAACCGCCGACTTTTTTTAGCGTGTCGTTGACTTGCAATGCCAGCTCGCGCGTTGGCAGGATTATCAGTCCTTTACTTTTGCCTTGGCTTTGGGCCAGGCGCTGGATCATAGGAATGCCGAAGGCCAGTGTCTTGCCAGTCCCGGTTTGGGCTATACCCATAATGTCCTTGCCTTCAATCGCGGGAGGAATGGACTGGTACTGGATAGGCGTTGGCGTAACGAATTTGTTTTTTTGCAAGATGTCGAGCAGTTTCGGGGCAATATTGAGCTCGTTGAAGGTCATGAAGTTCTTTCGTTAATGTGCAGTTAGTTTAACAGATAAAGCGGTTTTAAGCGATTGAGTTTACAATTAGCCCAAGAAATTATAAAATAAGGTGTCATGCCAGCAGAAAAGCGCAAGCGAAAATTTAGCCCGGTAGAGCAAACGGCAAATCGGTTCACGGAATGGGTCGGCTCGACATCTTCTTTGTTGGTGCATACCTTGGTTTTCGTCGTCAGCCTGGCTTTGGTATTCTTGGGGGTTGGCGTAGACAAGGTACTCTTGGTCCTGACCACGGCCGTCTCGCTGGAAGCCATTTACCTGGCGATTTTTATCCAGATGACGGTTAACCGCAACACGCAGAGCCTGGAAGAAGTGGAAGAAGACATCGACGAAATCCAGGAAGACGTTGAAGAGATTGAAAAGGACATCGACGAAATCCAGGAAGACGTGGACAAGCTGGAAGAAGATGAAGCAGAAGAAGATTTGCACGATGTCGCTACTATAAAATCGCTGGATACCATCCAGGCGGACTTGCAAAAGTTGATGCAAGACATCCAGGCGCTGAAAGAGCAGAAGAAATAACTATAAAAACAATCGGCAGGCAGATTCCTTTCGGATTCTGCCTGCCTTTTGTTCCAACTTAACGCGTTGAAGCGGTTTGGGTTTGGGTCTGCGGCGGCATAGCCGCGGCGCCGCAACTGCCTCCCTCATCAATAGCCTCGGGCGCGTAAATGAAAGTCGCATAACCGAGCGACTGGAAAGCCATCTCGCGAACCAGCAGAATGGCTTCGTAGGGCTCGAAGTCCCAGCGAGCCTCGCTGAACGGGCCTTCCAGGGACAGCTTGACGATTACTGCTTCTGGCGGGAATAGGCTGGAAAACTGGAGGTAATCGTCGATCTGCCATTGGTGGAAGGTCGGCCCTGCCGCTATGTTGATGTGGGCCTTCCTTCCCGTGGATTGGTACCACTTCATCGCCAGGCCGGATAATTCCCCGACTGTCCACGACATGGGCTCGCGGTTCATTCGCGCGGCGGGGTCGTCGATGTACTTTAACCGCCACTTCTGCCTCACTGAGTGCAGTGAGATTTGAAGATCCAAATCCACGCCCTCCGCCACCAGCTGCAAGGCTTCGTCAAATACCCGCTGGCCAACTTTGGGGCCGGTGGTTGACAAAATGAACTTGGTGCCGGGGATAAGGCTATGGAGTCCGCGGATGGCCTCAATCACGTTTGGGTTGGCAAATGGTTCGCCGATGCCCATAAACGTTATTGTCAGGTTTCCAATTGTGCCCAAGCCAATCTCGCCGTCCAGCAAGACGTGCAGGGCTTGAAAGACCATCTCTTTGGCGCTGAGATTTGCCACCCCTGTTCCCATTACTGTTCGGGCCCAGCTTGCGAAGCAAGAATTGCAGCCAAAGGTGCAGCTGCCGGCCTGGGCGCGCAGCCTCAAGAACAAGTTAGGTCCGATGGCGCTATTGGGAAAACCATCCGCTTGCACTTGCACCTCGTTCATGTCTTGCGCTTTAAACCTATCCAGCATTAACCGGAAGGTGATTGATTTTCCTGCGGCCAACACGAGGGGCCGCGCTTCCACGAATGGGCTGTCTGACAGCAGCCCTGCTTTTATGTTCGTTAAGTTCAGCATTGGTCCCTCCGTTTTGACCGTTGTTGTTTTGTTTGCGGCCGGGCGCGTCCCGGCCAATTTCATGTAGCTTACTAAAAAAGCCCAGGCGTGGCAAGGCCGGGCTTTGCTGTTGCGGTACTATTCGCGGCTGGCGATTTGTTGCCGCCACAGCGCGGCGTAAAGTCCCTTGTTGTCCAATAACTCCCGGTGCGAGCCGGATTCGGCGGCGCGCCCTTTTTCCAGGACAAAAATTTTATGCGCATCAACAATAGTCGAAAGCCGGTGGGCGACCTGCACGGTAATCAATCCCGGCCGTTCCCGCGCGATTTGTTTTATGGTTTGGGTGATTTCTTCTTCGGTGATGGAGTCCAATGAGCTGGTCGCTTCATCAAATATAATCAGGTCCGGGTTGCGCAACAGCGCGCGGGCAATGGCCAGGCGCTGTTTTTCGCCGCCGGACAATTTGAGGCCGCCTTCGCCGATGATAGTGTCCAGCCCGGCGCCGCCGCGTTCCAATAGGCGCGTAGCCGCCGCCGAGTTAATGGCGCGGATGCAGTCTTCGTCGCTGGCGCCCGGCGAGGCAAACAGCAAGTTTTCGCGGATGGTCCCGGCGAACAATTGCGTATCCTGCGACACCAAGCCGATCTTTTTGCGGAATGATTCCAAATCCACTTCGGTCAGCGGCACGCCGTTTAATAACACATTGCCCCGCGTCGGCCGGTACAGCCCGACCAGCAGTTTTACCAAAGTCGTTTTGCCGCTGCCCGACGGCCCGGCAAAGGCGACCGTGTCGCCGGCTTTAATGGGCAGTTTAATATTTTCTACCGCGTCTTCACTGCCCGAATCGTAGCGGAAAGAAACATCATCAAAAATAATTTCCTTTATGCTTTGGATTTTAACCGGCTGGGCCGGTTTCTTTTCCGCCGGCGTGTTTAAAATGCCGTTCAGCCGGTCCAGCGAAGCGCTGGCTTCCTGGTACTGTTGGGCCACATTGCCCAGTTCGCCCAAGGGGTTAAAAATGGCGAAGGAGTAGAACCACAAGCTAAAGAATTGCCCCAGGGTAATGTCGTGGCGGAAGATCAGCCACAACATCAGCAAAATCAAGCTGCTGCGCATGGCATTAATCAAGGTCCCTTGGATAAAGCTCAGCGTGCGCACGAGCTTAACTTTCTTCAGTTCAAGTTTTAAGATTTGTTCGTTGACGTCATTGAGCCGCTTTATTTCCTGGTTTTCCAGGCCCAAGGACTTAACCAGCTCCACGTTGCGGATGGTTTCCGTGGTCGATCCGGCCAGTTCTGCCGATTGTTTGATTATCTGCTGTTGGGCGGCTTTGATCCGCCGGCTAATGTAAAAAGTGATGCCGCCCAGCGTGGGAATAATAGAGAAGTAAACCAGCCCGATGATCCAGTGGACGTAAAAAGCGTAAACCAAAACAAAGGTTATGCCGATAACGGACAAGAATACCGTGTTTATGAGGCTGGCTAGGAAGGTCTGCGCGTCGGTGCGGGCCTTCTGCAGTTTATTGAGGAATTCGCCGGAGCGCTGGTCTTCAAACACCTGGTAGGGGAGGGAGAAGGAATGGGCAACGCTGTCGGCGTAAAGTTTGGTGCCCAGCTTTTGGTTGATGACGTTGACGTAGTAGTCCTGGAAATTTTTGGCGATACGCGAAACCAGGTTAACCAGGACGGAAGCCAGCAACAGCAGCAGGACGCCCTGGAGGAACTGGTTGGCCGCCACTTGCCCGATGCGGCTGGCGTAACGGTCTATTAACTGGCGGAAGATCAATGGGTCCAAAAGCGAAAAAACCTGGTTGATGGTCGCCAGGATGAGCGTGCCGGCCAGGAGCCATCGGTAGTTTTTGAGGTATTTCCAGAGTAAGCGCATTATTGTTTAAAGTTATTTCCAAACTATGATCGCCACTTTGTTTCCGGTGTCCACTGCTTTGGCGCCATGGTCCCAATCACCGGCCGCGCTGTAGATAGTGGCAAAGTAGTAGCTGTAGTTGCGGCCGTTTTTGGTGCCGGAGTCATTGGTGACAATGCCCTGGCTGTCGTAGCCTTTGATTACCAGCATGTGGTGCGGCGGCCCCGGCTGTTTGTAGTTGGGGTTGCCTAGCAGGCGGCCGTCGGTGGATACCAAAACCAAATGGCCCTGGGCCAGTTCGGTTTTTACGTCATTCTCGCTGAAGCCGTTAAGTAGTTTGGTATGGAGGCCGTAAACTTGTTCAATCATTTTGGCGGTTTCCGCGGAAGTCGTGTCCAGGCTGTAGCCGTAGGTTTGGTTTTCCCAATTGACCAGCTTGGTGATTTCGGCTTCGGCCTTGTCCGGCGGGATGGTCGGGTCCGTGTCGCCGCCAAAGTAAAGGCCGGCCATTAACGCGCTGGCTTCTTCGCAGGCTTCGTTGTGGAGCTCGTCCCAGTTAGCTGTGGGCGCTTGCGGCGTAAACGGCACTTTCAGCATCACGGTTTTTGGCAGGGTGGTTGGCGCGTTATCATTGGGCTGATAGTTGACCTTGGGACCGCCTTGTGCATTATTGCTAAAGTCGGGTACCACCAATGGTGAGTACCGCTGGTGCGCCCACCAAGCCATCACTAAACCGGCGGCAATGATAATAAATATAGGAATGATAATTTGCTTGCGCATGCTTAAACGTTACTCAAAACGGGTTAGGATTAAATGATCTCTGCTTTTGTTACTTCCACGTATTGCCCGGGCGGGACTGCCGGCAATTTAAGTTTGTTGACGCGGATGCGCTTCAGGTTTTTCACTTCCAGTCCGACGGCATTGAACATGCGGCGCACCTGGCGCTTTTTGCCTTCGTGTATAGTCAGCAAAACTTTGCCGCCGCGGGTCTTTAGCTTGGCGGGGTAGGTTAGGCCGGTGGCGATTTCTACGCCCTGGCGCAAGTTTTCCAATTGGCCTTCCGTCGGCGGCAGGTTAGTCGTAACTTCGTATTCTTTGTCGTGCTCATATTTCGGATGGGACAGCGCCTGGGTCAGCTCGCCGTCATTAGTTAAAATGAGCAACCCCTCGGTGTCGTAATCCAGCCGCCCGACATTCCAGACTTTGGTGCGCAAATCTTCCGGCAGCAGCTGGAATACGGTTTTGCGGTGCCGGGGGTCGCGCTTGCTCACCACGTAGCCCTTGGGCTTGTTGAGGGCAATATATAGCTTCGCCGCTTCCGGCTTTACGGTTTTGCCGTAAACCTTGACGGTGTCTTTTTCCGGGTCCACTTTGTCGCCCAATTTGGCGGTTTTGCCGTTAATTTGGACTTGCCCGGACTCTATAAACTGCTCGGCCCGGCGCCGCGAAGCAACGCCTCTCTCGCTTAAAAATTTTTGCAGGCGGATAGTAGATGCCATAACGGTATTGTAGCAGAACTAGAGTTTTTGCAGGACCGCGGCAATGCCGGCTTTTTGGTTCGTCCAATCTGAACCCCAGCGGTAGCGCCCCTCGGCTTCCACATAGGCAATGCTTTCCAAATCGCACCATTCTTTGGCAGTCCCGGTTTGGCGGAGTTCTTGCCATTCCTGCGCGCCCACGAACCGGTAGCCGCTGGCCGCC
>Ga0075426_10002068_pt1 | contig 14403 bp, 13 predicted proteins | sample SoiMethybrSBSTD5_FD_75304 | JGI IMG/M metagenome (GOLD analysis project Ga0075426, IMG submission 75304) | Bulk soil microbial communities from a Populus tree surrounding site in Tennessee, USA - Soil MetaG P. TD hybrid SBSTD5 | ecosystem: Environmental > Terrestrial > Soil > Tree plantation... | reverse complement strand
GAAGACATCGCGATCGCGCTGGCGGACAAATATCCAGACACGGATCCCCTGACCGTCCGCTTCACGGAAATGCACAAGTGGATCACCGAGCTGCCAGGCTTCAGCGGCGATCCCGCTGGCTCTAACGAGTCGAAGCTGGAAGCCATCCAAATGGCCTGGCACGAGGAATATCAGGATCGCCAGAGCTGAGATTCGAAAATAGAAAATAGAAATTCGGCAGAATTTCACGGAAGACTGCTTGTCCGTACCGAAGATTTCTCTTATTCTAGTTGAGTTAGCTCCACATCAAATTTGGCGCTATGGTGCAACGGTTAGCACGCGGCCCTTTCAAGGCCGAAATACGGGTTCGATTCCCGTTAGCGCTACCAAGTTTCCGCCCGTTTACTTTTACATCGAGCCGCGATATTTACATGCCATTGTTTGGGCAGCGCGCGCGGTTATAATTTGGCGCAGCCGTCCGTCCGAGAAGCGGCGCCAGCCTTCCTGAGGAGTGTCCTTGAGCTACGTCGAAAAGCACTTGATTCCGGGAGAGTCCGTTCAGTACGAAACCAGGCTGCATTGGATTGTCATGCTGGGGCATGCGGTCGTCGGAATTCTCCTTGTCATGTTCGCGATTGCGATTCCGGTTACCTGGGCTTCGCTGGGGACTAAGACGAAAGGCTCCTCGGTTCCGGGAGCGATTTACCTGGTTGCACTCGTATTTTTTCTCGCCGGCGGAGGATTGTTTCTTGTGGGGTTGCTGCGGCGAAGAGCCACGGAGATGGCGGTCACAAGCAAGAGAGTCATCGTGAAGACAGGCATTGCCGAGCGGCGCACCGTGGAAATTCTATTGTCGAGAATTGAGAGCGTCGCGGTGGATGAGCCTGCGTTGGGCAGGTTATTGGGATACGGCACCGTGATTGTGCGTGGCACGGGAGGAACTCCCGAGACGTTCGAAAAAATCTATCATCCGCTGGAATTTCGCGAACAGGTGCAGCGGCAGATCGCTGGATCGACCAAGCCTGCATAACAGTGAAGGATTTCAGCCAATCAGCGCTTCACTGTTTCGGATCGGCCGAGATTCCCCCATCTTCTTCGGCGGCGCTCAGAATGACATCATTTGGCAATGTCGGCTCATCGGAATAAGTGGTGCGGCACATCGGGTTAGAAAGTAAGTCGCAATCGGGCGGAGACGCTGCGTGGCGGGGCGACGGCGGTGCCGGAGAAAAGGCTGGCGAAGTTGATGACATTGACGCGGTCGGCCAGATTCGAGACTTGGATTTGAAAGATCGCGCTGCGCTGCTCTTTCCGGTAGAACTCTGCTCCGCTGGCCACATCCACGGAGAGATTCGGGCGGACGCGGCCCCGCGGTAGGTTCACCTGGCTTAGAATCTCCGGCCCGTATGGCGCCAAAAGGAAATTTGGATCGGCGCTGCCAACATCCGCCGGCAAGCCGCTGCCGTATTGCGAGCCCAGTGCAAGCCAGACGCGCGCGGGCGCCTGAAAGCGGACGTAGGCGCGGAGCGTGTTGCGCTGGTCCTGCGTGACGGCGAATTTGCTCGTATCCGTCAACTGGTTCGCGGCGTCGCTTCCCAGAAAAAGCCCTCCGGTAATCGGTCCCTGACCGATTCCGGCTTGATTCGCGTAGCTCAAGTAACCGGAAAACCTTCCCCAGTGGGGCACTTCGAGCCGCAATTCCTCGCCAAAGATACGCGCTCTTGCAAAGCTGATTGGAAAACTGATCCCAGTGTCGAGCAGCACGTCGTCATCGGGATAGTCATGAAAATCGCGGCGAAAAATGTTCGCGTCGAGCCGCAATTTGCCGAAGAGGGCTTTGGTGAAGCCGCCTTCGTAATAATTTGCGTGCGCGGGACGTACCGGGAGGCGGACGACGATGGGAGCGATGGATTTGAGCTGCGGCGAACTCGCGAGGAGGAGATTCTCCATCGCCGGCGTTTGGAACACGCGATCGTAGGAGGCGTGCAGCAGCAAGTTCAACGACGGCACGTAACGGGAAATGCCGATGCGCGGACTCCAGCCTGACTGGTGCGCGACAAATCCATAATGATCGAAGCGCAGGCCCGCTCCCACGTTCCAATTGTTCCTGTGCCACTGGTCCTGCAGGTAGGCCGCAGGCTCGATATCCCAATGTCGGTCGGCAAATTGAAAGGGAGTCTGAGTGCCCGGATCAAATTGCGAAGAATCAGTAATCGTGTATTGCAAAGCTTCGTGAACGGGACTGAAGAGGCTGTCCACACCCGCTTTCCAGTCATGATGGCCGCGATGCCCGGCGAGATCGGCGCGAAGATAGCCTTCGCGGTAGCCGCGATCCTGCGAAACAATCACCGGCGTAGCGGCTGGATTCGAACGCAAAGTTGCGTTGGCGTCGCGCACGCTGCCGGAGAAGCTCAGGAATAGGTCTTGAGAGATGGGATGTTGAAAATAGATTTGGCCGCTGGTTTCCGTGTCGGCGATATCCTGACGCTGTCCCGCGTTTTGCTGGATAAGTTCATTGGGCACGAGAAAGCGCACGGCGTTGCGCGTCACGGTGATTCGCAGGCGGTCACCGCCGGAGAAATCGCGTTCGTAAGAACCCGAGAAGCCGGCGGCGTTTCCCCGGTTGGTGAAGTTCTGCAAGACTGGTGGATCGAGGTAGCGGTCGGTATGGAATCCGTCCGCGCTGGCCGAAAAGCGACTCTCTCCGCGAACGAAGGTGACACCTGCGGATCCATTTACGGTGGAAAAACTTCCGCCGCCGGCATCCAGCTGGCCGTGGAGTCCCACGGGGACGTCTTTCTGCGTAGTCAGCTCGACGACACCACCCAGCTTCCGACCGTACTCCGCCGGATAATTGGCAGTGATAACGCGAAGCGATTCGACTTCGTCGGTGTCGAAGGAGGGCGCGAAAGCCGGCGAGCGATTTTGTGTCAGCGGGAGACCGTCGACGACATACTGTACGTCGTATTCCGAGCCGCGAGGGTGCAGCACGCCGTTGGCTTCGAGCAGCCATCCTGGTTGATCGGCGACCAAGTCCAGCAAATCGCGGCCCGGCTGAGGAGCGGTTTGCTCGGTGATGGTCTGGCGGCCCACGGTGTATAGCGTTCCGGTGCGATACGGGTCCACGAGCGTGGCCGAGTCGTTGACCTGCACTTGCGTTGTTACCGGCGCGAGGCCCATGGTCACCGTCAGATGGACCGGGACTTCGGAGCGAATTTCGACCAGGTCGCTCCAGGGAGCGAACCCTTCGGAGTGCAGGCTGAGCCGGTAAACGCCGAAAGGCAGATCCTGCGCCATGTAATGTCCGTCCGCGCCAACGGCGAAGGTTCGCCGCAATTGATTGGCTTCGCTTGAGAGTTCACCGGACGGCGCGAGGGCGGCGCCCTGTGCGTCGTGCACTTCGAGACGCAACTCGCCGCGGACGCGCTGGGCGTGAGCGCTTGAAGCTCCGAGAAGGAGGAACACAAACGTCGAGAGGAAGCCCAGCCTCCGGAGCATCGGAATATGGAGTCTTGGAATCACAATTTGGGGCTTTTCTATCTTAGGCAGAATCAAGTCCCTTTTCAGAAACAAGAACGCAAGAGGCCTATCATTAGGTTAGCATGACGCTCGTTTGGAACTTATTGCCGGCCACAGTCCCGATGACAATTCGGTACTACGGATTCCGGTTTGGCGTCCTTGCCGCATCCTGCATCTTTGGGCAGAATATTCGAGAGCGTTCTGGCGATCCCTCCATGACTTCTTCGCAAGCAGCGACACGAACAGTCTTCACCATCGGCCACTCGAATCTTGAATTGGAGGAGTTCCTCTCCACGCTATCGAGACACGGAGTGCAGACCGTGTGCGACGTACGGAGCCGGCCGGCTAGCCGCGCTGCGAAGTTCGAACAAAGGGTCTTTGCCTTCGGTGGATGAGAAGAGAGGAGTGGCGGGGGATGTCTCTTCATCCGCCGCATTTCTAACGGGCTCGTCTTCTGTCCATGGCTCGCGGGTGGTGCCGTCCGAGGAGGTGGATCGGGCGTTCCGCATGCCAGTTGGCAAGCTGCGTAACCGCGCGGGCATCGAGTCGCTCGCGTACGCTGCGGAGGGCGAAAGCGAGCTGACGCTGGGCGCAAGAGCTGTAGAAGAGGCACTGCGCGCGGCGTCGTGCGGAGCGCAAGAACTGGATTGGATTATTGCCACCAGCGAGACGCATCACGACTACCCGGATCTTGCGGCGCAATTTCACTCCCGGCTGCTGGTCCGAGAAAACTGCGGGGCGCTGGACGTTGGCGGGGCGTGCCTCGGGTTGCTCAATGCGCTTGCGGTCGCGCAATCGTTGATTGGTTCGGGCGCAGCGCGAACAGTCGCCGTGGTCACGGCGGATGTGCATAGCAGAGTCTTGACTCCGGAGCGCGTCGCGGGGGAATTTGGCGGGCTCTTCGGAGACGGCGCCAGCGCATTTTTGGTGCGCGGCGAACCGGGATCGTTGCAGGGCACGAGCTACCGAATTGGCGATTTTCTTTTTGGCTGCGCGGGCCAATACGCGGCGGCGATTCAGGTTGCCGCAAGAATCGGCGGCGGGCTCGAGGTGCAGTTTGATGGTGAGGCGCTCTCGCGCGCGGCGATTACGCGGCTGGAAAAAGTCATCACCGCCGTGGAAACGCGCAGCGGTATTTCGCGCGCTTCGGTCGGAGGCTTTGCAACGCACCAGCCGAATCCCCGGCTGTTGACGCTTCTCGCGAAGCAGTGCGGCGTTTCGGCGGACGCTTTTCCCGCAATTTGCAAAACTACGGGTAATTTGGGCTCCTCGATGTGCGGTGCAGCGCTGCATGCAGCGCTGCAAAACGCAGCTCAATCGGAAGCTGATCAACGGAAGCCTATTTTTCTTGCCTCGCTTGGCCCCGGCTTGTTGTTTGGAGGAGCGTGGCTGACGCCTTGGTGATGCAGGCCAAAGAGTTTCTCCGCTGCTCGTAGATAAAGAACGCGATGGAAAGAGCCGATCTGGAGGTCAGCCACTACAAGACCGCTTACGGCCCGGGCCGCGTTCGTGTGGTAAAGCTTATGTCTACCGAGGGAACAATGCAGGCTTGCAACGGCGGCCATCCGGCATCGGTCGTCGCGTTGCGGCAAAGCGAAGTGAGGGCGTTATTGAATTGCGACGGATTCGCAGCGCCGTTGAGGGGCTCCGCGTAAACCGTGTAGCTGTTTCCGACAGGCAATCCGGCAATTTGGTAGCTGCCGTCAAATTGCGCCGGGCCTGGAACGACGCAACTCCATCCTCCCAGAGTTGCGCCAATCACCGCGCCGGTCGCATTGTCCACGGCAACGATCTGTGCGCCGAAAACTCCCGTCACTCCCGGCGGGAAAGCGGGGAGTGCGAGCGGATTTGCGGGAATTATTCTGCCGCTGATGGAACTTTGATGCAACGTGTCGGCAGGATCGGCGTAAAGAACGCGCAATCCCGTGCGGTCGTCGTCAGCGAGCGGAGCGTCCGGTTGCAACGCCGTTGGCCGCGTGCCGCTCATGGTCCCCGGCGTGAGAGCGTAAGGAAACATCATCGCGCTCCACACGGCCGAGTGGCTGAAGCCGAGGAAGTGGCCGAGTTCGTGAGTCAGTATGGATTCGAGGTCGTAAGCTTTTGGAGATAATGAAAGGGCTTGAGGGGTGGCAAATGTGGTATTTGGATCGCCCGGACTGAAGTAGATGTCTGCATCGAGAATCTGCCCGAGTTCGGTGGAAACGGCGCTGCTGCCGACTTGGATGCCGGTGATGTCAGCAGTGATTACGCGCGTGAACGCCAGGACGCCGGGAGTGAAGGCCATATCCATTTGGTCGAAGCAGATCGAGTTGAGGCCGTCCGCGCCGCAAGCATTCTGCGTGGCTGCTCGTGTCAAGGGGGTGATGGTCCCCGGCAGCAATAGAGTGCCGCTTACGCCGGTCCACACCGCGAGGGATTGGGTTATGGTTTGTTCGATTTCGGTGAGGCGCCCGCTTGCGGTTTGATTCTGCGTCAGGATGGTTACGGGGCCGGTGTTCAACACGGTGCTCCATTGGACGGAGATGGTGCCGGGCGCCGTGAGTTGATGGGCGCGCACCGGGCACGCCGAGCCGCCGGAAATTGACGCGGGCTTGCGGACATCAGAGACGATCATGTTGAAGGAATAGGCTTGCGACGCTGGCGCGCACGAAATGCCATAAAGAAGAGAAAGAGCCCATGCGAAAACCTGTTTTTTCGAACACCTCGTTATTCTCTTTGTCATCGCGCCAGTTCCCCTTGGAGCGCTTTTCGCAATTTCATTTGAAAAATGGCGATTGGCAAATTGCGGATGCCTACATGGACGAAGCCGTGCGTTTGCGGGTCAAAAAGCTGGGCTGCAGCCGAGTCCTGCGTAACGGTTTCCGCGCCTGTGCTTATTTCGCGAGCGATGCGAAACGTTCCTTGCGACCAGCCGAGCACATGCAGCGGCTTGTCTTCACTGCCCCAGAGGAACAGGTAGATTTCCTCACCTGAATGAAAAACCGGGGATTCTTCGACGCTCGAATGCAAGTGGCCGAGAGTGCCGCCGAGGGTGCGCACCATGACGGTCGCCGGCAGAGCGCCTTTTGCCAGTTCGACAACCTCAAACTGGGTGTCCGTCCAAATCTCGCCGTTGTGCCAGAAGCTACGTGTGCTGAGGCAACGCAAACGTGCCACCGCCGTGGCCTGCTGGGCGAGTTCTTCGAAGCGCATCCGTACTAGCGTCGTGGCGTTGGCTGCAATAGCAAGAAGGGCGAGAGCCACAATGAACAGAATCCACAGAAATCTCCGCCGCTCGACGTAACTCATTTCAACGAACCTCCAGAGCGCCGCTTGCAGCGGTCTTGTCCAGATTCGTGTTTTGGATGAAAAGCGCTCGCGCGCCAGGCGTCGCCGTTGCAGGAATCTGCAGAGTCAAGTGGATGATGCCGAGACCCGCGGGCTGCTTCGAAATCACGGTGATGTCTCCGGGCCCGCTCACGTTGTAAGTCATGCTCGTGTCGAATCCGCTTTGCGCGAAAAGGCAGATGTCGGCTGTAGCAGTGCCGGTCGCTGGGCGTTGTAGCGGAATCGGATTGCCCCCGAGCGCGCAAGAATTGTTCGCGGTTGAAAATGTCCCCAGCGCGGCTACGTTGAGATCCAGGTCGTTGCCGGAAGAAGAGACGCCTGCGGTCGTGGGATCCACAACGACAATGTCTTTGCCCGTGGCGGCGGGCGACGAACTCGTTAGGGTAATAACTTCGTCGGAGGGATTAGGCGGGACAACCACCAGCGATACCGCATTCGATGTGGCGCCGTCAGGGTTTTGGATTTGGACAGAAACGCTTCCCGTGAGAGCGACGTCCGTTGCGGTGACGGGCGCACTGCACTCCTGGGCCGACACGCATGTTGTTGTTCTCGCCGTTCCTGCGACGAGCAGCGTCGAGCCCGGGCCGGGGCTCGATGTGATAAAGCCGCTGCCATCCACACGAAGAGTGAATCCTTGCGCTGCACCGGCGTATACGCTCGATGGATGGAGTGTGAGAACATTTGGGCCTCCGGCGATCGTGACGTTTGCTGCGGAGGACTGTGCCGGATCGTCCGAACTGATAGCCACGACTTGAATCGAATTTGGCGACGGAGTAAAAGCGGGCGCGGTGAAGATTCCGCTGGAGTTGACCGTTCCGCAGGCGCCGGCTGTTGCACACGCTGCACCCTGCACTTGCCAGACTACATTTTGATTAGCGGTTCCCAACACCGAGGCTTGAAATGCTTGCACGGCCAGCGGTGCCATGGTGACGTTCGCGGGCTGAACAGAAACCAGCACGTGATTGATGACGGTGATTTGCGCGCTGGCGCTTTTTGTAGAGTCGGCAGCGCTCACAGCCGCGGCGCTGACAGGGTTCGGAGAAGGAATGCTGCCCGGCGCAAGATAATCGACAGTGGAGGCGGTCGAACTCGTGACGACCTGGCAGGGATTTGAGCCAGCGATACAGACTTGGCCCAGGACTGCGTTTCCTCCAGGAATTCCGTTGACGTTCCAGTTCACTGTCGTGTTGGAAGTTCCGTTGACTTGGACAGTCAGCGTCGTGCGATGGTTTGCTGCGAGCGTGTCCGTTGCGGGGGAAACAATCACGCTGACTCCTGGTTGAATGGCAAGGGTGACTTGGGTTTTTTTGGATGAATCGGCTTGGGGAGTAACCGTAACAGTCACGGTGTTTGGACTGGGAGCAGTGCCGGGTGCGGTGTAGGTCGCGGAATCCGCAATCGAACTTCCGCCAGCAGATTGCGTGGTTGTGACGCTCAAGACTCCGCAGGAGGACCCGCTGCAACCTGCTCCGCTAAGCGACCAAGCAACCGCGGTGCTGGGATTGGAGTTAGGTAGAGGCGTGAGAGTGGCCACAATCGTTGCGCTGGCTCCCGCTGAGACGCTCGACGGCGCGGAAAGTTGCAACGCGAAATTGCTTGTGATGGTTACCGCGGCAGAGATTTGCTTCGAAGGATCGGCAACACTTTGCGCAGTGAGCGTGGCGTTTGCAGATGCGGGCAGAATTCCCGGAGCGGTGAACGTGCCGCTGGCATCCACCGTCCCGCACGCGCTGGGGCACGCTGCGCCTGACAAACTCCAGCGAACGGTGGTATCGGGATGACCGCTGCTCGTTACGGTGGCCTGAAAGGATTGTCTAGCGCCGAGTTCCACACTGGCCGGATTCGGCGTTAGCGACAGGGTGATGTCGCTCGTGACGGTTATGTTGGCAGTGTCGGACTTTGTGGGATTCGAGTGGCTCGTCGCCGTGATTTGCACCGTGGCAGGAGAAGGCAAATCCGCGGGCGCGGTGTAGACGCCTGTGGACGAGATGGTTCCGACGGTCGAATTCCCTCCAGCAATGCTGTTCACGCTCCAACCCACCGTCGTGTCCGTGGTGTTGGTCACAGTGGCGGTAAACGTCACCTGGTTGCCGAGCACGACAGGGCCACTCGACGGGGCGACGCTCACGGTAATAGAAGGAGGGGGTGGTGGTGGCGGGGCGACTGCGCCTCCTCCGCCGCAGCCGAGAGTCCATGCGCCCGCCGCGAGAAGAGTGAAGAAGCTGACTCGCGTCTTTTGAAAACTCTCAACTATGCTTTGCGGCAGGGGCCGCATGCTTTGAGGAAAGCAGGCGAAGGGCCAGCGAAAAAACGCAGGGACGAGGCGTTAGGGACTTGGGTTTAGGACGATTCACCTCTCGGCCAAACCTATGTGAAATCAAAGGCTTGCGGCTATCCACAAAGGCTTTTCTCGGCTCAGGCTTCGAAACGCGGGTGGATTCTGGACTTCGCTTTGAAACTGACCTCGTTCTAATTTGGTGCTGAAACCTTAGGCTCCTGTTTCATTTCGGTATCACCTCGCCGCCTCCTTGAGCGCTTCCTGCGTTGACTTCCCACGTTCTCCCGCGAATAATCCTGCGCATGGCTCGCCCCGATGCTGTTCGCCGCGTTAAGACCTACTCCGCCGCCGACGGCTTCGTGTATCAGTATTACTTCTTTGAGGGGAACCGCGCGCAACGCGGTGGGAACCCGGGCGGCGAGTTTACCTACGTCGTCTCCGTAGACCGGCAATCTGCTTTCCCATTCAAGATCTTTGTGCACCAATCCGCGCTCGACGGCTGGGCCGCGCAAAACGGCCGTCCGCTCTCCAGCTCCGAAGAATATGCTGTGGCCAAGATGCGCCTCTTCAACGCCTTCGACGAGGGCGTTGTCAAAGCCAGTCCCCAAGGGGAGCCGCCCCAAGAAGTCGTTGTCAACGGAGACAATCTCGAAGAGCTTTTAGGCCAACTGGGCATTTAGCGCGCCTGTTTTAATTGGGCGGCTTTCGCAGTGAACCAAATCCGCCACCACGGCGTCTGGTAGTTGTACGGGGACGAGGCCCCTTGCTTCCTCCGGACCGCCAGTGTGGCGAGCGTTTAGAAGGGATCCTATGCAGGAGCTGGTCCTGAACCAACCAGTCAGCACAGCAAGGAGCGAGTTGGTGCGCGAGGCAGCTCAAGCGGATGCCCGGCGGGAGTTCGAAGAGCGCCTTGCCGAATGTGGTCCGCTGGCCTTTCGCGTTGCTCGCGGCGTGCTGCGCAACACGGCGGATGCGGAAGACGTGGCCCAGGAGGCGCTGCTCCGGGCGTACAAGAGCTTCGACCGCCTCCGCGACCATAACAGGTTCCGCGGCTGGCTGGTGCGCATTTCGTTTCGGCTGGCGCTAGATCGTTTGCGTTCCGCGAAGCGCCGCGAGCAGCGCGACACGCTGTGGGCAAAGCCGGAGCATCTGCCGCCCGTGGCTAGTGCGGAAGAGATTGCCGCTTCAAACCAGTTTCAGGGGCGCCTGGACCGCGCCCTGGAGGAATTGCCGGAGAAATTCCGGTTGGTGCTTTTGCTCTCGGCCATGGACGGCTACACGATTGAAGAAATCGCTTCTATGCTTAGCGTCCCACTCGGAACCGTGAAGTCGCGGATTTTCATTGCTCGAAAGAGATTAGCGGAGAAGTTGCGATGCTATGCGAACACTTTAAAGATGCGCTAATCGAGGCAGCTGCTTCGGGGGCCGCGCCGCAAGACGAACTGCGCGCGCATCTTGTCGGATGCCCTTCGTGCTGGGCCGCCTTTGCAGAAGGGCAAACGCTTTTTGCTGCCATCGATTCTGGCCTTCACGCCGCCGTTAGCGCCGAAGCCCCACCCTCTCTTCTTCCTCGCGTTCGCGCAAGCCTCGACGCGGCCATAGTACGCGATCGCCGTTGGCTCATCGCTTGGCCTGCTTTGTCCGCCGCAGTAGTAGTCGCCGGATTTCTCTTCGCTGTGAACGTCTTTCATTACCCCAATGGAGGAAACAGCGCCGAAGGTCCCATCGCCAGTGCATCTTCGACCTCACAGCCAACGCAAGTTCCACCCAATGTCGCCTCCTCCGCGCCACCGAAGCCAGCAGATGAGTCCTCCCCACTGAAATTGTCCGGAACGAAAAGGGGCGTGCCGCAGGAAGCGTTGGTCAGTCGTAGCTCCATGCCCGAAGTCCTCGTCCCCAAGGACCAGGAACTCTTGATAGCGAGTTACGCGCGGCAATGGAGTACGCAGAAGAGAGCACCCCTAGTCCAAGAAGACGTAAACCAGGCAACGGTCACGCCTCTCGAAGTCGCACCGATCCAAATTACCCAGCTTGACGTCAAGCTCTTGAAGGAAGACGGATCGATATGACTTCCACAAACGGGTATCAAATCCCAGAATAAACCGAATTATCCAGGAGGAATAAAATGAATAAGCTATTCTATTTGCTTTTGGCGGGCGCGACCTGGTTTCCTACATCTCAGGTTTGTGCTCAGGAGAAGCCAAAGGCCGAAGAGCGAGCGAAAGTTCCCATTCCCGTTAAGGTCCAGATCCTCTTTACGGAATACGACGGTGACAAAAAAGTTTCGAGTATGCCGTATTCCTTTACGGTTATTAGCGATGACAAGTCAGGCCCCGCTAATTACACCACGAGCCTCCGGACGGGCATCCGGGTTCCCATCGAAACGGACGCAAAGGACCAGAAAACCACGTATATGGATATTGGCTCAAACATCGATTGTGGAATCAGAAGTGAAGATGACGGGCGTTTCCACGTTTCCCTGATCTTTGACCGTTCTGCACTCTACCCCAATAAGTCCTCTGAGGGTGAAAGGTTGGTTGCTGAACCTAATGGTCTGCCACTTGTCCGTCAATTCAGAACAGGTGGGTACTTGATTCTCAAAGACGGGCAAACTTCAGAGAATCTCCTGTCCACCGATCCTCTTAACGGCCATACTCTCCGAGTTGCAGTCACCGTCAATGTGCTGAAGTAGAGTGTTCGCGAGACTTAGGCCAGCACCGCACTCAATGCGGATGGCAAGTCCGAATGCAGAAACGAGTAGCCAAGCTGCTGTAAATTCTTCGGTGCGACGCGCTGGCTGGATAACAGCAGCGCGTCGGCCATTTCTCCCAGCGCCAGGCGCAAGGCAAACGCCGGAGCAGGGAAGAGCGCGGGCCGGTGAAGCGTCTTTGCCAACGCCTTCGTGAACTCGGAATTTTGCACCGCGCTCGGCACAACGACATTCATCGCGCCTCGCACTGCTCCATTCTCGAGCGCAAATTGAATAACCCCAACGACATCTTCCAGCGTGATCCATGACATCCACTGCCTACCTGAGCCGAGCCGGCCTCCTGCTCCCAGCTTGAAAGGTAGAAGCATCTTCGCCAACGCGCCGCCATGCTGCGCGAGAATAATCCCGAAGCGCGCGACCACTACGCGAATTCCGAGCGCCTCCGCTTTCAATGCTTCTGCTTCCCACTCATGCGCCAGGCCCGCCAAAAAATCGGTTCCGAGCTTGCTTTCCTCGGTTAAGAACTCATCTCCGCGATCACCGTAAATTCCAATCGCCGACGCCGACACGAGCACTCTCGGCCGCGCATTCATTTTCGCCAGCGCATGGACCAGTGCTCGCGTCGTATCAATTCGGCTTGTACGCAGCAATTCCTTTCGCGCCTTCGTCCATCGTCCTCCGGCGATGGATGCTCCTGCCAAATTGACGACCGCATCCGCACCAACTCCGGCTCCGCCCAATTCTCCCGTCGCAGGATTCCAGGCCACATCGAAGCCTTCTTTCGCCTCTGCAGTTGACACACTTTGCGGCCGAATCAGACGGCACACGGTGTGACCCGCTTGCGCCAGCGAGTTCACTAGCGCCGTCCCAACCAACCCTGTCGAACCCGTAACTAAAATCTTCATCGCTTCCTCCGCTGCCCTTGTGTCATCGGAAGGTAGTAAGCTTGCTTGTTCGCACCCTACGCAACCCGCGCTCTATGGTCAAGGTATCGAATCTTTCAAAACATCCAACTCTGATGAAACATGTGTGAACCATTGGCTCTTCCACTGGCCGCTTACGCCCGCTCGCGCTACAATTCTCTTGTGCCTCCTGTTTCGCAAACCGTTCGCGTGAAGGTCCTGTTCTTCGGCCGCCTGAAAGATGTTTTCGGCCGATCCGAGGAATCTCTTGATGTCAATGACGCTTCCACCATCGAGCAGCTCTTTGCTCTTTATTCCGAGCGTGTTCCCGAACTTGCTAAATATCGCTCTTCTGTCGTGGCATCCTGCAATCAGGAATTTGTCTCCTGGGACACTTTGCTCCATTCCGGCGACGAAGTTGCCTTCCTTCCGCCGGTCAGTGGCGGTTAGGTTCCAACCTTGACCCCGCCTCTCGATCACGACGACATTATCGAACTCGTTCGCGAGCCGATTGATCCTCGCCCCCTAATCAACCACATACGCGGTCCTGAAGACGGTGCCATCGTGACTTTCGACGGCTTCGTGCGCAATCAATCGCACAATCGTCCCACCCTTTACCTCGACTACGAAGCCTATGAATCCATGGCCCTTGGCAAAATGAGCGAGATCGCTGCCGAGCTTCACGAAAAGTACCGCGTTCATCGAGTGGCGATCGTTCATCGCCTAGGCCGTCTAGAGATCGGCGAAACCAGCGTGTTCATCGCCGCCAGCGCGCCGCATCGCGCGGCTGCCTTTGACGCTTGCCGGTTCGCCATTGACACGCTCAAGCGCACCGTGCCCATCTGGAAAAAGGAGTATTTCGAGGACGGTGCTATCTGGGCCGATGGCGAACTCCCCCCCGCGCCTGTGGCGACGCCACGCGCGAAACCCGCATCTTAATTCCCAATGCTCACCCCGACGCCCCACGCCAGCCGCTCTATCCTCCTGGCCCTAACCGTTTTCCTGGGAAGCGGAATTGCCGCCACGCAGGACGATCCCAACCGTCCTCCCTGGGCGCAGAAGTCCAAGGCCAAGAAGAATTCTCCCTCCAGTACCACGTCCAGCGCGAGTCCCTCTCCTGCTCCTCCTGATGGCGAGCCCGGCAAGATCGTTCAGCCCACGCCGTCACCTCCCAAGGAAGAGTCCGCGCAGCCGGCGGTGCAGGGCAACCGCATTCGGGTCAACGTCAATCTAGTTACCGTGCTTGTCAGCGTTCTTGATGAGCACAACCGTCCGGCCCCTGATCTGCCGCGTGAAGCATTTCAGCTGTTCGACGAGGGCAACGAGCAAAAAATCGACATCTTCGAACCGGAAACTTCCTTACCGGTCGACCTGGCGCTGATGATTGACGCGAGCATGAGCGCGCACAAGGAAATTACGTTTGAGCAAGAAGCAGCGGCTCATTTTATCCGCCAGGTTGTCCGGCCTGGTGATCGCCTGGCTGTCTTTTCGTTCGATGAGGATGTGACACAGCGTCCACCGGGTTTTTCCGACAATGTCGCCGCTCTTCAGGCTGCAGTTCGCAAAATTCCGGACGGGGCGGGAACTTCCATTTATGACGCTGTGCTTTTGGCCTCGCGCGCACTGGCACACCGCGGGGATGACCGCCGCCGCGTTATCGTCCTCGTCACCGACGCCGGGGAAACCACGAG
>Ga0075426_10002066_pt1 | contig 14404 bp, 13 predicted proteins | sample SoiMethybrSBSTD5_FD_75304 | JGI IMG/M metagenome (GOLD analysis project Ga0075426, IMG submission 75304) | Bulk soil microbial communities from a Populus tree surrounding site in Tennessee, USA - Soil MetaG P. TD hybrid SBSTD5 | ecosystem: Environmental > Terrestrial > Soil > Tree plantation... | reverse complement strand
GCCGATGCCGCACTCGTCGGCGTGATGGGCCTCCAGCCGGTCGGCGACGTCGAGCTGATCCGGCATGCGTACGTGCTCCCGGCACAGCAGGGCCGCGGCGTCGGCTCGGCGATGCTGCGCCACCTCCGCGGGCTGTCCGCCCGACCGATGCTGGTCGGCACCTGGGCGGCGGCCGAGTGGGCGATCCGCTTCTACGAGCGAAACGGCTTCGCGCTCGTGAGCGAGGCCGAGAAGACCGAGCTCCTGCGCCGCTACTGGACGATCCCGGAGCGCCAGATCGAAACGTCGGTCGTGCTCACAACCGAGGTCTGAGCCCTCCGTACCGGACCCGAGCGGAAGTCTGAACCCAACCGGTCAATCGCACGACCTACGGCCTGACCCAAGGTTCGCCACGCCCAGGTAAGACCGTGACATCCTCGCAACGGGTTGGGTACGGCACTGCACCTCAACCTCGTAGCGACCGACGTGTCGTCCGCACCAACCGCGATGCTGTCGAAGCGGTCAGAACTCATGGACGGAACTCGAACTCCTGCGCCGAGGCAGCCATCTGCGAAGCAAGCGCAGTCGCAAGCTCCTCCGGCTCCGAGATATCAAGAGTCGCTGTCGCAGCTCGTCGCGAGAATCCTTGACCAGCTCAGCGTCAGCGCGTGGCTTCCAGCCGCAATCCTGGTCGCAACCCTCCTGATCGCCGGAAGCATCAGGAGCGCCGGCGGGGACTTTCATGCCGCACTCACGTCAATCGTCTCGATGAACGCCGCCTCACTCATTCTGTTGACGGGCGCCGTGATCCTTGCCACGACGCTCACGCAAGCGTTTGAGTTCGAGGCCATTCGGTTGCTCGAAGGGTATTGGGGCCCTGGGTTGGTAGGCCGGGCGCCTGGCCGCTTAGGGTGCGCGTGGCACGCACGAAGGCGCAAGAATGTCCGCAGTGCGATCCGGTCGGTTCAGTACACGGCGCGATGCCAGGCATTGAGCCGACTCAAGGAGAGCGGAATTCCAGACGCACAACTTGATGTCCTCCGGGCTGACTGGGACATGCGAGATTCTCATAACGCGTCGAAGCGAATCGCAAAAGCGGCACGGGCAATCCGCTGGCTCGCATATGCCGATCCAGCTCTCGCGAGGCGCCTGGAGGCCCTAACCCGGAAGGCTGATGAGTACCCTCGCACGGTCCCAATCCTGCCGACTCGGCTTGGGAATACGTTGCGATCGTATGAAGAGCGGGTACTCCCGGTTTCCGGCGCATCGGGCCTTGAGGGTTTCGTGCAGCGCGAATTCGACCGCCTGCCCGCGTCGATCAGGGTAGAACATGATCAGTTCCGCCAGCGTCTCGACCTGTACTGCTCCCTCGTCATCGTCATATGGCTGGCGGGCGCGGCATCAGCCGCGCTTCTATTCCACGTCGGATGGGCCTACGCGGCAGGCGGACTCGTTCTCACCGCACTGCTCTCCTGGCTCAGTTATCGCGCTGCGATCGCCAGTGCCCGTGAGTACGGCGTCATTCTCGTAACGATCGCTGGGCTTGTCGGGGACGCGGCTACTTAGGCCCGGAGGCAAGCACCATCGTTGCGTGGCACTTGCTGCAGGAGGGTGCGTCGAGGCTTCTTACCTGTTTGGGATGCTTCGGGTTTGGACAGGTCCACCATGACTCTTCGGCGACGCTTCCGGGGATCCGCCTGTCGACCATCCACGTAACTTAGCGGCAACTGCGACTTTGTGTCAACAGTCGACGAGGCTCCGGAGAATCGCCTGCGCCGAGTGCACGGAACGGCTTTGCACCGTTGTACGTCAGCGCCCGTGGCGCTCCACCCCGCGGAACCTGCCCGGTCGCCGTTATCCGTACTATCGACCGTCCTGGGCGGCGCCTTCTACGCGTGGACGAGCCGTCGCCAGTCACGGTCGACGGCATCCACTGGCTCAGATGGTCGTCCCGATCAATTCGCTGCTCTCCATCAGGGAGGGGTTCCGCACCGCGCTCACGCCGTCGGCTCACATGTCCCTCTGGGCCGTCTACCCTGTGCTCCTCGGGTTCGGCGCCCTCTTCCTAAGGGCGGTACGCGCAGCTTCCGGCGTCGAGTGATCGGCTGAACCCGAACACCGCCCGATGAACCCGTTTGACCCCGAGGACTATCCCCTGCGCCCGACCGTGCGCCGGCTCAGCCGGCTGTGGTGGGACGAGCGCCGCCTGGTCCTGATCGGCCTCGCCTGCGCTCTGGCCTACACCGGCCTCACGCTCACCGTCTCGGTGCTGATCCAGCGGGCGATCGACGGCTCGATCGTCCCGGGCAGCCACGGCGCGCTCTGGCCTTACATCGTCGCGATCATGGTCCTCGGGCTGGCCCGTTTCTGGGTGAACTACACCCGCCGCTTCGCCACGTCGCGGGTCGGCATCCGCCTGGAGGCGCGCCTGCGCGAGATGCTCTACGAGGGCTACGTGCGCTTCCCGCGCGCGTTCTACGACCTGCACCCGACCGGCCAGGTCGTCTCGCGCGCGACGAACGACCTCTTCCCCATCCGGTACTTCATCGGCTGGGGCGTGGTGCAGGGATTCCAGAGCGCGATGATGATCACCGGCGGCGTGATCGTGCTGGCGCTCGTGAACCCGCGCCTGACGCTCTACTCGGCCGTCGCGACGCCGCTGATCGGCTTCGTCGCCTGGCGGTTCGCCCATCTCGTCATGCCGATCTCGCGGCGCGTCCAGGCGGCCAAGGGAGACGTGACCGAGGCGGCCGACGAGGCCGTCGTCGGCATCGAGATGGTGCAGGCGTTCGGGCGCGAGGACGACGTGCGCGCGCGTTTCGGCGGCAAGGCGACGAGCGTGCGCAACATCGTCGTCCAGCAGGCCGGAGTGGAGGCCCAGCACCTGCCGGCGCTCTTCTTCCTGCCGACGCTCTCCATCGCCGCGGTCGTCTTCTTCGGCGGCCGCGACGTGATCGCGGGCCGGCTGACGATCGGCCAGTTCGTCCTCTTCAACACCATCCTCTTGCAGCTGACCTGGCCGCTCGAGGCGCTCGGCTGGATCCTCAACCTGGCCCAGCGCGCGATCGCCTCGGCCGGGCGCACCTTCGCCTGGCTCGAGGAGGTGCAGCGGCTGCCCGAGCCGGAGCACCCCCGCGACCTGCCCGACGGGCCGCTCGGCGTCACCTTCGCCGGCGTGCGCTTCGCCTACCCGGGCGAGGAGGAGGTGCTCGAGGGCATCGACCTGCACCTGGAGCCGGGCGAGATCGTGGCCGTCTGCGGCGGCACCGGCGCGGGCAAGAGCACGCTGCTCAACCTGCTGCCGCGGTTCTACGACCCCACCGAGGGCAGCGTCCGGCTGGGCGGTGTCGACCTGCGCGAGGTGGCGCTCGAGACGGTGCGCGACGCGGTCGCCGTGATCACGCAACGGCCGATCCTGTTCTCGATCACGCTGCGCGAGAACCTGACCGCCGGCCGGCCCGACGCGCCCTGGGAGGAGGTCGAGGCGATGTGCGTCGCCGCCGGGGTCGCCGACTTCGCGCCCGACCTGCCCGACGGCTACGACACGCTGATCGGCGAGCGGGGCGTGAACCTGTCGGGCGGCCAGCGCCAGCGGGTCGCGCTCGCCCGCGCGCTCGTGACCGGCGCCCGCGTCATCGTGCTCGACGACCCGCTCTCCGCGGTCGACACGCATACCGAGCACGACCTGGTCACGCGCCTGCGGCCCGCCGTCGACGGCCGCACGGTGCTCGTCGCCGCCCAGCGGCTCTCGACGCTGGCGCTCGCCGACCGGGCGGTCGTGCTGGAGGACGGCCGCCTGGTGGAGGACGGCCGCCCGGCCGACCTGCTCCAGGCGAAGGCGGCCTTTGCGGGCCTGTTCGGGGACGAGGTCGGTGTCGGCTAGGCGGCGTACAGGCCTCAGCCGGCTCGGCGTCTACCTGCGCGGGCGCTGGGGCTTCGTCGCCTGGATGGTGGTCGTCGCGACGGGCAGCGCCGCCGCGCAATCGGGCGGCTGGCTGCTCGTGCGGGCGGCCATCGACGACGGCATCGGCAAGAGCGATGAGCACACGCTCACCGTGGTCGTCGTCGCCTACCTGGCCGTCAACCTGATCGGCTGGCTGTGCCAGCTCACGCTGATTCGCGGCCTCGCCCGCATCGGCCAGGGCATCGTGCTCGGCCTGCGCCGCGACCTCTTCGACCACCTGACGTCGCTCTCGCTGCGGTACTTCTCCGAGCAGCGGGCGGGGTGGATCATCGCCCGTGTGACGAGCGACGTCGACGCAATCTCGGACGCGCTCTCGCAGGGGCTGCCGACGCTGGTGTCGAACGTCGTCCTGCTGCCGACGACGATCGTCGTCCTCTTCGTCGTCGACTGGCGCCTGGGGCTGGTGGCGATGGTGATCCTGCCGCCGACGCTCGTCCTGACGCGCTGGTTCCAGCGCAAGTCGGCCGTCGCCCAGCTCGACGTGCGCAACCGCATCGCCGCCGTCACCGCCCAGGTGGCGGAGTCGGTGTCCGGGATGGCGATCATCCAGGCCTTCAACCGCGAGCGCCAGTTTCAGGCCCAGTTCGACGAGCTGAACGCCGAGAACCGCTCCTCGAACGTCTACGCGCAGCAGCTCTTCTCGGTGTTCTTCCCGTCGATCGAGCTGCTCGGGGCGATCTCGACGTGCGCCGTGCTCGTCGTCGGCGCGCACCTGTTCGACGCGGGCCACCTCACGATCGGCACGCTGATCACGGCGATCTACCTGCTCCAGCTCGTCTTCCAGCCGCTGCAGGACCTCTCCGACGTCTACGGCCAGCTGCAGGCTGCCGCCGCCGCGATGGTGAAGGTGAGCTCGGTGCTCGACACCGAGCCCGAGATCGGCGACCGGCCGGGCGCGCGCCCGATCGGGCCGATCGAGGGCAGCATCGACCTCGACGGGGTCAGCTTCGCGTACGGCCAGACCGACGTCCTGCACGAGATCGAGATCCACGTGCCGCCGGGCGGCTGCATCGCCCTCGTCGGCCAGACCGGCGGAGGCAAGTCGACGCTCGCCAAGCTGATGGCCCGCTTCTACGACCCCCGCTCCGGCGTCGTGCGGGTCGACGGCACCGACCTGCGCGAGATCGAGCTGCGCGGCTACCGCCGCCAGCTCGGAGTCGTCCTGCAGGACCCGTTCCTGTTCTCCGGGACGATCGCCGACAACATCCGCTTCGCCCGGCCCGACGCGAGCGACGACGCCGTGCGCGACACGGCCGCCGCGATCGGCCTCGACCGGCTGCTGCGGCGGCTGCACGGCGGCCTCGCGCACGAGGTACGCGAGGGGGGCGCCGGTCTCTCGGCGGGCGAGCGGCAGCTGATCTCGATCGCCCGCGCGCTGCTCGCCGACCCGCGCATCCTGATCCTCGACGAGGCGACCTCCAACATCGACCGGCCGACCGAGGTCGTGATCGAGCGCGCGCTCGACCGGCTTCTGCACGGGCGCACTTCCGTGATCATCGCCCACCGCCTGGCCACCGTCCGCCGCGCCGACGCCGTGCTCGTCGTCGAGCGCGGGCGCATCGTCCAGCGCGGCACGCCGGCCGAGCTGGCCGGAATCGACGGCCCGTTCCAGCGCCTGGCCGGCGCGCTCGAGACGGCGGCCGAGCTCCCTCCAGCCGGCCGCACGCGCCGCTCGCCGGTATCTGCACGCGGCCGCAGATAGGCGTAGCATCACGCGGCTTCTGAGTCGAAGGCCACGTAAATGAGGGCAGGAGGGCAGCGCCGTGGAACACCATGGATCCGAGAGCTACTACGTGCTGGGCGAGGGGCTCCTGGCCGAGAGCGGCGGCGGCCGCGCCCAGCCGCTCGCGCCGGAGGTGGAGGCGGCGACAGCGCCGTTTCGCTTCTCCCGGATGGGGCCCTCGGGCGCCGGACATCAGGTGGGCGAGAAGACCCGCCAGCTGCTGGCGCAGGCGATGACGAAGGTGCAGGCCACCCGGGGCTCTCGGATCCCGTCGGGCTTCACCTACCTCGGCCAGTTCATCGACCACGACCTCACCGCCGACAAGACGGCGGTCACGTTCGGCGAGGACGTCTCGCCCGCGGCCATGCTGCAGGGCCGCTCGCCCGTCCTCGACCTCGACTCGCTCTACGGCGCGGGCCCGTCCGATCCCGTCTCGGCCGGGTTCTACAGCGACGGCCTGCACCTGAAGACGGGTGCAACCGTCAACCCGGCCAAGGCCGGCCACGACCTGCCGCGCGTCGGCAAGGGCTCGGCCGCCGCCCGCCGCAAGGCGAACATCCCCGACCTGCGAAACGACGAGAATCTGGCCGTCGCCCAGACGCACGCGATGTTCATCCGCTTCCACAACCGGGTGGTCGACACGCTGCCGAAGTCGACGCCGCCGGGGCAGATGTTCAGCCGCGCCCGGCGCAAGGTGACCAAGCACTACCAGTGGATGATCCGCACCGACTTCCTGCCCCGGATCTGCCAGAAGGCGGTGGTCGACGACGTCTTCAAGAACGGCCGCAAGGTGTTCGAGGTGGGGGCGACGCCGACCGACATGCCGACGATGCCGCTCGAGTTCTCGGTGGCCGCCTACCGGCTCGGGCACAGCATGGTTCGGGCCGCCTACAACTGGAACGTGAACTTCCCCGACGGCGGGGGCACGCTGGATCTGCTCTTCCATTTCACCGGCACGAGCGGCAACCTCGACGGGCTCGACGAGCTCTTCGGCATCTGGATCGCCGATTTCCGCCGCCTCTACAACTTCGGCGAGGCCGGCCGCGAGGACCTGGTCGTCGCCGAGCCTGACTTCAACCGGGCGCAGCGCATCGACACGATGCTCGTGAACCCGCTACACGACCTGCCGGTCGGCTCGATCGGGGGCACGCCGCCGCCGCCGGGTATCGACCGCAACCTGGCCTACCGCAACCTGACCCGGGCGAGAATGGTGTCGCTGGCGTCGGGCCAGCAGATGGCGGCGCTGATGAAGAGCAAGGGCGTGGCGGTGACGCCGCTGACGAAGGCGCAGATCCGCGACGGCAAGGGCTCCGCGACGCTCGAGGCGCTGTCGAAGAAGCGCCTCAACCGGGTCGTGGCCGACACCCCGCTCTGGTTCTACATCCTGCGTGAGGCGGAGCTGAACCAGGGCCGGCTGACCGGCGTCGGCGCGCGCATCGTGGCCGAGACGTTCCACCGGGCGATGGAGGGCAGCACCTTCTCGATCGTGCGCGACCCGGCCTGGCGGCCCCAGCTCGGGCCGGACACGAACACGTTCCGCATGGTCGACCTGCTGCTGTTCGCGGCCAACGGGAAGGCCGCCGTCATCAACCCGCTGGGAGGCTGACTCGGGCCGCGTCCTCGTCTCCGCCTTCGAGCCGTTCGACGGGCGGCCGGACAACTCGTCCGCGGCCGCACTCGCGGAATTCACCTCCCGCCGGGCGGCGGATCTCGACGTGGCGACCGTCGTGCTGCCGGTCGTCTACGGCGACGCCACCCGGGTGCTCGCGGCCGCGATCGCCGAGACGCAGCCCGCGGCGGTCGTCGCGCTCGGCCAGGCGAACGGCCGCGACCGCGTCACCGTCGAGCGGGTGGCGCTGAACCTGGTCACCGCGACCGCGCCCGACAACGCGGGCCGTTCGCTGGCCGAGGAGCGGGTGGTGGCCGGCGGGCCGGCCGCCTACTGGGCCACGCTCCCGGTCGTGCAGATCGTCTCGGCGCTCGTCGCCGCGGGCGTGCCCGCCGCCCCCTCCCCCGACGCCGGCGGCTACGTGTGCAACCACGTCTTCTACGGCCTCATGCACCTGATCGCGACGGAGCGACCGGACCTGCGCGGCGGCTTCGTCCACGTGCCCTGCCTGCCGGAGCAGGTGACCGCGACGGGCGGCCCCAGCATGGGCCTCGACACGCTCGCCCGCGCCGTCGAGGTGGTGGTCAGGACGACAATCGGGGTCTGACCCCGAACGTCGGCCGTGACACTTCTGTTGCCCTCCCGTTCGGGGTCTGACCCCGGTTACCTGGCCGTGCGCCGGGGTACCTGGGCCGCGTGGAACGCCGGAAGTCGAGCCGTGTCATCGACGCGGTCAGCGACATGCTCGGCCGCGAGGCCACCTTCGCGGTGGTCGTCCTGTGCGACATCGTCGCGCTGGCCGCGGTGCTCGTCGTCGGCATCGGCGACACGCCCGTCGTCTCCGCGATCTCGCTCTGCGTGTCGCTCGCGACCCTCGTCATGGTCTGCGCCGTCCAGCACACGTCGAGCCGGGAGTCGAAGGCGCTCAACCTCAAGTTGGACGAGCTCATCCGGGTCTCGGAGGCCCGCAACGAGCTGATCGGTGCCGAGGAGGACTCGCACTCACAGCTCGAGACGCACGCCGGCAAGCTGCGCGAGCGCCATCGCCGGCAGCCGGACGAGGCGCGATGAGTGGCGGGCGGCCTCAGGCGGGCAGCCGTTGCGCAAACCGAACGACCCGGCCGGAGCCGTCGCACGGGCGCTCGACGTCGATCCGCGAGCACAGCTTCGCGAGCAGCTGCACCGCGAGCATGTGGCCCTCGCCCGGATCCGGGCCGCGGTCGGCGACGGTCACCTCGATCTCGCCGGCGGAGCGGCGGAACCCGATGTCGACGGTGCCGTCCGCCGCGTGGGTGCGCTCCATGGCCGCCCCGCACACCTCCGAGAGCACGAGCTTCAGGTCGTCCAGGCGCCGGTCGGTGAGGGGCAGCCCGGACACCACGCCCACCAGCGTCGTCCGGCAAAGTGACAACATGCCGACGTCGGCAGGCACGACGAGCTCCGCAACCAGCTGAAGCTCCGTGCCCTCCATGCGATGGAACCTACCATCACCCTCAGGTTGCTAGACGGCCCGTCGCGCGGCGAGATCGCCCGCCACGCGACCACCGCGCTCGCGGTGCGGGCCGGGCTCGCGCCGCTCGCGGCCGACCGGGCCGGAGGCGCGGTGGCGGCGGCCGTGACGGCCGCGAACGCCGAGGAGGTGACGCTCACCGCCTCGCTCGACCCGGCCGCCGCCGAGGTGGTCCTCACTGCGTCCGGAGCGTGGGCCGGCGACCGGGCCACGGCACTCGCGTACCTCGACGCGGCGGTGTCCGACGACCGTGTCGCGTTCCGGTTCGTCCGGACGCCCCTGCGCCGCGTATGACGCGCCCGGGCGGGGGCCGGAGCGTCCGGCCCCCGCGAACGCCGGGTCAGCGGGACGCGGCCGCCCGCTCGCGCTGGGCGGCGTGCGAGCCTTCGGCGAACTCCTCGACGATCTTGGCGCAGAACGCCGGCAGGTCGTCGGGCTTGCGGCTGGTGACGAGGCCGCCGTCGGTCACGACCTCCTCGTCGACCCAGTCGGCGCCCGCGTTGCGCATGTCGGTCTCGAGGCTGGGCCACGACGTCAGCCGGACGCCGTCGACGACTCCAGCCTCGGCCAGCATCCACGGCGCATGGCAGATCGCGCCGACGGGCTTGCCCTGCTCGAAGAACGCGCGCACGAACTCGACTGCCGGCCGCTCCGTCCGCAGCGCGTCCGGATTCGCGACGCCGCCGGGCAGGACGAGCGCGTCGTAGTCGGACGCGTCGGCGTCCTCGACGACCCGGTCGACCTCGAACGTCTTGCCCTTGTCGTGATGCTCCATGCCCTGGATCCGGCCGTGGGCGAGGGACACGAGCTCGGCCTTCGCGCCGGCCCTCTCGACCGCCGCGAACGGCTCGGCGAGCTCACTCTGCTCGACCCCATCGGTGGCCAGAAACGCGATTCTCTTGCCGTCTAGCTGAGCCATCTTGCATCCTTCCGGTGGCGTTGGCTTGAGAAGGTCGCCTACCCCTGCGAACGTGCCTGCAAACGTGGTCTGGATAGGTAAGATCGCGCTTCGATGCGACGTCGGAGGGATGTGTGAGAACCGGGCAGATCGGGGTTGAATCCGACGGGAGTATCCGGGTGCTCGTCCTTCGGGGCGAGCACGATCTGTCGACCGCGGCGGACGTCCGCGCATACGTGGAGGAGGCGATCGCGGCGGGCGGGGACGTCGTCGTCGATCTGTCCGAGACCGACTTCATCGACTCGAGCATCCTCGGCGTCCTCGTCGCCGGCTACCGCAGCCTCACCAGCGCCGAGCGGCCGCGCCGGCTCGCGGTGGTGGCGGTGCCCGGAGGCAGCGTCACGCGGCTGTTCGACCTGGTGTCGGTGTCCGACGTGATCCCCGTGTACCCGAGCCGGGCCGAGGCCCTCTCGGCCCTGGACGGCACCTAGAGCGCCTAGCGCGGCACGATCCGGACGACCAGCAGGGCGATGTCGTCCTGTGGCTCGGTCGCCGAGAAGCCCACCACCGCCCGTTCGATCGCGTCGGCGATCTCGCGCGGCGATCCGGCCCCGGCGGCTTCGAGCAGCGCGCGCAGCCGCTCCTCGCCGAAGAGCTCGCCGTCGCCGCGGCGGTCGCTGACCCCGTCCGTCCAGAGCACGATCCCGTCGCCCGGGCGCAGCACGATCCGCTGCTCGTGGACGTTGATGTCCGCGAGGATGCCGAGCAGCGTCCCCGGGGTGCCCGGTTGCTCCACCGACCCGTCGGCGCGCAGGACGAACGGCAGCGGGTGCCCGCCCGACGCGACGAGCAGCTCGAACCCGTCCTCGAACGGCTTTGCATATGCATAGGCGACCGTGCAGAACTGGCCGCTCCCGGCCCGTTTGATGACCGCGTCGTTGACGGCCCGCAAGACACCGTCCGGGCGGTGGCCCGGGAGCCAGATCGACGCCGTCCGCACCGTGTGCCGGGCCAGTGCGGTCAGCGCGGCGGCCCCCGCGCCCTTGCCGCAGACGTCGCCGATGACGAAGCCGAACTCGCCTTCCGGCCCGCCCGTCATCTCCCAGAGGTCGTAGAAGTCGCCCCCGACCATGTTCTGGGCCCCGGCGGCGCGGTAGACGGCGGCCACCTGGACGCCGGGAGGCCGCGGCATGCGCCGGGGCAAGAGGCTGCGCTGGAGCGTCAGGGCGATCTCCTGCTGCTCGGTGTAGAGGCGCGCGTTCGCGACGGCGAGGGCGGCGTGGGTGGCGATGTCCTCGGCGAACGAGACGTCGCGCGCGGTGAAGAGGCGCTCGGACTCGGCGGCGACGAGCGTGAGTGCGCCGAGCACCCGCCCGCGTGCGCGCAGGGGCACCGTCAGCGCCGAGCGCAGGCCGAGCTCGTCGTAGATGATGCGGGTGAAGTCGGGGTCAGGCGCCGCCGCCTCCACCATCTCGCGGGTGATGCGGGCCGTCAGCTGCGACTCGCCGGTGGTGATCACGCGCCCGACGCTGCCGTCGAGATCCGCCGGATAGCGGCGCTCGAGCTCCTGCGCCAGCTCGACCAGGTCAGGATTGGTGTGCTCGATCGAGACCGTCCGCAGCCGCCCTCCCTCGAGCACGTAGACCACACACCAGTCGGCCAGCCGCGGCACCACCAGGCGCGCCAGGCGCCGCAGGGACTCGTCGGGGTCGAGCGACTCGACCAGCAGGTCGGTGGCGTCGGCGATGAACCTGGCCTCGGTCTCGCGCCGGCGCGGCTCGGTGACGTCCACGAGCGTCGTGACGGCGCCCAGCACGTGGCCGGCGGCATCGAGCACCGGGCGGGCGCTGATGTTGATCCAGCCCCGGGTACCGTCGCCGAGCTCGACCTCGATCTCCTCGCTGTCCACCACCTCGCCGGTCGCCAGGCTCCGCGCGATCGGCCAGTCGCCCGGCTCGAACCGGCGCCCGTCCGGGTGATAGGCGACGTAGGGGGTGACGTCGGTGATCGGCTCCGGGCCGGGCGGCGGTACCCGCCAGATCTGCGTCGCCTTGTCGTTCACGGCGACGATGTGGCCGGACGGGGCCTCCGCGATCGCGACGCCCACCGGGAGCTGCTGCATCAGCGCCTGCAGGCGCTGCCGCTCCGATTCGGCCGCCTCGAACAACCGGGCACGGTCGAGCGCCTGGCCGTAGTGCCAGCCGATCGTCGTCAGGGCGGACCGATCGGCCGGCTCGAGCCGCTTGCCCGCGCCGAACCGGAACGCGATCGCGCCGATGACGGCGCCGCGGCCCTGGATCGGGAGCGCGGCGATCGCCTCCCCCACCGTCGGGCCGGGCAGGTCGGGGTACCTCCGGGCCCGCTCGTCGGCCGAGTCGAGGAAGACCGGCTGCCCGGTGCGGACGACGTCGCCGAGCGGCGTTCGCCGACCCAGGTCGAAACGCTGCCACTCACGCTCGGTCGCCTCGTCGAACCCCGCCATCCCGGCCATCTCGAGGGCCGTGCCGTCGGCCGAGAGGAGCGCGGCCGACACGGTCTTCGCGCCGACAAGCTCGCGGGAGCGGCTGACGACGAGGCGGGTGACCTCCGCCTGGGTGACCGCGCTCGAGAGGTCGGCCGCGAGCCGTTCGATCCCGCCCATCCCCCGCCGCCACGCGCCGAGCTCCCCGACGTCGCGCACGAGGCAGGCGAGCGCGGGGCCGCCGTCGCCGGGCAGCGGCTGCAGGTCGACGACGAACCGGCCCGGCCGGCCGGCGTCCGCGAGCTCGATCTCCTCGGTCGTCCCGCTCTCGAGCACGCGGCGGGCGTCGTCCTCCGGGATCCACGGGGCCACGTCGGCCAGCCGCCGGCCGACGAGCGCATCCTCGTCGCCGCCCGCCAGCACGCACAGCGCGGCGTTGGCGCGGACGACGCGCAGGTCGGCATCGACGACCAGCACGCCCACCGGCACGCGCTCCAGCACGGTGTCCAGCAGAGCCACCGCCATGCGCGGCCCCGTCGACGGAACCAGCGTCACTTCGACACCCACTGCATGGCCCATGGATCGTACCGGTTGGGCCGTCTCGAGAACAACGCCGCGAGCTACGAACGGCCGCGCTGAGACATGACGACGTAGCGGGGATCCTCGGCGGACTGGAAGCCCGCCCGGAACACCGCGAAACGCTCGGCGACGGCTCCGCCGAACACCAGCCCCGCCGCCAGCCGGCCCGTGACGCGACGCCGTCCGCTGACTGCGCCCAGGGCGGCGCCGGCGGCGGTCGCGGCCTTCGCGGCCCGGGCGAACGCCCCGGCCTTTCCGCGGTGGTACGGCTCGCCGAGGGCGCCCAGGCGCCGCTCCATGGCGGTCGTGGCGGCGAGCTCGCCGACCGCGCCGGCCAGCATCATCCTGCGCGCCGGCCCGGCGGCGTCCGAGGGCGTCAGGATCACCGCGGCGGCGCCGGCGCTCGCGGCGGCGCCGGAGGCGAAGACCAGCGGCAGCTCGGCCCGCGCCTCGTGCCAGACGGGGACGGCGGTGTCGGAGACGAGCACGGCCGTGTACGTGGCGAGCGCCGGGCCGAGCAGGCCCGCCACCCCCTGGGCCACGGCGCGCACGCGGGGCAGGACGTCGGTCGCCTCGCACGCAGCCGCCGCGCCCGCCGCCGTCCCCGCGACCGTCAGGATCCAGGTACCGACGTTCATCGGGGACGACGGCTTGACGACGCGCAGCATGTTCACGAATCGTTCCGGGCGGCCGAGATCCTTGATGAGGAGGATCGGGCTCGCCGTCAGGGCGGCCGCGGCCGTGAACGTCGTGGACCGTGCCAGCGGGCGGTTGCCGCTCGCCCGCGCCGCCAGGCCCAGGGCGGACGAGCCGCCCGCGAGGCCGCCCGTGAACAGGTACCAGGCGACCTCGTTCTTCCACACCGGCGGCTTGACGATCGGGCGGCCGTAATACCCCTCGGTCGGGCGCTCGGTCATCGCCGCCCTCCCAGGAGGCATGCCGCCACGCCGACGGCAAGGGCGCCGGCGGCGACGGCGGCCGACCGCCACATCTCGGGCAGGTCGTGGGTCGTGTCGACGGGGTGCGGGGGCAGGCCGTAGACCTCGGGCTCGTCCAGCAGCAGGAAGAACGCGCCGAACCCGCCGACGCCGTCGTTCGGATCCTCGCCGTAGAGCCGCGCCCCCGCGAAGCCGTCGGCGACGACCTTGTCGAGCCGTGCCCCCGCCCGCTCGCGCAGCTCGTCGAGCGGGCCGTACTGGATCGACTCGGTCGGGCACGCCTGGGCGCACGCGGGCGTGATCCCTTCACGGGTGCGGTCATAGCAGAGCGTGCACTTCCACACCCGGCCGTCGTCTTCGATCTCGCGCTTGTCGAGCACGCCGAAGGGGCAGGCCGGCACGCAGTAGCCGCAGCCGTTGCACACGTCCTCCTGGACGACGACGGTGCCCAGCTCGGTGCGGATGATGGCGCCGGTCGGGCACACGTCGAGGCAGGCCGAGTGGGTGCAGTGCTTGCACACGTCCGAGCTCATGAGCCAGCGGAACGCGTCGCCGTCCTCACCGTCGCCATCGCCGACCCGCAGCGGCCGGTCCTGCTCGATGAAGGCCACGTGCCGCCAGGTGTCGGCGCCCAGCCCACCGGTGTTGTCGTAGGACTGCGCGGTGAAGAGCAGCCCGTCTTCGGGCACCTGGTTCCACTCCTTGCAGGCGACCTCGCAGGCCTTGCAGCCGATGCACACGCT